>Ga0114932_10000533_pt1 | contig 45207 bp, 40 predicted proteins | sample 2SBtaG_2_FD_87286 | JGI IMG/M metagenome (GOLD analysis project Ga0114932, IMG submission 87286) | Deep subsurface microbial communities from Kolumbo volcano to uncover new lineages of life (NeLLi) - 2SBTROV12_ACTIVE470 metaG | ecosystem: Environmental > Aquatic > Marine > Volcanic ...
CCAGCTCTGAGGTTCTGCGCCTATTCCGGACGAAATCCGGAATGCACGGCCTGAACCTCTGCCGACCCGCCCTATTCCGGATTTTGTCCGGTTGTCGCGCCGTGGGTGGCGCGCCGTGGGTGGCGCGCCGTGGGGGGCCGTAGACGAGGACGCCGTCGGGGTCCGTCAGGCGGATCCAGCCGATCCCGCTGCCGTCCTCGATGTGGAGCGTCCAGTCCTCGTCCACCTCCGACGGAGCTCGCCGAACCATCGACGGCGTCTCCACCGTCCGCCCCCGCTCGATGTCGAACTCCAGCGCGGCCGCCCGACCTTCCCAGTAGAGGAGCGTCCGCGCGACCCGCCACGTGGGCCCGCGCTCATCCCGGAAGTACAGCGAGATCCTCTCCTCCGTCTCGAGGTCCCGCGCCGACCGCCGACCGGACCCCGCCAGCGGCCGACAGTTCTCGTCCACCAGGAACAGAGGCAGCAGGTCGTCCGGCTCCGCGACGCGGTGAAACGACCCGCCGGTCACGAACGGGGCGTCCGGCTCGAACCCGGTCAGCCAGGGCGCGACGAAGGCGACGTCCCTCGTCGGGCCCTCCCCGGTCCGGTCGAACCCCGCGGCCCACAGCACCTCGTCCGAGGTCGGCGTACACACCTCCGGAGGCTCGACGACCTCGACCGCGCAGCCGGGGAGCAGCAGCAGCCAGGCCCATCGTGCAGCCACGGTCGAGCGGATCCCGCGCTCAGGCCAGCGCCGCGAGCGGCCGCTTCATCGTCGCCGCGATGGCCTCCAGCGAGGCGACCATGTCCTTGAACTGGTTCGGGAACAGCGCCTGGGGCCCGTCCGACAGCGCCTCGTGGGGCATCGGGTGCGTCTCGACGATCACGCCGTCCGCGCCCACCGCCACCGAGGCCCGGGCCACCGGCGCGACCAGGGAGCGACGTCCGGTGGCGTGGGAGGGATCCGCGATCACGGGGAGGTGGCTGAGCTCCTTCACGACGGCGATGGCGGACACGTCCATGACGTTGCGGGTGGCGTCGTCGAAGCCGCGGATGCCCCGCTCGCACAGGATCACCTGCTCGTTGCCGCCGCTGAGCAGGTACTCGGCGGCGAGCAGCCACTCCTTGATCGTCGCGGACATGCCGCGCTTGAGCATGACGGGCTTTCGCTTCGTCGCGATGTGCCGGAGCAGCCCGTAGTTCTGCATGTTCCGGGCGCCGATCTGGATGATGTCGGCCTTCTCCGCGACCAGGTCCGCGGACTCGATGTCCACGGCCTCGGTGATGATGGCGAGCCCGTACTCCTCGCGCGCCATCGCGAGCAGATCGAGCCCGCGGTCGCCCAGGCCCTGGAACGAGTACGGCGACGTCCGCGGCTTGAACGCGCCGCCGCGCAGCACCACCCCGCCCGCCTCGGCGACGACCTTGGCCGCCGTCATCAGCTGCTGCTCGGACTCCACCGCGCAGGGCCCTCCCATCACGACGACGTCCGGGCCGCCGATCACCACCCCGTTCTTCAGCTCGATCGTGGTCGGCTTGGGGCGCCACTCGCGGCTCACCTGCTTGTACGGCGCGGACACCGCGATCACGCGGGACACCCCCTCCAACCCGCGGAACGGCGCCTCCGACACCGGCCGCTCGTTGCCCACGACGCCGATGGCGGTGCGCACGCCGCCGGGCATGGGTCGGGCCTCGAAGCCCATGGCCTCGATGATGTCGCAGACGTGCTGGATCTGGTCCGCCGTCGCGCTTCTCTTCATGGTGATCAACATCCGACTACTCCTGACGCCGTGTGGCGTTCTTCATGGCCTCCGTGAACCGCTTGATCTCCCCCGCGGCTCGGGCCGGGTCTCCCAGGTGCTCTTCGATGCGTCGCACGATCGCGGAGCCGACGATCACGCCGTCGGCCCCCGCCGCCGTCACCGCCGCCGCGTGGGCCGGGGTCGAGATCCCGAACCCGACCATCACCGGCAGCCGCGTCTCACGCTTGAGGCGAGCGATGGTGTCCTCGAGGGCCGGATCGACCCCGGCGCGCTCCCCCGTCGTGCCCACCCGCGCGACGGCGTACAGGTAGCCCGTCCCCACGTCCCCGATGGCTCGGAGCCGGGCGTCCGAGCTGAACGTGCCCCCGATGAAGACCACCCCGACGTCGTGCGATCGGCCCGCCTGCACCAGCTCCTCGGACTCGTCCCACGGGACGTCCGCGACCAGGATCGCGTCCACCCCCGAGGCGGCCGCGCGGGCGAAGAACCCGTCGACGCCGCCGTCGTACTGGAGGAGCAGGTTGAAGTAGAGGAGGAGGACCATGGGGTGCGGGTGCCGGGCGCGGACGGTGGCGAGCAGGTCGAAGCAGGCGGGCGGCGTGGTCCCGGCCTGAAGCGCGCGCAGGTCGGCGGCCTGGATCACGGGGCCGTCGGCGGGCGGATCCGAGAAGGGGAAGCCGAACTCGAGGATGTCGGCGCCGCCGTCGACGAGGGCCCGGGTGAGCTCCAGCGTGGCCGCCATGTCGGGATCGCCGACCACCAGGAACGGCACGAACGCCGCCTCGCCGCGGGCCCGCAGCCCCTCGAACGTCGCCTCCAGGCGCGCGAGCCCCACGGTCAGCCCCCCCGCGCGTCGAGCGCGGCCATGGCGTGGGCGAGGTCCTTGTCGCCGCGGCCGGAGAGGTTGATGACCACCACGTCGTCGGGGCCGAACGCGGCCTTCGAGCGCAGCGCCAGGGCGATCGCGTGGGACGACTCCAGCGCGGGGATGATCCCCTCCCCCTTCGAGAGCCACACGAACGCGTCGAGGGCCTCGTCGTCGGTCACGGGCTCGTACGTCGCGCGGCCGGTCTCGTGCAGGTGGGCGTGCTCGGGGCCCACGCCGGGGTAGTCGAGGCCCGCGGAGATGGAGTCCGCCTCGCGCACCTGACCGTGGGCGTCCTGGAGCAGGTAGCTGATCGAGCCGTGCAGGCAGCCCGCCGAGCCGAGGGTGAGCGTCGCGCCGTGCTGTTCGGTGTCGATCCCGTGACCGCCCGCCTCGGCGCCGATGAGGCGGACTCCGTCGCAGGCGTCGTCGTCGACGAACTCGGCGAACGCCCCGATGGCGTTGCTGCCCCCGCCCACGCAGGCGATGACGGCGGTGGGGAGGCGCCCCTCGGCGGCGTCCACCTGGGCGCGGATCTCCTCGCCGATCACCCGCTGGAAGTCGCGCACGATCGACGGGTACGGGTGAGGTCCTGCGACCGTCCCGAACACGTAGAAGGCCTCGCGGCTGAACTCGGTCCAGTACCGCAGGGTCTCGTTGATGGCGTCCTTGAGGCTGCGGCTGCCCGCCTCGATCGACCGCACCTCGGCGCCGAACAGCCGCATGCGACGCACGTTCGGCTGCTGTCGGGCGACGTCCTTCGCGCCCATGAACACGATCACGTCGAGGCCGAGCAGCGCCCCGATCAGGGCCGTCGCGACGCCGTGCTGGCCGGCCCCCGTCTCGGCGATGAGCCGGGTCTTGCCCATGCGCTTGGCGAGCAGCCCCTGGGCGAGCGTGTTGTTCGTCTTGTGGGCGCCCCCGTGCAGCAGGTCTTCGCGCTTCAGGTACACGGCGCAGCCCAGCGCTCGCGACAGCGACGGCGACCGATACAGCGGGGTCGGCCGCCCCGCGTAGTCGCGCAGCATCGCCCCGAGCTCCGCCTGGAACCCGTCGTCGTCCCGGGCCTCGAGCCACGCCGCCTCGAGCTCCTCGAGCGCGGGGATCAGCAGCTCGGAGACGTAGAAGCCCCCGAAGCGCCCGAAGCGTCCGTCCCGCTTCACTTCGGGTCTCCGACGAACGAGGTGTGGGGCGGACGATCGACGGAGCCGCCCCGCGCGTTGATCGCGAAGGCCTCGATCAGGTCCGCCGCCTGCCGACGGTCGCGCTCGACGCCGCTGGCGCTGTCCACCCCGTCGGGCTTCACGGTCGCGATCGCGCGCGCGACGTTCCAGGGATGCAGCCCGCCCGCGAGGAACAGCGGCGTGCCCGGCAGCAGGCGGCGGCACTCGGCGAGGGCGCTCCAGTCCCAGCGCGTGCCCGTCCCCGGCCGCGCCCCGTCCACCAGGAGCAGGTCGATCACGCCGCGGTAGGCCGCGAGCCGCTCGGGATCCCGCGCGACGGACCCCTCGACCGCCTTGATCACCCGGAACCTCCGGCCCAGGCGCTTGCACAGGTCCGGCGACTCGTCCCCGTGCAGCTGCACCCACCCGAGCCCGGCCGCCCCCGCGATCGCCTCGACCTCGTCGCGCCCGGCGTTCTGGAAGAGCCCCACGGGGACCGTGTCGCCCAGGTGCTTCGCCAGCTCGACCGCCTCGTCCACGTGGATCGACCGACGCGCGCCGCGCACGAAGTTGAACCCCGCGAAGTCCACTGCCGCCGCTGCGCACGCCTCCGCGCACGCCCGGCTCCGCACGCCGCAGACCTTCACCTGCATCGCACGAACCCCAGGGCCCTGATGGCGTCGGAGGGATCCGGGGCGGCCATGAGCGCGCTCCCGATGAGGACGGCGTCGGCGCGACCGGCGCGCAGGGCGTCGGCGTCGGCCCGGGTCGTGACCCCGCTCTCGGCCACGGCGACCCGATCGGCGGGCACGTCGGCGAGCAGGGCGGCGGCCGCCGAGGGATCGATGGCCAGCGTCCGCAGGTCCCGCGCGTTCACGCCGACGACCTTCGCGTCGGTGCGGAGGACCCGGTCCAGCTCGGGACGATCGTGGACCTCCACCAACGCCTCCATGCCGAGCGCGCGGGTCGCCTCCAGGAGCCGGCGCAGGCCGGCGTCGTCGAGCAGCGAGGCCATCAGCAGCAGCGCGTCCGCCCCCGCGGCCCGGGCCTCGAGGACCTGGTACTCGGTCTGGATGAAGTCCTTGTTCAGGATGGGCGCATGCATGGCCTCCCGCATCCTCGCCAGGAGCGCGTGGCTGCCGCCGAAGTGGGGACCGTCCGTGAGCACCGAGACGGCGGCGGCGTAGGGCTGGTAGTGCCGGGCGACGGCCTCGGGCGTGGCGCCCGGTCGGATCGCGCCTCGCGACGGGGACCGCGGCTTGAACTCGGCGATCAGGCGAAGTCCCGGCGCCCGCAGGGCCGCCGCGAAGTCACGGACGGCGGGCGCGTCGGCGATCCGGGCGCGAAGGTCCGCCTCCGGTGCCGCCGCGCGGCGCTGCTCCACGTCCGCTCGGGTCCGCGCAGCGATGGCGTGGACCACCCCGCCCCGGGGGGAGGCATCGAGAGAGAGCGCGGACATTCAGGGGCTTCCCGTCAGTGCTCGCCGTCGGGCTTGGAGATGCGGCGGTAGGCGAGGAAGCGCTTCATGGGCTCGCGGGATCGGAGGACCGCGCGGGCGAGGTCGACGCCCTCCCGGATCGTGGGCGCGAGGTCGTTCAGGTAGAGGCCGGCCCCGGCGTTGAGGAGGACGGAGTCCACCCGCGGGGAGACCTCCTTGCCGCCCAGGATGTCGAAGAACAGCACCTGGTTTCGACCGACGTCGCCGCCCTCGATCGCGGCGAACGGTACGCGCTCCAATCCCGCCATCTCGGGCTCGTAGATCCGACGGTCGATGCGGCCGTTCTTCACCTCGAAGATCTCGGTGGAGGCGCACAGCGTGAACTCGTCCAAGCCGTCGTAGCCGTGCACGACCATCGCGCGCTCGACGCCGAGCTCGTTGAGGCACGCGGCCATGAGCGGGGCGGCCTCGGGGTCGCTCACGCCCACCAGCTGACGGGACGGGTTCGCCGGGTTGCACAGGGGGCCCAGGAGGTTGAAGACGGTGCGGAAGCCGAGCTCCTTGCGCACGGCCATCACGTGCTTCATGGCGGGGTGGTACCGGGGCGCGAAGAGGAACGCGAAGTTGGTCTCGCGGAGGGCCTTCGCGGCCATGGCCGGACCCATCTCGACGCCGATCCCGAGCGCCTCCATCACGTCCGCGCTGCCGCACTTCCCGCTCGAGGCGCGGTTGCCGTGCTTCGCGACCTTCACGCCCGCCGCGGCGAGGATGAAGGCGACCAGCGTGGACGTGTTGACGGTCGGCATGCCCGAGCCGCCGGTGCCGCAAGTGTCCATCAGGCCGCTGCCCAGGGGCGCGCCCTCCGCGGACGCGCGCATGGTCTCCACGAACCCGACGAGCTCCTCCACGGTGACGCCGCGGACCGCGAGCGCGGACAGGAGCCCGGCGAGCTGGGCGGGCGAGCTGCGCGCGTTGAGGATGGCGTGCATGACGCCGCGGGCGGCCGAGCGGTCGAGCGTCTCCCCGTCGACGATGCGCTTGAGCGCGTCCGAAAGGCGTTTGCTGCCGGTGCCGACGGCCATGTGGCGGCTCGTGGTGCGTTCCATCTCAGACCTCCATCGCCAGAAATCTCTCGAGCAGCGATCGACCGCGTGGCGTCCCGATGCTCTCTGGATGGAACTGTACTCCGACGAGGGGGCGATCGCGGTGCGCGACCCCCATGACGAGGCCGTCCGGCGTCTCCGCGGTGACCTCCAGGCAGTCGGGGATCGAAGACCGGTCGGCGATCCACGAGTGGTAGCGCATCACCTCGACGCCCTGAGGAAGCCCCGCGAACAATCCGTCCTCGCAGTGATGGATCGGGCTCGTCTTGCCGTGGACGATGGTGGGCGCGCGCACGACGTCCCCGCCGAGCCGGTGGACGATCCCCTGGTGCCCCAGGCACACGCCCAGGATCGGGGTGTCGACCAGGGCCTCGATCACGTCCCCGCACACGCCGAAGTCGCGGCGATTGGCGGGGTGCCCGGGGCCCGGCGAGATCACGACGTGGGTGGGCGCGACGTCCTCGATCTCCGCCACCGAGAGCGCGTCGTTCCGCTCCACGATCAGCTCGCCGTCGAGCTCCCCGTCCACGAGCATCGCCTCCCCCAGCATCTGATAGAGGTTGTGGGTGAAGGAGTCGTAGTTGTCGAGCAGGAGGAGCCTCACGCGGCACCCCCCCGACGCACCCGAGCGAGCGCCGAGGAGACGGCCGCCAGCCCCGCCCTCGCCTTGTGACGGCACTCGGCGTGCTCGCCTTCGGGCACGGAGTCGTGGACGATCCCCGCCCCCGCTTGGATGTGCACGCGGCCGTTCTCCACGAGCAGCGTGCGGATGGCGATGCACACGTCCATGGAGCCGCCGTGGCCGAAGTAGCCCACGGCCCCCGCGTACAGGCCGCGCCGGTCGGGCTCGAGCTCCGCCAGCAGCTCGCAGGCCCGGATCTTCGGGGCCCCCGAGACCGTCCCGGCGGGGAAGGCCGCGCGGAAGACGTCGAAGCAGTCGAGGCCCTCGCGGAGACGCCCGCGCACGTCCGTGACGATGTGCATGACGTGGCTGTACCGCTCGATGTGCAGCGGCCGCTCCACCTGCACGGTGCCGATGGACGCCACCCGCCCCACGTCGTTGCGGCCGAGATCCACGAGCATCCGGTGCTCGGCGAGCTCCTTCTCGTCCGTCAGCAGGTCCCGCTCGTGGGCTTCGTCCTCTTCCCGCGTCGCGCCCCGGGGACGGGTGCCCGCGATGGGTCGGACCAGGAGCTCGTCGCCCTCGAGGCGCACGAGCACCTCCGGCGACGCGCCCACCACCGCGAAGTCGCCGAAGTCGAAGAAGAACAGGTAGGGCGACGGGTTGAGCGCGCGCAGGGCCCGATAGAGGACGAAGGGGGGGACGTCGGCCTCGACGGTGAAGCGCTGGGACACGACGACCTGAAAGACCTCCCCCGCCTCGATCGCCTGCTGGGCTCGGGCCACCGCCGCCATCATGTTCTCGGGGGTGCGGTTGGGGACGACGTCCAGATCCCGCACGGCGCCCTGATTCAGCAGCCAGGTGTCCTCGGGGGGCAGCCGCGTCTCCGCGAGGCGACGGACGGCGGCCTCCAACCGCGCGACGGCGGCGGCGTGGGCGGCGCGACGGTCCCCGCCCAGGGGGGCCTGCACGATCAGGAGCAGGCGGCGGCTGAAGTGGTCGTAGACGTACACCGAGTCGGTGAACAGGAGGACGCCCTCGGGCAGGTCGTGGGGCTCGCCCGGCGGGAGCGGCAGGTCCTCGAAGTACTTCACGCAGTCGAAGCCCAGGAAGCCCACGGCGCCGCCGAAGAAGCGGGGGAGAGCGTCGGGCGTCCACACACTCCGGCCCGCCAGGCGTTCTCGGACGAGGTCGAGGGGGTCGTCGAACCGCACGCGGCGGGTGGTGCGGCCCTCCAGGACGGCCTCGCCGTCGCGGAAGGACAGGGTCTCTTCGACGTCGCACCCGATGAACGAGTAGCGGCCCATGATCTCACCGCCGCCGACGGACTCGAGGAGGAACGAGCGAGGGCGGTCCGCGGCGAGCTTTCGGTACACGGAGATCGGGGTCTCGGCGTCCGCCAGCAGCGCGACGTGGATGGCCCCGTGGCTCTCGGGACCGTCGTGGGCGAGGAACCGATCGAGCGACGGCGACACGATCATCGGTCGCCCCGGGGGTCGCGGTGACCGAGGCTCACGAGGCGGTCGAAGGCCTTCGCGAAGCCTCCCGCGCCGTACTTCAGGATGCGTGCGCCCCGGGTGACCGTCGCCACGCCCGCGCCCACCGCGGCGGCGACCGCCCGCTGGGACTTCCCCTCGGCCAGCAGCTTCACCAGCTCCCAGCGCTCCGCGACGTTCGCGACCTCCGCGGGCGTCAGCAGGTCCTCGAAGAACGCGGCCAAGTCCGCGGGATCACGCAGGTCTGCCAGCACGTCGAGGAGGTCGGGAGGGAGCGTCGGCCGCGTCATGTATCAGTACAGTAGTACGTTGATACAGAAAGTCACCCCCCGGGACGCAATTCACCGAAGCGGCTGGACGAAACGTCCGGAAACCCGCGGACAACCGCGGCTTCAGGGGCCGAACCCGGACGTGGCGTCCGGAGTGGCTACTCGACGAACGCGAGGCCCTCGTAGGCGATCGGATCGCCCCAGCCGAGCTCGACGTCGCCGACCCAGTAGAGGGACCCTTCCTCGCCGGTGGACTCGTCGACGCTGCCTTCGAGGTCGCTCTCGCGCCACTCGGCGTTGCCGCGGCTGAACGCGGTGCGCATCAGGCCCTCGGTGACGTCCCCGTCCATGTCCACGACGCCGGACGCCTCGAAGTCGAAGCCGGAGTTGCCGCCGCCCCAGTTCATGGCGCACTCGCCTTCGCCGGTGAAGGCCCCCTCGGCGTCGATCTCCATCTCGAGGAACCCCTCGCAGAAGGCCTCTTCGCCCTCCCCGAAGTTCCCGATCAGCATCACGAAGAACTCCTGATCGCCCTCGAAGGGGTTGGTCTGCACCGCGTCGTCGTCGTCGCCCGCGGCGTCGTCGTCGTCCGCGACCGCGTCGTCGTCGTCCGCGGCGCCTCCGGGGCCGTCCACGCCGCCGATGATGGCGCTGCCGGTGCAGGCCCCGGCGAGGAGGAGAGAAGAGACGAGGGCGGCGCTGGAGAGAAGTCGCATGCTGGCTCCGGTTCGCGAGAGTCCTTCTCGCGGTACCTCGGATATAGCGGCGCCGGGACGATCAGTCCAGGGCGCCTCCGCGCGTTTTCCGGACGAAATCCGGAATACGCCCGCTACCCCGGCGACAACGGACCGCATTCCGGATTTCGTCCGGAATGGCGCGCCTGGCGCCTGGCCCGGCAGCCGCCTCAGCCGCGCAGCGTGGAGTTCACGTCCACTTCCGCGTGCAGCGTCTTGTGCACGGGGCACTTGTCGGCGATCTGCATGAGGCGGGCGCGCTGCTCGTCGTCCAGGGGTCCCACCAGCTCCACCTCGCGGTCGATGCGGTCGATCTTCCCCGACTTCGTCTCGCAGTGAGCGCAGTCCGCGGCGTGGATCTTCCCCTGCCGCAGCCGCACCCGCGCGGCCGTCAGGGGCCAGTCCTTGCGGTCCGCGTACATGCGCAGCGTCATGACGGTGCAGGCCCCCAGCCCCGCGAGCACCAGGTCGTAGGGCGTGGGACCCGCCTCGGCGCCGCCGACGGACTTGGGCTCGTCCGCCACGAGGGGGTGGCCGCCCGCCCCCAGCACGGTGGTGAACCCGGAGCCCCCGATCTCCGCCACCACGTCGTACCCGTCCGCGTCGGGGCCGAAGGCGGGGGCGTCGATGTAGCGCTCGGCCCAGGTCGCGATCATCGTCGCGGCGAAGCGCGCGTCGCGGCCGTCGCTCAGCAGGTGGTCGGCCCCGTCCAGGGACACGAAGCTCTTGGGGTGCTTCGCCGCGCCGTAGATCCGCGCCGCGTTCTCGATCCCCACGATCCGGTCGGTGGGGCTGTGGAGCACGAGCAGGGCCCGCCGCAGCGCCCCGACGACGTCCATGCCCCGCCCCCCCAGCGAGTCCAGGAACTCGGCGCCGATGCGGAAGGGGCGCCCCCCGATCGACACCTCCGCCGCCCCGTCGCGACGGATCGCCTCCTCCCCGACCACGAGCCGCCGCACGTGCTCGGGGTCCGCGGGCGCCCCGATCACGGCCACCGCCCGGCTGGACGGGATGCGAGTCGCGGCGTGCAGCACGGCCGCCCCGCCCAACGAGTGCCCGATCAGGAGCGCCGGGCCCCGACCCACCTCGTCCTCCAGCGCCGAGGCGGCCGCCACGAGGTCGTCGAGGTTGGTGGTGAAGGACGTCTCGCCGAAGTCCCCCTCGCTGCGCCCGAGCCCCGTGAAGTCGAAGCGGAGCGTGGCGATCCCGTGAGCCCCGAGCTCGTCGGCCAGGCGGCGGGCCGCGCGCAGGTCCTTGCCGCACGTGAAGCAGTGGGCGAACAGGGCGTACGCGCGGGGCGGGCCGGCGACGGGCAGATCGAGGCGCCCGGCGAGCACCTGGCCGCGGCCGTTGGAGAAGACGAGATCGCGTGTCGGCATGGTCTTGAGAGTACGCGGGGCGCCGTTCGTCGCAACGGCTCGACCCGTCCGCCTCCCCCTGCGATGATGCGGCCATGTCGAACGAGACGGGCAACTCGACCATCGCCGATCCGCTCGGCACCGATCGGACCCTGGCGGCCCTCGACTCGCCGGCCCCCAAGGGTCCGCAGCTGATCCTCGCCTTCTCCTCCGACGATCCGCGCCCCCAGAGCCGAGCCGAGCTTCGCCCCCGGGGGAACGTCCTGGGCCGCGGCTGCACCCTCTTCCCCGGCGGCCCGCTCGCCGACCGCAAGATGTCGCGGTCCCACGGCGAGCTCCGCCGGCGCAAGAACGAGTGGATGCTCGAAGACGTCGGGAGCCGCAACGGGACGCGCCTCAACGGCGAGGTCATCGAGGCGGAGGAGCCCACCCCGCTCTCCGACGGGGACGTCATCCGCATGGGCGGGTGCATCTTCGTGTTCCGCGCCGAGGGCGGGGAGGGCGCGGGCGCGGCGGGCGGATCGGGCGCCACCGTCGTGGGCATGAGCGACGCGATCGCGACCGTACACCGCGCGGTCGCGGCCGTCGCCCAGCACCGGGAGAGCGTCCTCATCACAGGCGAGACGGGCACGGGCAAGGAGGTCGTCGCGCGCGCCCTGCACGAGGCGAGCGGGCGCACCGGCGAGTTCATCGCGATCAACTGCGGGGCCGTCTCCGAGGGCGTGCTCGAGAGCGAGCTCTTCGGCCACAAGAAGGGGGCCTTCACGGGCGCCGTGTCGGATCGCCTCGGCCTGTTCCGGGCGGCCGACGGCGGCACGCTCCTGCTCGACGAGGTGGGCGAGATGCCGCCCCCCCTGCAGGTGAAGCTCCTGCGCGTCCTCGAGACCCGTCGGGTCCGCCCCATCGGCGAGCAGCGCGACGTGGCCGTGGACGCCCGCGTGGTCGCCGCCACCAACCGCGACCTGGTGGCCGAGGTGCGCACCGGCCGCTTCCGCGCGGACCTGTACGCCCGCCTCTGCCAGTGGCCGCTGCACCTCCCGCCCCTGCGCGACCGGCGCGAAGACATCCCGCTCCTCGTCGAGGCTCTGCTCGAGCGACGCGGCGATCGCGGCAAGCGCCTGCACGCGCGGCTCGCCGAGTCGCTGATGCTCCACCCGTGGCCCCTGAACGTGCGCGGGCTCTTGAACGTCCTGCGCGTGGCGGTGATCTCCAACGACGACGCGACCCTGCGCATGACCGAGCAGGTGCGGTCGATGATGGCCTCCGACCTCGCCTTGGGGGAGGCCGCGGGCCACCTCCTGGACGCGGACGACACCGCGCCCTTTGCGTCGCCCGTCCGCGGCGGCGTGGACCAGACCGAGGCGTCGGTGAGGCGCGTGGCGAAGCCCCCCACGGCGGACGAACTGCACGCCGCGCTCACGGAGACCGAAGGCAGCGTCTCGGCCTCGGCGCGCAAGCTCGGGTGCTCGCGCCAGCAGATCTATCGAGTGCTCGAAGCCCAGTCCTGGACGCTCGACCAGTTCCGTCCCTAGATCATCACTTCAGGCGGTCGTACTTGTCGAGGCGCCCGGCCGTGGCGCGCCGGCGCTGGATGTCGAGGTTCCGGATGCGCGAGTCGGCCGTCTCGCGGAGGCGCTCGGCCAACGCCGCGATCGAGTCTCGGTACCGCTCCAGGTCCTCGGCCACGCGGTTCGCGTCCCCCGGATCCAGGCGACCGATGCTGTCCTCCGCCGACCCCTTCTGAAGGAGCCGTGAGGACACCGCCGCGGCGGCCGCCGCCCGCTTGGCGAGCTGCTTGAGCTGGGCCCGGTGTACGGGGCGGCCGGTGTCGGAGACGTACTCCGCCGCGTGGAACCGCAGCTGCTTCACCGTCCAGGACTCGTCCGCCGCCCGGCGCGCGAGGTCGATCTTGCTCTCGCCGTCCCGCACCGCGAGCAGCTCCACGTGCTGCGAGAGGGGGAGGCGACTCCCGAGCGTCTCGCCCAGGGTGTCCCACTGCTCCGCGACGGCGAGGTAGGTGCGCAGGGTGCGGCGCGGCAGCGGACAGCGGGGGTCGCGATCGAGGGCGCGCACGCTGAAGCTCGCGTCCGTCGCGCGGCCCTTGGAGAGCACGCGGCCGACGCCGAGCGCCGCGTTCAGCGGGTCCGCCTCGGCCGTCGCCGCCAGCAGTTCATCGAGCAGTTCTTGGTCTACCGCCGCCACGCGCGTCTCCTGGAACCCCCGGAGAGGAGCGGACACTTTAGGGGCTTTTTGCGCGAAACCGTCGTTTTTTGCCGTTTTGGGCCGCTTTGCGTACACAGGAGCGTGCTCACGACCCCCCCGGCGCCGCCGAAAACCGGCGACTCGCGCGTGCTCGGGCGCGACGTGCCCGGTTGGTCCCGGGCCCCCGGCGTGCTAACTCAACGGGATGCTGCACCGCTTGTTTCCCGCGATCCTCCTCCTCGTCCTGCCCCTGACGGGCTGCCCGACGGACGAACCGCCGCCGCCCACGGTCTGGGAGTGCAGGATCCCGGCGGGCGAGGACGTCGACTTCGCGCGGCAGATCGGCTGCGAGGCGGACTTCGACTTCCTCGCCTCGCTCCCCCTGGACGCGTCGATCCCCGGCGCCCGCTCCGCGAAGACCGTCCTCGATCGCACGGAGGCCGACGCCCAGTACTTCCAGAACAGCAACCGCTACCTGATCCACTGGGAGTTCGCGGCCGCGCACCTGAGCGCGCCCGACCACGCCCCGGTCCCGCAGCTGGCCCAGTTCAACACCACCGAGTACTTCAGCCCGTCGCGCCGGTTCCTGCTCGGCGCCGTCACCTACTACGCGGGCCCGGACGTGTTCGTGTGGGAGATCGCGCCCTACGACACGATGGACGTCGACATGATCACGACGGGGTTCCGGTCGATCCGCGACAACACGTTCTTCGGCGAGCGGCTGAAGTTCCACCCCACCTCCGAGGCCGTCTCCTCCACCGCCGCGGGGCTGCCGGACGACATCCCCATCATCACCACCGACGAGCTCTTCGCGGGCATCGACTACCAGCCCCTGAACCTCGCCACGTCCATGGGTCGGCTCGCGTTCGTGGAGGCGGAGGACGTCGAGCGGGTGGAGTTCCGCGACATCGTCGTGCTCGAGGTCGTCCCCAACGACATCTCGGCCGTGCAGGGCCTCATCACCCAGGCGTTCCAGACGCCCCTGTCCCACGTGAACGTCCTCAGCCAGAACCGCGGCACGCCGAACATGGGCCTGCGCAACGCCTGGACGAACGAGACGCTCCGCGGCCTCGAGGGGGCCTGGGTCGAGCTGACTGTCGGGGCCTTCGAGTGGTCGGTCCGCGAGGTCACGCGCGAAGAGGCCGACGAATGGTGGGAGGAGAACCGCCCCGACCCCATCGACGTCGGGCCCATGGACACGACGGTCCAGACGATCGTCGACATCGGCGACGTCCTCGACCTCGAGAACCTGTCGCTCGAGGAGGCGATCTCCGCGGCGGTCCCGGCCTTCGGCGGCAAGGCGACTCACTTCGCCGGGCTGAACGAGGTGCCCGGCGTCCCCAACCCGCCCGCGTTCGTGGTCCCCGTGTACTTCTTCGACCAGTACATGACCCAGAACGGCTTCTGGGACCGGGTCGAGGCGATGCTCGTGGACGAGGACTTCCTCAGCGACACGGAGGTCCGCCTGGCGACGCTGGCCGAGCTGCGGGACGACATGGAGGTCGGCACGGTGGACCCGGCCTTCGAGACCATGCTCATCGACAAGATGAACAACGACTTCCCGGGCGTGCGGATGCGCTTCCGCTCCAGCACCAACGCCGAGGACATCGGCGGGTTCAACGGGGCCGGCCTGTACACGTCGCGCACCGGGGACCTCAGCGACCCCGAGCGACCCGTGCTCGACGCCGTGCGCAAGGTCTGGGCGAGCGTGTACACGGACCGCGCCTTCAGCGAGCGGACGTACTACGGCATCGACCACCGCAACATCGGCATGGCGCTGCTCTGCCACCGCTCGTTCCCGGACGAGGACGCCAACGGGGTGGCCATCACCGCCAACATCTACGACCCCGCGGGCCTCCAGCCGGGCTTCTACGTGAACGTGCAGGAGGGCGAGGCGTCGGTGGTGCTCCCGGACCCGGGCGTGACCACCGACCAGTTCATCTACTACTACACGCAGTCGGGCCAGCCGATCGTGTACCTGTTCCACAGCAACCAGGTCCCCGCGGGGGAGACGGTGCTGACCAACGCCGAGGCCTTCGAGCTGGGGCAGGCCCTCGAGGCCATTCACAACTACTTCCTGCCGGTCTACGGCGGGACGGCGGCCTTCTACGGGATGGACGTCGAGTTCAAGTTCGACTCGAGCGCCGGCAACGGCAGCGAGCTGTACGTCAAGCAGGCGCGGCCCTACCCGGGCTGGGGCGCGGTGGAGTGAATCGATGACGCACGCCTGGAAGTACCTCGCCGCCGCGCTGCTCGCCGTCGGCTGGCTCACCACCGCGGGCTGCCCCACGGGCGCCGACGACGACGACACCGCCGTGGGCGACGACGACGACGCCACCGGTGAGGAGACGCCCCTCCCCGCCCCCGCCGACGTGGAGTTCGACGGGGCCTGCGACCTCGCGAACAAGTACGGGCGCTTCGGCGTCGACGAGACGGCCGACTACACGTCGGTGCAGGGCCAGATCTCGGACGGCGTGGTGCCCGTGACCGTGCTGCGCAACATCCAGGAGGAGGGCGGCTGCCGCCTCCTGAAGCGCGAGAACCCCTTCTGCGACCCGCCGTGCGGCCCGGGCTTCACCTGCGACTACGACGGCGAGTGCATCGACTTCCCCGAGCCCCAGGACTTGGGCATCGTCATCGTCCGCGGCCTCACCGAGCGGGTGGAGATGGAGCCGCGCCAGCCCGGTTGGAACTACTTCGCGGTGCCCGAGGACGGCATGATCCCCGGCGAGACCGTCCAGCTGCGCGCGACCGGCGGGAGGTGGGACGGGTTCGAGGCGTGGGGCGTGGGCGTCGAGTCCATGGTCCTGCCCGAGGACCTGCTCTGGACGATCGCCGAGGCGACGGACGTGGAGCTCGAGTGGCCCGCCGCGGCCGCCGGCGCCCGCTCCGAGGTCCAGTTCAAGCTCAACATCGATCAGCACGGCACCTCGCCGGCGACGCTCTTCTGCGACTTCCCGGACACCGGCTCCGCCACCGTCCCGGGCAGCATGATCGACGGCCTGCGCGCCGCCGGCGTGACGGGCTGGCCCGCGGGCAGCCTGAGCCGACGGACCGTGGACAGCGAGATGCTCAGCGACGGCGTGGGGTGCGTGGAGTTCGAGATCGCGTCCGCGCGCAACGTGATGGTGACCGTGTCCGGCTACATCCCGTGCAACAGCGCCAACCCGTGCCCCGACGGGCTCGAGTGCAACGAGGCGATCGAGCTGTGCGAGTGACCCGCGCCCTCCCCCTCTTCGCGGCCTCGGCGCTCCTCGCGCTCGCGGCCTGTCCCCCCACCGACGGCGTCCTCCCGGAGCTCCCCGGCGAAGGCGACGACGACGACGCGGGCGACGACGACGACGCAGTGGACGACGACGACGCGGTCGACGACGACGACGTGGGCGACGACGACGACGCAGTGGACGACGACGACGCGGGGGACGGCATCCCCGATCCCTTCGACTGCAGCACGGCGTCCTCGGTCCCGCTCTCCGAGCGCATCATCGACGGGGCCCGCGGCTACCACGGGCTCGACGTGGACAGCGACGGGCTCATCGTGGGGGCGGACGGCCAGTCGCTGATCAAGTCGACGTACGACGGGGACTGGCACGTCTTCGTGCCCGGGCTCGGCGTGTTCGAGCAGATGGAGCACCTGCCCGACGGCGACCTCTACGCCAACTCCCGGGCCACGGGCGACATCCTGCGCATCACGCCCGAGGGCGGGTACACCACGGCCGTCCCCAACCGCTGGGCCTACGGCATGAAGATCGGGCCCGACGGCATGGCCTACGCGGCGGGCAACGACCGCGTCACGCGCACCGATCCGGCCACGGGCGAGACCGTCGACCTCATCGACTGGGGCAACGGCGAGCCCCACGCCTTGGACTTCAACAAGGACTTCACGGCGCTCTACGTGTCCACCGTGGGCCCCACGACGTTGTGGAAGATCGACCTCGACGAGAACCTGAACGCGATCGGCGGCCGCGAGGCCTTCGCCCGGAACCTCGGCGACGGCTGGCAGGACGGCGTGGCGGTGGACGCGTGCGGGTACATCTACGTCCCCGAGTTCTGGAGCCGGACGATGTACCGCGTGGCCCCGGACGGCAGCCATCAGGTCTACATCAGCTGGGCGAACAACCAGTCCCAGTACGGCCACGGCGCCCAGTGGGGCAACGGCATCGGCGGGTGGCGCGAGGACGCCATCTACGCGCCCATGCCCTACGGCAACAACCGGGTGAAGGAGATCGTCGTCGGGGTGCCCTCGCGCATGTGGGACGGCGACGTCCTCAACGCGCCCCAGCCCTGACGCGGTAGCCTCCGCGCGTGCGTCACGCGTCTCTCCTCGTGGTCTTCTTCGTGCTCGGCGCGGCCTCCCTGGTCGCGTCCGACGACGCCGTGGACGTGGATCTCCCGGTCGAGTCCGAGGCCCCCCCGCCCCCCGCCGAGCCCGTGGTGGCGGGGGACCGCGGGGTGCAGGTGGTGGTGCCGGACGGCGCGTTCTGCGGACGGCTCGAGGCGCGTGAAGGCGACGACGTCCGCGTCCTGGTCGCCGACGGCTGCCCCGACCGCGTGGCCCTGTCCCACGACGGCGACCGCGTCGCCTTCGTGAGCGGCGTCACCGGGATCGCCTCGGTGTACTTGGTGCCCTTCGCCGGGGGCGACCCGGTGCAGCTGACCAACGTCGGGCTCGAGGACGCGCCGATCACGGTCGGACGCCCTCCCGCCGGGTTCGTCCCTCCCCCCCACGGCGGCGCCCCCTGGTTCGACGGCGACGTCCTGCGGTGGATCGGCCCCGACGGCCCCCACGAGGTCGCCCTCCCTTGAGGCCGCTCCTGCTCCTGCTGCTGCTCCTGCCGGTGACGGACGCCGAGGCCGTGGAGTACCGCGGGCCCTTCGCGAACGCCCACGCGCAGTACTTCTATCCGACGGCCTACTACGACCACGCAGGCGTCGACTGGAACTGCGGCGGCATCCGCTACTCGGGGCACCGCGGCAACGACTTCGGCGGCGGCGGCTTCGCGGGCATGAACGCGGGGCGGAACATCGTGGCGGCGGCGGCGGGGGTGGTGATCGCGCGGCGGGACGGCGAGTGGGACCAGTGCACGTCCGGCACCTGCGCGCCCGCCAACGGCAACTACGTGCGGCTGCGGCACGCGGACGGCAAGGAGACCGTCTACCTGCACCTGAAGCAGTGGTCCGTGGCCGTGTCCATGAACCAGACCGTGAGCTGCGGCCAGGTGCTGGGGCAGATGGGCTCGTCGGGCTACTCCACCGGACCGCACCTGCACTTCGGGGTCACCACGGCGGGCGGGGCGGTCGTCGATCCCTTCGACGGTCCCTGCTCGTCGCCCCCGTCCTATTGGACCTCCCAGGGGCCCTACGGCGGCCTGCCCGGGCTGAGCTGCGACGGCCCGCCGGACAACGACGGCGACGGCTGGCCCGCGAACCAGGACTGCGACGACGGCGATCCGTCGGTGCACCCCGGCGCGGACGAGATCTGCGACGACGGCAAGGACAACGACTGCCAGGGCGGGGACGCCGACGAGGTGAACGGGTACGTGGACGGCGACGGCGACGGGTTCGGGGACGCCCCCACGTCGTGGTGCGGCAGCCGACCGGGCGACGCGGTGACCGCGGGCGGCGACTGCGACGACGGGGACGACGCCGTGTACCCGGACGCCCCGGAGCGCTGCAACGGCGTGGACGACGACTGCGACGGCGAGGTGGACGAGGGCGAGCCGGCCCTCCCCGATCCGCCGCCCGCCTTCGCCGCCCAGCGGGTCGACGGCTCCCACCCGGCGTCGCTCGCACCCGGCGAGACCGGCCCCCTGTGGGTGGCCTTCCGCAACGTGGGGGCGGAGCCCTGGCCCGACGGGATGCTGCTCTCGTCCGATGCGGCCGACGCGGGGGAGCGACCGCCGCTGCTCGACGAGGCGTCGTGGGCGGCCTGGGACGTCGCGGCCCGCCTCGACGATCCGGTGGAACCCGGCGACGTCGGGGTGTTCTCCGCGGTGCTGCGCATGCCCCCCGACGCCGCCGGCACCGTCGGCGACGGCCTCCGCGTGCAGACCCCGGACCGGGTCCCGCTGCGCTGCCCCTCCCCCGCGATCGAGGTCGCGCTGCGCGTCGCGCCGGAGCGCTCCCCGAGCGACGATCCCCGTGAGGATCCGCCCGGCGAGGCCGCCACGTCGGGCCTCGGCTGCGGCGTGGGCGGGGGGGCCGCGGCGCCGGTCGGTCTGCTCCTGCTCGTCGTGCTCTGCGCGCGTCGGCGGTCGGCGGCGGCGGCCCTCCTGCTCGTGGGGTGCGCCCAGCTGGAGGAGCCCGGCTCGGAGCCGGTGGACTTCCCGGAGCCGGACGAGATCGTCCTGCACTACCTGGACCGGACGGCGGCGGTCCTCGACGACCTGCGCCCCCTGCACGCGGGCCACGTGACGGCCGTGGACGTCGACTCCGACGGGGACCTGGACGTCGTCCACGCGGGGCTGTCCGGGGTTCGGGTGCTGCTCTCCGATCGAGGCTCCCTGGGCGCCCTGCCCGAGGCGTCGCTCCCGCCCGAGGCGTCCGAGGCGGCGTCCGAGGTGGCGGCGGGCGACTTCGACGGCGACGGCCGCGTGGACCTGTTCGTGGCCCGCGCGAGCGGCCGCCGCGACCTGCTCTGGCAGCAGCAACCCGACGGCACCTTCGTGGACGGGCTCGGAGCCCCCGAGGAGCCGACCTGGGCGCGCGCCGCCGTGGCGACGGACGCCGACGGGGACGGGGGCGCCGACGTGCTGCTCCTGCGGGCGGCGGGGGGCGACGAGGACGCGGCGATCGTCGTGCTCGCGAGCGACGGGGCCGGCCGGCTGGAGCCCGCGTCGGTGCTCCCCGTGGACGGCGACGGGGCCCCCATGGGCGTGGCGGTGGGGGACGTGACCGGCGAGGGCCACGACGACCTCGTGTGGACGACCCGCGGGGGCGGCGTCCGGCTGTTGTTGGGCGACGGCTCGGGGCGGTTCCAGCTCGCGTCGCCCACCGCGCTGCCGACCGTGGAGGCGACGCTCGGGCGACCGTCCCTGGGCGACCTCGACGGCGACGGAGACCTCGACCTCTACCTCCCCGCGGCGGGCCGGGACCGCCTGTGGATCAACGACGGCGGCCTGTTCCGGGACGTGACGGAGTTCGCCCTGGGGGACGAGGACCGCGACGACCGCACGGCGCAGATCGTCGACCTCGACCGCGACGGGTGGGCCGACGTCGTCCTCGCGTCCCGGGGCGCGCCCCTGCGGATCCTGCGCAGCGACGGGGCGGGGCGGTTCTTCGACTACTCCTCGGCCGTGGTGGGGTCCGCGGCGCCGGACGACCTGGGCGGCCTCGACGTCGCGGACACGGCGGTGCTCGACCTGGACGGCGACGGCGACCGCGACGTGTTCGCCACCCGCACCGGGGCCCGGCGCCCGCTCGTCCTCCTGCGCACCCCTCCCCCGTCCGCCACCGACGATCCCGACGGCGACGGCGTGCCCTCGGCGCTGGACGGCTGCCCGGTCGCCTCCAACGCGGCCCAGCGCAACGTCGACATGCACCCGTTCGGCTGCCTCGGGGGCCAGGACTGCCAGGAGCGCACGGCGTGCACGCTCGCGGCCGGCTCCCTCGCGTCGGGCAGCGTCTACCTGCTCTGCACCCAGGGCCTCGCGACCTGGGAGACGGCGCGAACCCTGTGCCGCGACCGGGGCGCCGACCTGGTGGTGATCGACGACGAGGCCGAGAACGCGCTCCTGCTCGAGCTGCTGCCGGACGGGGGCTGGCTGGGCTTCGCGGACCGCGACGGCGAGGGCAACTTCGTGGGCGTGGACGGCTCCGCGGGCTGGACCAACTGGGCCGACGGCGAGCCCAACGACGCGGGCGACGGCGAGGACTGCGCCCAGCTGCGCCCGGACGGGCTCTGGAACGACCTGCCCTGCGATCGCGACCTCGCGTACGCCTGCGAGGCGCCGGTGGCGCCCCTCGTGGAGGACCCGCCGGACGCGTGCGACAACTGCCCCGGCGTGCTCAACCCCACCCAGGCGGACGTGGACGGCGACGGCGTGGGCGATCCGTGCGACGAGGACCGGCGATGAGGTGGGCCGCGGCGGCGACGCTCCTGATCGGCTGCGGGGGCGAGGTCGTGGGGGTGGAGCCCACGCCGGACGAGCCCTCGACGCCCGCGCCGGAGCCGATCGACCCGTGGTTCGTGGAGGCCCCCCCGGGGTACCTGCCGGAGGGCCTGCTGCCCGAGGACGTGGAGGCGGGCGACATCGACGGCGACGGCGACACCGACCTCGTGGCCGTGACGGAGACGGGCGGGCGGGTGCTGTTGAACTCGGGGCTCGGCGCCTTCGCGGCGCCGCTCGAGGGGGAGTTCACGCTGCCGCCCTGGGGCGGAGACATGCGGCGGCTGGTGCTCGCCGACTTCGACGGCGACGGGCGGCTCGACGTCTTCACCTGCCACGGCCGCAAGGAGGTCGACCGGCTCCTGCGGGGCGTGCCCGGGGGCCTCGAGGCGGCGGACGACCTGCTGCCCCTCAGCCGCACGAACTGCCGGGACGCAGCGGCCGCAGACCTGGACGGCGACGGCGACCTGGACCTCGCGATCCTCGGCAAGGACGACGACGCCGAGGGCACCGCGCGGTCGTGGTTCCGGGCCCTGCTCTGGGACGACGGGTTCGTGCTGCACGACGGCCTCGCGCGACCGGGCGAGCTCCAGGACCTGCCCGTCCCCGGCGCGCCGACGAGCGGCGGCGACCTCACCTTCGACCAGAGCGGCGGGGACGACGCGGGGCGCCTGGCGTGGACGGGGCGGTCGGCGGGCGACGTGGTGTCCGCTCGCTTCAACCTGCGCACGCCCCTGGATCCGGCGGTGCTCCGCTTCGATCTGGAGGGCCCGGGCACGGCGCGCGTGGTGCTGGTGGACGACACCGGGGAGCGCTTCGAGTCGGAGGTGCCGGCGGGTCGCGACCTGGCGGTGGACCTCGCGGCGGGGACCCCGAGCGGGGGCGACGAGGACGGCCTGGTGACGTTGCCCGCCGCCTCGGTGACCGTCGGGTTGGTGCTCGCCGAGGGCGGCGACGGGACCGCGCGGATCGACTCGGTCGTGCTCTCGTCCCACGACGGCGGGGACGTGCTGCTCGAGGACTTCTCCCGGGACCACCCCCTCACGGTCGCGGCGAACGGCGAGGCGTCCGTCCTGCCCCGCGACGTCGACGGCGACGGGGACATGGACGTGTTGGTGACCCGCACGGCGGGCGAGGGCCCGGCGCTGCGGCTGCTGCTTCAGGCCCCGGGGCTCGCGGACGCGTCGGACGGGACGGCGGGGTGGCTCGAGGCGGCCGACCGGCTCCCCGAGGCGGCCGAGGACTGGGTCGTCGCCCGCGCCCTGCCGGTGACGGTGGACGGCGGCCCGGCCGTGTTCGCGGTCGCGGACGGCCAGGACCGGCTCCTGCGCAACGACGGCACGGGTCGCTGGTTCGACGACACCGTGGCCGTCGCGCCGGTGGACTCCGCCGGGGGGCGCGAGGCGATCCGGGTGGACCTCGACGGCGACGGCCGCGCCGAGATCGTCGTGGCCAACGACGGGGCCGCGGACCGGATCCTGCACCCCGCCGGGGACCGCATCCTCGACTGGACGGCCCGCGCCCCGATCGTCCTCGACCGGAGCAGCCGCGTGGTGGCCCTGGACGTCGAGGGAGACGGGGACGTCGACCTGATCACCTTCGGTCCGGACCGGGACCCCCGGATGCTGGTGTCGGTGCCCGAAGAGGAGCTCTGAACGACGAGCTCATCCGGGGGGCAGGAACCGGGGCGCTCGCCGCCGGAACCGGCGCAGCGCGACGTCGAGCTTCGCGACCCCGTGCATGAGCATGTCGGCGGCCTCCGCGTTGCGCTTCCGGCCGGCGATCTCCTTGGCGACGATCGCGGGCAGACCTTGGCGACCCAGGCGGCCGTTGGTCATGAGGAGCAGCGGCTCCACGTGCTGCTCGCGCCCGCGACGGTCGAGGTCCGCCAGCAGATCGACGATGACGCTGCGGGGCGCGTAGTACGGGGCTCGCAGGCGCTCCAGGACGAGCCGACCCAGGAGCCCCCGCAGCCACGTCGGCGCCCGGCCGAAGGCGATGTCGAGGTCCAGCTCCTCGCGGCCCGCGGCGGAGCGGAGGAGGGGCACGGCGGCCCCGAGGTACTGCGGATCGCGGCGCGGCACCACCCAGTTGTGCAGCCGCGCGTCGATGCCGAGGCCGTCGCGCACGCCCCCGAACACGAGGGTGAGGATCCGGTCCCAGACCCGGGTGACGTCGGGGTCGCTCGGCGCGCGCTCCGCCAGCCACGCGCCCAGGTACAGCTCGGGCGCGACGGCCTTCTGCACCACGTAGATCACCACCGACCCGTCCTTGCGCGGGATGATCCGAGGCTCCGCCACGACCGCCACCACGCCCGCCTTCTGGAGCCGGATCAGGTGCTCCTCGAACAGCGACTCGTAGGCGTGGGACCGCCCGGGAGGCAGCGGGGGCAGGCGGAGGCACGTGAAGCCCTGGTGCTCGTACGTCGTGGCGACGTGGCCGGGCGCGCCCTTCAGCTTCTTGGTACGCCCCTTGCGCAGCGCCGTGCGCACCCGCTTCTCGAGGAGGTGCAGCTCCTCGCCCAGCATCGGGACGCGCATGACCGCGGTCCGGACATCGTCGGTCTCATGCACGGGATCAGACTACGTAGGCGAGCAGGTAGAGCGCGACCGCCGTCACGGCCGCCCCCGCCATGGAGACCATGCCGATCCGCCCCACGAGGCGGTGACGTGCGCTGAACGCGCCCGGCTCGGGGGGGTTCGGAAACTTGATCAACGAGACGACCACGAGCCCGATCCACGTGAACGCGGCGGTGAACGCGAAGAGGAGGTGGATGTTCAGGGCGGCCACGACCGTCGGGCCGGGATCCGGCGTGCCGAACAGCGCCTCGATCCCCCCGCTGGTGGCGATGTGCACCTCGAGGGACACCACCGCGACGGTGAGCACGATCGTGAGGACGATCTGGATGTTTCGGTGGGCGGTCCACGAGCCCGCGCGGGCGCGCTTCCACGAGACGCCCATGACCACCAGGACGGCGGGCACCACCGTCACGAGCAGGTCCATCAACAGGTCGGCGTCGGTCCCCAGGAACCCGGCGGGCATCTCCATGACCGGGGTCTACCACTCATCGGAATCACTTGCCGGGGGTGATGCTCTCCGGGACGTTGCCCCGCGCCTCGAAGGTGGCCCCGACCTTGCCCTTCGCGCCCGCGAGATCGAAGAGGCCGGTGCTGTACAGCGCCGCCTTGAGCGCCGCCCGGTACTGGCGCGCGCGGCCGAGCTTGCGGGCGGCCGAGTCGACCAGCTTGCTGCGCAGGCGGAGGTCCTGGTGATAGCGGTAGTAGCCGTTCCAGTACTGGTGGCTGCCGTGCACCTCGGCCACGGTGTCGTGCTTCTTCTTGATGGCCTCGGCGTACTTCTCGACGGCCTTGTCGTCGCTGTCCATGCCCGCCGCGGCGAGGGCCTTCTTCAGCTCGGGCTTCGTCTCCTCGACCCAGGCCTCGGCGTCCTCCTGGGACATCAGGATCCAGTTGAGCTTCATCCCCTCGCCCTGCTTGAAGACCTTGTTGCGGGTCACCGTGGGCGAGAAGAAGCTCATGACGCGCGTGCCCGTGAAGAAGGCGCCGCCGGACTGGTAGCTGAGCTCCACGTCCTCGGTGCGCTTGTACACATCGTAGTTCATGACGGTGGCGACGATCGAGTCGGCGGTGACCGAGTCCGGGAGCTTGATCACGACCACGATGCTCGAGTCGGTGTGATCCACCCAGGCGCGGTTTCCGCCCTCGGCGAGCCACTTCGCGTCCTCGGGGTGCGCGTCGATCCACGCGCCGAGATCGCGCGCGGACCCGTAGTCCTGGGCGAAGGCGGGGGTCGCGAGGGTCAGCGCGACGGCGACGAGGGCGGCGGTTCGGTACATCGGGTTCGGTCTCCTCGTCCCATGGACGGCGCGGGGCCCCCGGACATTCGACGCGAGATAGCATGCGGAGGGACGGGTTTCCCGCACCATCACGGGGATGTATGGTCCCCGGCCGTGCGGTCAGGCACCCCCGATCTCGACGTCGTCTCCGGCACTCATGGTCAGGCCCGTGCCCCGATCGTGGAGCGATCGCCCGGACTCACGGCCGAGGAGTCGACCCACCTCGACTGGCTCGTCCGCGGTCCGATCCGACGCGACGGCCTCGTGCGGGCCTGGTGCCGGGGCGGCGAGCCGAGCCACCCCTCGCTCCAGACCACCGGCGCGCTGCTCTCCCACCACGTGGAGCTCCTGCGGCGCGACACCGTGGACGCCGCGCTCCGCCACGAGGTGACCGCGGACGCCGCCATCCTCGCCCGCGCGCTCGCGACCGGCTTGGACGACGAGGGCGTCGTGGTGCAGCGGGGCGTCCGCTACGCGTTCGACACCGCGATCGTGGCCGCGGCGCTGGACCGGCTGCGCGGGTTCGAGCCTCGCCTCGACGTGCGCACCGACGCCCAGCGCGCGGGCGCCCCGTCCTTCTTGAAGCGCTGCCTGCTGGAGGGGCGCGGCCAGGAGGGCGCGGCCGTCGGAGTCACCGACGCGCGGTGGTCCCTCAGCTTCGCCCCCCACCTCCTCAAGCTCTCGATCGCGCTGGACGGCCCCGCCCTGCGGCCCCTGCTGTCGCGCATGATCGCCGGCTACTGGCGCGGCGGCTGGTTCCGAGCGGCGCCCGGTCGCGAGGCGCCCCACCCCCACGCCCACGCCTACGCCCTGGAGGGGCTCGCGCTCATGTACGACCGCGACATGCCCGTCCCCGCCGCGGTGATCGACGAGGGGTTCGCCTCCCTGCTCCAGATCGTCGAGGACCCCCGCACCACCACGGACGTCCTCGCCCAGACCCTGCGTCTCGCCCTGATCGACCGACGCGGCCGCAGCGAGCGCACGGTGGAGCGGCTCGTGCGACGGGTGCGCGAGCGCGCCCACCCCGACGGCGGGTTCCGGTACACGGCCGCCGCGGACGCCGATCGCACGGCCGAGGCCACGATCGTCGCGCTCCAGGCGCTGCGCTGGCTCCGCCTCGACGGAGAGGTCGCCGCGATCCTCTGACGCCGGGTCCCGCCCGCGTCCCACGGTTACAGTGATCGGGCGATGCCCTCCCTCCCGCCCGAGCTCGCCGCCTCCGCGACCCCCGGGCTGATCGCGATCGTCGTCGCCCTCGGTCTGCTCGCCGCGATCCCCGGCGTCGCCGTCATACACACCCTCCTCGCGCGCCCCCGACCCCTCGACGTCCTCGTCCTCGGCGCGCCCCTCGGCTACGCCGCCGTCGCGTTCGCCACGTACGTCTGGAACCTCGTCCCCTACGAGCGGTGGTTCGACCCCCCTGCCCTGCTCCCCGTCGTGCTCGGGTGGGTCACGGTGATGGGGGTGTGTCGACGCGGGCTCGGCTCCGCGCGCTCCCGGGGGCTGTGGATCGACCGCGCGCCCGGCGAAGGCGAGGGCGCCGAGGCGCTGGGCGTGGCGCTCCTCACGGGCGGCGTGTTCGCCGTCTACTTCCTCGGCTTCGAGCGCGACCTCTTCGCGTTCACCGGCGCGAACCGCGGGGTGGCGCTGGCGGCGCGCGTGCCGGTGGGCGAGTTCTGGGAGCTCGTGGACGCCCCCCGTGCCCTCGCGCTGGACCCGGAGCGGCAGACCCACGGCGCGATCGCCCTGCTCTCGGTGTTGCCCGCGACGCTCGAGTTCCTGGGGGTCCGGGCCGCCTTCGCGGGGCTGTACGCGGGGCTCGCCGCCTGCGTCCACGTGGGCGCGCGCCGGGCGGGGGCCTCGGGCCTCGGCGCGCTCGCCGCGTCCCTGGTCGCCGCCCTCCACCCCGCGTTCCTGGACGCCCCGACGGCCGACGTCTCCCACGTCGCGCTCGGGGCCTCGGCGCTGCTCTTCGCCGTCCTCATGACCCTTCGGCAACCGGGCGCGGGGACGGCCGCGAGCACGGGGGAGCCGGGCGGCGCCGAGGGACGGCTCGCGCCCCTGGGGGTGGGCGTGCTCGCGGCGCTCGTCGTGGGCACGGCGCACGCCCTGCTGTTCGCGCTCCCGGCCGCCGCGGTGCTCCTGTGGACGGGGGTCGCCCCGGTGCGTCGGCGCCGATTCGCGGGCTGGGCGGCCCTGGGGTTGGCCGTCGGCCTCGCCCCCTTCCTCGTGCGCCACGCGCTCGCGCTGGGCCACCCCTTCGCGGTGGAGGCCGGGACCTGGGGACCCGGCACGGCGCACACCTTCGCGGGCGCGACGTTCGAGTACCCGGGCCTCCTGAACCGCCCGTTCCACCCCGAGTGGGTGCGCACGCCGCACGTCCCGCTGCCCGCGTTCCTGCACGCGGCGCTGCACCTCGCCGGGGCCACGGGGACGATCCTGCTCGGGGTCGCGGCCGTGGGGCTGGGCGGCCTCCCCCGGGGCGTCCGCGTGGCCGCGGCGCTCTGGATCCTGCCGGGGCTGGTCCTGCTCTTCCCCGTGGAGGCGGCCCTCGAGGCGAGCCGCGAGCAGGTCGTCCTGGTGTGGGCCGCGCCCGCCCTCGTCGCCGTGGCGTTCGGGGTGGACGCGCTGCGCGGGGCCCGTCGCAGCACGGCGTGGGCGACGGTGGGGGTCGTCGTCCTGCTCGCGACCGTCGCGGGACGCGCGGTGGTGGAGGTGTACGTCCCGCCCGACGACCGCTTCAACGATCGCTGGCCGCACCTCCGGGAGGAGGCCGAGGGCGAGATGGACGCCGCCCTGGACCGCGCCGCCTGGCTGCGACCGTGGCCCCGCTGGGAGGCCGACGGTCGGGACCTGGCCGGGGAGGTCCGGGCGGCGGCCGAGGACCTCGCCGAGCCGACCTGGGCGATGCGCGGGGCCTCCCCCCGAGAGCACATGCTCTGGGAGACGGACCCCCGGGCGTACGCGCTGCTCTCCGCCCCCGCGGAGCGCTCCCCTCGGCCCGGATCCTTCCTGCCCCCGCGGACCCCGGGCGAGCGCGTGGTGGTGGACCTGGCCGTCCCCTGGCCGGGCGAGGCGGGGCCGTCGGTGCGGGCGGCGTTCCCCGAGGAGCGCAACGTCTCGGGCTTCGAGCGACCGCGGATCTACGACCTGCGCCTCGACTGGCTGCCGTACGCCCCGAACCTCCACCTGTTCCGCTCGGCGCGCGCCCCGTGGGATGCCTGGGTGGTGCTCTCGGGGCCCGTCGCCCCCGAGCTGCCCGGGACCGTCCGCACGGTGGCCCGCGACCTCGTCACGGCCCCCGAAGCCCCGGAGGTCGACGCGCTCTTCCACGCCCTGCACGGGACCGAGCTGGTGGTGCCGATGCCTCCGGAGTCGCGCCTCCACCTGGTCGAGGTCGTCTCCGCCGAGCCGCCTCGCGTTCAGCGGTGGACGGTGCTCCCGACGAAGCCCGGCGAGCCGCCGAAGGTGCTCGGGCCCTACCTCATGAGGTAGCCGGGCGGCCCCTCTTCTTCCGCGCCGCCCGCGCCGCCTCGATCTCCGCCATCCACGGCTGCGCCGCCACCGGCGCGCGGTACGAGGCGAAGTCGTCCTGCAGGACCTCGAACGGCGTGCGGGGACGTCCCAGCGCGTGCTGGACGTCGTGCAGCGCGGCCCGCAGGCGGATGCGAGCCGCCTGCTTCAGGAGGCCCAGGTACACCCGGCGGCCGCGCTCTCGGAGCATCCAGCCGGGCCCGTGGGCGGTCTTCTGGAGGTGGGCCCACCACTTCGCGGCGTAGGCGTGCGTGGCCGCCACGGAGCGGTAGATGTTCAGGGAGCCGGGCTCGTACCAGGTGTTCTCCAGGTACGGCAGGTGGTCCTGCGTGGGGTGGAACTCGCCCGGGATCTGATCGGCGCGGTAGCAGTCCTGGAATCCGATGTTGGCGCCCCGATCGATGAGCTCGTTGAACTCCTCGTAGACCTCCTCGTGGAAGTGGCGCGGGCAGTTGTCGAGCAGCTCTGCGATGAAGTCGGGGTCGAGGTGCCACTTGCCGATGTACGCGGGCACCAGCGACCCGAACCACCAGATGTACTCGAAGTAGATGCGCCAGCTCATGATCGAGGCGTTGCCCAGGTGCCGGGCGTGGTGTCGGTACATGTGCGCGTTGGTGGCGGCGAACCACAGGATGTAGTCGTTGTAGGCGGTGCGCTTGCGGGCGACCTGCGGCTCGCGCGCGAGGTGGGCGCGGATCAGCTCGGTGGCGCACTCGATCTGCACGCAGGCGGCCGAGATGCCCACCGAATAGAAGGCGTCCGCGAAGAAGATCGCGTCGCCGATCGCGCACCAGTTGTCCTCGGAGAACGCCTGCTTGCAGATGTGCGCGGGCTTGCCCCAGTACATGAAGTCGATCTCATCGGCGTCGACGATGAGGTCGTACAGGACGCGGTGGTTCGCCTCGAGGAAGGCGAGGAACTTGTCGCGGCTGTTCAGGTCCGCCCCGGGGATGACGTCGTGGTGGTGCATCATCCCGAGCGACAGGGTCATGTCCTCGCGGGACAGCGGGATCATCCACAGCCAGTGGCCGGCCCCGAGCCAGTGGTTGGTGGCGTAGTAGGGGCAGGCGCCGGTGCCGTTGGCGGTGTTGTCGGGGTCGCGGAAGAGCCGCCGCTTCACGCCCTTCACGCGCACCCAGGCCGCCCCGTTGTTCACGTCGAAGCGGTGCTCCGGGGCCTGCAGGATGTTGTCGAATTTGCGCCCCGTGAGGAACGCCCGCCCCGCGGCGTCGACCACGTGGGTGCACGTCAGGGTCTGCTCGTCGCCCTCGCCCGACCGGATGTGGACGCGGTTGAGGGCGTCGCCCGGCGTGATGTCGAGGTCGGAGACGGCGGCGTGGAACCACGCGGCGCCGTGGTCGATGTTCATCTGCTTGAGGTCCAGCTCGAGCCGACCGCGGTGGATCTGCCACGCGTGCACGAGCGGCTGCCGCAGCGCCCACACGCTGTAGTAGTCGTCCACGGAGTCGGTCCTGCTCGCGTTCTTGGGCCAGTGGAAGTTCAGCCCGTCCTTGGGGAGGTGGCGCTCCACGAGGTAGTCGCCCAGGCCGAGCTCCTTGGTCATGAACATCCCCGCGATCTCGACGGTCGACTCGCCGATCTTGCCCACCTCCGCGATCCGCGCGTCGGATCGCGGCTCGACCACCGCCACCGTGATCCCGGGGATGTTCAGGAGGAGGTGGCGGGCCTGGAAGTTGCCCGCGATGCCGCCGCCCATGATGACGACGTCGAAGTGCTGCTGGGTGTCCATGAGTGTCTCCGGAGCGGGCCGCGGAGGGGGCCGCTCGAACGCCGCTGGACCGTAGGGGGGAGGCGCGGCGGGTCGCCTGATCGTCGTCAGGTCGCGCGCACGGCCTCGAGCAGCGCCCATCCCACCAGCGCGGTGAGCCCCGCCAGGGCCGCGAGGTTGGCGAGCATGGTCGTGCGTCCGAAGAAGCGGACGCCGGGCGGGATCGTGTCGGCGTAGGCGTTGGTGACCCCCGCGCGCACCGTCAGCGTGTACTGGCCGATCGCCCCCCAGCCCGTCCACACGATGCAGGCCGCGACCGCCGCGTGCAGCGCCTCGGTGCCCGGCAGCAGGTGCGTCCACCCCGCCATCGCGAAGCAGAGGAAACAGGAGAACAGCGCCTCCTTGTGCAGCGTCATCCGGTAGCGATCCGGCGGCTTCATCGCGTTCCGCTTCAGCCAGGAATCCAGGGCGAACCCGCTCGCGGCGACGGCCCAGAACGAGACGGTCCCTCCGACGACGAGGATCAGCGCGCAGGGGCTCATGGAGACCGGGTCGGCGCCCCCACCGCGTCGCCCGAGACGGGGTCCCGGCAGAACGAGCCCTCGTGCTCCGTCGCGCAGGAGGGCAGGTCGACGCGGTCGCGCGCCTCGGGGACGTTCGCCTTCATCCACTTGAGCGACTCGCCCGCGAGGCAGAGCGAGCCCCCGCCCGCGCGCTCCACGGCCCGCAGGATGTCCTGGGTGATCGGCTCCAGCCGCTTCTTCCGCACGTTGCCGAAGCTGCGCTGGATGAAGGGGCACGGGAGCACGTCGCCGTCGGCGGTCACGTAGATCTCGGTGCGCCCCGCCGGGCACGCGAACGACGCGGTGCCCACGCTGCCCTGGAAGAAGGCGCGGGGGTGGTCGCAGAGGCCGCGCAGGGCGTCGAGGTCCTCGTCGGGCAGCATCATCTCGTACTGCCCGCCCCACCGGCCGACGGCCACCGGCAGGGTGAACCCGATGGTGGCGTCGTGGTCCTCGGCGAGCTTGATCAGCGCCGCGGCCGCGCCCGAGCGGATGGCCTCGGAGCTGCCGACCGTGCAGATGTGCCCGCGCATGCCGAACAGGTCGGCCGTCATGTCGAGCAGATCGACCACGTGGGCGTGGTTGCCGGGGAGGCCGCGGCCTGCGTCGTGCACCTCCGGGATGTGGGAGTCGAGGCTGAGCTTCAGGAGGTCGACGCCCGCGTCGCGCAGGGTGCGCACCGCCTCGAAGTCGAGCAGGTCACCGTTGCTGTTGAGCCCGATGAACGTCCGCTCGGGGGCGAAGCACTGCACGAGGTCGGGCAGATCCTTGCGCAGGCTCGGCTCCCCGCCCGTGATGTTGACCTCGTAGACGCCGAGCGCGAAGGCCTCCTTGGCGATGCTCTGCACCTCCCACGTCTCGAGCCGCTCGCGCTCGCGGGCGTGGTCCGTCAACCCGGCCGCGGAGCAGTGCCCGCACGTGGCCTGGCAGGCATAGGTGGCGGCGTACTCCAGGGCGCTGAGGCTGGGGAGTCCCATGCGGGCGCGGGCCTTGCGCACGGCGATGCTCTTCAGCACGGAGACCGCGAGGCGCGGCTTGCGCGCGAGCGTCTCGGTGAAGCCGGGGACCTGACGGACGATGCGAAACGGGTTCTTGGGCATGTCTTCAGGGTTCCGGGTGCCGGCGGGTCACGTGATGACGGTCGTCATGCGCGGGCTCAGATGAAGTCCCGGTCGTGGACCCGGCCCGCGACGTACCGGAGCAGCGCCCGGGCCCCGCGGCCGACGTCGGCGGGGGAGCTCAGCAGCGTCGGCAGCTTGCGTCGCAGCCACGCCGGCCGGAGGTAGAAGCGCCGGTAGAAGGTCCGCTCGAGGGCGAAGGCGTCCACATCCTCCAGGTCGAGGGCGTCGTCGACCTCCTCGCGGGTCCCGGGCCAGCGCTGGAGCCGCGTGACGATCACGTAGTCGAGCCCCAGCCGCGCGGCGAAGTCGGCGGAGCGCTTCACCTCGGCCTCCGTCTCGCCCGGCGCGCCCACGATGAAGAACCCGCTCACCTCGATCCCGGCCCCCCTCGCGGCCGCGACCCCGGCCTCGATCGCCTCGACCGTCACGCCCTTGCCGAACGCGAGCAGCCGCTCGGGATCCGACGACTCGATCCCCACGTACACCCGCCGGCAGCCCCCCTTCGCCATGACCCGGCACAGCTCGGGGTCGAGCCGATCCAGGCGCGTGAGGCACGTCCAGGTGAGGTCCGGCAGGTGCGCGGCGAGCCACTCGCTGAGCCGCGCGACGCGCTCGCGATCGACGGTGAGCGTGTCGTCGAGGAAGCGCACGTGACGCAGGTTGAGGGCGTGCAGCGACGTGAGCTCCTCGGCGAGGCTCTCCCAGCTCCGGGCGACGAAGCTCCGGCCGTACGTGCGCACGCAGAAGGAGCAGTCGTAGGGGCACCCACGGGCGGACATGATCACGCCGATGGGCCCGGGCATGAAGCTCTCGCTGTACCGCTCGATGCGGACGGCCCGGTGGTCGGCGAAGGGCAGCGCGTCGAGGTCCTGGATGCGGGGGCGGGCGTCGGTCAGCGCGACCTCCCCGTCGCGCTCGAAGGCCAGGCCCGGGGCCGTCGGCGGGGCGTCCCCCGCGAGCGCGTCGCACAGCTCGACCAGCGTCTCCTCGGGCTCGCCCCGAAGCACCCAGTCCACCGACGGGTGCCGCGCGAAACGCTCGGGATCGCGGGTGGGCAGGTAGCCGAACACGGCCGCCTCGCACGCGAGCTCCCGCCGCAGCGCGCCGAGCTCGGCGAGGTCGTCGTCGACGATCCCGAACCCCGTGAGGGCGACCACCAGGTCCGGCCCGAAGTCCCGGTACCGACGGGCCAGGGCGGGGCCGTCGAGGTCCTCGGCGATCGCGTCGCACAGCCGCACGTGGAACCCGCGCCCCCGGAGCAGCGGGACCAGGCCCATGAGCTCGAGCGGCGGGATCAGGAAGTTGGGCGCGTAGTAGCTCGCCACCCAGCGACGCTGGACCCGCACCGGGTGGGGCAGGTTGACCAGGAGGACCCGGAAGGTCGGCGGCGACCTCATGCCGCGAGCCCGTGCACCCTCCGCGCGTTGCCCCGAAGGATGGCCTCGGCCCGGTCCTCCTTGATCTCGAGGCGGTCGAACTCCTGCAGGTACCGCTGCCAGTCGAGGCCGTTGGTCCCGAAGATCACCTTCTGCGAGCCCGTTCGGCCGCGCAGGAAGCGCACGAGCGTGGGGCTGAAGTACTTGGGGAGCCAGGCCGCGATGTTCACGTAGACGTTCGGCCACTTCGTCGCGACGGCGAGCATCTCGTCCACCCAGGGGTAGCCGGTGTGCGTCCCGATGAGGGTGAGGTCGGGGAAGTCGCACGCGATGCGGTCGAGCTGCATCGGGCGACCGTGCTCGCTGGGCATCGCCTCGAGGACGTGCCCCGTCTGCATGGAGCAGGGCACGCCGAGCTCCTCGCACTTGGCGTACAGCGGGTACATCTTGCGGTCGTCGAGGCCGATGTCCCAGCCGTAGACGTGGACGTAGACCCCCTTGAAGCCGTGCTCCTTCACGTCGACCTCGAGCTTGTCGAGGCTCGTGCGGATGCGGCCCGGGTCGTAGTCGCACAACCCGTACACGCGGCCGGGATACCGACGGGACAGCTCCGCGATCCGGTGGGTCATGTCGATCGCGAACCGCACCTGGCGCTTGTAGGACCACGCGAGCAGGTCGGTCGCCAGCACGGTCTGCACGCCCGCCGCGTCCATCGCGGCGATGAGCGCGTCGCCGTCTTCGTAGCCCTCGCCCCAGGCGGCTTCCACCCGACACTTCAGCTCGCCCGGCGAGTTCGTGGCCTGGACCCAGCTCTGCTTCCACTCCTCGAGCAGCAGGGGGAAGAGGCAGTCGATCGCGCGTCCTTCGGTCATGGTCTCGGTCCTCACGCATGCTGATACACGGGCGGGCGACGGGCGACGAACGCCTCGATGCCCTCGTTGGCGTCCCGGGTGGACATGAGCTCGTCGAGGTAGAGCCTCTCGAGCGCGGGGAGATCGGTGTCGAGGCGGCGGACCAGCGACATGCGCGCGGCGCGCTCGGCGAATCGGAGGGAGCCGGCGCTCATGGGCGCCAGGCGCTCGGCGAGGGCGCGCCACCAGGCCTCGGGGGCGTCGGTGACGGCGTTCACGAGCCCCATCGCCGCCGCCTCGTCCGCCGTCACGGACCGGCCCGACACGCACAGATCGAGGGCTGCGCCCCCGCCGACCCGCCAAGGGAGCAGCAGCGAGGCCATGGGCGGGAACACCGCCAGCTGGATCTCCGGCTGGCCGAGCTTCGCGTCCGGGGTGGCGACGATCCAGGTGCACCACGAGGCCAGCTCGAGGCCCCCGCCGAGGCACTGCCCCGAGACGACGGCGCACGTGGGGACGGCCAGGTCGGCGAGCCGGCGGAAGAGCCCGTGGAACGTCGACAGCATGTCGGCGGCCTGCTCCCGGCGGTGCTCCTCGACGCTCGCGCCGAAGCAGAAGTGACGCCCCGCCCCCTCGAAGACCACGAGCTTGGTGGACGGCGTCACGTGCGCGTCCAGGGCGCCTTCGATCGCGCCGATCATGGCCGCGTCGAGGATGTTGGCCTTGGGGCGGTCCAGCAGCAGGTGGAGGACGTCGCCCTCGGTCGTGGCGCGGATCATGGGTCCCCCGAGGTCTTCCGGGTGTAGACGACGACGTAGGACGGGCACACGGACGCCGCGCAGGTCCTGCACTCATCCGCGAAGTTGCCCGGCGACAGGGTCTCGAGGCGCACCTCGAAGCCCGCGTCCCGATACGTGGCCTGGGCCTCCCGGGCGCGCTCCAGGTCGGCGAGGTGACGACGCACCCAGCCCGCCTGCACGAGCTCCTCGTTGGAGAGGACGCCCCGATCGTCGGCCGTCGTCACGCGGTCGCCGACGCTCCGGCGGACGGCGCGGGCCGACTCGCCAGGCGCTGGAGCCGCTGCCGGCCCAGGATCGCCGCCCCGAGGGCCGCGACGTACTGGCAGTCGTCGCCCGCGGGGACGTGCACCGCGTGGCCCAGGTTCTTCTCCACGGCGTCGGCCATCGTCTGGAACCGCATCACGCCGCCGATGAGGGTGTAGCCCGGCTTCGCCTTGATGCGCCGGAGCAGCTGCACGACGCGGGTGGTCAGCGACTCGATGGCGCCCTGCATGATGTCGCCCGGCGGGGTGCCGAGGGACAGGTGGTTGATCACCTCGGACTCCGCGAACACGGCGCAGACGCCCGAGATCGGCACGGCGTCGCGCGACGTCTGCATGACGGCGCCGACCTCCTCCACGCCGTAGCCCATGTACCGCGCGGTCTTCTCCAGGAAGGCCCCCGTGCCCGCGGCGCACTTGTCGTTCAGGCGGAAGGCCTCGACCTTCGCGGCGTCGTCGATGCGGCTCGCCTTCATGGTCTGGCCGCCGATGTCGAGCACGGTGCGCGTGTCCGGGAAGTGGAAGTTCGCGCCCCGGGCGGTGGCCGTGAGATCGGTGACGGCGACGTCCTTGAACGCCACGCGGTGCCGCCCGATGCCCGTCGCCACGACGTAGCCCACGTCGTCCTCCGAGACCCCCGCGGCGGTGAGGCAGTCGTCGTAGGTGGCGCGCGCGACCTCGGCCAGGCGGAACCCGGTCGGCCGCATGGCCTGGGCGAGGACGTCGCCCTCGTCGTCGAAGAGGACGGCCTTGCAGTAGGTGGATCCGACGTCGACGCCGGCGGTGACGGTCATGACGCCTCCTTCGCGGGGGTCCGGCCCGCCTGGATGCGGTCGAGGGCGAACAGGGCCGCCCCGAGCGCGCCGATGTACTGGCAGTCGTCGCTGACGTTGAGCTTCACGCCGCCGCGCTGCTGGAGCGCCTCGACCATGGCGGGGTTGCGGGAGACGCCGCCGGTGAAGGTCACCTCGTCCTCCACGCCGACGCGGCGCATGAGCCCGAAGGAGCGGGTGGCGATCGACTTGTGCACCCCCCACAGGATGTCCTCGATCTTCTTGCCCTTGCCGAGCCAGGACAGCACCTCCGACTCCGCGAACACGGTGCACGTCGTGCTGATCTTCACGGGGTGGCTCGACTTCAGCGCGGTGTCGCCGAGGTCGTCGATGGGGATGTCGAGCGCCGCCGAGGCCGCCCCGAGGAACCGACCGGTCCCCGCCGCGCACTTGTCGTTCATGCAGAAGTCGACGATCTCGCCCGTGGGAGAGACGGAGATTGCCTTGGTGTCCTGCCCCCCCATGTCCACGACGGTGCGCGTGTTCGGGAACAGGTGGACCGCGCCCCGGGCGTGGCAGCTGATCTCGGTGACCTGATCGTTGCCGAACGTGACCCGGTAGCGGCCGTAGCCGGTGCCGATGACGTACTCGACCTCCTGCTCGCTCAGGTTCTTCGCCCTCAGAGCCTCGTCGAAGGCGTTCTGGGCCGCCTGCACGACGTTCGCGCCGGTGTCGACCAGCGACCTCCCGACGATGGCCCCGGCCTCGTCGATGATGACGGCCTTGGTCTGGGTGGACCCGACGTCTACTCCGCCTGCGTACGCCATCACATCGCTCCTGCAGCAGCCTGCTGCTTCTTGGAGTTCAGGCCCTCGAAGAACGCGTCGATGCGGTTCTTCAGCTGGGCCTCGGAGACCACGCGCCGGTCCATCATGTCGCTCTCGATGAACAGGCTCGAGATGCCGGTCTCGGCCATCAGCGCGCGCCGGCTGTCGGCGAGCCCCGTGGAGACCGTCCGGCAGCTCTTGATCGGGTGGAAGACGACGCCGTCGATGCCGAAGCGCTCGATGGAGTTCTTCACCATCGTGGTCTGGTCGAACATCGAGTCCATCGCGTCGCGGACGCTCAGGAGCACGCCCTCCGCGAGGGACGGGATGGGGTCGGCCAGGTCGTACTGATGGCCGCAGTTTGCGCCCCCCGACGCGAACCACAGGTAGGTGGAGTGCACGAAGGTGCCGCCCCAGTCGCTGAACAGCTCGTTGAACCGCCGGAAGATCGGGTAGCAGGGCACCCCCACGAAGGCGAGGCGGTGGTGCTCGTCGCCGGTGGTGCCGATGCCGTGGGCGGCCTTGTACTCCATCTCCTCGACGAGGTCTTCGAAGTACCGCGCGCCCTCGGGCGTGCCCCGCAGCCCGTTCGCGACGCCGAGGTAGATGGTGCCGTCCGTCAGCGCGTTGAAGAGGGCGGGCGACGCCGCGTTGAGCTCGAGGATGCGGGCCCAGCACCGGCTCATGGTGTTGGCGTGCCGCATGGTCTCGCGCAGCTTGTCGATGTCGAACTTCGTGCCCGTCACCTGCTCGCAGGTGGCGATCAGCTCGCGGATCTGGGTCTCGACGTAGCGCCGGTCGTTCTCGAACGTCGGGTCGCCGGGCTTGGTGTGCAGCCCCAGGCGGCGGTGCCCGGGCACGTCGAGCGTGACGATGGGGACGTGGTGCATCCGCTCCCAGATCTCCGCCCACTTGACGTACGTGTTGCAGGCGTTGGTGTAGACGGCCATGGACGGCTTCGGGATGCGGCCCATCGGGTGCTTGCCCCGCCGCAGCTGCACGGCCACGTCCGCCTTCACGTAGCCGCAGATGTCGGGCGAATAGCCGTAGTCCTCGGCCTCGGAGAGGTACTCGTGGGCGACCCGCCGCACCGCCAGCTGCAGGGAGCTGATCTCGGGGAACGAGACCCGCATGTCGAAGGCCTTGAGGATCTCGTTGAAGCTCCCCATCACGAAGACGTAGGCGGCCCGCTCGCCCCGCTCGGCGGCGGCGCTGAGGTCGTCGAACCAGTCCCGGAACAGGGCCGCGCCGTCTCGGTTTCCGCGGCCGACGATGGATTCGGATGGGGTCATGGGGTCCTCCGGGCTCAGCCGAACAGCAGGTTCTCGACGAACGTCTCGACCTGGAGCTCCAGGGAGCCGAAGTTCGTCATGTTCTCTTCGAATTCCGACAGGAAGTACGGGACCTTGCGGCCGTCGAGCTCGAGCACGTACGCGACCTGCTCCTCGAGGCCCGGCTCGCACATCTTCGCGGCGGTGAGGACCACGGCCCCCGCCTTCGCGGCCTCGACGCGCTTCATGAGCATCGCCTCCTTGGGCTTGCGGTCGTCGTGCTGCACGGGGCTGTGGCTGGAGGTCTCGAGGTAGGCGTGCGCGAGGGCGAAGAGCGGCTCATCGGAGGCGGGGACGTCCTCCAGGAGCCACCTCAGGCCGATGAGGAAGTCGTCGTCGACCACGTAGCAGGAGCGCCCGACCATGCGGATGAGGTCGAGCGGGGGCTGCTCGCAGAAGGCGCCCTCGAAGACCACGCGGATGCGGTCCTCCGGCTTCGCGTCCACGGCGCGGATCATGGGCAGGGCCGCCTCGAGGAGGTCGATGTGCTCCTCCACGGGGATGCGTCCGCCGATGGCGACGAGGGCATACGCGTCCTCGGCGGCGATCTTCCAGGGGGCGTCGCGCTTGACGGCGTACAGCTCGCGGACCAGGGCCCGGCTGCGGTTGAAGAGCGCGGTGCTCGCCCGGAGGGCCTCGGGGGTGACGGGCCGCCCGGAGACCTCGCCCGCGACGTCGGCGAGGCGACCGTATTCGTCGGCGAGGTAGCGGGCGCTGCCGGAGGAGGTGGCGTTCTGGGGCAGGTAGAGGATCTCGCAGGGGTAGTCGTGGTTGCGGCCCCAGATCGCGGCGAGGTTGCGGGCGGCGTCGCAGATGGGGTGGGACACGAACATGTCGAGCGTCACGCGCCCGGACAGGGACAGCTCCAGCGACGTCTTGAGGATGCTGCACAGGTAGGACCCGAACCGGCTGTCGGCGTCGTTGGGCTCGACGGGGGCCCCGCAGACCTTGAGCGGGAGCATCCCGGCGGCGTGGGCGATCTCCACGGGGAAGTACACCTGGAAGTGGCCCAGGACCGTGCCGCCCGCGTCGCGCCAGCGCTCGACCATCGAGAAGTCGCCCTCCTCGATCGCGTCGCGGCACTCGTACAGCAGCTCCGAGAGGGGCCGTCCGCGCCAGGCGTCGAATACGCGGGTCGTGATCGTCATCGCTGCTCCTCGGCTCAAGGTGCCCCGCCAGGGGTCGGAGTGCTCCGAGCAGACCAGCCGTGCAGAAAACTGCATATGTCGATCGTCATAATGCAGAATATTTCCTGCGCCCAAGCTGCGGCGCAGGACGGAGTGCACGTGAGCGCGGTCGTGGGAGAGCTTCAACAGCGGGTCGGGGGGCGGGTGCGTGCCCGTCGCCACGAGCGGGGCGACAGCGTCCGCGGCCTCGCCGAGCGCGCCGGGCTGAGCGCGCGGTTCCTGTCGGACGTGGAGACGGGCAAGGCCAACATCTCGGTGGCTCGCCTCGCGGGCATCGCCGACGCCCTCGAGGTCCCGCTGACGTCGCTGCTGCGGCCGACGCGGTCGGGGGCGCGCGCGAAGATCGAGGCGCTGCTGGCCTCGTGCAGCGAGGGGGAGCTGCGGAGTCTGGTCCCCGTCGTCGGGGCCGCGCTCGGGCGCCGGACGCCGCGCATCACGGCGCTGCTGGGGGTCCGCGGGGCGGGGAAGAGCACGGTCGGCGCGCGGCTCGCGGAGCGGCTGGGGGTGCCCTTCGTGGAGCTCGACGCGGCCATCGAGGCCCGGGCGGGCATGCCCCTGGCGGACGTGTTCACGCTGCACGGCGAGGGCTACTACCGGGACCTCGAGACGGAGGCGTTCCGCGCGCTGGTGGAGGCCGACGAGCCCTGCGTCGTGGCCCTGCCGGGCGGGATCGTGAGCTCCGAGGCGTCGCGCGCGCTGCTGCGAGGGAGCTGCCGCAGCGTGTGGCTCACCGCGACGCCCGAGGACCACTGGAACCGCGTGTTCGCCCAAGGCGACACGCGCCCGATGACCGGGCTCACCGACCCGATGGCCGACTTGCGCGACCTGATTCGACGTCGGGAGCCCCTGTACCGCCGCGCCGAGGTGGTGGTGGACACGTCCGGGGTCGATCCCGACGACGTCGTGGCCGCCGTGCTCGCGGGCCTCGAGGCAGAACCATGAAGATCCACTGTTGGCAGATGACCGAACCCGGGCGCCCCATGGAGCGCACGGAGCGCGCCTTCGACCCCGGCTCGCTCGCCGACGGGCAGGCGTTGGTGGAGGTCGCGGGCTGCGGGGTCTGCCACACGGACCTGGGGTTCCTCTACGACGGCGTGCGCACGCGGCACGCGCTGCCGCTCACGCTGGGGCACGAGATCGCGGGGCGGGTGGTGGCTGCGGGGGCGGAGTCGTCGGCCCTGGTGGGTCGGGCGGTGGTCGTGCCGGCGGTGATCCCCTGCGGCGACTGCGAGGCCTGCGCGGCGGGGCGGGGGGCGGTCTGCGGCGCGCAGTTCTTCCCCGGCAACGACGACCACGGCGGGTTCGCGTCGCACGTGGTGGTCCCGGCGCGGGGGCTGTGCGTGGTGGAGGAGGAGCGCCTGGCGGCGTCCGGGGTCCCGCTGTCTGCGCTGTCGGTGGTCGCGGACGCCGTCACCACGCCGTACCAGGCGATCCTGAACGCGGACCTGAGACCGGGGGACGTCGCGGTGTTCATCGGCGTGGGCGGGGTGGGGAACTTCGGGGTGCAGATCGCGGCTCACCGCGGGGCGCACGTGGTCGCGATCGACGTGGACGAGCGGAGGCTCGAGGGGGCCCGCGGGGCGTCGCTGCGCATCCGGTCGTCGGACGACCTGCGGGGCATCAAGGAGCAGATCCGCGGCTGGGCGAAGGAGCGCGGGCTGCCCGGGAGCGGGTGGAAGATCTTCGAGACGTCGGGGCACCCGGCGGGGCAGGCATTGGCGTTCGCGCTGCTGGGGTACGACGCGCACCTCGCCGTGGTGGGCTACACGCGGGAGAAGATCTCGGTGCGACTGAGCAACCTCATGGCGTTCGACGCGACGATGCGCGGGACCTGGGGGTGCCTGCCGGAGCACTACCCCGCGGTGGTGGACCTGGTGCTGTCGGGCGCGGTGGTGCTCGACGACTTCATCGAAGCCCGCGCGATGAGCCGGATCAACGAGACGTTCGAGGCGCTCCAGGCGCACCGGATGACCGTGCGGCCGGTGATGATCCCGGACTTCGTCGCGGCGTAGGGTGGACAGGGAGCCGGCGGAACGGCTCGTTCACCCCCCCCCGTGACCGGACGGCGGTCACCGCAACACCCGAACGAAGCGTTCACCCCCCGCCGGGACCGTCCGCTTAGAACGGGGGCGGGGGTGCGCTCTTCTTCGCCGGCCGATCCCTAAGGTGCCGCTCGAACATCGCCGAGAGCAGCCCCGCGGCCCGCTCGCCGAGGTGCACTCCGTCGGTGAGCAACGAGTAGCCGCCTTCCGCGCCCGCCTCATCCCAGGTCCGGCCCCGCAGGTAGCGACGCGCGATCGCCCGCAGCATGGGCCCACGCCGGTCGCCGGGGACATAGACCGGGCCGCCGTCTCGGATCTCGGAAGAAAGGAGCCGGTGCACAGGGAGCACGTCGAGCTTCTCGGTGCGGCCGATCATCCCCACCACGGCGTTGTGCGCGGCGAGGATGCCGTCGACCTCCCCCTGCTTCGCCTCGCCGAGGGGCGGGATCGTGCAGAGGATGACCTCGGCGTGGGTCCCCTCCTTGAGCCGACGGACGATCTCCCGCAGCTGCCCTTCGTACCACCCGATGTCCGGCGCCTGCGGGAGCCCCCCGCTCTTCACGTACTCGGCCGCGTCGTCGGGATGGCAGGCCGCCATGACGTCGTTGCTGCCCACCAGGACGATCGCGTAGTCGGGGTCGCACGCGATCACCGGCTCGAGGCGCTGGGCGACGTTCCAGGCCACGTCGCCGTTGTGCCCGGCGTTGATGAAGAGCCAGCCCTCCATCCCCATCCGCATGCGGAGCTTCTTGACCCAGTCGGCGCCCACCCGGCCGTGGGTGTGGCTGTCGCCGAGGCACGCCACGAGGGTCTCGCCGGGGGTGCGCGGACGCCCCAGGAACTCCTCGGCGCCGTCTGGCGCGGGCTCGCTGATGGAGCGAATGAGGTACAGGAGCAGCGCGACGGCGACGGTCGGCAGCACTCCCAGGGCGATCCACAACGCCAATCGATCCCTCCGTGCAACACCCCGGCGCTTCGCGGGACACCTAGAATACCCCCCAGAGGAGAGGAACCCCCGTGCACGCAGTCATCGTCGGCAACGGCATCACCGGCGTGACCGCCGCTCGGCACCTGCGCAAGCAGTCGTCGGACGTCCGGATCACGATGATCTCCGGCGAGTCGGACCACCACTGGTCCCGGCCCGCCCTCATGTACATCTACATGGGCCACATGCGGTATCGGGACACGAAGCCGTACGAGGACCACTTCTGGCGGCGCAACCGCATCGACCTGGTGAACGGCTGGGTCACCCTCATCGACACCGCGAACAAGGCCGTGATCGTCGACGGTCAGCGGGCCATCCCCTACGACGTCCTGCTCCTCGCCACGGGCAGCAAGCCGAACAAGTTCGGGTGGCCCGGCCAGGATCTGCACGGCGTCTCCGGCATGTACAGCCTCCAGGACCTCGCCGCCATCGAGGCGCGGTCGCCGCACTTCGACCACGGGTGCATCGTGGGGGGCGGCCTCATCGGCATCGAGCTCGCCGAGATGCTGCACGTGCGGGGCAAGAAGGTGACCTTCCTCGTGCGCGAGCAGGGGTACTGGAACCAGGTCCTGCCCCACGAGGAGTCGGCGATGGTGGTCCGGGTCATCCGGGCGGAGCACATCGACCTGCGCCTGAAGACCGAGCTCAAGGAGATCGAGGGCGACGACTCGGGCACCGTCTGCGCGGTCCACACGAGCGACGAGGACCGCATCCCCGTCGGGTTCGTGGGGCTCACCGCGGGCGTCCGGCCCAACCTCATGGCGCTCCAAGGCAGCGACATCGAGACGGGCCGCGGGGTGCTCGTCGACGACCAGCTGCGCACCAACGTCGACGGAGTCTTCGCGGCCGGGGACTGCGCCGAGATCAAGACCCCCGAGGGCCACCGAAACCGCATCACTGCGGTCTGGTACACGGGCCGGATGATGGGCGAGGTGGTGGCCCGCAACATGCTCGGGGCGAGCGACGACTACGACCCCGGCATCTGGTTCAACTCGGCCAAGTTCTTCGACCTCGAGTACCAGGTGTACGGCACCGTCCCCGGCGGCACCGCCCACGAGCGAGGGGAAGACAAGCCCTCGGTCTACTGGGAGCACCCGAACGGACTGAGCTCCCTGCGCATCGTCCACGATGACGGCGCCGTGATCGGCGTCAACTGCATGGGGATCCGGTTCCGCCACCGCGTGTGCGAGCGGTGGATCGCGGAGACGCGCTCCCTCGACCACGTGCTCGCGAACCTCCGCGACGCGCACTTCGACCCCGAGTTCTACTCGTCGCACTACAAGGCGATCCGCGCCACGATGGGAGGTGCCTCGTGAGCGCCCTGGTCCAGATCGGAAACCCGTCGTCCGTGGATCGTGTGGGGAGCGAGGCGCGCACCCACTCCGCCTTCGAGAAGCTCTTGCTGGTCGTGGTCGGCCTGGGGACCGCGGCGGTGCTGTTCGCCCTGTTCCGACCGGGCGCGATCCCGCCGAAGCTCGGCGTCGTCGTGTTCGCCGCGATCGGCGTCGCCGGCGGGCTGTACTACTTCGTCGCCTACAGGGACACGACGCCGGGCATCAAGAACCACGGGGTGTTCCACTCGAGCACGTCGAACCGCGGGACCTGGGGCTGGGTGCTGGGGGTGGCGATCACCGGGTTCTACGTCGCGCTGTACTGGCACGGGACGTCGCTGAGCGGCGCGTACGGGCTCTTGGATCCCCTCGCCATGGCGCTCACCGGCGCGGCCGCCGATCAGTGGTTCCTGTACGGGTTCCTGTACACCGGCAGCGTCCTGGTCTTCGGCGTCCGCATGGCGATGAAGTACCGCCACAACCGGTATCAGCTCATCCGCACGGCGTCGGTCGCGTTCTTCCAGCTCGGCTTCGCGTTCCTGCTGCCGCTGATGCTGAAGAAGATCGACCAGAACGAGTTCTACTTCACCTACTTCTGGCCGCTGAAGCCGGACTACCTGCTGCCGTTCGACTACGTCATGGGCGACGCGGGCTACGTCGCCAAGGAGTACTCGGGGTTCGCGCTGGGGCGGGCGATGATCCTGTGGGGCGCGGCGATGTCGCTCGTGGGGGTGCCGGTCCTGACGTACTTCTTCGGCAAGCGCTGGTACTGCAGCTGGGTGTGCGGCTGCGGCGGCTTGGCGGAGACGCTGGGCGATCCCTGGCGCCAGCTGAGCGACAAGAGCGAGAAGGCCTGGCGCATCGAGCGCTGGATGATCCACGGGGTCTTGGTCTTCATCGTCGGCTTCACCGTCCTGCTGTGGGTCAACGACCTGGGGGGGCGCAAGCTGCTCGGCAGCGACGGCAGCGGCATCTTCTGGAAGACCTACGGCTTCTTCATCGTCATGGCGTTCAGCGGCGTGATCGGCGTCGGGTTCTATCCGTTGATGGGGAGCCGCGTGTGGTGCCGGTTCGGGTGCCCCCAGGCCGCGATCCTGGGCCTGTTCCAGCGCTTCTTCAGTCGCTTCCGCATCACCACGAACGGGGGCCAGTGCATCAGCTGCGGCAACTGCTCGACGTACTGCGAGATGGGGATCGACGTGCGGGCCTACGCCCAGCGGGGCGACAACATCGTGCGCGCCAGCTGCGTGGGCTGCGGAGTCTGCGCGGCGGTCTGCCCCCGAGGGGTCCTGCGGCTCGAGAACGGCGAGCGGACCGACCGGTTCGAGGGCGCCGACGCCCCGGTGAACGACTTCCTGATCGCCATCCGCAAGTAGAGCGGGTCCGCCCGGGCCGGGCGCCGAGGGCCTCAGGGTGGCCAGAACCGAGGGGGGATCGGCGATCCTGGCCCAGTTCTGGCCGCACCCCGGCCAGAACCGAGGGGGGATCGGCGATCCTGGCCCAGTTCTGGCCGCACCCCGGCCAGAACCGAGGGGGGA
>Ga0114932_10000543_pt1 | contig 44703 bp, 35 predicted proteins | sample 2SBtaG_2_FD_87286 | JGI IMG/M metagenome (GOLD analysis project Ga0114932, IMG submission 87286) | Deep subsurface microbial communities from Kolumbo volcano to uncover new lineages of life (NeLLi) - 2SBTROV12_ACTIVE470 metaG | ecosystem: Environmental > Aquatic > Marine > Volcanic ...
CGCCCCGGCGGATTGCGACTCCGTGGAGCGTCGTTGCTCCTCGGTCACGGGCCCCGGCCCGCTCCCTCGTCCCGCCTCGCCCACGAATCCACACTCTCACCGGGACTCCGCTTCGCTAAGCGGGTCACCTCTCTAGCGGAGCTCGACGTGGGTGACCTCGAAGGTCATCGCCACGGGGAACGTCAGGCCCTGGTCCGCGAGGTTGTCGAGGCACTCGCGCGACGACTCGCCCATCGGGTAGACCTCGCCCATCCAGCGGTCGGTGGTCTGCGTGGGGGTCAGGTCGTGGTGCAGGCCCGCGGCGTTCATGTACATCGACGGCTCGTCGTCCCAGGTGAGGAACTTGTCGCCGCGGCTGCCTTCGCCGCCTCGGCTCATGCAGGGCATCGCCCACTCGTAGGGGCCGTCGCCTTCGCTCTCGATCTCGGCCCAGATGTCGCCCTGCTTCTCGAAGGTCTTGTAGTGCGTGCCCTGGAGCAGACCGCAGTTGAGGACACCCTCGAGGATCGAACCGTCGGCCGCGTCCGGGGGAAGCGCGTCCCAGCCGTCGACGGGGTCGTCGTTGTTCGGGTCGTCGTTGTTGGGGTCGTCGTCGTTGTTGGGGTCGTCGTCGTTGTTGTCGTTGCCGTCGTCGTTCTGCTGCGAGTCGTCGCTGCCGTCGTCCATCTCGTCCACGTCGTTCTGGAATTGCGTGGGGGCGCCGTAGCCGCGCGGGTCGGCGCAGCCGGCGAAGAGGAGGGAGAGAGCAGCGGTGACGACGAGAATGCGCATGAGTGAACTCCGCCTCGGTTTCGTGCAGCTTCCATGCCGGCCGACCAGAAAGGTTCTGAACGCTGTGCTGGTCTGCACTGGCCCGTGATGAGCGCCGGGCGTCGCGGGACGATCTCATAGTGAAACGCTCAATGTGAAACGCCACCTGGAGATTTCTTGGATTCTTGACGTGTTTCTCATCGGACGTTTCAATTTGACCTTGAGTCGGTGACGAAATCCGTCACGACCCCTCGAGGCTCATGCGGGGGCGCGCGTCGACCCGACCGAGGCGATCGGGCAACCTGCGGCGCATGCCCGGTCCCCACCCCTGCGTCGTCACGATCGACCACCGCAGCAAGCCGCGTGTCCTCTTCAGCGGCGATCAGCTCGTGGAGGTGGACCTCCCCGTAGGCACGCGGGTCGTGTACCCGAAGCCGCCGATGGCGCCGCTCAAGGACGTCGACGCCGCGATCCGCTACGCGATCGACCACCCCTACGGCTCGGATCCGCTGCACAGCAAGCTGCGGCCGGGCATGAAGGTGACGATCGCGATCGACGACATCTCTCTGCCCCTGCCGCCGATGAAGCGGCCGGACGTGCGCGAGCGGGTCCTGACCATCGTCCTCGCGCAGCTGGCCGACTACGGCGTGGAGGACATCCACCTGATCGTCGCGACGTGCCTGCATCGGCCGATGTCCGCCAAGGAGGTCCGGCGGATGGTGGGCGACCGCACCTTCGATCGCTTCTGGCCCGAGCGCCTCTACAACCACGACGCCGAGGAGCCGGGCGGGCTGACCTACCTGGGGACGACGAAGCACGGCGAGGTCGTCGAGATCAACACCCGCGCGGCCACGTCCGACCTGGTCATCTACGTGAACCTGAACTTCGTCCCCATGGACGGGGGGCACAAGTCGGTGGCCGTCGGGCTGTGCGGGGTGAAGTCGCTGAAGCCGCACCACAACCCCGAAGCGATCCGCAAGTCGCACTCCTACATGGATCCGAAGGCCTCGGAGCTCAACACTCGGGTCGTGCGCATGGGCAAGCTGGTCGCCGGCAAGCTCGACGTCTTCACCATCGAGACGACCGTCAACAACCGGATGTTCGACACGCCGCTCGAGTTCCTCGCCAAGAACGAGGACGAGCTGACCCCCCGCGAGGAGATGGCGCTGCGCGCGCTGGTCAAGACCCTCGAGGTGCTCCCGCAGCCGGCGCGCCAGGAGATCTTCACGCGCGTCCCGGCGCCCTACGGGGTCACCGGGGTCTTCGCGGGCGAGACCGAGGCGGTGCACGAGCACACCCTGCGCGTCTGCTACCAGCAGTACCTCGTGCCGGTGCAGGGGCAGGCCGACATCCTGGTGACCGGCGTCCCTTACATCAGCCCCTACAACGTGAACGCGTTCCTCAACCCGCTGCTCGTGAGCACGCTGGTGCAGGGGTACCTCTTCAACCTGTATCGGGGCATGCCGCTGGTAAAGAAGGGGGGCACGATGATCGTGTTCCACCCCTGCACCGACAAGTTCGACCGGGACCAGCACCTCGCGTACGTGGAGTTCTTCCACAAGATCCTCGCCAAGGAGCGCGACGCGGAGGTGCTGCACCGCGAGTACGAGGACACGTTCGCGAAGAACCCCGCCCTCATCCAGCAGTACCGGACGGGCCTCGCCTACCACCCCGCCCACCCCTTCTTCATGTGGTACTGGGGCGAAAACGGGCGACAGCACGTGGGTCGCGTGATCGTCGTGGGCGCGGACAACGAGTACGTGCCGAAGATCCTCGGCTACGAGACGGCCCCGACGTTCGCCGACGCCCTGCGCATGGCCAAGGAGGACGGCCCCGCCGACCCGGACATCACCGCCCTGCACCTCTGCCCGCTCTTCATGACGGACGTGACCGAGGCGCCGTCCCGCGACGTGAAGGCGCTCGCCCCGGTGAAGCCGCTCAAGGCGCTCCCCGGGGGCAAGGGGTGAACCTCCTCTACGGGGTCGTGGGCGAGGGGATGGGGCACGCCACCCGCAGCTCGGTCGTCCTGGAGCACCTGCTGGCGAAGGGCCACCGCATCCGCGTCGTGGTTTCCGGGCGCGCGCACGACTTCCTGCACGCGGCGTTCGACCACCTGGACGGCATCGACATCGTCGAGATCGAGGGCCTCAGCCTCGCCTTCGACGGGCCCACGATCGACGTCCCCGAGACCATCCTGTCGAACCTCGAGCTGCTCCCCGCGAAGCTCCGCGCGAACCTCAAGGCGTACCGAGAGATCGTCGCCGACGGGTTCGAGGCCGACGCGGTGGTCTCGGACTTCGAGTCCTGGGCCTACTTCTACGCGCGGAACCACCTGATCCCCGTCGTCAGCATCGACAACATGCAGGTGATCAACCGGTGCACCCACCCGCCGGAGATCACGTCGGGTGTGAAGCGCGACTTCAAGCTGAGCCGCGCGATCGTGCGGGCGAAGCTGCCCGGCGCGTACCACTACCTGGCGGCCACGTTCTTCGTGCCCGAGGTGCGCAAGAAGCGCACGACGCTGGTCCCCCCCATCCTGCGTCCGGAGGTGCTGGACGCCGTACGTGAGGCCGGCGACCACGTGCTCGTGTACCAGTCCGGCGCGTCCGACGAGGCCCTGCTCGAGCTGCTCGCGACGGTGGACGCCGAGTTCCGTGTCTACGGCTTCCACCGCGACGAGCGCATCGGGAATGTGCACCTGCGGCCCTTCTCCGAGGACGGGTTCCTCGACGACCTGCGCACCGCCCGCGGCGCCGTCGCGACGGGCGGGTTCTCGCTGATGTCGGAGTGCGTGCACGTCGGCGTCCCGCTGCTGGCGGTGCCCCTGGACGGGCAGTTCGAGCAGGAGCTCAACAGCCGCTGGCTCGCGCGGCTCGGCTACGGGAGCTGGACGCCGGCCCTGTCGAAGGGCGTGATCGAGCGCTTCCTCGAGCGCTGCGACGACCACGAGCGCTCGCTGCAGGACTACCCCCGGCAATCCAACGGCATGACGCTCGCGTGCGTCGACGAGCTGCTCGCGCGCATCGACAACGGCGAGATGCCGGGGCCGACGAAGCTCATCGCCCCCGCGCTCGGCAAGTACGAGGGCTGACCCGGCGGGCTCAGCGGCCGCACTGGACCTGCAGGGTGAACTCGCCCGCGTCGCCGTCGTAGCCGTCGATCAGGATCAGGTACTCCTCGCCCCGCGTGACCTCGAACTCCAGGGAGTTCGGGCCCCAGGCGACGGCGTGGTCGGCGGTGCAGACGCCCGTGGGGGTGTGGAGGATCACGATGTCCTGGTCGACGACCGTGGGGGTCGGATCGACGAGGCGGAACGTGACCGGGCCGCTGATCGGGGAGCGGAAGGCGAAGGCCGCCTCGGGGCCGCTGTAGAGGCCGGGGTTGATGGGGTACCCACCGATCTTCGAGTCGCGCTCGTCCACGAGGCCCGCGGTGCTCGCCGTGACGATGTCGCCGCAGGAGATGTTGTCCCACACCTGGCACTCGGAGCCGCAGACCATCGAGTCGGCGCACTCGCTGTCGGCGCAGTCCACGAACCCGTCGGTGTCGTTGTCCACGCCGTCGACGCACTGCTCCGTGATGAGGGAGTCGGCCAGGTCCGAGAGGTCCTCGGGCCGGTCGGCGCCGCCGGACTCCTCGCCGTCGTCCACGGTCGAGGTGGGCTCGTCCACGGGGCCTTCGTCGCCGCAGGCGGGGTCGATGGTCGCGTCGTAGACCGGCAGCGTGCCCTCGGCCAGGCGCTTGTCCCACGCGAAGGGCGGGAAGTCCCAGTCGCCGCTGAAGCCGAGGATGTCGTAGCCCACGGACGACTCGAGATCGACGCCCAGGTCGACGTTCCAGTCGATGTTTCCGCACTGCAGCGCGGCGTCGCCCTGGATCCACGGCTCGGCGGTCCCCTCGGCGGACACGGCGCTGTAGAGCGACACCGAGGCCGAGATGCGCAGGGACGCCCGCACCGTCGCCTCGCCCTCCAGGGTCAGCTCGGGGCCGATGAGCGAGTCGTTCCACTCGAAGCCCGACGTGTTCTGCCAGTCGCCGTCCTCGTAGCGGCCGCCGAGCCCGACCGTCGCGTCGATGTTCGTGCCGACCCGCGCGTCGGCGGCGCCGCTCGCCGAGACCTCCCACACGAGGTCGACGTCGAAGTCCACCGTGCCCGCGACGGGGACGGGGCCGACCTGGAACGCGAACGCCTTTTCGAAGGCGAAGAGGTCGCGGCTGCCGTCTCGGTCGAAGGCGCCCTCGGCTTCGGCGTGGACGACCAGCTCGAGCGTCGCGCCGAGCGCAACCCCGAGGTCCGCCTTCTCGAGCTTCGGCCACGGACGGTTCCAGTCGAACCAGTCGATGTTCACGCCGAAGTCGAGGCTGGGATCCAGAGTGACCACCCCCGTCTCGATCTCCGCCGAGGCGCTGCCGCCGCCCCCGGAGACGCTGAACAGCGGGGTGCCGGAGAAGTCATGGCTGGAGGGGTCGCGCATGGGCCCCGCGGGCAGGTCGCCGACCTCCAGGGTGAGGGGGATCCGCTCCGCCGTGAGCGCGTGATAGACGACATCGGACAGGCGCGCGGGGGACGAATCGACGGTCGCCCGGCCTCCGCTGGTGGACACCGCCTCGACGCGCACCAGCAGCCCCGCGCCCATCCCGCTGACCAGGACCTGGCCTTCTCGCAGACCGACGCTCGCGGCGTCCCCCGCGAACTGCAGTCGCACGGCGTCGCCGTCGCGCGTGAACCCCTCGAAGCCCGGGAGCCCGTCGAGGATGACGGCGTCGTTGCTCACGAGCACGTCGCCGTACCAGGTGGCGTCGAGGGCCTCTTCGGCCTCGTCCTCGTTCCAGTGGTTCACGTCCTGCTCGCCCGAGCCCGTGGCGCCCGCCGGGGGGGCGGACCACTCGGTGCCGACCTGGGCGGGCGGCGCGCCGTCGCCGGGCAACGTGCCGCAGGCGGCGAGGAGGAGAGCGAGGACGACGGAGGGAGCGAGGCGATGCGGCATGGAGCGTCCGGGGCAGAGAGGTGGGTCGCGCCGTCTCATTGCAGTGGGCGTGCCGGAATCCGCGATCGCTGTGCTGCGCCACTGCGCGAGGCGTCCGTTCGCCCTGGATGGTCACTGCTGTGACCGGCCAGCGGGTTCGAGCCGCGCATGACTGGTCACGTGAGTGACCGGCCTCGCGCCGGGTAGAGTCCGACCATGTCTTGGCGCGATCGCGGACGCATGCTCGATGTCTTCGGCGACGCGATCTTCGTCGTCGACACCGGGGGCTCGTTCGAAGCCCCGCCGCTGGTCATCCTCCACGGCTTCCCGACCTGCAGCCACGACTTCGACCGGGTGCTGGATCGCCTCGCCGCGGACCGGCGCGTCGTGGTCCACGACCACCTGGGCTTCGGGCTCTCCGCCAAGCCGATGGACCGCGCCTACAGCCTGATGGAGCAGGCGGAGGTGGCGCTCGCCGTGTGGCGCGCCGTCGGCATCGAGGGCCCCGTCGACCTGCTCGCCCACGACTACGGCACGAGCGTCGCCACCGAGCTGCTGGCCCGGCGGGAGCGGGCGCCGACGGTCGAGGCCCCGTCTCTGCGCTCCTTGACCCTCTGCAACGGCAGCGTGCACATCGACCTGGCGAAGCTGTCCTGGCCTCAGGTGGTGCTGCGGCACGAGTTCTGGGGACCGATCCTTGCGCGCAACGGGAGCAAGGCCCTCATGGGGCGCCGCCTCCGCCAGACGCTGGCGGACCCCGCGGGGTTCACCGACGAGGACATCGACTTCCTGTGGTCCTGCTACGAGGGCGCCGACCGCGGCGTGCTCGCCGTCGTGTCGCGCTACACGTTCGAGCGCACCCGGTTCGCGCGCCGGTGGATCGGCGCCCTGGAGCGCCTCGACGTGCCGACCCACGTCCTGTGGGGGCGCGAAGATCCGATCGCGGTCCCGGCGATCGCCGAGGCCCTGGCCGGAGAGATCCCGGGGGCGACGCTCACCTGGCTCGACGGCCTCGCGCACTACCCGATGGTCGAGGCCCCCGAGCGTTGGGCGGACGCCGTCGTGGGCTTCCTGGCCGGGCTGCGCGCGGAGTGAGCGACCGGTAGCATCCGCGGATGCAAGCGCAGCAGGTGATGCCCGGCAACGACTCCGAGGGGCCGTCGATGAAGCTCCAACGGCGGGTCCTCCTCGTGACGAGGCCTTCGGGGCCCTCCGCGCTGGACTCGCTCGTATCGACCCTGTCGAAGGCCGGGTGGTCGTCGTCCGTCGCGCCCCCCGACGCCGTGTCGGGGCTCCCCCCCGCGATCGTCCAGTCCGTCGTGGCCGTGGTCGTGCTCGACCCGAGCATGCTCGAGCCGCTCCCCGGCTTCGCCTCCCTGCCCACGCTGGCGGCGGTGACGGAGGCCCCCGCCTCGCTGTCGTGGCAGGGCTCGGACGGGCGGGAGGTCCCGCTGTTCGCCTACGACGAGCTGCCCAAGGCCCTGCAGACCGCCCTGGCGCCGCCGCCGGCCGCCCCGCGCAAGGTGCGGATCGCGGGCACCGTCGAGGCCCTCTCCGCTGGCAGCAACCGCCTCCTCCGGGCCGCCTCCCGGGCGGTCGCGTGGTCGAACACGGGCCTCATCGCCGGGCGGCAGACGGGCGTCGATCAGGTGGCCCGCCTCGCCTACTTCCGGGCCCGCGCGCTCGAGGGCAAGCCCATCGCGTGTGAGGTGCTCGCGGGCAACGACCCCTCCGGCCTGCACCCCCTCCCGGGCGAGGTCGTGCGGTGGACGCGCGACGAGTTCTCGGAGCTCGGCGACGCCCTGTTCGTCTTCCCCGGCGGCCGGGGCACCGAGGCGCTGAGGCAGCGCGCGCAGGCCTCCCGGGTGCCGATCCTCGCGCTCCCGAGGGCGGGCGGGCTCGCCGAGGAGGCGTACGACGGGGTCCTCGCCGACTGGGACACCCGACCCATCGCCGGGCTCACGCGGCAGGAGTACGCGCGCCTGAACGGCGTCGTCGACCCCACCCGGCTCGCGGCCATGCTCTCCCGGGTGCTGGACGCGGCCCAGAAGGGGTTCGCGCACACGGACCAGCGGGCGGTGCTCGCCAACGACCTGGGCGACGGCGACGACCACCTCGGCGTCGAGCGTCAGGCGGCCGTGTTCGCGGAGGTGATGACGTCCCGGGACCTCAAGCCGCCGCTCGCGATCGGCCTCTTCGGCGAGTGGGGCGCGGGCAAGTCGTTCTTCATGGACCGCATCGCCGACGAGGTGGATCGCCTCGCCGTGGACGAGCCCGACCCCCACGGGCTGTATTGCCGTCGCGTGTGCCAGGTGAGGTTCAACGCGTGGCACTACATGGACAGCCACCTGTGGGCGTCCTTGGCGGGGCAGGTCTTCGACGGGATCGCGGAGCACCTCGGCGCCGGCGACCCCGATCCGGCCGAGCGCCGCCGCGAGCTTCGACGTCGCCTCGAGTCGTCCCGGGAGGAGTCGGAGCGGGCGCGGGCCGCGCAGCTGGCCGCCGACAAGCAGCTCCGCGAGGCCCAGGGGGCGGTCGCGCGTCTGGAGCTTCGACGAGAGCAGGAGCTGCGCTCGTTCCGTTCGCTGTTCGACCGACAGGTCCGCAGGATCGTCGTCGAGCAGCTCGAAGCGGAGGCGAAGGCCGCCCCCGACTCGCCCGAGGCGAAGGCGCTGAGGGACATCCACGCCGCCATCGAGACCCTCGCGATGCCGGGCGTGACGGCCGAGGTGCTGGTGGGCGGTGGGGAGGCTCGCGCGACCCTGGATCGCGTCCGCGGGATGGCGGGCCGCGTGCACGGCCTGCTCAAGGCGATCACGCCGGTGGGCGTGTGGTGGATCGTGCCCCTGCTGTTGGTGGCGCTGCCGTTCGTGGCCGCGCCGATCCTCGAAGCGCTCACCGGGCTCACGACCGCGTCCACGCTGAAGGTCATGCCCCTGGCGGAGGTCGGCGCCTTCGCCCTGTGGGTGCTCAAGAAGGGGCGCGACCAGCTCGACGCCCTGGACCGCCTGGTGGCGGGGGCCGAGACCCTGGAGCAGCGCGCCGAACGCACGCGAGCGGCCCTGCTCGCCGACCCCACCGAGGAGCAGGAGGCCGCGCTCGATCACCGCGCCCGGGCGGAGGTCGCCCTCGTGGATGCCCGCCGCCGCGCCGCCGACGCGGAGCTCACGCTGTCGCGCACCGAGGCCCAGCTGGCCGAGCTCGAGGCCGGGAAGCTGGTCTACGACTTCGTGGCCGAGCGTTCGGGGGAGGGGAGCGCGTACCAGAAGCGGCAGGGGATCGTCTCCATCGTGCGTCGCGACTTGGAGCAGCTTCAGACGCTGCTCGACGGGTGGCGCGAGGAGCACGACGTCGCGGGCAACGGCGTGGACCGCATCGTCCTCTACATCGACGACCTCGACCGCTGCCCCGCGGAGCAGGTGGTCGACGTCCTGCAGGCGGTCCACCTGCTGCTGGCCTTCGAGCTGTTCGTGGTCGTGGTGGGCGTGGACGCGCGGTGGCTGGAGCGGGCGCTGAAGAAGCGCTACCCGACGATGCTCGGCGGCGACGACGACGGCCTGCACCACGAGGCGGCGAGCGCCCACGACTACCTCGAGAAGATCTTCCAGGTGCCCTACACGCTGCCCGACATGCCGCAGTCGGGGTTCGAGGAGCTGCTCGGCGCGCTCCTCCCCATGGACGGCGAGATCCCGCTGCCGGAGCCCGAGGATCCGGGCGTCCTGGAGACCCAGGAGCTGGTCATGGACCTGGACCTCGACGCCGACGCCGTCGACGACGCGGACGACGACGTGGACCTCGGCAGCGTGGAGGAGGTGGGTCCCACGCCGCTGGAGCTCGACCTCGACCTCGCGGAGGAGCCCGAGGAGGACGACGACCTCGTGCTCGAGGTGGAGGCGCCCCGGACCGTCGCGCTGGAGGGCCACGAGCAGGTGGCCGCGCGGACCCTGCACGGGTTCCTCCCCACGCCGCGGCTGGCGAAGCGCTTCGCCAACATCTATCGGCTCCTGCGCGTCTCCGTGGACGAGGCCGAGTACCCCGACTTCATCCGCCCGGGCGACGGCGAACACCGCGTGGTGCAGGTGCTCCTCGCCCTCAACTGCGGCTTCCCCCGCCTGGGCAGCGACCTGCTCCTGCGCCTGGCCCAGGGCGACGACGTGGGGGAGACGTGGACCGATCTCTTGGCCGGCCTCGCGCAGGCGGAGGACGGGGGCGGGCAGCGCGCGCGGGTCGTCTCGTTGCTCCGGGCCCTGCCGGAGCTGCCCCAGGATCTCGGGCCCTATCGACGCTGGGCGGGGCGCGTCGGCCGTTTCTCCTTCTACTGGCGCGGGTGACGCCCCCCGATCCGCGTGCCATGGTGCCGCCGTGCGACATCTCCTCCTGACCGTTCCCCTCGTCCTCACGGCCTGCGTCCCCGCGGGCACCGGCAGCGACGACGACGACGACGACGCGGGCGACTGCGCCTACCCGGACGACCCGGTCCACCCCATGGAGGTGGACGAGGTGCTGTTCCCGTACTCCTGGCCGACCGCGATCCATGTCGCGGACGACACCACGGCGGCGCTGGACATCGAAGACGTCGCGTGCGCGACCTCCGACGAGATCGACTGGAGTCCCTTCGACGTCCTCCTGTTCGTCTCCATCCCGGCTTGGTGACCCGCGTGCGTGACGCACACCGGTTCGGTGGCCGAGGTAGAGACTGAGATTCGAGACGCGGGCGCGGAGATCGTGTGGGTGCTGGAGTACAGCCGCACGTTCACGCCCGGCACCCCCGAGGACTGCGTGGACTTCGTGCGCAGCGAGGGCGCGACCGAGGGCTGGTGCGTGGGCGACGCCCAGACGCGGCCCGACGCGATGACGTTCGACGAGTCGCCCTTCAGCGTGGGGCGGGGCTTCGACATCGTGGTCCCGCGGAGCACGATGACGATCGAGTACACGACCAGCCACGGGACGCCCGCGGGCAACGAGAACCCCTCGGGTGAGGACGTGCTCGCCGCCGTGCGGGAGATCGTGGACTCCGTCGGGAGCCGATGAGACTCCCGGCGGTCCTCGCCGCCGCGCTGCTCGTCGGGTGCGTCCCGGACGAGCCCGACGACCTGCCCCCCACCGCGCCCGTCATCGAGTTGAGGCCCGCCGTGCCCTTGGCGGCCGAGTGGCTGGATGTGCTGTTGGTGACCCCGTCGACGGACCCCGAGGGGGAGGCCGTGGAGCACCGGCTGCGCTGGACGCGCGACGGCGTCGATGTGCCCGAAGCCGACGACCTGGTGGCCGTGTGGCCCGAGCTGACCCTCGCGGGGGAGGTCTGGTCGGTGGCCGTCGCGGGCGTGGAGCCGTCCGGGCGGGCCGGGGCCGAGGCCGTCGCGTCGGTCACGATCCAGGGGTCGATGCCGTCGATCTCGGGGGTCGCGCTGCTGCCTCCCGGGCCCACGATCGTGGACACGCTCACCGCATCGCCGCGGGACTGGGAGGATGCGGACGGCGATCCGCCGATGTACCGCTTCGAGTGGTTCGTGAACGACGAGCCCGCGGGCACCACGGACACGCTCACCACCGATCGCTTCGCCGAGGGCGACGTGGTCCAAGTGGTCGCCACGCCCTTCGACGCCCTGCTCGACGGCGAGGCCGTGCCCTCTCAGCCCGCGACGATCCGGGTGGCGGACGCGTGCTTCGCGCTGTCCTTCGACGGCGTCGACGATCACGTCGTGTTCGACGGCTTCCTCCAGAACCTCACGGACGACTTCACGATCGAGGCCTGGGTGGCTCCGGAGGACACCGGCACCGACCGCGTGATCGTGTCGACCGGGGCATGGCACGTCCTCGTGGACGCCGACGATCGCGTCGCCCTGGAGATCGACGGGCTCCGCGCCGTGGCGAACGACCCCGTCCCGCTCGACGGGCAGGCCCACCACGTGGCCGTCGTACGTCGCGGGGAGGACGGGCTGCTCAGCCTGTGGATCGACGGCGTCGCGCAGAGCTCCGGGAAGTTCCCCGGCGCCGGCGAGAACGCCGTCCTGCACCTGGGTCGCTTCGCCGACTCGGAGGCCGGCTGGTTCGCGGGTACGATCGACGACGTCCGGTTGGGGTCGTTGCCCCGCTACAGCAACCCGTTCACGCCCCGCCGCTACTGGGCGTCGGACGGGTTCACCACCGGGCTGTGGCACTTCCCCGAGGGCGAGGGCGTGGAGTCCGAAGACGCCACCGGCGGGCGCCGCACCGCGAACCTGGTCGGACCGGGCTGGACGCAGTCCCCGACCGCGTGCACCGTGGGGGAGTGAGACTCCGGCTCCTCCCGCTCGTTCTCCTCCTCGCGACCGGCTGCGTCCCCGCTCCGGAGGACCAGCCCCCCCCGGGCGACGACGACTCCGCGTCCGACGACGACGACGCGGCCGACGACCCCTGGGACCATCTGACCTGGACGCCGGGCCTGGTCCCCGGCGAGGGCGCCATCGAGCCGGTGGAGGGGTACCCGGACCCGAGCCGTGTGACCCCCCTCGCGGTCCATCCGCAGCGGGCCGACTGCGTGCTCGAGCGGCGAGGCATCGGAGACACGATCGAGGAGACGTACGACGATCGCGGCCGCGTGACGAGCCGGCGGCAGGGCGACCGCACGCGCGTGTGGACCTTCGAAGGGGACCGGATCACGCGCTTCCAGGTGCGCGAGACGGCGACGGGTTCGGTGCTGCTCGACGCGCGCTGGGAGTACGAGGGCGGGCAGGTGGTCGTCGAGACCTTCTCCGAGCTCGGCGGCGACGCGTTCGAGGCGGTGCGCACGTGGGACGGGGACCGCCTGGTGCAGCGGACGCTCGATCTCGGACGCACGGGGACCGTCGACCGCACCGAGGTGTACGAGTACGACGGCGACCGGCGCACCGCGGACGTCATGCACACCGACGACGACGGGGTCTCCGACGCGGGCCGGACCTACCGCTACGCCCAGGCCGCGGTGGACCGGCCGACGTACCAGGACCTGGACGTGGACGGCGACGGGACCCCCGAGATGGCGTGGGGGTGGGGCTGGAACCCGGACGGCCTGTGGGTCTCCTACGACGAGGGCGCCGACCTGAAGATCGAGGAGCGGTGGGTGTGGGACGACCGGCGTCGGCTGCTGTCGCACCACGGCCCGGACGTCGACGCGACCTACACCTGGGGCGTCGACGCCGAGTCCGACACCATGGAGATCGACGACGGCGACCCGCGCACCGAGATCCACACATGGGAGGACGGGCTGCTCACCGTGATCGCCGTGCACGACGGCCTCGACGGCGGTCCCCTGCGTTCAAGCGAGACGCGGACCCACGAGGACGGTCGCATCACGTCGCGTTCCCTGGATCACGACGGCGACGGCGCTCCGGACGAGCTCGAGACCTGGGTCTGGACCTGCGACTGAGCGGGGGCGCCTAGAACAGCGAGCGCGCGAAGTCGCCGAGGATCTGCTCGAAGTCGGCGGGCTCGCACAGCTGCGGGTCCCCGCTCGCCGTGACCTCCACCGGCGCGTACGTGCCGTCCGCCCCGCAGGCGACGTCCTGATACCTGTCGATCGACGCCGCGGGCGACCCGAACGCGTTGCAGGGGCCCTGCAGGTCGAGCTCCGTCCCGTCGCAGTCGAGCGGCCCCTCGCGATAGGTCGGCCCGACGACCGTCACCGTGACGTCGGATCCGAGCTCCTGAAGCGCGGCCACGTAGTCCGCGGCGTTGGAGGAAGACAGGTCGTTCGAGAAGTCGCCCTCGTCGCTGACGATGAGCACGCCGACGTCCCCTCCGTCGAACAGGAACCCGCGGTTGCAGGTGCGCTCCTCGGCCGGGATCTCGTCGCAGAAGGTGCGCACCGGGTCGCCGACTCCCCGGTCCGCCAGGGTGTCCCAGAACTCGGCCTCCTGGGCCTTGCACAGGGCCCAGACCGCGGAGAGCAGGCCCGCCTCCTGGCCGGTCCCCTCGACCCCCAGGTCGACCAGGTCGGCGTAGGTGAGGGCGGGGTTCTCCTCCGTGGACGACGCGAACACCGGGTCGCAGTGGTTCTCGCCCACCGGACTCCGGGACCGAAGCCCGCCGCGTCGCCCGTTTCCGACCTGTTGCATGTCCACCGTGGTGACGCCGATCCGCCACGCGGCGTCGGCGTCCTCGAGGCCCGCCAGGAGCGCCCCGAAGTTCGCCTGGAGCGCCTCGTGCACCGCCGTCATCGAGTTCGAGTCGTCGACCACGAGCAGGATCGCGACCTCGTCCGGCTCCCGCTCGGGGGCCTCGCCGCGACGGTCCCCCGGGCACGCCACGAGGGTGAGCAGGGCGGACACGAGCAGGAGCGAGCGCATGCTTAATTCAACCCGTTGCGAGCGCGTTCCGGAAGCAGGCATTAGCGTCTCGTCATGCTCCCGATCGGCGACACCCCCAACCCGCGCAACTTCCGGCCGTGGGTGAACTGGGCGCTCATCGCCGTGAACGTCGCCGTGTTCTTCGGCGTCAGCCTTCCCATGGGGGAGCAGTACGGCGTCTACGTGTTCGAGCACGGCTACAAGCCGGGGGTGCCGGAGGTCTCGGACCTCTTCTACTCGATGTTCCTGCACGGCGGCCTCGCGCACCTCGCGGGGAACATGCTCTTCCTGTGGATCTACGGCGACAACGTCGAGCACCGGCTCGGACGGCTCACCTACCTGCTCGTGTACATCGGCTGCGGGATCGCCGCGACGCTCACGTTCGGCTTCTTCGCGGGCGGCTCGCGCGTCCCGTTGGTGGGCGCGTCGGGCGCGATCTCGGGGGTCCTGGGCCTCTACTTCCTGCTGTTCCCGCGCAACAAGGTGAAGGTCTTCCTCTTCTTCTTCCCCTTCGTGATGGGCGTCTACCTGATCCCCGCGCGCATCGTGTTGGGGCTGTACGTGGTGGTGGACAACTTCTTCCCCGCGCTGCTCGGGGCGTCCTCGAACGTCGCGTACGGCGCCCACCTCGGCGGCTTCTTCGCGGGGGTCCTGGCGGCGGTGATCGGGGAGCGTCGGGATTGGCGCGTGAAGGCCCCGGGGGAGGCGGCGCCGTCGGTGAGCGGGGCCCGCCTCCGCCCCGTGCGCGCCCTGTCCGAGGCCGACCTCGCGCGTCGTCACCTCGAGACCGGCCTGGAGCTGCAGCGACGGGGCCAGGATACGATGGCGTGGCAACATCTGGCGCGCGTCCTCGAGCTCGACGCCCCGGCCGAGATCAAGGACATCGCCATCGAGGCCCTGAGCGCGATCGACGCCCACCCGAACCTGAGGCACTGACACATGCACCGCGTACTCGCCCTGCTGCTCCTCCTCCCCGCCGCCCTGGGCGTCGGCTGCACCACCCACTCCACCGAGCTGCAGGCGACCGCGCCCGCGACTGCGGTGGTCGGGGAGAGCTTCTCGATCGACTACACCCTCACGCTGAGCGCCGCGGGGGAGGAGCTGGTCAGCTGGGGATCGGTCCTGTCGGCCATCCCCCTCGAGGGGATCGGCTGCGTGCCGGACACGGTCATCACGCCCGAGGCCCCGCGCAGCGTCGACTCCGGCAGCCTCGAGTGCAGCTGCGAGCGGGTCGGCACGGGGTTCTGGGGCCTCACGGTGAGCGTCGACACGACCGCGGAGGGGCTGGCGATCACCGATCCGGAGGACGCCTCCGGGGTCGTCGACTGTGTGGCCGCCGGGGGCCCGGGCACGCCTGCCGTCGTGGTCACCGACTACGCCGACGGCAGCCACTTCGTCGGCGCTGCAGGCGAGGTCGTCGCGGGCCCGGCGCTCGCGGGCACCTATGTCGTCGGGGCCTCCTGTCCGGCTGGGAAGGTCGTCTGCGGCTTCGACCCGGATGGTGCGCCGGCGTGTCGCTCCCTCGGTCCCGACCTCTCGGCCTGGGAGGGCCTGGACGAGCTCGCGGAGCAGCTGGACGGCGGGGACGGTGTCCACGACGTGGCCTGCGCGGGCGACGACGGGTTCCTGATCGCGGACCGCGACACCGTCTGGCAGACCGACACCGCCGGGGCGTCGCTGGTGCTCGACCCCGAAGGAAGGATCGAGTCGGTCGGGTGGACCGAGCACCAGGGGTGCTACGTCACGTCGGGGGAGCAGGGCGCCTTCACCATCGCGCGCAGCCCGGACTGCGACGGGACCTGGATCGAGCTCGCCTCGGAGGTCGGCCCCCGGAAGTACGCGGGCACCGCCGACTCGCTCTACGTCGTCAACTCGTGGGGGAGCCGCATCGCGAAGAGTGACGACGGCGGAGAGACCTACGTCGACGTCCCGGAGCTCCCCTCGAGCCCCTACGACGTCGCCGCCAACAAGAACGGCGTCTTCGCGATCTACAACGGCTCCCTCTGGTCGACGACGGGCGACGGGCCCTTCGAGGAGATCACCACCGACGGGTACCCCGGCGGCGAGCTGGTGTTCTCCCCCTCGTCGTCCCAGTGGTACTCGCTGTCCGGCGCCGGTCTTCACCGCTTGGCGGGGGGCGAGGGCTGGATCCAGGTGGAGGTCCAGGCGTCGCTCGCGCTGCTGCTCTCCAACTGACCAGGGCGCTCTAGAGGCTGTTCAGGAACGCGACGAGGTCGGCCTTGTCGGCGGCGGGGAGGTCGGTGCCGAAGGCGTGGCCGCCGTTGCCCATGCCCGGGGCGGTCGTGTCGACGGTGAAGCCCTCGCGCTCGAAGGTCCCCGGCCGCTCGGCGGGGGGCGTGAGCAGCGCGTCGAGGGTGGGGACCGAGCCGTTGTGCAGGTACGGGGCGGTGGCCCAGAGGCCGTGCAGGTCGGCCGTGACGTAGCCCGACGTCTGGCCCACGTCGAGGTTGTTCTGGGCGATGAACGCGATGAGCTCGAAGAGCCCGGGGCCGGGGCCGCCCTCGCCGGTGGCGTTGTCCGACAGCGAATAGAAGTTGTAGTCGGTGCCGATGGAGCCCCGGCTGCGCCCGTTCTCGCCGGGGTGGGACTCTTCTTCTTCGGCGAGGTCGACCCAGTCGGGCACGTCGTCCGCCATGAGGTCGTCGTGGTGGTGGCACTCGGCGCAGCGGGCGGCCTCGAAGACGGCCGCGCCCCGATCGATCGCGGCCTGGTCGCCAGCGGGCGCGTCGGGGGTCGTCATCCACGCCATGAAGGGGTCGAAGAACCGGGTGATCTGCACGTCCGGGAAGGGGACACCGGTCTCGTCGCTGCCCGCGCCGAAGGTGAAGATCGAGAGCCAGACCTGGCTGCGCACGTCGCCGCCTGCGCCGGTGTAGCCGAGGTTGTCGCGCTGCCCCAGGTTCACGTAGAGCGGGAAGTCGGTGGGGACGTAGACGTCGCTGTCGCTGGACTCGGCGTTGGAGCTGCCGGGCTGGGGCACGGCGAGCATGTGGTCGATGGACTCCGGCGAGAGCAGCGCGTCCCCGCCGTCGGCGACCCAAGCGTCGTGGATCGCCACGCGGAACCGAGACCACTGGAGCTTGGTGGCGGGCATCCCGCCCCAGACGCGGCCGTCGGGCAGGACGTCCACGTGGCAGGCCGCGCAGGTCTCGTGGATCAGGGTGTTGTCCGTGGTCCCGCGCTTGAGCCCGACGGGCAGGTCGTCCCCGGGGTCCACGAGCCAGCCGTACGCGCTGAACTGCTCGCCCCAGGTCGCCTCGTCGTCCTGCCAGAGGTCGATCATCCAGTCCGCGGGCGGCCAGTCGCCGATCACCTCCGTGCCGAAGGTCTCCTCGTAGTAGATGCGCTCGCCCTCGGCGTGCTCCTCGGGCGCGGGGTTGGCCAACGTGGCGCGGAAGGCCTCGCTGTAGCCCGGCTCCGGGATGACGCGCTCGGGCGTGCAGCCGATGAGCAGGAGGAGCGGGAGGAGGCGTCGGATCACAGGGACTCCAGGTAGCTCAACAGTCGGTCGACGTCGTCGGGGTCGGCGGCGCTCAGGTCGTGGGCGCCGACGCCGTGCTCGAAGAACACGGAGCGGAGGGTCGCGGCGCGTCCGTCGTGCAGCCAGGGACCCCGCGCGCGGACGCCGCGCAGGGTCGGCGTGAACACGGGGTCGAGGTGGGCGTCGGGATCGTCCGAGGGGGGCACGACGGTGTGGGCTTGTCCGTCGGTGCCCGGCCATCCTCGGTGGCAGTCGACGCAGCCCAGCCGGCCGTACAGCTCGGTGTCGAAGAACGACGCTTGGCCGCCCGGCGGCGGCTGGGCCTCCTGCATGAACGCGCCGACGTCGCTGCCCGAGATCACGAGCCCGTCGCCCCCCATGAGCTCCGTGATGGTCGTGCGCACCAGCGTGTCGGCCGCGCGGAACTCGCCGTCCCAGTGCAGGGGCTTGATCCCCGGGTTCGCGCCGAACACCGGCGGGGTGCGCCGGAGCTTTCGCGGGACGCCCTCCGTGTGGAAGAACCAGGTGAGGCCGTCCTCGCCGCCGCCCGGGTGGCAGGTGCCGCAGCTCAGGATCCCGCTCGGCGTCAGGTGCGTGTTCGTGGCGTCGAAGAACGTGAGGCGGCCGCGCAGGGCGGCGGGACTCCACCGCACCAAGGACGTCGCCCGCGTGCGCGACGTGGGGGGGGCGTCCGCCGGGACCCGAGCGACCGCGTGCTCGAAGCCCACGTCCACGAAGCCCACCCCGTCGACGATCACGATCCCTCGGCCCCCCGCGCCGATGGTCTGGTTGGCGACCAGGCGAGGCATGCCGCGCCGCGGCGCCTGCTTGTCGCACTCCAGGACGGCGACGTTCTGCGTGCCGCGGTGGACGATCCACAGGCGCCCTTGGTCGTCGAACGCAGCCGCGCTCGGATCGCTGAAGACCCGCTCCCCGCCGTCGAAGATCGCGTAGGGCCCGGGGCAGTCGGGGTGATCGATCCACGGCTGGATGCGGGGGCTGCCGTCCACCACCGAGCCGTACCCGCCGTCTTCGGGCGCCAGGTCTCGGTTGAGGTTGTCCACGACCGTGTAGACGGCCGCGACGTCCCCCGACGGGTCCACGGCCAGCGCCTCGATCGGGGCCACCGAGAGGCCGTCGGGGCGAGCGACCTCCCTCTCCTCCAAGACCTCCAGGGTCCGGGCGTCGAGCTGGACCAAGCGGTCGCGAGAGGCGACGTGCACGACGTCGTCGACGACGGCCAGGGCGAGCGGTCGGGCCACCTCGGCGGTCGCCGTCCCGTCGAATCGACCCACGAGGTCGTCGTGCGGACACGCGACCACGAGCTGCTCCTGCCGGGTCCAGGACGCGGCCCCGAGCCCGTTGCACGGGAGCTGCTCGGCCCGCGCGAGCGCGGAGGTGACGAACGGGCCGTCCGCGGTGACGACGACGTGCGAGGCGCCGACCTCTTCTCGGCGGCCGATCTCCGAGAGATCCTCCCGATCGACGAAGATCATGGCGTCCTCGTCCGGCGACGTGACGAGGAGGTCGAAGCCGTCCTCCACGATCGTCGAGGACACGGAGACCCACTCGGGGCCGGGGCAGCCCGTGAGGACCACCGCGAGCGCGAGCGCGGCGCGCATCCGGCGGCTACTGGCCTTCGGGGAGCAGGATCGCGAACTCGACCGTGATCGGGTGCTCCGCGCAGGCGAGCGTGTACCCGCCGATGGGGATCATCACGGGGTCGTTGACGTCCGGGTCGGCGTTGCCCTCCTCGGCGTTCCCGTCCACGTCCATGAAGCCGAGGATCTGGTAGTCGCCGGCGGGCAGCTGCGTGTCCAGCCGCACGACGTCGGAGACGCCGTCGCGCACGTCGATGTGCTCGAAGTGGAAGTCGGCCACGGCCTCCGCGCCCTCGTTCGGGCCCCCGATGGTCACGTCCGACGCCCGGAACACGCTCCCCCAGACGGGGCCCTGGAGCTCGCCGTCCAGCTCGGCGCTGTCGCGGACGGTGCTCGAGGCGTCGAAGCGCATGTCGAAGTGCCCCTGCGCGGCGGCTTCGCTGCCGAGGTCGGCGCACGACGGGTCCACGGCGTCCCAGTCGGGGGGCACATCCACGGTGCCCTGGTACTCCACGAAGTCGACGTCCTGGAGGAGGTTCGTGGGCGACTCCACCGCGTAGGCGACGCTGAACACGCCGCCGTCGCCGTTGGCCAGCACCTCGACCACCCCGCCGCCGTCGGGATCGTCGTAATAGAAGGGCACGGCGAAGGGGATCGAGCTGCCCTCCTCGGCCTCCTCGGCGGCGAGCATGCCGTCGATCATCGCGTAGACGTTCTCGCGGAACTGGTCGCCCGCGAGGAGCGAGGCGGGGGCCTCGGCGATGGGGATGCGTCGGCCGTCCACGGTCACGACCTCGAAGGCGACGTTCACGCGGAGGTCGTCCAGCTCGGGCGTGACCGTGAGCCGCAGCCAGTGGTGGGGCAGCAGCCAGAAGTCCTGGAAGTTCTGGTTCCGGCCCGCCGACAGGCCGTAGGCGCGCGTGGAGAAGAAGTCGAAGTGGTCCCTCGACATCGTGAAGTTCACGAGGCCGTAGATGGTCTCGTAGGGCTCGCCTTCGAGGGCGGGCTCGTTCATCTGGTCGGCCAGCAAGGACGTGCGCGGCGTGCGGGCCGTGACCTCGAGCATCGCGGCGCCGTCCGCCGGGTAGTCCAGCGCGATGGTGAGGTTTCCGCCCATCGCGGACCGGACCCGGTACTCGAGGCGGAACGGATCCATGGCCCCCTCCTCCTCGAGCTCCTCGGCCGCCGCGGTGAGGGCCGCGTCGACCGTGTCGGTCACGATGGTGCCGTACGTGATCGACGCGGGGACCTGGGTCAGGACGCGCGTCGGGGCCTGGAACGACGTGCTGGGCGTCATCTCCAGCGTGATCACCACCTGGCTGGGCGTGCGGGAGTCGGCGGCGGAGGAGAGCACCACGCCGCCGGGGAACTCCAGGCCGGTGAGGAACGTGCCCTCCGAGGCCTGCGGGCCGAAGAGGCGGGAGAGCGCGTCGACGGCCGTCGCGTCGTCCACCGGCAGGCGGACGGTCACGCCCGTGTACTCGCTCGGGTTGGCCTCCGGCCGCAGCGGGGTGGTGACGAGGGCGGCGTCTTCTTCACAGGCGCCGCCCACGAAGAGGGCGCCCGCGATCGAGGCGAGCCAGGCGACGCCGAGGGCGGCGCGGGAGATGCGAGACATACAAGACCCTCCGAACGGCGCGAGTATACGAGCGTTCCGTTCCAGGACGACGGGAACGTGCGATCCCCCCGGGTCAGTCCTCGTCGCCGCCGGTCCAGGTGCGCACGAGCCGGAAGCCGAGGTCCCAGTCGACGCGGCCCCGGAAGCCAGACGCGCGGTCCGCGGAGCGGCAGGACGACGGACTCGAGGAGAACGAGCCGCCCCGGAAGACTCGACCGTCGCCGAAGGACGGTCCCTCGGGATCGGTGACGGTGCCGTCCGGGTAGTCGCCGTACCGGTCCCAGACCCACTCCTCGGCGTTGCCCGACATGTCGTACAAGCCGAAGCCGTTCGGGGCGTGGAAGCCGACCTCGCGGAACTCGTAGAAGTCGGGGTTCGGCCCCACGCAGTTGGCGACGTCCTCGAGCACCGAGCTGCCCGAATAGAGCTCGCCGATGGCGCCGCCGCGCGCGAGGTACTCCCACTCGGCCTCCGTGGGCAGGCGCCAGCCGTCGGCGTCGAGGTCGAGGGTCGGCTCCTCGTCGCCGTCGTGGGCGCGGGCGAGCCCGTGCAGGTCCGAGAGGTTGTTCGCGAAGGCGACGGCCGCGTCCCAGTTCGTGCGCGCGACGGGCTTGTGGTCGCCGCATCCGTAGGTGCAGTCGGTGGGCGCGAGGCCGCCGGAGCCCTGGAAGTAGAGGAGCTGGGTCGTCTCGTGGATCGAGACCAAGAGCGTGCGCGTGAGCTGGACGGTGAACTGGTCCTCGTCCTGGGAGCGGCCGTCCTCGCTGTTCGGGCTGCCCATGACGAAGGTGTCGCCGGGGACGCACACGACGGTCAGGGTCGCGGTCCCCACCGCGAGCTCGGTGGGCGCGCCCTCGCACGGGTCCACCACCACGTCGTCGTCGTCCACGGCGTCGTCGTCGTCGGACACGTCGTCGTCGTCCCCGGCGTCGTCGTCGTCCCGGGTGTCGTCGTCGTCCCGGGTGTCGTCGTCGTCCGCGGGGCAGGTCTGGATCGGGCCGCCGCGGGGCCAGCAGAGCGAGCAGGCGGGCAGGAGCGTCGCCGCTAGAGCACCAATCAGGTAGGCCCTCGGTCGCCTCGCTCGCGCGGCACCACTGGGCCTTCGTTGCTCCTCTTCGCGTGTCCCGACACGCGTCATCGTCGCGCCTCGCCCCCGCGGCGCCGCTCTTCGCGACGCTCGGTCGCGACTACCTGATCGGTGCTCGAGGAGGACGGAGAGGACCCGGGTCATGGTCGGGTCAGAAGCGACCGACGAGTCCGAAGCTCAGGGTGCGCCCGTCGAAGTCGAGCGTGGGGACGGCCGCGAAGCCGTCCGCCTTCGGGGCCGTCGCGGCGACGACGATGCCCGCGACCAGCAGGCCCGCGCCCGTGGCGGTGAGGGCGATCCCGCCGTCCAGGAAGCCGTCGAACCAGCCGCCCTCGAACAGGGGATCGCTCGTCTTGGAGCCGTACTGGGCGAGGAACCCGACGCCGATCCCCAGCGGCACGACGCCCCCGACGATCAGGCCGATGCCCGCGCCCCGCTGGACATCCGCCGTGCGTCGCGCCCCCTCGGCGACGGCCGCGAGCTTGCCCTCGATGCGCTCCTCGGCCTCCTCGCCCCAGGCGCGGTGCTCGGGGAAGAGGCCCTCCAGGGAGAGGTACTCGGCGAGGTGGTCGGCGGCCTCGGTGAGCTCGCCGCGGTCCTCGAGGATCTCGATCCGGAGCTGCCGAGCGAGCCACGTGGCGGGGCCCGAGTCCAGGGCGATGGCGCGGCCCGCGAGGCGGAGCGCCTTGTCGGTGTCGCCCGCGTCGAACGCGTCCTTGGCTTCGGCCTGGATCTGGGACGCGCGGACCTCGTCGGAGTCCGCGGCGAACGCGGCGACGGGGAGCAGGGCGCTCAGGAGGAGGAGGAGGGGGAGGGTTCGAAGCACGGCGCTCGGGGGTCAGCGGGACAGGGCGGGGACCCGGTGGGAACCCCGGGCCGGGCTACGCGCAAGGATACGCCCGTCGGGCGCGACGCACCGCACGTGATAGCGAAAGCCGCTCCGCCACTCCAGGGCATAGGGGATCCGGACCTCCCCCTCGAAGACCCCCGCCTCTACCTCCTCCATGGGGGCGCTGCCGCCGCCCGAGCCCTCGTAGGGAGACCACTGGACGACGGGCGCGCACGCTCCGGGCGGCTCCACCCGCGCCGACAGGGGCGTCACTCCGCCGATGATGGCGGCCTCGGGCGATCGGTGGCGCAGGGAGGCCGTCGCGGCCGCCTTCGGGGGGGTGGGTTCGCGCGGCTTGGCGACGGGGGTGGCCGCCTCCCCGGGCGCGACCTCGGGCGTCGCGGGCTCGGGGGAGGCCTCGCGCGGGGCCTCGGCGGGCGCGGAGGGGACGGCGTCGGCGACCTCCATCGGCGTCCCCTCGGGGACGTCCGGGGGCGCCTCCGTGAGCGCGTCGGCGGCGTCGACGGGGGCGACCTCGACGGCCGACGTCTCGGGCGGCTCCGGGGGGGTGCGATCGGGCCACAGCGCGACCGCGAGGATCATCAGCAGGAAGCCTACTCCGGCCACGATCCACGGCGCGCGGGAGGGTCCGGCGGGGGGCGTCGAGTCGACCAGCCGCGTGGGCCCCGGCTCGTCGAGGCGGGTGGCCGCCACCGTGTCGGGCAGGGCCGCGGGCGGGGGAGGCTCCGGGAGACGCGCCGGGACCTCTTGGATCGACCCGAGGCTCACGTCGTCCCCCCCGCCGACGGGGCCGATGTCGTCCGCTCCGGGACCGGTGGGCGGCACCGCGTGGATCGACGGCAGCGTGTGTTCGATCGAGCGGAGCCAGTCGCCGATGGGGCCGGGGGGCGTGGTGGGGCCCTGCAGTGCCCGCACCTCGGCGCCCAGCGCGGCCGCCGACGGGGGGCGCAAGGCCCGGTCCGAGCGCAGGCAGCGACGGACGAGGTCGCGGGCCCCGGGCAGGGCCTCGTCGACCATGTCGAGGCGCCCCGGTCGTCCGATCAGCTCCTCGACCTTGATGATGTTCATCATGATCGTGAAGATCGTCTGGCCCTCGAAGAACCGTCGCCCGGTCAGGAGCTCGAAGAGCAGGGCGCCGGCCGCGAAGATGTCGCTCCGCGGGTCGACCTTCTGCCCCGCCGCCTGCTCCGGGGACATGTAGGCGGGGGTGCCCTTGGTGAGCCCCGTCTCCGTGGTCTGGCCCGTGAGGTGGGTGGCCTTCGCGATGCCGAAGTCGAGGACCTTCACCAGCCCGCTGCGAGAGAGGATGACGTTGCTCGGCTTCAGGTCGCGGTGGACCAGCGGCGCGGGCTTCCCGTCGACCACCAGGCTGTGGGCGTGGTCGAGTCCGGCGCAGATCTGGCCGATGACCTCCAGGGCGACGTCCGCAGGCAGCGGTCGCCGGGGCGCGAGCACGCGATCCAGGCCGATCCCCTCCACCAGGCCCATGGCGATCCACGCCTGCCCGTCGACCTCCCCGAAGTCGTACGTCTCGACCACGTTGGGGTGGCTCAGCAGGCCGCCCAGGCGGGCCTCCCGCACGAGGGCGGCGCGCAGCTTGGTCTCGTCGCTGATGCCCCGGCGGATCACCTTGATCGCCGCCCGCTTGCGGAACCCGTGGTTGCCCTCCAGCTCCGCCTCGAACACGCGCGCCATGCCCCCCTCGCCGAGGAGCCGGTGCAGCGTGAACCGCCCGAATCGCACGGGGAAGTCGCCGTCCTGCAGGGTGTCCGGGCGGATCGTCATTCGGCGGGGGCGGCTCCCCCGGGCATCGTCCGCGCCACCCGGAACCCGATCCACGGCGCGCCCCCGCTCGTGTCGAAGGAGCGGTTGGCGATCCGCAGGTCCTCGGGGCGGTCGATGAACGAGCCGCCCTTCACCACCCGGAAGGAGCTCCCGAGCGGGCCCGTCGGATCGACGACCGGGTCCTCTCCGTGGTGCTCGTAGGCGTCGAACACCCACTCGCGGAGGTTGCCGCACAGGTCCCGGAAGCCCCAGGCGTTGGGCGCGAGCTGCCCCCCGATGTGCGTCGTGTCGTCCGAGTTGTCGCGGTGCCAGCAGGCCTCGTCGATGTCCGCGCTGCCGGGGTAGAGGGTCTGGCCCCCCGGGTCGCCCGCGAGCGCCGCGAACTCCCACTCCGCCTCGCTCGGGAAGCGGTAGCCCGACGCGTCCCAGTCCACGACGAGGTCGGTCTTCGTGATCGTGTACACGCGCTCCAGCCCGTCGAGGTCGGAGAGCGTGTTCATGAAGTCGAGCGCGAGGTCCCAGCGCACCTGCTGCACGGGGTTGGCGTCGCCGCAGCCGTAGTCGCAGTTGGACGGCGTCAACGTGGTGATCGCCTCGTAGAAGGCGATGTCGACCTCGACGGTGCCGAGCGCGTACCGACGGGTGAGGGTCACCTCGTGCAGCGCTTCGTCGTCGTCCCGGGGATCGCGCGACGCGGGGCTGCCCATCAGGAAGGGCTCGGTGTCGGGTACGACGCACCTCATCTCGTACCCGTGCGCGTCGATCGTGGTGCCGGAGATCGGATCGCCGGTGGCGCAATCGGGGGCCGCGTCGTCGTCGTCGGTCGCGTCGTCGTCGTCCACGGCGTCGTCGTCGTCGGTCGCGTCGTCGTCGTCGGTCGCGTCGTCGTCGTCGGTCGCGTCGTCGTCGTCGGACGCGGGGCACTGCTGCAGCCCCTCGCCGCGAGGCCAGCACAGGCCGCACCCGGACCCCACCAGGAGGACCGCCGCGAGGACCGCCGCGAAGGGGAACCACCGCATCCCGGAGAGTCTACTCGTCGAGAGGGAGGGCCCACGTGAACCGCGCGCCGCCGAGCTCCGCTTCCCCGACCCGGAGCGTCGCGCCGAGGGCCTCCGCCGAGCGGACGGCGAGCGCGAGGCCGAGGCCGATGCCGCCCGTGTCCCGCGATCGGGCGGCGTCGAGGCGCGTGAACGGCTCGAAGATCCGCGCGCGATCCGACGGAGGCACGCCCGGGCCGTCGTCGTCCACGTGGACCAACAGTTCGCCGTCCAGGACCTCCGCGGAGATCACGACGATCGCGCGGGCGTGGCGCACCGCGTTGTTCACGAGGTTGCCGACCGCGCGGTCGACGAGGCGCTGATCGAGCGGGAGGCGGGGCAGCCCTCGGGGCACCTTCGACCGCACGCCCACTTCGTCCCGCACGCGGTCGCCGCCGGCCGCCAGCTCTCCGAGCACCTCGCGGAGGTCCAGCGGCTCCAGCTGCACCGACGCGTCCCCCTCGAGCTCGGCGTAGCGCAGCAGCTCCGAGACCAGCGTCTCCAGCTCCTCGATGTCGTCGAGGATGTGGGTGATGCGGCGCTCCCGGTCCGCGCCCTCGGACGTCGCGAGCAGCTCCACCGCGAACTTCAGCCGCGCCAGGGGGGTCCGCAGCTCGTGAGAGACCCCGTGCAGGAGGGTGCGACGGCCCTCCATCATCGTCTGGATGCGCTCCGCCATCGCGTTGAAGCGACCGGCGAGGCGTCCCCCCGCGTCGGACCGGAGGATCGCCGCCCGGGCCTCGAGATCGCCGCTGCCCACGCGGGTCGCGGCCCGCGTAAGGGAGGCGAGCTGCTTCTCCAGGGGGCGGACGCTGAGGTACACGCCGACGGCGACCGCGAGCAGGAAGAACCCGGCGAGGAGGAGGCCGCGGGGCCCTCGCCAAGGGGGCGGCGGCCGCACGCCCGGCCGCAGCACGGCGACGAAGGGTCCGCCCTCCAGCGGGAGGTAGATCGCGGGCCCGGCGTCGTGCAGCTGAACGACCGGCTTGCCCTCCCCCAGGTTCCGTCGCGCGAACCCCCCCACGGAGCCCACGACGGCCTCCTCGGGCAGCACGGAGACGGGGTGCCCGAGCTCCTCCCCGAGGGCCTTCGCGGTCGCCTCGAAGCCCTCCGGTCCGACGCCCTCGAAGCGCGCGGCGACCCGCGCCGGGTCCGCGTGGATCATGCGGCCGATCTGGTGCTCGATCGTGGTCGCCTGCGGCTCCGGGCGGAGCACCGCCACCACCACCGCCGCCGCCACCAGGACGAGGGCGAGCGAGGCGTAGATGCGGAGGAAGAGTCGCTGCAACGGCGGTCAGCCGGCGGGCACGAACTGGTAGCCGACGCCCCGCACCGTCTTGATGCGGTCGGCGTGGCGAGGATCCTGGGCGAGCTTGCGCCGGACCTGGCTCACGCGGACGTCGATCGAGCGGTCGACCCCGTCCCAGTCGATGCCGCGCAGGTCCCGCAGGAGCTCCTCGCGGGACACGGGCTTGCCGGGCTTCGACGCGAGGGCCCACAGGAGGTCGAACTCCGCCGACGTCATGTCCATGGCGGCCCCGTCGATGGTCACGGACCGGGCCGCGCGGTCGATGCGGAGGGAGCCCGCCTCGAGGACGTCCCCGGCGTCGGACGCCGGCCCTCCTCGCCGGAGCAGCGCCTTGATGCGCGCGGCGAGGACGCGGGGGCTGACGGGCTTGGCCACGTAGTCGTCCGCCCCGAGCTCGAGGCCCAGGACCTGGTCGATGTCCTCGCCTCGGGCGGTGAGCATCAGCACCACGCCGGAGTAGTCGTCTCGGATCCGGCGGCAGATGGACATGCCGTCCTCGCCCGGCAACATCACGTCGAGGATGACGAGGTCCGGCCGCTCCCCGAGGATGCGATCGACCGCCCGATCCCCCCGGTGCTCGACCGCCACCTCGTGACCGTGGGCGGTCAGGTACTCGGCCGTGAGCGCCGCCAGCCGCTCGTCGTCCTCCACCAACATCAACCGGGCCATGCGAGTCCTCCTGCGCGAGCGCCTACTCTAGGGCCGCGAGCCCGTCTCCCGCGCTCACGTGGCCCGGGACGGTGCGGAGGACGCTCCGGAACTCGGCCGCCGCGTCGTCGGCGCGGCCCAATCGCAGCAGCGCCCACCCGAGGCCGGCGCGCAGGTCGTTGTCGGAGGGGTACTGGGCCACGACCTCGCGGTACGCCTCCTCGGACGCTGCGTAGTTGCCGGCGTTGTAGAGCACGTAGGCGAGGCGCGACATCGCCAGGTAGTTCCCGGGGGCCTGCTTCAGGAGGTCGCGGCAGGCCTCCTCGGCGTCGCCCCATCTCCGCAGCGCCATCAGCGGGAGCGTGGCCCCCAGGATCGCTTCGGCGGACGTCGGCACCTCGTCGCGGGCGGCCTCGTACGCCGCGACCGCGTCCACGTACTTGCCGTTGAGGTACAGCAGCCAGCCCCGACGGAGGTGCAGCAGGTAGTCGTCCTCGCCTTGGGCGGCGAGGGTCTCCATGCGGGCGAGGGCGGCGGCGTAGGACCCCGCGCTCTCCAGGGCGAAGGACTGCTGATACAGCTCGGTGGCGGACGCGGCCTGGGCGGTCGGGGCGGCCAGGGCCAGGGCCAGCAGGAGGACGGCGACTCTCATGGCAGGTCTCCGGTGCCGCCGACCGACAGGCCGACGGTGATCAAGTGGGTCTGGTAGGCGGTCTCGCCCGCGTGTTGGATGCCCGCGACTTCGTACCCGAGGAGCAGGCCCCCGCCTGAGGGGAGGCGGACGCGGGCGTCGATGTCGAGGCTCCCGACGAGGTCCCCGAGGACGTTCCAGGCCGTCGGGTCGTCGAAGCGGATGGGGCGATGTTCGCGCCCGAGGCGGGCGTCGAGGGTGACGTCGACCCCCTTGTCGCCGGGGCCCGACGTGAGGTCGGCGCCGATCCGGAACGAGGGGAGGACGAACAAGGGAGGGGGCCCGTCGCCGTAGACGGGCGGGGGAGGGCGGTCCGACCAGCTCGCGGAGCCCCCGAAGTTCAGCGTCAGGAACGACGTGGTGGGGACCTTCACGAGGCCGCCCAGGTTCGTGACGTTCTCGTCCGTCCAGATGCCTCGGGAGGCCTCGAACACGCCCGTGACGCCGAACGTCGCCCAGGCGCGTCCGCCGATCACGAACCGCCGGTCCTCGCGGTCGTTGCTGCCCAGGACCGCGCCCAGGAACTCGGCGCCGAAGCCTCGCTGGGCGACCGTCGCGCCGCCCCAGAGCTCCCACTGGCGGTAGTCGTCGCCCGCGGGGTCCGAGGCGATCCCCCGGCCCGCCACACGGAAGGTCACGAGGTCGTCGATGGTCCCCCAAGCGGTGCCCAGGACCGAGAAGCCGCCGGGGGACGTCGCCGAGTCGCCGGTGGTGAAGGAGCCGGTGACGTTCCAGGCGCCCCCGAACCTCACCCGGGGCGCGGCGGCGGCCCCTCCGTCCACGGCGCAGGTGTCGCCCAGGTCTTCCTCGACCAGCTCCCCGAAGGCCAGGCGCGCGCCGATCCGGTCGCCGAGCAGGAGTCGCGTCCACGCAAGCCCGCAGCGGCCGGTGCGGTCCCCCGTCGCGGCGGCCCTCCGGTACGCCGCCTCCGACGCCACGAGGTACCAGGGGGCGGGGGCGAGGCCGGTGGCGTTGCGGAGGGCCCAGCCGCGCGTGATCCAGCTGCCCGCGCGGCCGTCCTTCTCGAGGAGCTGCAGCGACGCGGCGCGGGCCTCCTCACCCCGACCGAGGGCCAACAGGGTGAAGACGCGGCCCCGGTGCGCGTCGGGGTTGCCGCCGCTCACGGCCACTGCGCGGTCCCAGCCGAGCAGCGCCGCCTCGTGGTCGCCGGCGTCCGTCGCCGCGGCGGCCAAGCGCAGCGCGGCGGCGTAGTCCTGGGGGTACCGGTCCGACTCGGCGCGGGCCGCCTCCACGGGGTCCACGGCGTCCTCGGCGAGCGCGGGGCCCGCGAGCAGGGACAGCGTGAGCGCGAGGGCTCGGATCACGTGAACTCCACGGCCATCGCGCGGTCCCCGACGCGGACGTCGATGCGCTCGACGCCCTGCCCCAAGCGGAGGGTCGTCGCGGTGTGCACGGCCTCGCGGCCCCGCACGGCCACCGACGCGCCCTCGATCTCGATCGTGTCGCCCCGCAGCCGCGCGACGTAGTCCATGCCCTGCTCGGCGGGGGGCACGAGCGCGGCGGCCAGGTCGCGGACCCAGGCCCAGGACGTCGTGCCGAGGCGCCGCGGGTCGAGGTGGTCCGTCCAGGCGAGCTCCGCGGCGGTGGTCAACGGCACGCGCGGGAGGGCGGCGTACCAGGCGAAGAGCGCGCCGTCCTTCGGTCCCACGTGGTCGTACACGACGAAGGTCGCGCCGCGATCCTCGAACCAGAGGCGGGCGCCGCGCGACTCGGAGACGAGGCTGCGGCTGCCCAGGGCGTCGATCGTCGAGACGATCTCTTCGGTGCGCGTCACGCCGTCGATCGTCACGTCGGCGTGGAAGCGGCTGCCGGGGGCCAGCGCGAGGGCCTTCACGGGGCCGTCCTCGCGCGTGGGGTTGGCCACCACGTCGCCCTCCCGCGGGAGCAGGCGGGCCGCGACCTCCCGGCCGCCGCGCACCACGTCCGCGAACTCCACGGGGAGCGTGGCGTCGCCCACCCGGGACGTCGCCTGCAGCTGAAAGTGGAGGTGAGGCACCGGGGCGCGTCCGGAGCTGCCGACGAGGCCCAGGACGGCTCCCGCGGCCACGACGTCGCCCTCCTTCACCGCGATGGAGCCGGGGGAGAGGTGCGCCACGAGGGAGAAGACCGCGGGCGCGTGCTGCACGACGACCACGTTGCCCCAGTTGTGCTCGGTGTCGAGCTCGCCCACGGGGTTGTCGGGCAGGCCGTCGATCACGGTCACGACGGTCCCCAGCGCGGGGGCCGTCACGGGCAGGCGGTAGCAGTGCCAGTCCTCGAGCCGCTCGCCGGACCCCTCGTACCGCGCGCCGTCGCGGCCCTGCACCTCGAAGTCGAGCCCGTGACGCCAGCGCCCCTGGTGGGTGTGGTCGCCGTCGTTGCCCTGGGTCACGACCCACGCCCCCCGGAAGGGCAGCTGAAGGGCGACGGGCAGGGCCGCGCGGAACCGCTTCACGCGGGTGCGGAAGTGGTTGAGGTTGTCCTCGGGGGACCCCGCGATGAAGTCGACGGGGCGCGGCTCCACGTCCCCCGCGCGCAGGCGCAGGGCGGCGATCGTGCCCAGGATGACCAGGTTCAACGGGAGCGCGAGGATCGGCAGGCCGAGGGGCTGGAGGACGCGCGACGCGGCCACCGCGACCCAACCCGACAGGAGCGCCCCGACCATGGCGAGCACCATCGAGCGGGGCCCGGGCACGTAGAAGATCCCGCCCAGGGCGACGGCGGTGAGGATGAAGTTGAAGCCGATCCACGTGTGCAGGAAGTCGGGGGGGAGGCTGAACAGGTAGTGGTCGGCGACGACGGCGACGGCGAATCCGGCCACGGCGTGCAGCGTCGCGATGCGGCTGAACACGAGGAGGGCCGCGAGCACGAGCGCGCCCGCGATCCAGTTCGGTTGGAAGAAGATCGCGCCCAGGGCCCGCAGGAAGTGGTCGACGATCTCCGGGCCGGGGAAGGGGACGGTCCCCGGGGCGAGGCCGCCCGAGCCCATCGCGGCGGCGGCCGTCTCCGGGGTGCGGAAGCCCATGCCGCGCACGAACGGGACGGCCGCGAGGGCGAGCCAGGAGACGATCACGAAGGGCAGCGAGAGGACCGGCAGTCCGAAGTGGCGATGCAGCGCGTCCCCGAGGCCGACGTGCGCGAGGACGATGCCCGCCGCGATGACGGCGGCCAGGGCCCAGAAGGCGGGCGACGGCGTCAACATCGCGCCCACCATCGCGAACACGAGCAGCGCGTTGTAGCCGAGCACGCCCGACCGGACGGCCTCCCCGTCGAAGCCCACGAACCGCGCGGCGAGGGTGGCGAGCACCGCGCCCGCGAGGCCCACGGCGCCGATCACGGGATCGACGAACGTGGCGGCGAGCAGCAGCGCGCCCACCACGGGGCTGCGGCTGAAGAGCACCTGGGAGTACGCGGCGAGCACCGCGCCCCCCATGCGGCGGCCTCCTTCGCGGAGGCCCTCCGGCGGTCGGGACGGGACCGTCACGGCGCTACTCGGCCCAGCCCGGGACGACCTCGCCGACGACGAGATCGTCGAGCGTCTCGGCCCGGCGGATGACGTCGTGCTCGCCGCTCTCGTGGATCATCGCGACGGCGGGGCGGAGGTGGATGAACTGCATCGACTGCGTCACGTTGTACGCCCCCACCGGGCCGATGACCACGCGGCTCCCCACCTCCAGGGGCGGGAGCATGAGGTTGTCGCACACGACGTCGATGTTCATGCACAGCGGACCGTACAGCACCGTCGGCTCGGGCAGCCCCCGGGGCGGGGTCGTGGGCGTGATGTCGTGGCGGTACCAGAAGGACGTGAAGAGCACGTTCACGCCGGCGTCGAGGATCAACGCGCGGCGGCCGTCGGGCAGGCGCTTGTTGGCGATCACGGTGGCGATGAGCGAGCCCGCGTCGTCGACGAGCGCGCGCCCGGTCTCGAGGATGAGGAGCGGCGCGGTCTCGGGGTCCGCGGCGAGCGCGGAGAGCCCGTCGGTGACGGCTTCGGCGTATTGACGCAGCGACGGGGAGACCTGCTCGCCGGGGAGGTACTGGCTCTTGAGCCGCGCGGTGCTCGCGAAGCCGCCGCCCAGGTCGACGTACCTGATGGCGATGCCCAGCTCGTCGCGGAGGCGCTCTGCGAACGCGGCGATCTTCTGCGCCGCCTGGCGGTAGGCGTTCGCGTCGGTCACGAAGGTCCCGATGTGGCAGTGGAGCCCGACGAGGTTCAGGGCGCCCCCGCCGAGCAGCCGCCGCACGACGTCCCAGGCCTGGCCCGTCTCGAGGGCGAACCCGAAGCGCCCCCAGCGCGGCGCGGCGCCCGCCTGCAGGTTGAGCCGGATGCCCACGTCCGCGGTGCGGTTCATGGCCTTGGCCACGGCCTCCGCCTTCGACAGCTCGTCGAAGTGGTCGAGGTTCAGGATCGACCCGCCGAGGAACGCCTTCTTGATCTCGACGTCGGACTTGTGCGGGCCGTTGAAGATGATCTGCGAGGCGGGGACGCCGTTGCGCAGGGCCTTCTCGTACTCCATGCCGGAGACGACCTCGGCCCACGCTCCCTCGGCGTGGAAGGTGCGGCACACGGCGTCGAGGTAGCAGGTCTTGTAGGACCAGGCGAGCTGGACGCGGGGCCACCGTCGGGCGAGCTGATCGTGCAGCTCCCGGGCGCGCTCCTGCATCGTGCGTCGGCTGTAGACGAAGGCCGGCGAGCCGTAGGCGGCGACCAGGTCCTCGACGTCGACGCCGTCGATGTCGGACTTCACGCGGGAGGAGGTCCCCGCGCTCATCTTGTTCATGAGCCCCGGGCGGTGGCGCTGGATGCTGGGCCGCTCGTAGGCGGGGCGGTCGTCGCGGAGGCGCTGGACGGCGGTCATCGGTCACTCCCGGGGAGGAGGGGGGCAGGGAAGGGGGCGGCCAGGGCGGTGGGGGTGGCCAGGGCGGTGGGGGTGGCCAAGGATTCCCAGGGGGAGGTCGCCGGGCGGGCCGGCACCGCCGCGGTGGGAATTTTTTCCCGCGGAGCACGCGTCTCCCCCACCGTCGAGATCGCCTCCAAGGCCGAGATGGGCACGATCTGGTCGAGGCTCACGCGGATGAAGGCGATCCCGGGGGCGTAGGGGGCGAGGGGCTCGGGGGTCTCGCCCGCGGCCCAGCGCGCGACGCCGAGGGGTTGGTTCTGGCCGGCCCCGGCGGTGAGGTCGCACCAGGCGGGGAAGCGGGGGTTGATCTCGAGCAGGTGGAACCCGTCGGCGGACCGCATGACCTCGAGCTCGCACGGGCCGCGCCACCGGAGGGCCTCGATGGTGCGCCGGGCGAGGTCCATGAGGCCGTCGTCGACGATGGTGACGCCCGCCCAGCCCTTGCCCTGCTTGGTGAGCACGAGCTTCTTCATGGCGACGGCGCCGAGGATCCCGCCGAGGCCGTCGCCGACGGCGCAGACGTTGAACTCCTCGCCGTCCACATACTCCTGGACGATGACGGGGATGCCCCACTCGGCCGCCATGGCGTGGAAGGCGCCGACGGCTTCGTCGAGGGTGCGGCAGACGGTCGCGCCGTAGAAGACGCCCTTCACCACCACGGGGAACTCGAAGCGTTCGTGGAGCGTGTACATCGGCGTCGACTCGACGAGGACCTCGGCCCGCGGGACGGGGATGCCGTGGTCGGCGGCGAGCTCGGCGAGGCGGGCCTTGCTGCGGACGTCGTACTGGGCGCGGGTGGGCAGGAAGGTGCCGATGCCGAGGGCGGCGAGGTCTTCTTCGTGGCCGAGGAGCGCGGGGAGCTCGGAGTCGAGCGTGGGGATCAGGACGTCCACGCCGAAGCGGTCGCGGGCGTAGGCGAGGCGCTCGAAGAGGGCGCGGCGGCCCTCCGAGGGGTAGGGGAGGAGCAGGGCGCCGTCGAGGAGGTCCGGGAGGTAGAGGCCGGGGTCCATGACGTCGTAGGCGAGGCCGACGACGCGGCCCTGGAAGTTCGGGTCGGAGCGCAGCGATCGCACGACGGCGACGCCGGGGCCGGGGTTGTCCCCCGCGTTCAGGCCGGTGACGGCGACGGTCTTGGTGAAAGCCACGGCGCTACTCAAGCTCGAAGTCGGCGGGGAGGAGGTCGTGGTCGCGGAGGACGCGGACGTACTCCATGGCGTCGCGACGCAGGTCGGCCCGGGTGGTGGCGAAGCGGTCGGCGAGGCGGTCGACGACGTCCTGCAGGCCCCCGCCGTCGCGCAGCACCTCGAGGATGGCCGCGCCCGTCGGGTTGACGGTGAACGTCGTGCCGGTGCGGGGATCGAAGAGGAACCCGGTGGGGCTCAGGGCGAGGTTGGAGAGGCGCTCGGCGGCGAGGGACATCGGCAGCTCCAGTCGCCCCGGGCGTCGGGGCACTGTGCAGTCTGGGACGTACGTCGATCGCGGACCACGCGCGCGAGGTCAGGCTTTGTAAGCGTTTGTGAGCGACCCCCGTGAAGCTGGGATCGCCCCGTGCGATCGGCTCCCCTCGTCGTGGGCCTCCTGGTGTCGGCGGCCCTCGGCGGGTGAACGCCCCCCTGCGTGGATCCGACCCCTGCAGGGTTGTTGCCGGTGTTCGAGGCGAACTGCACCGCCTCCGGGTGTCACGGAGACGACCCGGCGCGAGGCCTGGGCCTCGCCACCGCCGACGCGGTCTCCGACGACACCGCCCCCTGAGGCGGGCTCAGCTCGTCTTGCGGACGGGGACGCGGATCCTGGGCTTCTCGTCGCGCTCTCGATAGAGGATCACGACGTGCCCCACGAGCCCGCAGAGGTGGGCGTCCGTCTCCGCGGCGAGCTGCGCCGCCATGGCCTTCTTGTCGACCGGGTTCTTCATCCCGACCTTGATCAGCTCGTGGTCCCGCAGGGCGCGGGACGTCTCGCGGATCACGGCCTCGGTGACTCCGTGCTGCCCCACCTGCAGCACCGGCCGCATCGAGTGGGCCAGCCCGCGCAGGTGCTTGCGCTGGTAGCCCTCGAGCGGAGTCTCCGCGGCGGTCCGTCGGTCGTCGGCCATGGCGGCGTGCTCGATCAGCCCTTGTTCGCCTTGAGGTCGATCGTCAGGACGACCTTGTCCTGGATCAGGTCGTCGGGCTTGCCGGGGTACGTGATGCCCCAGAGCTGACGGTCGATGGCGAACTCGGTCTTGGCCGTGACGCCGGCCTCGGCGACCTCGATGTTCGCGGGGAAAGTGACCTCCATGCCCTTGCCGGCCATGGTCAGCGTGCCCACGACGGTGTGGGTCATGCCCTCGGCGTCGGAGCCCGCGGTGACGGACGTGGACGCGAACGTGGACGTGGGGTTCGCCGCGACGTTGAAGAAGTCGGGGCTCATGAGGTGGCCCGTCAGCTTCTTGTTGCCGCCGTCCTTCTCGGGGTCGGCGAGCATCGAGTTCATGTCGACCTCGAAGCCGACGGCCACGACGTCCCCGCCGTCCACGTTCACGCTGCCCGTGAAGGTGTTGAAGACGATGTCGTGCGTCGCCGTGATCTTCGCGCCGAGGGCCTGGATCTTCGAGGCGGCGGAGTCGACGGCCCAGGCCTCGCCCGCGGGCGCGGCGGCTTCGGCGGCCTCGCCCTCGGCGGCGGGGGCGGCCTCACCCTCGGCTGCGGGGGCCTCTTCGGCGGCGGCGGGCGCCTCCTTCACTTCGGCTTCGACCTTGCCCTTGCTGACGTCTTCGGCGCAGCCGAGGAGGAGGGCCGCGCTGACGGCGGTGATGAGAAAGATGCGCATTTGATACTCCTGATGCTGTGCGAACTCGCACTCGCTGCGGTGCGGGGCACCCTACCGAAAAAATCGCCCGACGCCGATCTCGGGTGCGTGCGCGGTCATATCGGCGGTAGATGCCGGATGTCGGGGGGATTTGGTGGCCCGGGCGGGCATATCGGCGGTAGATGCCGGATGTCGGGGGGATTTGGTGGCCTGGGCGGTCATATCGGCGCTACATGCCGGATGTCGGGGGGATTTGGTGGCCTGGACGGGCATATCGGCGGTACATGCCGGATGTCGCCAGGATTTGGTCACCGATCCTTGCCCCCCCGCAATGCCGCTCGCCGAACGTCGTACCCTCCCGCCATGACCCGCTTCGCTCCCGCCGCCGCCCCCGTGATCGCCCTCCTCCTCGCCGTCCCCGGCTGCACTCCCACCGACGTCGACGACGACACACCCACTCCGGGCGAGCCCCTCGCCGCGTCCGAGTCGGACTTCACCGCCGACGCCGGGGACCTCGTCCTCGAGGGCACGCTGCTCCTCCCCGACCGCGTCGACGGCGAGCCCGTCCCCGGCGTCGTGCTCGTGCACGGCAGCGGTCCCCACCCCCGGGACGCCCCCCTCGGCGGCCAGCTCAACATGGCCTTCGGCTTCGAGATCCCCGTCTTCGAGGAGATCGCCACGCACCTGCAGGCCGCGGGCTACGCCGTCTATCGATACGACAAGCGCTCCTGCGGCGACTGGGGCGCGTGCGACAACGACTACCCCCTGCCCGACGACACGCTCACCGCCGAGGCCTTCGTCCACGACGCTGCAGCCGCGATGGACGCCCTCGGCGCCCACCCCGACGTCGATCCCGCTCGCCTCGCCGCGGTCGGACACAGCCAGGGCGGAGGGTTCGCGCCTCACGTCGTCGATCTCGCGGGCGGCGTGGGGATCTCGGTGGCAGGCAACTGGAGCGCCATCGACGCCCTCCTCGCCTACCAGGCCGACTGGTCCCGGACCCTGCTCCAGGCCGCGGGCGCCACCCCCACCGACATCGACGCGGCCCTCGCCGACCTCGATCAGGCCATCCTCGACCTCGCCGAGCTGCGCGCCGGCACCTGGGGGGGTGGCCCGATCTTCGGCGCCTCCGCCCTCTTCTGGGAGTCCTGGATGGCCCTCGACGACGAGCGCCCCGTCCTCGCCGCGACCCACGCGAACGACCTCGCCGCCATCAACGGCGACTACGACTGGAACGTGCCGCCGAGCGAGCTCGCGGGTTGGCGCAGCGCGGGCGTCGAGACCGTGGAGCTCCCGTGCGTCACCCACGCGCTCAACTGCGTCCGGCAGCCCGATTGGACGATCATCACGGCCGCCGACATCGGCGACGCGGTCGACGAGGACCTCCTGGCCGCCCTCGTCGAACTGCTCGCCGCGCGGCTGTAGCCCTTCGGACTCGGAGGGGACGCCCATGACCTTCGACGAAGTCACGACCTGGACCCGGACCGCCGAGGGCTGGACCGGCACCCTGCCTCCCGAGTGGGGGCAGGGGAGGGCTGCCTTCGGGGGCGTGGTCGCCGCCGCCGGGCTGCGGGCCCTCCGCACCTTCGTCCCCGCCGAGCGGACGCCCCGCACCGTCACCACCACCTTCTACGGCCCCGTGACCCCCGAGCCCGCCACCATGACGGCGCGCATCGTCCGGGCGGGCCGCTCGCTCACGTTCGCCGAGGCCGAGATCGCCCAGGGCACCCTCCGGGCGCGCGTGGCCGCGACCTTCGCCGCCGACCGCGAGAGCGTCACGTCCATCCCCGAGCAGCTCGTCGCGCTCCCCGACCCCGACGGGTTCGTCGACTTCCCGGTCATCCCCGGCGTCATCCCCGCCTTCATGCAGCAGATCCACTCCAAGTGGACCGAGGGCAGCTTCCCGTTCTCGGGGGCGACGGACGGCACCGTGCTCGCCGCGCTGCTGCGCTTCCACGAGCCGCCCGCCCGCGGCTGGGAGCGGCTCCTCGCGCTGCTCGACGTGATGCCCGCGCCCGTGCTTCAGCAGCTCGACCGGCCCGCGCCGGCGAGCTCGATCGTGTGGACCACCCACTTCGTCGCCCCGGACGCCGGCGAGCCCGGCGACTGGTCGTTCTTCCGGTACGAGACGCTCAGCGCGAGCGGCGGCTACTGCACCGCGCTCGGCAAGCTGTACGACGCTCGGGGCCGGCTCGTGGCCTGGTCCGAGCAGCTGCACGCCGTCTTCGGCTGAGGTTCGACCGTCAGGGCACTCCGTTGGACTCGTAGACCCCGAGGGTGACGGAGGTGACCTGGCCGTCGGGCACCGCGCAGGTCGCCTCGAAGGCGTCGCCGGACCCCTGGTACGTGCCCAGGTTCGGGGCGTAGACGCAGGCCTCGCCCGACTCGCAGAGCCCGTCGTCGTCCCCGATCCCGTCGCCGGTCGCCTCCAGGGCGTGGGTCAGGAAGACGCTCGGGGTCGTCCGCGGGGACGTGAGGGCCGCGTCCCCGTTCGGCGCGCCAGGGCAGGTCCCTCCTGTGGCCGCGCCGAACGCGTCGCGCAGGGCGGTGTCCGCCGCGGTCAGCCGCCAGTCCAGGATCCGGCAGTCTTCGCCGCTGTTGCACTCTCCGTGCGCGCTCCCCAGGGGCCACGCGTCGGGCTCGCGCCCCCAAGTGCGCAGGGCCGCGACGAAGGACAGCCAGTCCGTGATCGCCGCCCCCGGTGCGGCGCCGTCCGTGTCGTCGGGGTTCACCGGGTCGTCCGCCGTCACCGCGCCCACGAAGGACGCCCCGAGGTCCGCCGCCAGGGTCACGGTGGCGGTCGAGGCCCCCGCGACGGCGCAGGTCTCGTCCGTGATCCCCGCGCCCGCGGCGCTGCCGTCCACCGAGCAGTCGTCGCTCTCCGCGGCGCCGAGCAGCAGGGTGCCGTGGAACGAGACGCCGTCGAGCCCCTCGAGGTGCAGGTTGTCCTCGCCGTTGCCCCAGGACGCCACGTCCGTGAAGGAGATGTCCTCGGAGTCCTCGACGGAGAGCCCGTGGTCCTCGTTCGTCGCGAGGACCGCCGCCACCACCACCGCGTTCATCGGCCCCGCCTCGTCCCCGAAGTCCAGGCCGTGCCCCCCGTTCGCTGCCGCGGTCAGCCGCGCCACCACGGCGCCGGGGCAGCCGTCCGAGAAGTGCAGCCCGTCCGACTCGCTGCTGGCCACGACCAGCCCTGCCGCCGTGAAGTCGCTCGACTCCTTGACGTAGACGCCGTGCCCGCCCGCGGACGCGACCACCGCGTCGACCAGGCCGGTGTCGTCCGCCTCCTGGACGTTCATCCCGTTGTCGCCGGCGTGCCCCACCGCGGCCAGGCGCAGCCCGAGGATGCGCGTGCCCGTCGACTGGTCGATCTGCACGCCCTCCTTCTCCGTGTCGGACGCCCGCAGATCCGTGAACACGTTGCCGTTGGAGGCCTCGAGGACGGCCACGCCGACGCCCGTCGTGTCCCCGGCTTCGATGTCCGTGACCACGTTCGTCGTCGACGCGACCCACTTGAAGCCGTCGTCGCCGGTGCCGTGGGCGGAGACCCCCGTGAGCGTGTTGCCGACGGCGTTCTCGAGGTCCCAGCCCTCGCCGTCGGCGTCGCGCACGCTCACCGCTTCGAACCGGGTCTCGCGCGTGTCCTTCACCTCCAGGCCCTTGCCGTCGACGTTCACCACGGCCACCGCGCGGACGAGCGAGCCCAGCGCCCCGTCGAGCCGCAGCCCGTCCCCGCCCAGGTCGGTCAGCCCCACGTCCTCGATGCGCACGGTCGAGCCCTCGGAGATCACGACGCCGTCGACGCTGTTCTCCACCGTGACGCCCTGCAGCACGCTCATCGAGGTCGCGCCAAGGTGGATGCCCTGGTCTGCGTAGTCGCCGTCGAATTCGCCCTCGATCCACAGGCGGTCGTGTCCGTTGGAGGAGAGGACGCAGTTCGCGTCCACCTCGTCGGGATCGCTCTCGCCGTCGCTGCGGTCGCAGTTGTAGGCCGCGGGCGGGTCGAAGCGCAGGGTGTCGCCCCGACGCACCACGACGGAGACCTGGTCGGCCCCCACCTGCAGGCCGGTCGTCTCGCCCCCGCGCACGACGTACACGCCGCCCTCCAGGTCGAGGCTCGCGGGCCCCTGATCGTTCGACGGCGTCACCGACGCCACCGGGTTCAGCCACCACAGGCTCGGGTCCGACGTCTCCACCGCGGCGCCGTCCCGTGAGGCGGTGACGGAGAGGCGGCGGAAGTCGTCGCCCTGGTCGTCGATCAGATCGGTCAGCCCGCGTCCGTCGGCCAGCCCCACGCTCGCCACGACGGCCTCGCCGCCCACGACGGCGCACTCCCAGTCGAAGAGGCCCTCGGAGTCGACCGCCGTGACCCCCGCGCAGTCGCCGTCGATGGGCAGCATGCGCAGCTCGCCCGCGTGCAGGCAGGAGTCGATGGCGCCCGCGCCTTCGCAGGGAGCGCCGGTGGCCGCGAGGGGCCCGTCGCCGTCGGCGAGGATCCAGTCCCCCCATCGCTCGGTCCCCGCGTACACCGGGACCACGTCGCCTTCCCACACCGGCGCTGCGTCGTCGTCGTCCACGGCGTCGTCGTCGTCCACCACGTCGTCGTCGTCGGTCTGGAAGACGTACGCGGGCGGAGTCCAGTCGGCGTCGGGGGTGGGGTCGGGGCAGGCCAGGAGCAGGACGAGGGCCCCCGGTGAAAGTGCTTGGATCCTCATGCTCGTTCTCCCGCGAACACGATACGCAGTCCGGCCCCGGTCGCGCGAACTCGTGCGATGATGGGGACATGAAGCATGCTTCGTCTCTGTTTGTTTCTGCATGTCTGCTCTCGCTCGTCGGCTGCACCCCCGAGCCCGACCCCCGCTTCACCTACGGCTACCTCGACACGGACATGGAGCCGCTGTGGACCACGGCCGACATCAAGATCAACGAGGTCTCGTCCACCCGGGACTGGGTGGAGCTGATCAACCTCTCCTCAGAGCGCCTGGACATCGGCGGATTCGGCCTGCGCGACGGGGACCCGAGCCACTCCGTGAAGACCATCCCGTGGGGCACCATCCTGGATCCGGGGGGCCTCGCGGTCGTCCGCCGGCGCATCCACGGCATCGGCTTCGGCAGCCTGGACGGGGCGCGCCTCTACGACCGCGACGGGCGTCGGATCGACAGCACCGACTGGCCCGACGGGGACGCTCGCGAGAGCTGGTGTCGCCTGCCCGACGGCGCCGGCCCGTTCCAGGTCTGCGAGGACGACACCCCCAAGGAGTCGAACGAGGCCGCGGGCGAGGACCCGCCGGATGAGAAGAACCCGGACGACTACCCCCACGTGGACACGCCCGAGCCCCTCTACTACGCGGGCCTGGACGACTGGGAAGAGGACGACGTGGAGGTGAAGGGCCCCAACGAGCTCAGCTTCGACGCCGAGGGCAGGCTCTGGGCGGGCGACCAATCGAACCTGCGCGTGCAGGTCTACGACACCGACGGCAGCTTCCTGGCCACCCTCGGCGGGGTCGGCGACGGCCCCGGCGAGTTCGAGGACTCGAGCGACTCCAACCGCGGCCCCGAGGCCATCAAGCTCGGCCCCGACGGGATCATGTACGTCGTCGACCGCATCGGCCGCCGCATCAACCGCTACGACACCGCCACCCTCACCGCCCTCAGCAGCCTCGAGGTGGCGGGCCTCGAGGACCCCACGGGGCTGGCGGTGAGCAGCGACGGCCGCATCTTCGTGGCCGACTCCGAGCAGAACGAGATCCGCGTCTTCGACCTGGACGGCGACTTCCTGAGCGTCGTCCAGCGGGAGCACGACGGCGACACGATCCTGCGCCTCCCCGAGACGCTCGCGCTGGACGAGTCCCGCGACCGCCTCTACTCCACCTCCGAGGCCGATGAGCGGGTGCAGGTCTACGAGCTCAGCTCCGAGCAGTACCTCGACCGCGAGATCAGCGAGAAGGAGGGCTCCCGCGCCCCGGGCCGGATCACCGACACCATCGAGGGGATCATCGCCGACCCGTCGCGGGGGCTGCTCTTCATCTGCGACGAGGAGCCCGGCCGCTTCATGATCCACGACCTGGACTCGTCGCGGCTGTACAGCGCGGCCGGCGACTACGGCTTCCTGGGCTCGTTCGGCAGCAACGGCGACGATGAGGGCGAGTTCGACTCCCCCGACGGCGTCGCCCTCAGCCTCTCCCGAGACCTCCTCGCGATCGCCGACCAAGGCAACGACCGCATCCAGGTCTTCTCGTACTCGGCGCTGCTGGAGAGCCTCGGGCTCGACTGAGTCGATCTGTCAGGGGTCGGTGGTCGCCGTGGGCTCGCCGCAGCCGAGGCGGTCCCGGAAGTGCTGCGCCCGCAGCTGCGGGTAGGCCAACAGCTTGTCGATCGCCTCGCTGTACGCCGCCCGCCCCGGGTTGCGCACGTTCGGGTCCATGACCACGCGCTCCACCAGGTGCCGCTCGAACGCGAGCATCAGCGGCTCCAGATCCTCGGTCCACCAGGGGTCCCGGATCATGTCGCAGAGCTCCACGTGGAAGCGCCGCCGGCACACGGGCTCGTTGAGCGTCAGGTGGATGAGCAGGTTCATCCAGTTCTCGACCTCGCCGCCCACGAGCTCGTCCCGGGGCGCCACGCCGCCGTAGGCCCACACCTCGTGGTCCATGACCTCGCACAGCGTCTGGTCCCACCCGTCCGGACGATGGCAGCCGAACGTGGTGTCCAGGTCCCAGGGATAGAACTCCCACCGCCTCACGCCGTCGGCCATGAGCTGCGGCGAGAGGTGGAAGTTGCTCTGGACGTGGTCGCGGTTCTGCACGAGCGCGTTGAGCGCGAGGTACTCGACCTGCTGCTCCATCGCCACGACCTGCGACGTGCGGGTGATGACCGTCTCCTCCTGGGACGGAGAGTCGACGAAGTCCGCCCAGAGCTGCTGCTCGATGAACTCGATGAGGTCGCGGTAGTCGTGCTCGTCGCCGCCCTTCTTCGTGTACTGCAGGTGGTCGTCGTAGAAGCGATACGCCTCGCGCGTGGGCATCGGCATCAGGCCCCCCATGGGGGGGGCGCTCTCGGCCTCGTACAGCGACTGGTCGCGGTCTCGGCCGTTCTCCTCGAGGAACCTGCCGCCCAGCCGCTCGACCATGTTCATGAGCCCGTGCGGCTCGCCGTTCACGTGCAGGAACACGTGCTTGGTGCGCACCGTCGGCGTGCGGCTCAGGCGTCGGAAGGTGGCGTACCCGAGGGTGGTGCGCAGGAACGTCGGATCGGCCCACTCCGCGCGGAGGTTGACCTTGCGGGAGAAGCCGGGGTGCTCGTCGCCCTCGCCGAAGAGGATGCGGACGGACTTCTTCGGGAAGTACCGCGAGCTCGCGCCCTGGATGCGGACCTTGCAGTCGCCGTAGTCCCTCGTGCCCACGCGGAGGTTGCAGGGGAAGTACAGGTCGTCGTCGTAGATCTCCTCCTGCAGCTCGGCCCAGTCGGCCTCGGGGTCCTCGCCCGTGAACGTGAGCTGCCAGTCCTCGATCTCCGGCAGGCAGAAGCCGTCGACGCACGTCTCGCCGTCGCGGCAGGGGGCGCTGAGGCTGCACTGCCCGCACGAGCCGGCGTTGCAGGCCATGAACTCGCCGCAGTCGGTCGACGCGAGGCAGGAGGAGCACCGGCCGTCCATGCAGCCGAACTCGGTCGCGCAATCCTGGGCCAGGTTGCACGTCGCCCCGGCCTGCCCCTTCTCCAGGGGTTCGGTGAGTCCGCAGGGCCCCTCGTCGGGATCGGGCTCGGGGCAGCCGACGAGGCCGACGCAGAGCAGGACGAGCGGGCCGAGGAGTCGCAGAAGCCGCACGTGGTCTCCCGGGAAAGAAGAAATGGACTCGGATCCGACGCGAACGACGGACCCCTCCCAGTATGCCGGTTCAGTCGCCGCAGGGCTCGGAGCAGGTGGGCGTGCCGTCGAGCTGGCTGCGCACGGCGGCCACCCGCTCCGCCACGTCCTCCACCAGCGTGGTGCGGACCGCGTACTCCCAGCCGTCGACCGTGAAGTAGTCGCAGTCGGCGTCCGCGGCGCAGGCGGGCGAGTCCGGCTGGTAGTACCGGTCGGCGACGATCCAGGGCCGCATCGCGTCGGCGCGCGCGTGGATCCACGACGCGAGGGCGTCGGCGTCGTAGACGTCGTCCACGAACGCGCGCACGGTGGCGAGGTAGGCCGCCTCCTGGTGCTCCACGAGCCACGCGGCGATGGACGGGCCCGCGCGGTTGCTCGCCCAGCAAGGGTGGCCGCCGAGGATGTCGCCCGGGCACCGGCCGGCCGAGTAGTCGACGATGTCCACGAAGGCGATGTCGCGGTCGAAAGGCACGACGCGGAAGCCGTCGGGGTGGTCGTACAGCAGGTGGTTCTTGTGGTTGCCGAACATCCCGTCGTAGTCGGGGATGGACAGCTCCACCGCGATCTCCCGCAGCCACTGCTCGACGTTCAGGAGGTCGTCGATGCCGTCCTGGATCTCTGCGGTCGGGGCGCCCTCGTCGATGCGGCTGCCGAGCAGGAGCAGGTCGCGCAGCCGGCCGGGCTGATCGGGGGACGTCCCCGCCTTCGGCTCGTAGTCGCCGACCCAGTTGCCGGACTCGTCCCAGCGCTCGTGCCAGTACTGATCGCCGTCCGACTCGACCTTCCAGTAGTCGCCGTCGGCGGCGCCCGGGAAGTGTTGGTTCAGGAACCGCTGGGTGTCGGCCTCCTCGATGAGGCTGAACAGCCCCTCGTACTCCCCGTCGAGGCAGAGGCGCGCGTGGCTCGAGCGCGGCGCCTCCACCCCGAACTCGCGGGTCAGCTTCTGGGCCAGGACCTCGCGCAGGTACTCCGAGTCGCTGCCCTCACGCGCGATCAGGTTGAA
>Ga0114932_10000546_pt1 | contig 44514 bp, 44 predicted proteins | sample 2SBtaG_2_FD_87286 | JGI IMG/M metagenome (GOLD analysis project Ga0114932, IMG submission 87286) | Deep subsurface microbial communities from Kolumbo volcano to uncover new lineages of life (NeLLi) - 2SBTROV12_ACTIVE470 metaG | ecosystem: Environmental > Aquatic > Marine > Volcanic ...
ACGCCTTCCTGGGTGGACCAGCTCCAGGCCCACTCCGTCGTCGTCTCGCCCGCAGGGCAGGTGGCCCTCATCTGCTCGAAGTCGAAGTCGAAGTCGAAGTCCTCCTTGCGGAAGCGGTCGGCCGTTCGTCTCGATGGGGCCTGCGGCTTCCCGATCAGGTCGATCCCCAGGGTGTCGCGGCTGAGCTTGCGAAGACGGACCGCCCCGTAGTGCGTGTCCCCAAGGACCTGTTCGGCCTGCCGAGAAAGTCGGGGCCCTACACAGGCGATGGGCAGCGGAGGCGGCAGCCTGAGGGGTGCGGCCAGCAGCCACATCAGCGGCCAAGGGCGAAACTCGAGACTACTGGGCGGGCGCGTCCTCGGACGCGGGGTCCTGGGCGGCTGCGGCTTCCTGGGCGGCTTGTTCGGCGGCCAGGCGCTCCGCTTCGGCGGACTTCAGGGCTTCGTAGCGATCCGACGTGAAGGTCCGGGTCAGGCTCATGCCGGTGGGCCCCAGCTGGGTGGTGCTGTAGGCACCCGGCGTCACACCGTTGAGCACCACGGTCGTCAGTGGGCCCACGATCCCGATGCGCACCCCGCTGACCGAGAGCTCTACCCAGGCGTTGGTGCGATTCTGGATGTGCAGGGCGTCGTCTGTGGCGTCGCCCAGGGCCTCGGTGGGGGACACCAGGGCGCCGAACTGCGCCGGGTCCACGAACAGCTGCCGGAAGCCGGCGGCGTGACCCGTGGTGAGGGCCGGGTTCACCTCGTAGGGGCCAAAGGCATTCATGGCGCCGCTGCCCGCGGTGGCCGGCGTGGTGGCGAGGAGCAGGGCCAGGGTGAGGCAGTGACGCATGACGTCTCCAGTCGGGCACAACAGGGCCTGCGTTAACCCTCGCACATGAAGGGCACCACGCCGACCACGCTGCTGGTCCGGAACATCGACCAGCTCCTGACGCTGGATCCAGCGGCTGGCGAGGGCCGCCTGGGCGTGGTCGAAGGCGGTGCCGTCTTGTTCGAGGGGGACCGGGTGCGCTGGGTCGGTCCCACCGGCCAGGCGCCGACGGCGGACAGAGTCGTCGACGGGACGGGCTGCATCGGGCTGCCCGGTTTGGTGGACTGCCACACCCACAGCCTGTTCGCCGGGAGCCGGGCCGACGAGTTCCGGCGCCGGCTCGACGGCGCCTCCTACACCGAGATCCTGGAGTCCGGGGGTGGCATCCTCAGCACCGTCAGAGCGACCCGGGCGGCGAGCGATGCCGAGCTCGTCGAGAGCCTGACTGCCCGCCTGGGTCACTTCCTGGCCCACGGCGTCACGACGGTCGAGGTGAAGACCGGGTACGCCCTGGAGCGGGACGCGGAGCTTCGCTGCCTGCGCCTGCTGACCGATGGCGACTGGCCCGTGCGCGTGCGCCGAACCTGGCTGGGCGCACACACGGTGCCGGCGGATCACCGGTCGGACCGCCCGGCCTGGCTGGCCCACCTGCTGGGGTCGATCCCGGCCGTCGCCCAGCTCGCCGACATGGTCGACGTCTACTGCGACGCAGGCGCGTTCACCCTCGACGAGGCCAGGGCACTCCTCGAGGCCGGCATCGCGGCGGGCCTGCACGGCCGGATCCACGCCGAACAGGTCACCCACACGGGTGCCGCTGCCCTGGCGGGCGAGCTGGGGTGCACGTCCGCGGATCACCTGGAGCGCATCGACCCCGCTGGCATCGCTGCGATGGCGACCGGTGGCACGGTGGGCGTGCTCCTGCCCGGGGCCATGGTGTACCTGGGTGACCCGGCGCCACCGGTGGCGGCGCTTCGCAGTGCGGGGGTGGCGCTGGCTGTGGCCACGGACTTCAACCCGGGCAGCTCGCCGGTTCGAGACCTCTGGAGCTGCGCGACCCTGGCCTGCCTGCAGCTCGGTCTGACCCCCGAAGAGGCCGTGGCCGGCATCACCCGGGTCGCGGCCCAGGCCCTGGCCCTGCCTCGCCGGGGATGGCTGGGCGTGGGCTCCGGGGGTGACCTGGCTCTGGTGCCGCCGCCGCCGGGAGAGCCTTGTCACTGGCCGGTGCTCGTTCAGTACCTGGGGGGCCATCGGGCGTCGGTGGTCGTTCGATCGGGCCGGGTCGTCCTGGAATGAGCCGGGTCAGCGCCATGCGCTACCAGCCGGGGACCCTGTCGCTGCTGGATCAGCGGCGGCTGCCTGCGGATGTGGACTGGCTGACGGTCAGGGACAGCCACCAGGCCGCCGCTGCGATCCGGGACATGGTCGTTCGGGGCGCCCCAGCCATCGCCATCACCGCCGCCTATGGCCTGGCCCTGGGGGTGCGGGCCGGCGAGGATCGCCAGGACGCTCGGGCCCGGCTGCTGGGGAGCCGTCCTACGGCCGTCAACCTGCGCTGGGCTCTGGAGCGGCTGGACCCGGTGCCCGATGAAGGCCTCGAGGCCGCAGCCGCGGAGATCCACGCCCAGGACGCCCGCATCTGCAGGGCCCTCGGGGACGCCGGCGCGGCGTTCGTGCCTCCGGGCGGCGTCTTCACCCACTGCAACACCGGCGCCCTCGCGACCGGGGGCTGGGGCACTGCGCTCGGCATCGTGCGCAGCCTGCACGCCCAGGGCCGACCGGTGCACGTGTTCGCTGGGGAGACCCGTCCCTACCTCCAGGGCGCCCGCCTGACGGCCTGGGAGCTGGTGACCGACGGCATCCCATGCACGCTGGTCACCGACTCCATGGCGGCCGCGGTGATGGCCAGTGGTCGGGTGGGCAGCGTGATCGTGGGCTGTGATCGGGTGGCGGTCAATGGCGACACGGCCAACAAGATCGGGACCTACGGCCTGGCGGTGCTGGCCCGGCATCACGGCCTGCCCTTCTACGTGGCGATGCCCCACTCGACTTTGGACCGCCGCTGCGCCACGGGCGCCGACATTCCCATCGAGGAGCGGCCCGCGGTCGAAGTCCGGGCCTTTCAGGGCCACGCCGCCGCGCCGGACGCGGTGCCGGTCTGGAACCCGGCCTTCGACGTGACCCCCGCGGCGTTGATCACGGGCTGGCTGACCGAGCAGGGACCCTGGCGGCCGGAGTAGGCTGGACCATGGCCGGCTTCGGACGCTTCACCGATCACGCACCGCCCACCGAGGGCCTGCTCGAGGTTCAGCGCCAGCTGCGCCAGCTCAGGGCCGTCGTGCTGCAGGTGCTCCTGGCCCAGCACCGGGGCGAGACCGTGGCCCTGGACGCGCCCGCCGTCCTGGCTCTGTTGGACCTGCCCGAAGGCACCTCGGCCGAACAGGTCCGCGAACGCCTCGTCCGGGCCCAGGCGCCGGTCGAAGGCGTGTTCCAGTGCCCCAGCTGCGCCTCGACCATCCGGCGCCTGCAGGGGGTGGCCCTCAGCACCTGCCCCTGGTGCGGGACGGATCTGGGCGCCCAGGACTGACCCGAACTTCTCGCCTGGGGGTCAGGGTCCGGATACCCTGGGGTCCGACGACAGCCCCCAAGGAGGTTCATCATGGTGTTCGGTTTCGGAATGCCCGGGCCCACCGAGCTGGTCCTCATCCTCGCGATCGTGATCATCTTCTTCGGCGTGGGCAAGCTGCCCGAAGTCGGGTCCGCCCTGGGCAAGGGCATCCGGAATTTCCGGGGCGCGGTCAAGGAGGGCGGCGACGAGGCCGCGGCCGTGCTGAGCGACCTGAACCCGACCGCCGAGATCCAGGACGTCGAGGAGAAGCTCCCGGAGCAGAAGGGCTAGGCCTCCTCGACGACGCTGGGCCGCCCGACCCTCCGATCCAGGGCCCGCCGCGCCTCGCCTTGGACTTCGGGCAACAGGATCCCTGCCCCCACGATGAAGCGCAGATCCTGGACCAGGAGCGTCGCAAACAGCCGACACGCGATCTCGGCCGGGGTGTGGGGGTTGCAGGCCAGGGTCTTGCGGACCCGGTAGCGGCTGGACCAGCGCTGGTGCCGGGAGACCGCTCGCAGGCACTCTGGGCTGGTGGGCCGCCGCGCCGCGATGGTGACCACGTCCTGTTCCCGCAGCCGCGGGTTGTCCAGCACCAGCGTGATGACCCGTGGATCCGGATCCCGCAGCAGCCGGTCGAGCAGGTTGCGGTCGGTGGTCCGGGCGGCCTGGCGGCGCAGGCCCAGGGGGAGCTGCAGGAACTCGTTGTCCGGATCCGGGGTGGCCAGGCGGCGCTTGTCCACCGGAGGCGGGAAGAACAGGGGCGGGAGCTCGTCGATGCCGACCCGCTGTGCGAGCCCCACCAGGCGCCAGGCGCGGTCCCTGGGCATCGCGCCCAGGATCTCCGGGGACAGGGCCAGCTCCTGGACCGCCGCCCTCGCGCCGGCTTCGCCGCGCCGACCGCGAGCCAGGAGGCGATGAAGGGTCGCCAACACCAGCGCGTCGTCCATTTCGGTCAGGAAGTCACGGATGGCCTGGGGGCGCACCGCGCGCTCCTTGACGCTGTCGATGCGGTGGACCAACGCCTCGGCCGCGCGGTCGGCCGGCACCGGGTTGCGCAGGAGCGCCCACAGTCGGTCCACGTCGCCCAGCCTTGCCGCCTCGTGGGCTTCGGCAGCGGCCAAGGCCTCGGCCAGGTCCACGGGTTCCTCGACCGCCTCGTCGGAGCGGGTGCGGGGCCCTTCCGGCGGCACGGTCCTGGGCGCCGACACACCGAGCGAGGCGCGGGCCACAGCCTCGACCAGCTCTTCGCTGGGGCCGCCAGGAAGCATCGGGAGCCCGGTCTCCTGGGAGTACGCCAGAGGCTCGGGTGTCTCGACGTTGTCCGGGGACCCCATGGCATCATCCTACACGGCTGTGAAGACCACCCCCGCCCGCATCGGTGCCCTGCTCATGCTGCTCGCCGTGGCCGGCGGGGCGGTCTGGTGGGCCCTCCAGGAGGAGCCGCCGCCGCCGACTGATGTGGCCGAGGTCGAGGACACCGGCATGACCCCCGACGAGACCGAGGAGCTCATGCGAGCCATCGGCTACGTCCAGCAGTAGGCCTGTGACCCGCCTGCGCTTCTGGAGCCTGTATGTGGCCTGCCTGGCCGTCTGCCTGGGCGTGGTGCACGGGCTCCTGTGGGTGATGCCCCCGGCCCAGGCCGCGGTCGAGCTCGACCTCGCGACGGACTTCGTGGCGGTGCCGCCGAAGCCCAGGGGCGCCGAAGCGCCGAAGCCCGGCGACGGGGACGGGTCGGCGTACACCGAGGAGGCCTGCCTGGCCCTGACCGGGGACTTCCGAGACGCCTGCTTCCACTTCCTGGCCCTCCAGCGGGTCGCCCGAGACCTGGAGGGGGCCCAGACCGCCTGCGCCAGCATCGCGGGCGGGAGCCTGCGGTGGGAGTGCGAAGCGGACCTGGGCGAGCTGTACTCGCGCACAGACCGGGCACGGGCCGAGGGCCTCTGTGGTGGGATTCCGCCCAAGAAGTGGCGGGATCAGTGCGTGTTCGGCATCGCCATGCAGTGGTCCACCGACGACCCGGACTTCGCCCGCGGGGCCTGCGACCGGGCCGGCATGTGGCGGGACTTCTGTCGCCACGACGTCAACGGCGAGGTGGCCCAGGTCGATCCAGAGGCCGCGCTGGCCTGGTGCAAGAGCCAGCTCCTCACGGGCTCACTGCTCCAGCGCAAGACCTGCTTCCACGGGCTCGGAAAGTACCTGGGCCGCACGGACCCGCCGCGGGCCCTGGCAATCTGCCAAGAGGTGCCGCTGGACGAGCCGCTGTACCGGGAGAACTGCTTCCATGGCATCGGCTGGGCCGTGGCGGAGAGCGACAGTGAAGCCGCCCTGCGGCTGTGCAGGGACCGGGGTGGCGCCTGGTCCGACTCCTGCCGGCTCGGTGTGAGCGCCCACGCCAAGCGCCTGGATCCGGAGCGGGCCTACGCTCTGTGTGCCGGCGTGTCCCGGTCGGATCTGCGGGCCCGTTGCGAGGCCTTTGCCCGTCGCTGAAGGGCTACAGGCTGCTCCGACTCTCGGCCACGAGGGTCACGTCTTCGAACCCGGCCTGCTGGAGTGTGAACAAGACCTTGCGCACCAGACGGTAGGGCACAGCCGCGTCCATTCGCAGCAGCACGCGCTCCCGAGGAAGCCGCTGGAGCGCCCCGTAGAGCTCGTCCACCAGGTCCTCGTCGTGATCCAGGTACCAGGCCATGCCGGCGATTCGGTGACCCTGCAGGTGCAGCGCGCCGGGGGTCAGGTCCAGGGCGAGGGACCGAGCCACCTCGGACGTGCTCGTCGAGCGGGGAAGCTCCAGGGCCACCGGCAAGGGGGGGTCGGTGCTGAAGCCCAACAGCAGGGCCACCAGCACCAGCGTCAGCACGTCCACCAGCGGAGCCAGCGTGGCGGCGTCGGCGCGCTCGGGGGCTCGCATGCGCCGCCTCACGGTGCGGACCCGAGCAAGGGCTGGGGAAAGAGTGGCCCTGCGCGATCGCCTCGGACGGCGTCGAGCACGGCCACCAAGACACCCGCCGGCACCGTGTCCGTCGGCTGCAGCGCGATGCGCTCCCGAGCCGGATCCAGCCGCTTCAGATCCCGCAGGGCGGCCTGGAGGCCGGCGAGATCCGGGCCGGTCGGCCCGTGGGGCAGGGCGACCTTGCGCTGCTCGGTGTCCCCCGCGGAAGCCGTCACGTCTGACCGGCGCAGCGCGGCCCGGACCTCGAGGCCGTCGGCCGTGATCTGCAGGGTCAGCCGTTCCAGGGCCCCCATCTCGGGCACGCTCAGCCCTTCGCCACTGGAGACCTTCAGGTCCAGGCCCACGCGCTTCTGGGCCGACGTGGTGACGAGCAGGAGCGGCAGCAGCAGGAGCAACAGGGACACGACGGCCAGCAGGGCGGGGCGCAGGCCGGGCCCTGGTCGCGAGCGGCGCGGCCTCAGTCGCCGGATGCGGGCCTCCGCTTGGCGAGGGCCAGGCGCCCGGCCGCTGTCTCGACCTGGGCCATCACGGCGTCTGCGCGGCTCTGCAGCCACGCGTGCGCCGCCAGGCTCGGGATCGCCACGAGCAGGCCACATGCGGTCGTCGCCATGGCAGTGGCGATGCCCTCGGAGAGCTTGGCCGCCCGCTCGCCGGCACTGGCGTCCCCCAAGGCGCCGAACGCGAGCATCAGGCCGTAGACGGTGCCCAGGAGCCCGATCATGGTGGCCAGATTGCCCACTGCGCCCAGAGCCCCGACCCGGCGTCGAACCACCTGCTCGGCCTCGACGCTGGCCACGGACATGGCCTCCCAGGCCGCGTCGGCGGAGTCCTGGCCGGCGCCGGCGTCGAGCACGGCGGCCGCCGGGTGGGCGCCAGCGGCCCCTACTGCTGCTGCAGCATCGCCAGCCTCCAAGGCGTCGCGGGCAGCGTCTGGTAGCGCCCCCCAGCGAACGAGCAGGCACCAGGTGCGCTCCAGGGTGACGGTCAAGGCAAAGGCCGCCAGCGCGGTGAGCACGTACAGGAAAGAGGCACCTGGACCGCCAAAGGCGGAGAGCAGCGAGTCGAGCACCGAGGTCTCCCTGGAGGACCCGTTGTTGCACCCCGGAGCGTCCCGTGCAACATGCCGAGGGTGGCCCTGACCTGCTGGTTGTTGTTGTTGTCCTGTGGACAGGCCGATCCGTCGACCTGGACTCGGCCTGAGCACTGCGAGCCCGTGACCCCAGAGCGGGCGCGCGATGAGTGTCGCGCGGCCGTTGCACCCGAGGTGTTCCGGCAGGACCTGGGCGCTGGCGAGCGCTGGGTAGCCGGGATCGGCGACCTGCTCATCCGCGACTACGCCTGGCTGTCCGTCACCCGCGAGGTCGACCTACGGGGCAAGCGCTACTGCGACCGCATCGAGACCCCGGAGCTCCAGGAGCGCTGCAACACCCTGGTGTCCCGTCCCCACCTCCTCCAGCAGCTCCAGAAAGGCCCGCCACCCAAGGGCAAGCGGCCTGGCCCAGAAGGACCTCAGGCGCCGCATTGAGCGACGCCTGGTGGCGGTGACGATCCGGCTGTTCTTCGAGCTGCCCTGAGAGAGCCCCCCCCGGTGGTTCCCTCACCGCAAGAGATGGAGGAGACGCTAAGTTGCCAGGTATAAAAGGATCCGACGGGGGGGGCTCCAGGGCTCTCAGAGGCTTCCGTGTGCCGACGGTTGCCTCATGCAGATACTAGCCGTGTGAACGAGACACCCGCAAGGGCGAAGATCGTCCAGACCGTGTCACGTCTTGTCGGCGGCTGCGTCCTGGGCCCGCCTTGCGCTGACCCGGCGGACCTCTTTGGCGAGGCTGCGCAGGCTGAAGGGCTTGCGAAGGATATGGTCGACCACGGGGCCCGCATAGGCGTCCGACACCTCTTGGGCGTTGTGCCCAGTGGCCACGAAGATGCAGGTGTCGGGGCTCTCGGTGCGGATGTGGTTGATGACGTCGCGCCCGGTGATGCCGGCCATCTGCCAGTCGACGATGGCGAGCTGGAATTCCACCCCGTGCGCATTGACTGCTTCGACAGCCTCGAGGCCGCTCGCGGCCACGGTCACCCGGTGGTCCAAATCCCGCAGGAACTCCAGGAGCAGGGTGCGAATTTCCCGGTCGTCATCGACCACCAGGATGCTGAGTCCAGCCACGCTGCGTCACCTTTCCAGGGCAAGTCAGGGCCTCGCGCAGGGTGCCGAGGCATCGACGGGTAGACCATAGCCCGGCCGGTTGGCTCAGGGGTAAAGTGCCCCCGTTCGGCGCGCGGCACCGGTCTCGGGCGTCACCGGCGAGTCAGTCACACTCGCCCACGGCGGCGCCGGTGTCCCCTGTGTCCACAGCGGTGGCCACCTCGCACCCCGGCAGGGGCGCGCAGATGTCGGCGTCCTTGTTGGGGTCGCCAGAGGCCAGGGCCCGGTGGGTGGTCGTGGCCTCGCGCCCGTCGGTGTCCGTGACGGTGATGGAGAGCTCCAGCTCGTTGTGGCAGAGCAACTCGGGCGGGGTGTCGTCGGCGTCGAGCTCGAAGCCGGGCAGCTCCGAGATCTGGTTCAGGTAGCCAAAGACCCCGGGGTAGGTGTAGACACACTCGTCGTCGCTGGGCAGCACCGCCACACGGGCCGAGTCGGCGTCGTCCTTCAGCAGGGACAGGCCACTGGCCACGTCGACCACGTCGATCTCGTAGCTGATGACGTTGCGGAAGGTCTGGGTCTCGAAGCTGAGCCAGATGTGCCAGCCCCCTTGGGGCCCGTGCACCATCGTCACGCAGCCCTCGTCCGGAAAGGCCTCGTGGCAGCTCTCGCCGTTGCCCAAGGTCACTTCGGACTCCAGGGCGCAGCACTCCTCGACGATCTCGCCGACGGAGACGACACCGGAGTCCGGCTCGGGGCACTCGATGGGGGCCGTGCCGGAGTCCTGGGTGGCGGTGTCGTCGGTGGACGTGTCGTCGCCGCAGGCGAACAGCGCGAGCAGGCTCAGGGTCATTGGGTCTCCGGGTCGGCGGTGTCGCCGCTGTCTTCGCTGTCCAGGTCGTCGACCGGGCACTCACCCGGGTCGCAGATCGACAGGTCATCCACGTGGGGAGCGCCGATAACGCGCCGCGTCGCCTGGACCACCTGGCCGGCCTGGTCCCAGACCTCCAGCCGGAGCTCCAGCTCGTTGAGGCAGACCAGCTCCGGGGGGGTGTTCGCACTCCCGCTCTGAAGTCCGCTCATGTCGAGGTAGCCGAACATGCCGGTGAAGGTGCCGCAGCATCCGTCCAGCTCGGGCGCCAGGGCGACCTTGTAGGTGTTGTCCGAGATCCGCATCTGGGTCTCGACGTCGTAGATCTCGTAGTGGAGGTAGACCCGGTCGTAGGTGCCACAGACCTGGGCGCTCACCTCCATGTGCCAGCCGCCCTGGGGACCGTGGACCATGGTGTGGCAGCTGCCTTCGGCGCGGGGCTCGAAGGGCTCGTTGCCGTTGCCGATGGTCAGCGAGAGCTCGCCTGTGCAGCAGGCTGCGTCGATGATCGCCGCGGCGTCTTCGTTGGTCGGGCACTCATAGGTGGCCGAGTCACCGGTGTCGTCCGTGGGGGTCGTGCCCGGACAGGCCACCAACAGCCACCCAGCCGCCAGCGGGATGCTTCTTCCCATGTCTCGGAGTCCTGCGCGCCCGGCCTGATGCCCGGTGGACCATAGCTGATTCCATGCAGGGCCCGCGTCAGCGCAGCGCCGCTTCCAGATCCGGGTCCCAGGTGTCGGTGAGCGTCCTGTCGCCGAGCTCGCGTGCGGCGTGGCTCAAGAGGTAGGACGGTCGATGGGGCACGCCCGGGTACAGAGGTCCCCAGGCCGCCAGGTCGAGCCCCTCACCGGCGGGGAGCTCTGGCACCAAGCCGGTGTAGGCCTTGTCCCCGAGCAGTCGGACCCAGGCACCGGCGTCCACGAAGGCCTGCCCGAGCCCGACGACCTGGGGGTGCCCCGGCAGGGTGTCGCCATGGTCCAAGGCGCTGCCGGTCACGATGACGGCCAGGTCCGGAAAGCGGTCGACGGCCTGGTCGGCCAGGCGACTGGCATCGCGCCAAGCGAACCAGGCCTCCGCATCCTCGACGGTCGGCCGCCCCTCCGCGAGGGGGAGCGCCTGGAGCAGGGTCGGGCTGTGCATCTGCCCGTCCTCGCCCAGGTTGAGGCCCTGGTAGCCGGGCTCGTCGTCGCTCTGCTGGCCATCGCCGTCGAGGTCCAGCCAAGGGGGATCGCCATCACGCAAGGCCGTGAGGTCCACGTCGCACACCAGGCCGTCCTGGAGCGTGCAGCCGTGGAACACCTCCAGGGTGGTCTCCCGCAGCACCAGCTGGGGTCCCGCCGGGGTCTCCCAGGCGGCCAGAAACGCCACCGCGGGCAGGTCCAGGTCGGGATCGGCGAGGGTCGCGACGGCCAGGTTGCCGCCGTTGCTGCTGCCCACCAGCCCCAGGGCCGCCACCTGCAGGTCCGGCACCCGGTCGAAGACCGTGCGCCCGTCCTGGTCGACGGCCTGGCCGACTGCGAAGCGCAGAGCCAGTGCAACGGCGGCGCGACTGCCCGCCCCGAACCAGTCCGATGACTCCGGGTCGCCGGGGGCCCCTGGCAGGTCCACGTGGACCTGGAGGAGTCCGTAGCCCCGGAGCAGGTCGGTGCGGTCGGGCTCCGTCGGGACCTGGTCCGGCTCCCAGGCCCCCTGGAGCGAGACAACCGGAACCGCGGCCAGAGGCGTCTCCGGCTCCCAGATCAGCTCCACCTCGTGCCCCTCGACGGTGAGGAGCTCCCGCTCTTCCGGTCCTTCGTAGCGCTGTCCGGTGTCGTTCCCGCAGGCGACCAGTGCACCCAGGGTCAGAGACCGGAGCAGACGGAGGCCTCGACGTAGCTGAGGGTCAGCTCGGAGCCAGTCTCCAGAGCTTCATCGTCGCCCTGGACGGTGAGCAGCCGGGTCTCGGCGTCGAAGGTCCAGGCGGTCAGCTGTCGGCCGTTGTGCCACACCTCGAGGGTGTCCGGGATCGGTTCCGCGGCCAGGAAGTAGCTCTGGCGCTGGGGCACCTCGTTGGTGGCGATGGACGCCAGGGCCGCGAAGTGGTCCCCCCAGTCTGCGTCGCAGAGATCCAAGTCCATGCCGCCTGTGGCTGCGACCGCATCTGCGGCCTGGCCCAGGTCCTGGCAGCCGCCGGTCCCATGGCCCATCACCGCGCTCACCACCAGTTCGTCCGCCGTCGACAGCTTGGCGGCCATGGTGGCGACGTAGTCCTCGGCGCTGGAGGGTGACTCCTCCGGGCGGTCTCCGATCAGCACCGTGTGGAGCAGCGAGTCCTGGCGCAGGAAGCCGTCCAGGCAGTCGCCGGGGTCGGTCCGCTCCAGGCTGGCCACGGCGGTCTCGAGCAGCTTGCTGTCGCCTTGGCTGCCCCGGGTGAGCTCGCTGTTCAGCACCTCGGCTGCCCGGACCGCGCCTTCGGTGGACCGAAGCCACGGGTATGGGCTGGCCAGGCAGTCGTTATCGGCCCGGACCAAGGTGATCTGCCAGTCCACGCCCGCGCTGTCGAGGGTCTCCAGGAAGCCCTGGGTGTACTGGGTGGCGTGCTCCAGGCGCGTGGCGACGGTGCTCGAGCCGTCTTGGACCAGCAGGATGTCGGCGTAGGCGCTGGGCTCGTAGGCGACCGTCTCGGAGACCGGATCGCCGTCGTAGGCGGCGCCTCCCAGATCCAGGGTGCTCACGGGATCGGCGGGATCGTTGCTGGAGACGTGCAGCACGGTGGCCTGGAGGCCGTCGAGTCCGGGCGAGAACACCAGGTCCAGCTCGGAGTACTCTCCAGGGGCCAAAGTGAGCTGGGTGAAGTCCGCCAGGGAGAAGTCCGTCTCGGTGATCAGCTCGGCGCGGTCGACCTGGAGTGGCTCGTCGCCTGCGTTGAGGAGCTGGACCGAGCGCTCTGCGTCGCAGCCGACCGGCACGGAGCCCCAGTCCAAGGTGTCGGGCCACAGGGCAGCGATCGGGGCCGCGCCGTGGCCGCCCAGCGCCACGGTCACCTGGCCGTTGGGGAACAGGTCTCCGCTGTAGTCCCGGGACGTCGCCGGCGTGAAGTGCACCTGGACCGTGAGGGTCTCGTAGGGGCCCAGCTGGACGACGGCGGGGGCGTCCGTCGAGAAGGCGCCGCTGTCTCCGGCCACCCGATCCAGGCCCATGACCTCGACGGCCCAGGACTCGGTGTTGCGCACCACGAAGGATTGGGTGGCGCTGCCTTCGGTCAGGACGCTGACGGTACCAAAATCCAGGGAGTCGGGCTCCAGGCGGATCCGTGCTTCGCCCTCCACCGGCAGCTCGTCGACGTCGACGGCCTCCCCCGGTCCGAAGGGCTCGCAGGCCAGGACGGCAAGCAGCGCGAGCACCCGGGTAATCTACCCTACTGACCGTTCCACCGCGCCCGGTATCTCAGCGGCCTGTGCGTCCCAGGCCCAGCGCGACACCGTGTTCGACCACCGACGTCCAGGCCCCGTCGTAGGAGATCGGGATCAAGCGGGCGTCGTAGCGGATGGTCACCGCAGAGCGCCGGCCCGCTGGGATGCGCAGGTCGGCCCGCAGTCCCGGGACCAGAGTCACGGTGGACTGGGCGTGGGTTCCTGCGCTGTCCTCGAAGTACCGCCAGGGCAGGCCCACATCGAGCTCGGGACCCAGGCTCAGCGGCAGCCAAGGCACCCGCCACTGGGCAGCCAAGCCCGCAGACACCAGGCCACCGGTCACGTCGGCCGTCGGATCGACGTCGACGGCGGTTCCACGGGCGGCGCTGGCGCGCACGTGGGCCTGGGTGGTGAAGGAGGGTGGGGTCGGCAGCGCGTCCAGCCAGGACAGCTCGAGCTCCGGTGACGAGGGCACGAACATGCCGGAGCCCGGCCCGTGCCGCACCACACCGCCAAAGGCCACGACCAGGGCGGGCTGACGGACCCGAAGAAGGTCCTCGGCCATGGTGGTCTCGCCCGCCCTCAGGTGGACCGTGCGCCGGCTGAGCGTGCGGCCGGCGTGGTCCTGGAGCTCGACCCGGTGCAGGCCGGGGTCCACCGGGACCACCTCTGGCAGCACGCCGCGGGGCACGCCGTCGACCAGGACCCTGGCGCTGGCCAGCACCGCGTCTGTTGCGGCCAGCAGCGAGCGCTCGGCCCGCCCTCGGGTGGACGCATTGCCGCTCAGGTAGATCTCCTCGCGGCCCACGATCCGGTACTCGGCCCGGGGGACCTGCAGTCCGCCGGTGTGGGCGATGGTGCGGTCTCGCGCGAAGTCGTGGGCTTCGGCCACGTCGACCAGTCCGTCCCGATCCAGGTCGGCGTCGTCGGCGTGGTCGGTGAGGCCCTGCATCAGGAAGTGGGTGTAGACCCCGTTGCCCAGGTCCGGGTCCTCCATCGCAGGCTGGTGGTACTGGGCTGCGAACAGCCGGGCCTCGGACTCGGAGACCTCTCGGAACCCCCGCGGGGCGGGTGCGTCGCCGCGCATTCCTTCGAGCAGCCGCGCGGTGGTCGAGTCCAGGGACGACTTGTCGCGGCCGTTGTGGCAGGTGTCCATGACCAACACCCGTCGCCTGGCCTCGACCTGGGCGACCCGCTCCTCGAGCCAGGTGATGGCGATGCCGGTGTCGGTGGCCCGGGTCAGCTCGCCGTCGCTGGGCAGGAACCAAAGCCTGCTGCCTTCCACGGGGTCTAGGGTCAGGGTGCCGTGGCCCGACAGGTACAGCAGGAAGGTGTCGTCCCGCTGCAGGTCCGCGGTGGCGTAGTCGATGGCCTGCTGGATGCCCTGGGCAGAGGTCGCCTCGGCCCCGGTTAGCACGAACACCCGGTCGAAGGCGCCGTACTCCGGGTCCTCCAGCACGTCGGCCAGGTCCTGGGCGTCCTTGGCGGCGAAGCGGAGCCCCGCCAGCTCCGGGTCGGCATAGCCGTCGACCCCGATGAGCACAGCCACTCGCCGCTGGGCGAAGGCCTCGTCCAGGCCGTCGGAGCTCCCGGACCCCAGCGTGCCCGCCAAGAGGGAAGTGGACAGCGCTGTGGCGAGGAGGATCATCGCTTCACCCGCACGGCCTGGGCGTCACAGCTGAGCTCCAGGGTGGTGGCGGCCTGGCACAGGGTAGTCGGCGCCAAGGGGGCGTCGCCGTCCAGCACGCCGGTCAAGGCTTGGGACAGCTCGTCGGCCGACACGGGACGAACGGTCCGCACCAGCGCGAAGACGGCCTGGTTCGGGTCGGTGTCGTCGACGGTCCAAGCCAGCGGCTCACCGCCTCGGGCCAGATCGGCGTGGCCCCGGGTGACGGGCTGGCTCTCCAGGACCTGCACGCCGGCCTGGGTGGCGTGGATCAGGTGCAGCCAGCCATCGGCCGCTGCTTCGTACCGGAAGTAGAAAACGTCTCCGGCACCGTAGGTCTGGTCGGCCCTGAGCCGATCGACGCCGTCGTCGGTCCGGACCGCCATGCGCAGGTCGAGTGCCGGAAGGTCCGCACCGGTGCCGCGCTGGGTCATGCCTGCGAGATCGCCTTGCTGCGGCGCCGTGGGCAACCCGAGCAGCACAGCCGCAGCCAGAGCCGCGACGGCGCCCCCCCCGACGAAGAGGCGACGGGCGCGACCCCCCCGGTGCACTTGCAACCGGGACCGCATCGAGGTCGCGCCCGCCCCATCAGTGAGTTCCGCCATCGCGGCCAGCGTGCGCGCGGCCAGGTCTGGCGGGACCTTGGCTTCGAGGAAGGCGGCTCTCGCCTCGTCGCCGGGGTCAGGCCCTTCGCCGAGGAGCCACAGGGTGGTGGGGTCCAGGCTCATTCGGGCTTCAGGAGCTTGCGAAGGTGGGAACGGGCTCGCGAGATGCGGGCGCGGGCGTTGTCCGGGCTGATGTCGAGCTGAGCGGCCACCTCGCGGTGGTTGAACCCCTGAACGGCCCCCAACAGGAAGGCCTGCTTGAGGTGCTCCGGCAGGGTGTCGATCGCCGCTTCGATCGTCATGCGGGTGGGGTGGTTCGAGCGCGGGGGTACGCCGGGCTCCATGACCATCTCGGTGGTCTGGATCCGGCGGCCTTGCTTGCGGTAGCTGTCCCGGACAGTGTTCACGGCGATGCCGAAGAGCCAGGGCCGGAAGCGCTGGTTGGCCTTGAAGGTGTGGGCGCCGCGGTGCACGTTGAGCCAGGTCTCCTGGAACAGGTCAGACGCGTGCTCTTCGTCGCGGACACGACGGCGCAGGTAGCCCAGCACCGACCGGTTGTGCCGGTGGAACAGCTCTTGGTAAGCACCGGCATCGCCGCCCTGCACGCTGAGCATGAGTTCCTCGTCCGTCTGGGGGGCTGGATGCTCCATGCCCGACCTGCCCCCTGCCTTACGAGGGGGTTGACGAGGGTGTGACAGGCGCCCGTCTGGAGACTGTCAAGACCGCGACGACCGACAAGAGCACGCAGAACCAGGGCAGCACGGGCCCCGTCGACCGGTACAGGGTCGAGACCCGTCCGACCGGTACTTCGACGACCCGTGCGACCTCGGTGTAAGGCGCCGTCTCGTCGCTGATGCGCCCGGTCGGGGACACCACCATCGAGACCCCGGTGTAGGCCAGGCGATAGACGGGCATGCCCAGCTCGATGGCCCGGATGGCGGAGAGCATCGCGTGCTGGTGGGGGGCCATCGTGTCGCCGAACCAGCCGTCATTGGTGACGTTCACCATCAAGTCGGCGTCCGCCAGGTTCTCCTGGACGAAGTCCGCCAGGATCATCTCGTAGCAGATGGGTGTGGTGACCGCGTAGTCACCGACCTGGAAGTGGACCGGCTCGTCCCCTGGCTTGAAGTCCCCGGGTCCCTCGATGATGTCCTTGAGGAAGGGGAAGGTGTCCGAGAAGGGGATGTACTCCCCGAACGGCATCGGCACCATCTTGTCGTAGCGGCCGAGCAGGTTGCCCTTGGCGTCCACCTGGTAGATGGAATTGCGGTGCTCGTTGTACTGCTTGCCCGTGACCGGGTCCGTCGTGGGCTGGCGATAGCCGCCGCCGAAGATCACCGGGGCCCGCGCGTTGCGAGCCACGTTGCCCATCAGGTCCCCGACGCGTCCTCCGCGGGGATCGTAGGGCGTCGCGCCTTCGGGCCAGACCACCAGGTCCATGTCCTGGCCGATGATCTTGCTCGTCAGGGCGAGCCAGCGCTTCATGGTCGGTCGGGCGCCCTCTTGCAGGCGCTCGGACATGGTGATGTCCTGCTGGAGCTGGCTGATGCGCAGGGTGGGCCAGGACGCCATCTCGGCTTCGACGGTGTGTGTGCGCCAGGCGCCAAAACCCAGGTTGGCGAACCACACCACGGCGGCCGCCGCCACGGGCTTCAGCGGGAAGGGACCGCTCTCCCGCCGCCTGTAGATCACCTCGCCCACTGCGCAGTTGGTCAGGAAGACCAGGAACGACACCCCGGTGATGCCGGTGACGCTGGCGATCTGAAAGGTCCACGCGGTCCGGTACTGGGAGACCCCGTGGTAGTAGGGGAACAGAGCCGGCCCCAGGAACTCGACGCTCACCTGGAGGGCCGGCACGATGAGTACCCACCAGGCGCCGACGCGCTTGCGCAGCGGGTGCACGGCCCCGAACACCAGCGCGTAGGGCAGGGCGAAGGCAAAGGCGAACAGGTGCACGATCTGGACCGCGGCGAAGTGCGGCACGCTGCTGAACAGCACGATGGACTCGCCCAGCCAGAAGAACAACGTGCTCACACCGGCGTACCCGGCGATCCAGGCGACGAGCGCATTGCCGCGGGGGTCATCGGCCCTCAGCGCCCAGAACAGCGGCGCAAAGGAGAACCAGTGCAGCCAGTGCAGCCCGAACGGCGGGGAGATGGCGGCGAGGGCCAGCCCGGAGGCGACGGCGGCCAGCACGCGGGGGAGGGTCAACATCGGGCCGCAGGCTAACCCCCGAGCCGCCAGCGAAGCAGGAAGCCCCCGCTGCCAGGTGGCAGCGGGGGCTCCGCGGGCTGGAGAGGGGGTGGGCTCAGAAGCCCATGCCGCCCATGCCGCCCATGCCGCCCATGCCGCCCATGCCGCCCATGCCGCCCATGCCGCCCATGCCGCCGCCCATGTCGCCGCCGCCGGCCGGGGGGGCCTTCTTCTGGGGCTTCTCGGCCACCAGGGCTTCAGTGGTCAGGAGCAGGCCAGCCACGGACGCAGCGTTCTGCAGCGCGGTGCGGGCGACCTTGGTCGGGTCGATGACGCCCATCTCGATCATGTCGCCGTACACCTCTGTGCGGGCGTTGAAGCCATAGGCGCCGGAGCCCTTGAGCACGGTGTGCACCACGACGGCGCCGTCGACGCCGGCGTTGGCGGCGATGGCTCGGATGGGCTCCTGGATGGCGTCGCGAACGATGCCGATGCCGAGCTTGGCGTCACCGGTCAGCTCGATGGACTCCAGGACGTCGAGGGAGCGGATGTAGGCCACGCCACCCCCGGGCACGATGCCCTCTTCCACCGCGGCGCGGGTCGCGTTGAGCGCGTCCTCGACCCGGGCCTTCTTTTCCTTCATCTCGATCTCGGTGGCCGCCCCGACGTAGATGACGGCCACGCCCCCGATCAGCTTGGCCAGGCGCTCCTGGAGCTTCTCGCGGTCGTAGTCGCTGGTGGTGTTCTTGATCCGGTTGCGGATCTGCTTGACCCGCCCCTTGACGGCGTCGCGACTGCCGGCGCCGTCGACGATGGTGGTGTTGTCCTTGGTGATGACGACCCGCTTGGCGGTGCCGAGATCGCTCAGAGTCACGCCGTCGAGCTTGATGCCCAGGTCGTCCATGATCGCCCGGCCACCGGTCAGGATGGCGATGTCCTCGAGCATGGCCTTGCGCCGGTCACCGAAGCCCGGGGCCTTGACAGCCGAGACGTTCAGGGTGCCGCGCAGCTTGTTGACCACCAGGGTGGCCAGGGCCTCGCCGTCCACGTCTTCGGCCAGGATGAGCAGGGGCCGGTTGGTCTCGGCGATCTTCTCCAGGACCGGCAGCAGGTCCTTCATGTTGGAGATCTTCTTCTCGTGGATGAGGATGAAGGGGTCCTCGAGGACACACTCCATGCGGTCTCCGTCGGTCACGAAGTACGGGGACAGATAGCCGCGGTCGAACTGCATGCCTTCGACGATCTCGAGCTCGGTGGCGAAGCCCTTGGCCTCCTCGACCGTGATGACGCCTTCCTTGCCGATCTTGTCCATGGCCTCGGCCAGGATGCCGCCGATCTCCTCGTCGTCGTTGGCGGAGATGGTGCCGACCTGGGCGATGTCCTTGCTGGTCTCGGCCGGCTTGGACAAGGCAGCCAGGGAGTCCACGACGGCCACGACGGCCGTGTCGATCCCGCGCTTGAGGTCCATCGGGTTGGCGCCCGCGGCCACCAGCTTGGAGCCGTGGCGGTAGATGCCCTGGGCCAGGATGGTGGCGGTGGTGGTGCCGTCGCCCGCGACGTCGGACGTCTTGGAGGCGACCTCCTTGACCATCTGGGCGCCCATGTTCTGGAACTTGTTCTTGAGCTCGATCTCCTTGGCGACGGTCACGCCGTCCTTGGTGCTGACCGGAGCACCGAAGCTCTTGTCGATGACGACGTTGCGACCGCGGGGGCCGAGGGTGACCTTGACCGCGTTGGCCAGGGTGTCGACGCCGGCGAGAATCTCGTTGCGGGCGTGCTCGCGAAAGTGGATTTCCTTGGCAGCCATGGGCTGTCTCCTTGGACGAAGCTGTGAAGAGATGCAGGTGGGGAAGGGGTAGGGGGCTAGTCCTCGAGGACCGCCAGGATGTCCTCGTCGCGCAGGATGATGTGCTCGACGCCGTCGAGCTTGATCTCGTCGCCGACGTACTTGCCGAACAGGACCTTGTCGCCGGACTTGACCGAAGGCTCGCGGAAGCCATCGTCTGTGCGCTTGCCAGGGCCCACCGCGACCACGACGGCCTCCTGGGGCTTCTCCTTGGCGGAGTCTGGGATGAAGAGGCCGCCGGCTGAGCGGCTCTCTGAGGTGACGCGCTTCAACAGGACGCGGTCGTGCAAGGGGCGGAACGCCATGGGAGAGGCTCCAGGTGTCGGGTTCAGGAAGACGAATTCCGGGCAAGGCCCGGGGCGGCGCCTTTGTTAGGCACCCAGTCGCGCGTCGTCAAGCCAGCAGAGCACTTGACCCCCTTGGAGTCCCGGCACGGGATCCCAAGGGGGTCAGTGGTCTCGATTGAGTAAGGACAGTTGAGAGCCCGCCTGGAGGGATTTCCGGGTCGGACCCATCCCCCAAGGAAGGGTCAGGGCAGGGTCGGGTTGAACTCCCCGAGGGACGCAGGGAAGTGTTTGCAGGTCTCGTGCCAACCCCTAAGTCACTGAAATCACATGGCCGCCACCCGGGGGGGCGTTGCCCAGGCATGACGCGAGTGTCGTGGTGACGCTGTTGGCGCGCGGCGATGTTGTCATCCCCCCTTGCCGGGTCAGCGACAGGTTCCTATCTACGGGGCGTCACCGCGGGGCCCGCTGCCCCGAGCTGTTAAAACCCGCGCCGAAAGTGACCTCGATCGAGGTCTGATGGGCATCGAGCCTGACTCGTTGTCCTCTTCGGCCCCGCCGCGCTGCGGCGATCCCACTCGGAGACTCCAGCATGGGCAAGATCATCGGCATCGACCTGGGCACCACCAACTCGGTGGTGGCGATCATGGAAGGCGACAAGCCGTCTGTGATCGTGAACGACGAGGGCGCCCGCACCACCCCGTCTGTCGTGGCCTTCAACAAGGACGGCGAGCGGCTGGTCGGTGCGTCGGCCAAGCGCCAGGCCATCACCAACCCGATCCACACCGTCGCGTCCATCAAGCGCTTCATGGGCTCCCGCTTCGACGAAGCCCAGAAGGAGATCGGTCGCGTGCCCTACACGGTCGTTCGTGGCGACACCGGCGACGTGCGGGTCGACATCCAGGGCAAGAAGTACAGCGCCCCCGAGATCTCGGCGATGACCCTGCAGAAGCTCAAGGCCCAGGCCGAGCGCTACCTGGGCACTCCGGTGACCGAGGCGGTCATCACCGTGCCGGCCTACTTCAACGACGCCCAGCGCCAGGCCACCAAGGACGCGGGCCAGATCGCCGGCCTGGACGTCAAGCGCATCATCAACGAGCCCACGGCGGCCGCGCTGGCTTATGGCATCGACAAGCAGGACGACGAGATCGTCGCCGTCTACGACTTCGGCGGCGGCACCTTCGACATCTCCATCCTCGAGGTCGGCGACAACATCGTCGAGGTCAAGTCCACAAATGGCGACACCCACCTGGGCGGCGACGACGTGGATCAGGTGCTCATCGAGTGGCTGGTGGCCGAGTTCAAGAGCGACACCGGCATCGACCTGTCCAAGGACAAGATGGTCCTGCAGCGCCTCAAGGACGCCGCCGAGAAGGCCAAGATCGAGCTGTCCAGCTCGCCGCGGACCAGCGTCAACCTGCCGTTCCTGACCGCCGATGCCAGCGGCCCCAAGCACCTGGAGAAGGACCTCTCCCGGGCCGAGTTCGAGCGCATGATCGACCCGATCATCGAGCGGACCCTGGAGCCCTGCCGCAAGGCCATCAAGGACGCCGGCGTGTCCACCTCCGAGATCAAGGAAGTCATCCTGGTCGGCGGCTCCACCCGCATCCCGCTGGTCACCCAGAAGGTCAAGGCCCTGTTCGGCAAGGACCCCAACGTCTCCGTGAACCCGGACGAGGTCGTCGCCATGGGCGCGGCGATCCAGGGCGGCATCCTGGGCGGCGACGTCACGGACATGCTGCTGCTGGACGTGACCCCCCTGTCCCTGGGCATCGAGACCCTGGGCGGCGTCTTCACCATCCTCATCGCTCGCAACACCACCATCCCGACCAGCAAGTCCGAGGTGTTCTCCACCGCAGCCGACAACCAGACCGCCGTGGACATCCAGGTGTCCCAGGGCGAGCGCTCCCTGGCCCGAGAGAACAACAAGGTCGGTGAGTTCCGGCTCGACGGCATCCCGCCCGCGGCCCGGGGCATTCCGCAGATCGAGGTCTCCTTCGACATCGACGCCAACGGCATCCTGAACGTCAAGGCCAAGGACAAGGCCACGGGTCGCGAGCAGAACATCACGATCACCTCGTCCAGCGGCCTGTCCAAGGAAGAGGTCGAGCGGCTGGTCAAGGACGCCGAGGCCCACGCCGATGCGGACAAGGCCCAGCGCGACATCATCGAGGCCCGGAACAACCTGGACAACCAAGTCTACCAGGTCGAGAAGCTGCTCAACGACAACCGGGACAAGATCCCCGAGGACAAGGCCACCGACCTCGAGGCCGCGCTCGCCGAGGCCCGTGGCTCGCTCGACAGCGACGACGCGGTCGTCCTGAAGGGTGCCTTCGACAGCCTGATGGCCAAGGCCCAGGAGATCGGCCAGATGATGTACCAGGGTGGCGACGCCGCCGACGGTGCCCCCGGTCCCGACAGCGAAGGCGATGCGCCACCGCCCTCCGACGGCGGCGACGACGTCATCGACGCAGAGTTCGAAGAGGCCTGAGCAGCCTCTGCAGGCTACGGCCGGGCTCCCGCAGGGGGGTCCGGCCGTCTGCACGTCTGGGAGGACTGAGGAACGTCCATGAGCAAGCGCGACTACTACGAGGTGCTCGGGGTCCCCAAGGACGCCGACGACCAGGTCCTCAAGAAGGCCTTTCGCAAGCTCGCCTTGCAGTTCCACCCCGACCGCAACCCGGGCGACACCGCTGCCGAAGCGAAGTTCAAGGAGGTCAGCGAGGCCTACGACGTGCTCAGCGACGGCCAGAAGCGGGCGGCCTACGACCGCTTCGGCCACGAAGGCATGCGCGGAGCGGGCTTCAACCCCGGCTTCGGGGGCGCCGAAGACATCTTCAGCCACTTCTCGGACATCTTCTCGGACCTGTTCGGGGGCGGGGGCGGTGGCATGGGGGGCGGCCGTGGCCGCGGCGGACCTCGGGTGCGGCGGGGCGCCGATCTGGAGTACGTGCTGCGGTTGGACTTCATGGACGCCATCCGGGGGACCGAGCAGGACATCGAGTTTCCCCGACACGTGTCCTGTCAGCCGTGCACGGGCAGCGGCGCCAAGGCCGGGACCGGCAAGAAGACCTGTGGCACCTGCCGCGGCACCGGCCAGGTGGTGCAGCAGCAGCTCTTCATTCACATCCGCACCGCCTGTCCGGCCTGCGGTGGCCAGGGCCAGGTCATCGAGCAGCCCTGTCCCGCTTGCGAGGGCAAGGGTCGCAACCGGGAGAGCCAGAAGCTCAGCGTGACCATCCCCGCAGGAGTCGACAGCGGCATGCAGCTCCGTCTGGGCGGCAAGGGCGACGAGGGGGATCCTGGCGCCCCGGCCGGTGATCTGTACGTGACGCTGCGGGTGCGGGAGCACGAGTTCTTCAAGCGGGACGGCTACGACGTCTACTGCACGGTCCCGATGACCTATGCCCAGGCCTGTCTGGGTTCCGACATCGAGATCCCCACGGTCTACGGCACCGAGACCCTGAGCGTGCCCCGGGGCACGCCTTCGGGCAAGGTCTTCAACCTGCGGGGCGACGGCATCCGGCACGTGAACGCCAGCAACCGCCAGGGGGACCAGAAGGTCCAGGTGGTGGTCCAGGTCCCCAAGGACCTGTCCAAGGAAGAAGAGGAGCTCCTGCGCCAGCTCGCGGAGCTCCAGGACGCAAAGGTGTCCGACAAGGGTTTCTGGCGGGACCTCGTGGACCGCTTCTCCCACTAGTCCACACAGCACAAAGCAGAAGCAGCAGCAGCGGAGCAGGCGCATGTCCAGCGCACAGATGGAAGCCCTCGAGGCCCAGGTCGCGGCCCTCACCCCTTGGCTGACGGCCCTGCGCGACGAGGTCGGCAAGGTCATCGTCGGTCAGCGCTACTTGGTCGACCGCCTGTTGATCGGGGTGTTGGCGCGGGGCCACCTGCTCCTGGAGGGCGTGCCCGGCCTGGCCAAGACCACCGCGGTGCGAACCCTGTCCCGGGCTCTGGACCTGAGCTTCAGTCGGATCCAGTTCACCCCGGATCTGTTGCCGGCCGACCTCCTGGGCACCCAGATCTACAACCCCAGAGACGCGAGCTTCCAGACCCACAAGGGCCCGGTGTTCGCGCACCTGGTGCTGGCCGACGAGATCAACCGAGCGCCGGCCAAGGTTCAGTCGGCCCTGCTCGAGGCGATGCAGGAAGGGCAGGTGACCCTGGGCGACGAGACCCACACGCTGCCGGCGCCGTTCCTGGTGCTGGCCACCCAGAACCCCATCGAACAAGAGGGCACCTACCCCCTCCCCGAGGCCCAGGTCGATCGCTTCATGCTCAAGCTCCGGGTGGACTACCCGGACCGGGCCGAGGAACAGGAGATCCTGCGCCGGAGCGCCGCTGCGCGGCCCACGGTGAACCCGGTCGCGAGCCTGGCCCAGGTCTCGGCGGCCCAGGCCCTGTGCTCCCGGGTCCTCATGGAAGACGTGGTCGCCGGCTACATCGTCGACCTGGTCCGCGCCACGCGTGCGCCGGACCGCGTGGGCCTGGCCGAGCTGTCCCGGTACATCGAATTCGGTGCGTCGCCGCGGGCGAGCATCGCCCTGGCCGCGGCCGCCCGTGCTCACGCGGTGCTCGACCTGCGGGCCTATGTGACGCCCGACGACGTCAAGGCCGTGGGCCCGGACGTGCTGCGCCACCGGGTGCTCCTGACCTACGAGGCCGAGGCCGAGGACCTGGTGAGCGAAGACCTGATCAAGCGCTTGTTCGAGCGGGTGAAGACGCCCTAGAGGTCGACCCCTGTGCTCACCCCAGACGAACTCCGCCAGATCCGGCGCCTCACCGTCCAGGCAGGACGACGGGTCGACTCGCTCTTCGCCGGCGGCTACCGCTCGGCGTTCCGAGGGCGCGGCATGGAGTTCGAGGAGGTGCGCCCCTACGTGCCCGGCGATGACGTGCGCCACATCGACTGGAACGTGACGGCACGGGCCAATGCCCCCCACGTCAAGGAGTTCCGCGAGGAGCGGCAGCTGACGCTCATGCTCGCCATCGACGTGTCGGGGTCCATGGGCTTCGGCAGCGGCGGCCGGGACGGTCGCACGGACAAGCGGCTCCAGATGGCCCGGGTGGCGGGTGCGCTGGCCTACGCGGCCATCCGGAACAACGACCGGGTGGGCCTGTTAGCCTTTACCGATCACGTGGAGTTGATGGTGCCCCCCCGTCGGAGCCGCGGCCACGCCTGGCGGGTCATCCGCGAGGTCTTCGAGCACCGGCCGGTCCGCTCTCGAACCGAGCTGGGCGGCGCCGCCGAGTACCTGGGCAAGGTCCTCAAGCGGAGGGCGGTCGTGTGCCTGATCTCGGACTTCCTGAGCGACTCCGACGCGGACCGCCAGCTCGCGGCGCTCGCCAGCCGCCACCAGGTGAATGCCTTCGTGGTCCACGACCCCCGGGAGCGCAGTGTGCCTGCGGTCGGGCTGATCGAGCTCGAGGACCCCGAGACGGGCAGGCGTCGGCTGGTAGACACCCGGAGGGTCCGCGAGGCCTGGACGGTCGAGGCCCGGGTCGCGGGACTGCGGCGCAGCGGCGCCCACGCCACCCCGATCGGCACGGATCAGGACCCCTTCCAGGGGCTGATGGCCCACTTCCACCGGCTCGAGCGCGGGGGACGACGGTGATCGGGCTGGTCTGGCCGGTTCTGGCCTGTGGGCAGCCCCAGCTCGAGGCGCCGCTCGGGGTGGCGCAGACCGAGGTGCACGCCGCGCTCGAGAGCAAGCACGTGGGCGTCGACGAGCCCCTGGTGCTCACCCTCACCGTGTCCTGGGCCGACGGTTGGACCCCGGGGCTGGGCAGCCAACTCCCTGAGCTGGAGGGCCTCGGGAGCACGCTGGTCGACGCCCACAGTCTGGACGGGGAGCGGGCGGCGGCGGTCCAGGTCTGGGAGCTCCGCGGGGCGCCCGGGAGCCACGTGGTGCCGCCCCTGGCCATCACCTTCACCGACTCCGATGGCGCCACCCGCACGCTGCAGAGCGCGGCGCTCTACGCGGACATCGGCGCCGATGGCCCCAGCTCGGATCTGGCGCCGATGGCCCTGGCGCCTGTGCCTGAGCCGCTGCCGGTCTGGCCCTTCGCCCTCGCTGGCCTGTGGGTGGTGGCCGCGGGGGCGGGCCTCTGGTGGCATCGCCGCCGCCTTGATGCAGCGCCCGCGCCGCCGCCGCGGCCACCGGACGAGCTGGCGCTGCTGGCCTGGCAAGCCCTCCAGGCCGACACCTCGCTGGACGACCACGCCCGCGCGGTGGGGTTGTCCGCCCTGTTCCGTCGGTACCTCGAGGCCGTGCTCCCGGTGGCGGCGACCACGGCGACCAGCCGGGAGATCTTGGACGCCCTCGACCTGGCACAGAGCCTCCAGGTGCGGACCCGCCGACTGCTCACGGCCACAGACCTGATCAAGTTCGCCCGCAAGGGTGGGGGGGACCCGCTGTTCACCGAGCTCGACGCAGACCTGCGGGCGGTGATCGCCGCCACCCGCCCTGTGCCGGCCCAAGACACGCTGGCGGCCCCGACCTGATGCTCGCCCTGCACCACCCCATCTGGCTGGTCCTCCTGGCGGCCTTGCCCCTGGTGGCCTGGGTGCGCTGGGTCCGCAGGCCCGCCCCGGTCCGTTGGTCGTCGTTGGTCGTGGTGGCCGGGGGACGGTCCTGGCGCACGCTGACCGCCCCCCTCGTGCCGCTGCTGGAGCTGTCCGGGCTGGCCCTGCTGATCGTCGCCCTGGCACGGCCACAGCTGACGCAGACGGAGACGGTGGTCGAGAGCGACGGCATCGACATCATGCTGGCTCTGGACACCTCGGGCTCGATGGAGGCCCTCGACTTCACGATCGGGGTCCAAGAGGCCAGCAGGCTGACGGTGGCACGACGGGTCATGGCGGAATTCGTCCAGGGGCGACCGCACGATCGCCTGGGCCTGGTGGTGTTCGGCGAGGAGGCCTTCACCCAGGTCCCGCTGACCCTGGACCACGACACGCTGCTGGACTTCTTGCGGCTGGTCGACATCGGCATGGCCGGGCCCAACAAGACCGCCATCGGCGAGGCACTGGCCGTCGCAGGCAAACGGCTGGACCAGCTCGACGCGCCGTCCAAGGTGGTGGTGCTCCTGACCGATGGGCGCTCCAACGCCGGTCGCCTGTCACCGCTCCAGGCCGCCCAGGCCGCCGAGGCGCTGGGCATCCGGGTCTACACCGTTGGGGTGGGCGCCATGGAGGGCTCCGGCGGGGGCCTGTTCGGCATGTTTCGCCGGGGCGATCACGTGGACGAGGAGACGCTGCAGCAGATCGCAGTCCAGACCGGCGGCCAGTACTTCCGGGCCACGGACACGCGGTCGCTGCGGGCGATCTACGCCACCATCGACGAGCTCGAGACCAGCACCGCCGAAGTCACGGAATTCGTGCACCGGGAAGAGCTGTTCCGGTGGGCCCTGGTGCCGGGGCTGGTGCTGTTCGCGCTGCACCTGCTGCTGGGCTGGACCTTGTTCCGGAGGCTCCCGTGACCCTGGCGACCCCCAGCTGGCTGCACCTGCTCTGGGGACTGCCCGTCTTGGTGCTGGTGGCCTTTGCGGCGAGCCGGTCCAGGCGGCTCGGGCTCGAGGCGCTGTTCTCGGCGGGGGTCCTGGAGGGCCATGTGCCCGCCGGCCTGGCTCGCCGGCGGGCCTGGATCACAACCCTCGCCGTGCTGGGCCTGGCCCTCGCCGCGCTGGCTGCGGCACAGCCGCGCTGGGGCTTCAGCTGGCGGGAGCTCCAGGCCGAGGGGGTCGAAGTCGTCATCGCCTTGGACGTGTCCCGCTCGATGGACGCCCAGGACGTGGAGCCCAGTCGCCTGGAGCGGGGCCGCCGCGAGATCCTGGACCTGCTGCAGCTGCTCCCCACGGATCGTGTGGGGCTCATCATCTTCGCGGCGGGCGCCTATCCTCGGGTGCCGCTGACCCTGGACCACGACGCCCTGGAGCGCATCGTGCGCAACACCGACAGCGGCACGATCCAGGCCCAGGGGAGCTCTGTGGGGGCCGCCCTGGAGCAGGCTGTCGCGCTCTTTGGCGACGACGGCAAGGCCGACCGCGCAGTGGTCCTGATGAGCGACGGCGAGGTCTGGGACGAGGATCTGGCCGACACGGTGGCCGATCTGAACGACGCCAAGGTCAGGGTCTACAGCCTGGGCATCGGCACCGAAGGGGGCGCACCGATCCCCCTCCCCGGGGGCGGGTTCAAGAAGGACGGCGGCAGCGTCGTGCTGACCCAGCTCCACGAGGACGGCCTGAAGCGTGTGGCATCCGCGACCGGGGGGGCGTACCTGAGGTCCGTGGCGGGCGCCCAGGACGTGCGTGCCCTGGCGGACCGCCTCCACGGGGAGCTGACAGCGAGCGTGACCACGGTGAAGCGGGACAAGATCTGGGACGAGCGCTTCCAGTGGCCACTGGCCGGCGGGATCGCGCTGTTGTTGATCGGTGCCTTGCTCGGCGACGGGCGAGGCCGTCGCCTGGCTGCCGGCCTCCTCCTGGTGGGACTCGCGGGGGGCGGATCCGCCTGGGCGGGACCCCTCGACGACGCCCGGGTACTGCTGGCCTCTGGACAGACCACCGAAGCCGTCGATGCGCTGACCCAGCTCCAGGTCCAGCGCCCGAACGACCCCGGTGTGGCCTGGTCCCTGGGCGAGGCCCTGTTCCAAGCCGGGCGCTTTGACGAGGCCTCCCGGGTGTTCACGGACCTGGCGGACCGCGCCCCGGACAGCGATCACGCCCTGGGCTCCCGCTACAACTCTGGGCTGAGCCACTATGGGGCGGGACGACTGGAAGAGGCGGTCGCCGACTGGGACCGTGTCCTGGAGCAGGACCCGGACAACGGGCCGGCGCAGCAGAACGCCGACGCGGTGCGCCAGGAGCTCGCTCGGCGGGCCCAGGAGCCCCCGCCCCAAGACGGTGAGGACGGCGAGGACGGCGAGGACGGCGAGGACGGCGACTCGGGTCAACCCGAACCAGGCGAACCGGGCGACAGCGGCGACCCCTCCGAGGGTGATCCCTCCGAGCCCCAGGACGCATCCGAGAGCGAGCCGGGCGATGACGGCACCCGCGACGAGGCCCAGGCCGACGCCCAGGACGCCGAGTCCGAGGGCGAGATCAAGCCCGCCAGCAAAGGCGGAGACACCGGCACGCCGGTCGACGCCGGAGAGCCGGTCGAAGGCCTGCAGGCGCTGTCCCAGGAAGAAGCCGAGCGCTTGCTCGAGTCCGTCGACGAGGGCAACCCTCGGGTGACCGTGAAGGGCCGCAGCGAAGGGCGGGACTGGTGATCGGGCTGTGGCGTGTGGTGGTGCTCTGGCTCGTGGCCCTGCCCGCGCTCGCGGCCGAGGTCACGGTCCAGCTGGACAGCCGGGACATGCGGGTCGGACAGACCATCGGGCTGCGGGTCGTGGTGGTGGACGCGCAGAAGGCCCAGCCCCCGAATTTTGCCGCGGTCGACGGCCTCCAGGTCGTCTACCAGGGCACGCAGCAGTCCACGGTGATGGTGAACTTCAGGACGACGCGAACCTTGACGTTCAACTACGCGCTGACCGCGCTCGCGGAGGGGCAGTACGACCTGCAGCCCGCCGCGGTCTCCGTCGAGGGCCAGCGGCTCCAAGCGCCTCCGGTGGGGCTGCGGGTCCGTGCCCGGGACAGCGGCGCGGCGACCGCGGACACCATCTTCGGCACCCTGGGCGTGGACGACATCTGGGTCGGCCAGGTGGTCGTCCACCGGGTCGAGTTCCGCACCCGCAAGCGCCTGCTGGACCTGCGCTGGCAGGCACCGGTGTTCGAGGGCTTCGTTCCGGACCCGCTCGCGCAGCCGGTCCAGCGGGAGTACCCCGTCGTCGAAGACGGCCTCTCCTGGACCGTGCTGGAGCTGGACACACCGCTCCAGGCCAGCCTGGCGGGGGCGCGGGAGGTGCCGGCCGGCGTGCTCAGGACTCAGTTCGCAGTGACGGCCGAGACCGCCCGGCGGCGAGGGCTGGGCCTGGGCCGCTTCGCCGAAGCACGCACCGAGGCCCACGCCACCGAGCCCTTGGACCTGTGGGTGCGCGAGGTGCCCACGAAGGGCAGGACCCAGGACTGGTCGGGTCTGGTCGGGCACTTCGAGCTCGAGGCGACCCTCGATCGGGCCACGCTGAAGCTCGGGGAGAGCGCCACGATGACGGTGGTGCTGCACGGCTCCGGCAGCCTGGCCGGCCTTGCACTACCGGGGGTCGGCGACGACGTGGGGGTACGGGTCTACGACGACGAACCCGAGGTCCAGGCCGAGGTGCGCTCGGGCGAGTACCACGCCGTCGGAACCTGGCGCCGGGCGGTGGTGCCCGAGCAGCTAGGCCCGTTGACCTTGCCGGCCCTGACGCTCCAGGTCTTCGACCCCACCGTCGGCGACTTCGCGACGCTCCGCACCGAGCCCCTGGAGCTCCAGGTCCTGCCTGGAGAGGCTGCGGAGCTGTCCATCCAGGACCCCCAGGAGGCAGCCCTCGACCGCCGGCGCGAGGTGGCGGCCGTGGGCGAGGACATCCTGCCCATCCACCCCCGGGCCCGCCTGCGCAGCCAGGTCTTCGATCCGCGCAGCCCCGGGCTGTTGGCCGTCGTCGGGTTGCCCCTGCTCGGACTTCTGGGCGTCTTGGCACGGGAGCACCTCCAGGCCCGCAGGCCCCGGCACGATCCGCGGGCCGCCCTGCGGCGCAGCCTGGCGGACGCCTCGGGTCAGCAGCTGGGGGTTGCCGAGCTGGAGGGCCTGTTCCGGGAAGCCCTGGGCCTGGCCCTGGGCCAGCCGCCGGCGGGGCTGGAACGCAGCGCGGCAGCCGCCGGCCTGAGCGGGGACCTCAGGGCTCGCGTCCTGGACCTCTACACCGACTTGGACCGGGCGCGCTACGGCGGCGGCGACCGGGCGGGTCTCCAGGCCCGGGTGCTCCAGGCGGCGTCCGAGCTGCTCGACCGGAGGGCCCCTTGAGCGGTCTGCTACTGGGCATCTTGCTGGCATCGGGGGTCGGCCAGGCCGGGCCCCAGGATCTCCAGGACCAGGCCAACCAGGCCTATGTCGACGGGGACTTCACCCAAGCCGCCCAGCTCTGGTCGAGCCTGATCGAGGCGGGGCACCCAACCGGAGATCTGTACTACAACCTGGGCAATGCGCTCTTTCGGGACGGACAGCAGGCTCGGGCCATGCTCGCCTGGCGTCGGGCCCAGGACCTGAGTCCCAGGGACGGCGACATCACGGCGAACCTGGACCGTGCACGGCGTCAGGTCCAGGACCGACTGGACGTCGACCGTGGACCGGGCCTGTTCTTCTGGCAGGCGACGCTGTCCACCGCCGAGCAGGGCTGGCTGGCGGCGTGGGGGTGCGGGCTGGTGGCTCTGCTGGCCATCGTGGGGCGCGTGCGGCGAGACGTGGCGGTGGGGTTGCCCGCGGCCCTGGTCGGCGGACCTGCCCTGCTGCTGGTGGCGAGCACGGCGTCTGCCCTCTCGGCGCCGCCGGGCGGCGTGGTGCTGGCCGAGACCGTCGAGGTCCGATCGGCCGGGGGTGAGCGCTCCGGCGTCGTCTTGTTCGCGCTGCACGCCGGCGCCGAGGTCACCTTGGGCGATTCCCTGGGCAGCTGGCGCCTCGTGGCGCTCCCGGACGGGCGGAAGGGCTGGGTTCCACAGGGTGCTGTAGGCGTGGTGGACGCCGCGTCCCCCATCCCCCCTCCAGCCCCGCGGGAAGGCAGGAGCGCGGAGACGGGATAGGTGGCGGCCGCCCGGAGGGTCCCATGCGTCCACGCATCCTTGCGCTCGTCCTGACCGCCTTGCTGCTCGGCTCCGGCTGCGCGGGCAAGAAGCTCAAGCGCCTGTCCGACGCCGAATTCGACCACTACTACGCGCTCAAGCCCTTCATGCAGGACGACCAGGAGAAGTCCTTCCTGAAGCTCAAGACCGAGGACGAGCGCAACGCCTACCTCCAGGAGATCAACCTGTGGGACCGCTTCTACTCGCTCTCCCCCGACGAGCGCGGGCGTGTGCTGACCGGCAAGGTCGAGGTGGGCTGGACCAAGAACATGGTGTTGATGGCGTGGGGCCCGCCTTGGGACAACGCCAAGCTCATCGGGTCCAACACCTACAACGCCTGGCGCTACGTCTACCGCTTCGAGGAGCAGTCCGACGGCTCGGCGCTCGTCTACATCCCCGGCTCCAAGACCGCCTACAAGGCCGTCTCGCTCTTCAGCATCGAGCTGATCATGAACGACGACCGCGTGGTCGAGCTGAACCGTTACAAGGGGTGGAAGGACTAGTCTGCCTGCGGCCCATCAAGCTTCGGGCCTCGTCAACCGTTTGTCGGACAGGCAACGGACCGCGCACGCAGTTGCGGCCCCGGCCTGAGTTTGGATAGTTTGCGGCGCTGCCTGCGTCAGGGATTTGCCATGAAGATCGCCCTCGTCTCGCCCTACCCGGACATCGCCAACTACGGCCTCCGGGTGCTCACCGCCGTGCTCAAGAACGCCGGCCACGAGTGCATCATGATCTGCCTGCCCGACTTTGCCGGCGACGGCGAGTTCGAGCACGTGAACATGTCCGAGGAGCGCTACCCGCCCCTGGTCATGGAGCAGTACGCCGACATCATCCGGGACTGCGATCTGGTCGGCATCACCTTGATGACGCACTATTTCGACTCGGCCAAGCAGCTCACGCGTGCCGCCAAGGACCTGGGCATCCCCACCATCTGGGGGGGCTTCCACCCGTCGGTGCGGCCCGAGGAGTGCGCCTTCTGGTCCGACTACGTGGCCATCGGAGACGCCGAGGACCTCATCCTCAAGCTCTGCGAGCGCATGGCGGCCGGCAACACCGACGACCTGTACGACATCAAGGGCCTGGTCTGGCGCCAGGGCGACAAGGTCATCAAGAACGCGCCCGGCTCCCTGGAGCAGGACCTGGACACCTACCCCTGGCCCGACTGGTCGGTCGAGGACCAGTACGTGCTCTTCGAGGGCGAGATCCTGCCGGTCACCAAGGACCTGATCAGCCGCTACCTGCACAACGGCACCGTCAGCCGCATGTTCGACCGGGTCGGGTACCAGACCATGACCGGCCGCGGCTGCCCCCACGCCTGCAGCTACTGCGGCAACTCGTTCTCCCGTGACCTGTACAAGCGCCAGCGCTTCGTGCGCTACCGCTCGGTCGAGGACGTGCTCCAGGAGCTGGAGTGGGTCAAGCGCGAATACCCCGAGGTCAACTTCTTCTGGTTCAGCGACGACAGCTTCTTCGGCCGCCCGCTGCCGGACATGCTCAAGTTCTCCCGCGAATACAAGGCCCGCATCAACGAGCCCTTCTACCTGCTGGGCTCCCCGGGCACGATCACCGAAGAGAAGTACGCGGCCCTGGTCGACGCCGGCCTGCTGTGCATCCAGATGGGCGTCGAGCACGGCTCCAAGCGCATCCAGAAGATGTTCCGTCGCTCGACCATGGGCAACGAGAAGATCATCAAGTCCGCCGAGATCATCACCAAGTTCGCCGACCGGACCGCGCCGCCCCAGTACGACGTCATCTACGACCTGCCGTACGAGACCTTGGACGACAAGCTCGACACGCTGCGCCTCATCAGCGAGCTGCCCAAGCCCTACAAGCTCCAGGCCTTCTCCGTCATCTTCTACCCGGGCACCAGCCTGCACACCCTCGCCATGCGGGACGGGCTGGTGAACGACGAGAAGAAGGAGATCTACGACAAGATGTACTTCGAGCGGACCGACAGCTACACCAACACGCTGCTGTACTTGACCCGCTCCGGCTACTTCCCCCACGGCCTCCTCAAGGTGCTCATCGACAAGCGCGTCGTGAACGTCATGACCAGCGACTACATGCGCCCGGCTTCCAAGATCACCAAGCGTGCCCTGCACACGGTCCGGTCGATCCTGAACAACCCGGTCCTGACCCGGGCCAAGGCCATGGGCACCCTCGATGCCCGCATGGAGGGCATGACCGGCGCCAACGCCGGTGCGGCCGCTCCGTGGGCCGGCGCCTGAGCCTGCCGACTGGGCCTGGCCAGCTGGCCGGACCCTCACGAGCCACCGACGACCCGCTGCCCCTCGAGCGACGGGTGCGGGGCTGCACGGTCCGAGCGGAGCACGGCGTCGACGCCGACACCGGTCCGGTCCTGGAGATCCATCGCCAGGTCCTGGCCGAAGGCGCGTGGTTCATCACCCAGGCCGACGAGTTTCGCCAGACCCGCGCGTGGAAGGCGGCGGCCATCCGCGAGCTCGCCGGCGCGAGCAACTCCTGCTTCCTGGTCGGTCGCCTGGACAACCAGGTGGTCGGGGCGCTGATGGCCCAGGGTGGCCACCTGCGGCGCAGTCGCCACGTCGCCCGGATCGAGATCTTCGTGGACCGCCCCGCCCGGGGCTGCGGCGTGGGCCGGGTCCTGATGGATGCCGTGGTGGCTTGGGCCCGGCACAACCCGGAGCTGCGCAAGCTCGCCTTGACGGTGTTCGCCGACAACGGCCGGGCCATCACCCTGTACGACCGCATGGGCTTCCAGGTCGAGGGCCGTCGGAGCCGGGAGTATCGTCTGGCCGATGGCACCTACCGGGACGACCTGGTGATGGCGCTCTGGCTGGAGGACAGCGGATGATCGCCCTGTTGTGGATCGGGCTGGCCGGGGGTCAGGAGCCCTTGGACCTGGGCCCCGGCGAAGTTGTGGATCCGCCCGCAGAGCGGCGCCGTCCGCTGGTCGAGTGGGACGGGGGGAGCTGCACCCAGGCCCAGGGGAGCTCCGGTCACCATCTGTATGTCCGTTCGGCCTTGGACCGGGTCGAGCCCGTCGAGCGGCCCAAGGAGATCGCCGAGATCCTGGGCCGGGTGACGGCCCGGGCCTGCTCGGATGAGGGCCAGGGCTATGCCTGTGCCGAGCCGGCCAAGCCGGAACAGCGGGTGCGGACCATGGAGCGCGGCCAGCGGGTGAATGGCTTGTTGCGGCTGCCGGTGACCCGCTGGCTGACGAGCGTGACCGTGACCCTGGACCCGGGGCACCTGAACCTGCGGTACACCCTGTACGCCGAAGGACCCGGTCCGGGCGAAGACGCTTGGAAGCTCCTGTGCACCGAGGCCCGGAGCCTGATCGCAGCCGCGGACGGGGACTCGCCCGGGTGAGCACTGGAGCGGGATAGCCCAAGCCCCGCTGATGCTGTTCCCGACGCTCGACTTCGCGGTCTTCCTGCCCTTGGCGGTGCTGGCCTATTGGGCGACCCCGCGGGTCTGGCGCATCTGGACCCTGCTGCTCGCGTCGGTCCTGTTCTACGCGTCGTGGAACGCGACCTACCTGTTGCTGCTGGCCGGCGTGGTGCTGGTGGCGTGGCTGGGGGCCCGGCGACTGGCCCGGGTGAAGTCCGCCCAGAAGGACCCCAGGCGCCTCCGGACCGCTCTGGTCCTGGGCCTGCTGACCCCGTTGATCGTGTTCAAGTACTGGAACTGGCTCAGCGGGGATCTGGTCGGGGCGCTCGGTGCGGCGGGCGTGACCCTGGCCCTGCCGTCGGTGCGTCTGGCGCTGCCCATCGGCATCTCCTTCTTCACCTTCCAGGCCATCGCCTATGTGGTCGATGCCGGTCGCTCGGGCCGGGCGGAGCCTCGCCTGGTCAACATGGCCAGCTTCATCACCTTCTTCCCCCAGCTCATCGCCGGGCCCATCGTGCGGGGCCACGAGCTGCTGCCCCAGATGTCCGCGCTGCCGCTGCTCCAGCGGGGCCACGTGTCCGAAGGCCTGTTTCGGATCGGCAAGGGCCTGACCAAGAAGGTGATCATCGCCGACGTGCTGCGGGTGGGCATGGTCGACCCGCTGTTCTCCGATCCAGGGCGGTTCACGGGCCCGGAGCTGATGGTCGGGCTCTACGCCTACACCATGCAGATCTACTACGACTTCTCGGCCTACACGGACATCGCCATCGGGGCCGGTCTCCTGTTCGGACTCAGGCTCCCCGAGAACTTCGACCGGCCCTATGTCGCCCTCACGGTCACGGACTTCTGGCGACGATGGCACAAGACCCTGAGCCTGTGGGTGCGGCACTACATCTACTTCCCGCTGGGGGGCGCCAGGGCGTCGGCTGGGCGGGCCTATGCCAACCTGATGGTCACCTTTCTGGTCATCGGGGTCTGGCACGGGGCGAGCTGGAATTTCGTCATCTACGGAGCCGTCCACGGGACCGCCATGTGCGTCCAGCGCAGCTTCCGCAAGCGCCACGGGCGGGACCCGGGGGTTGCTCCGCCCGGGTGGTGGTCCCACGCCTGGCGCCTGGGTCTGACCTTTCACTTCGTGGTGCTGGCCCGAGTCCTGTTCCGGGCCGCCGACCTGGAGACTGCGGTCGCCTATGCCACGGGGCTGTGGGACCCGACCTTTGTGATGCCTCGCTTCTCGCACCTCTCCTGGGTGGTGCTGAGCATCGCCTTCGTGATCCACTTCACCCCGTCGGCGTGGGTGGACCGTGCCCGCGCCTGGTTCGGCGCCCAGCACCCGGTGGTCCAGGCCGGGGTGCTGGCCGGGGTGGGGGTCGCCTGCTTGACCTGGGGCACCGGCGAGCAGCTGGCGTTCGTGTACTACCAGTTCTGAAGGGGTGGACAAGCGGCCGCTGGCGGGTCACCTCCAGTGCGTGGCTGACAGCGACCACCGCGGCGAGCTGAAGCACCTGGGCATGGTCCTGGGCGCCTTCGGGGTGCTGGTGGCGGTGACCTATGCGGTCCCCCAGGCCCAGGCGGTGCGACCCTGGGTGCCAGGCGAGCCGGTGCCACTGGTGCACCTGTTCTCGCCGGAACGCGTGGTGGTGGAGACGAAGTCCGGCGAGGTCATCACCCGAGACGCGGACCTGGACGCGCCCCTGGGCGTGGGGGCGCCTGTGGTGGTCGCCGACGACGGCTGGACCCCGCCCCCGCTGCCGGTCAGGTCTCCGGCGGTGCCGACGGCGCTGCTCGTGCCTCCCGGTTCCCTGGACCACTGGTTCGCCCGTCTGGCCGAGGCCGAGGACGCCCAGCCAGGACGGGTCGTGCGGGCGCTGAACTGGGGCGACTCGACCATCGCTGGCGACGGCATCGTGGGCACGGTGCGCACGCGGCTCCAGGCCCGGTTCGGCGACGGGGGCCCCGGCTTCCTTGCGGTCCAGGTAGACCCGCGTTGGGCCATCCGCCCGGGCGTGGCCCGCTGGCCCAAGGGCGACTGGGAGAGCCTCACGATCACTTTTGGTGGGGCCGAGACCCCCCGCTATGGCCTGGGCGGCACGGTCAGCACCGGAACCAATGGGGCCCGGTCGACCTTGGGCGGACTGGAGATCGACGGGCAGCGGCAGCCGCTCCATCGCTTCGACGTGCACTACCAGGTCCAGCCCGGCGGCGGCAGCTTCTCCGCGGTGCCCAAGGGTGCCGGTGGCGTGCGCCTGGGCACCGACAGCGCCTCCCACGGCGACCGCTTCCGCGAGGTCCTGGCGCCGGACGGGGCCGAGTACCTGTGGATCAAGACCGGGACTGATGGACCGGTCACGCTCTACGGGGTGGCCCTGGAGACGCGGGGGCCAGGCATGACCTGGGAGAACCTGGGGGTCGCAGGCTCCGGGCTGGGTTCGATCGGGCGCCAGAGCCAGTCCCACCTCAGGCGCCAGATCGAGCGTCGGCAGCCGGACCTGGTCGTGTACATGACCGGCGGCAACGAGCTCGGCTACGAGACCCTCCAGCAGGGCGCGGGCGAGAAGTACAAGGCGGCCTATGTGAAGACCTTTGCCCGCTTCCGCGAAGGCGCACCCGACGCGTCGTGTCTGGTCATCACCCCTCTGGACCAGGCCACCCGGTCCCGGGGTCAGGTCATCACCAAGCCCCTGATGGCCAAGCTCGAGCGGGTCCAGCGCGAGGCCGCCCATGAGATGGGCTGTGCCTGGTGGTCCGCGTGGCACGCGATGGGCGGCGAAGGCAGCTTCGGGCGCTGGCTCCAGCTGGATCCGCCCCTGGCCTGGACCGACCTGATGCATCTGACCGAAGAGGGGCTGGAGCTCATCGGCCAGTCCTTTGCCGACGCCATCGAGCAGGCCTACGACGTGTGGCGCCACGAGCACCCGGACGCGGGCTACGCCGGTCCTGGACCGGTGCACGGACCCTCTCTCCCTCCGGCCATGGAAGAGGCCCGGAAGAAGACCGACGGGCCTACTCCTTAGGAACCGTCGCCCACAGCGCGTCCAGGAAGCGCTCGGCGCTCCACTCGTAGCCGGCCCGGGTCAGGTGGATGCCGTCCTTGCTCGCGAACGCGGGGTCCCGGTGCATCCAGGCGACCATCGAGCCCGGTCCGCCGGTCACGGTCTGCCAGTCCCAGCTCGTACAGCCGAATTCCGGCGCCACCTCGCGCTGGACCTGGGCCACGGGCGCGGTGCGGCCCCAGATCGCGTAGCTGTCCTGGCCGAGCTTCTTGGCCCGGTCCGTTGGCCCGACCAGCACGCAGGCGGCGTCGGGCGCACCCAGCCGCAGGAGGGTCAGGACCCGGCGGAGGTCGGCGCGGTAGGCGTCCATGTCGTAGGAGGGGTCGTTGGCCTCGTTGGTGCCATAGGCCAGCACGACCAGGTCCGAACCCAGGGCGGCGATGCCCTGGGTCGCGAGCTCGGCGTCCCACTGGAGCCAGGAGCGGGCTTCCTTGCCGCGGATGCCGATGGTGTCCACGATGACGCCGCTGCCCTCGCGCTCTGCGCTGACGCCGAAGATGCGGACCTGTCCGTCGCCCTTGGGGCGTAGCTTCAGGCGGTGGGGGCCGTCGGGGACCAGGAGCCGCGTGATCTGGAGGCTTGGGCCGGGTCCCAGGGTCGGGATCGGCACAGGCTCCGAGTCGTCGACGCTCGCCAGCAGTGTGCCGCCGTCGGGCTGGCGCAGGGTGAAGACGTCGTAGCGGCTCACCCGGCGGCCCTGGGGGTTCGACACCGTGGTCTGGACCCAGCCGAAGTCGTCGGCGTCGTCGCTCGTGACGGCCATGCCGCCGAAGCCGAGCTGGTCGGCGAAGGGCCCCGACCAGCGGCCGGCCCACCAGGACTTCCAGCCGTCGGTGCGGCACAGGTTGATGTCGGCGCCCCGGTAGTGCTTGTAGAGCGCAGCCGGCAGGATGAAGCCGTGGCCTTGGTCCCCGTGCTCGGCCTGGAGCTGGCGGCGGATGTGGCCGGTCCACCAGTCGGCGCTGGTGTGGCTGGCTCCCCAGAAGCTCAGGCGCACGTGCTGGTCCGCGGTGATGGCCGCCATCACCCGGCCCACCCGGGCCAGGTCTTCGGGGGTGCCCTCCAGGGGCGTCGGGGGCAGCGCGTCGGGGTTCGCCCCGGGCAGGGACGCCGGGTCGGTCTGTAGACCGCCGACCTGGACGTGGCGCATCGCGTCGAGGTCGGCATCGGGCGGGATGTACGGCTTGTTCGGCTTGTCGCCGGCGGTGCTGGGGTTCGCCAGCCCCAGGGCCTCGCGGCAGCTCAGCGACGGCGGGCCAAAGGCGTCGACCGAGACTACGCGGGGACTGGGGGGCGTCGCGGTCTGGGGGGCTTCGGTGGCCTGGACGGCGCAGCCGAGCCACAGGATCGGGAAGAGGGACACCAACGTCAGCATGTCCGACCGCTAACCCCTGCGGATCGGGGCGCCATCCGGCGCGGCGTCAGCGGTGCTGGTCTGTGGACTCCACGGCGTGCTCGCCGGTCTGGAGCAGGGGGTCGTCGACCACGAGCCCCCCGGTCGCCCTGGCGCTGGGGGCGCTGGTGAGCACGATGGGGGTGCGCAGACCCAGGCCGGCGCGGCGGGTGCCACGGTCATCGGCGTCGGCGGGCTGGGCCTCGTTCAGGCGCAGAGTCGCCACCGCGTAGCCCTCGGGGGTGCGGGCCAGGTCGGCCTGGTGCTGGGCGTAGCTCGTCGCGATGCGGGCCAGCGCCGGGTTCGACGTCGGGTCCGGGGCGTGTCCGACCTCGACCAAGCGGCGCCAGGCCAGCTCGGCAAGCGGGGAGTCGGGGAAGGCCAGGATGAACCCGCGCCAGGCGCCTGGGTCGGTCTGCTCCTGGAGCGCCCGCCATGCGACCAGGTCCTGTCCCGTGGTGAGGGGATCCGGGGCGCCAGCGTAGGCTCCCGGAACCATCAGGGGCAGCAGCAACATCATCGGTTCACAGCGGGGAAAGGCGGGCGCCGGCCATGTATCGATGCGGTGCGGACGGCGCCACCTGGGCGGGACAACTGTAGCAGAGGGGGTTCCGAGTGAGCTCGCCACACCCATCGGCCCGGATCCAGGGAGACTTCAGTCGGCGTCCCCGGTCGGCACCCGCCACTCCGCTTCCCGCCGGTAGATGGTCCGGGCCGTGATGCCCAGCAACGACGCGGCCAGGCCCTTGTCCCCCTGGGCGTAGCGCAGGGTCTCGGTGATCATCTGGCGCTCGACCTCCTTGAGCGTTGTGCCCACCTCGAAGGTGAGCAGCTTGCGGGTGCCTCGGCCCTGGCGCACCGGCGGCGGGAGGTGGGCCAGGGCCACGTGCTCGTCCCGACACAGGACCACGGCGCGCTCCAGGGCGTTCTCCAGCTCCCTCACGTTGCCCGGCCAGACGTAGCCGACGAGGGCATCCTGGGCTTCGGCGGTGAAGCCGGTGACCCGCTTCTGGTTCTTCTCGGCGAAGCGGTCCAGGAAGTGGGCGGCGAGCAAGGGGATGTCCTCGCGCCGGTCTCGGAGCGAAGGCAGACGGAGCTGGATGACGTTGAGCCGGTAGTACAGGTCCTCGCGGAACCGCCCAGCGGCCACTTCGGCCTCGACGTCGCGGTTGGTGGCCGCGATGACCCGCACGTCGGCGGTCAGCGTGCGGGTGCCACCGACCCGCTCGTATTCTCCGTCCTGGAGCACCCGGAGCAGCTTCACCTGGACCGGGAGCGGGATCTCGGTGACCTCGTCCAGGAACAGGGTGCCGCCCTGGGCCAGGTCGAAGCGGCCCTCCTTGCGGCCGCGGGCCCCGGTGAAGGCACCGGACTCGTGGCCGAAGAGTTCCGACTCCAGCAGGCTCTCGGGCAGCGCGGCGCAATTCACCGTGACCATGCGCTTGCCCGCCCGCCGGCTGCGCTCGTGCAGCACCCGGGCCAGCAATCCCTTGCCGGTGCCGGACTCGCCCACCAGCAGCACCGACGCGTCAGATGGTGCCACCTGGTCGACCTCTTCCAGCAGGTGGCGCAGGGGCGGCGAAGTGCCGATGACCCGGTGGTCCCGCGCGGCCCGGATCTGCTCCTTGAGGTGTCGATTCTCGAGGATGAGCTGGCGCTTCTCGAAGGCCTTGGCGATGGTCGCCACGATCTCGGAGCGCCGCAGGGGCTTGGTGACGTAGTCATAGGCCCCCTCCTTCATGGCCTCGACCGCCGTCTCGACGGTGCCGTAGGCCGTCATGACGACCACCTCGACATCCGGCGCCAGGGCCCGGGTGGCCTTGAGGAGCTCGAGCCCGGACATGCCGGGCATCTTCAGGTCGGTGACCACCACGCCGACCCCGCCCTCTCGCAGGCGGTCCAGGCCGCTGCGGCCGTCTTCGGCGTGGGCCACGTCCCACCCCTCCCGGCCCAGGATGCGCTCGAGGGTGACACGGTTCGGCTGCTGGTCGTCGACGACAAGGACTGTCTGCATGATGACACCATGACACCCCTTGGTCAGGCTGTCATCCGCAATGACAAGATGTCTCAGATGGGCAACACCAAGCGGACTTCGGTGCCCTGGGCCGACGGGGCCACCAGCAGGCGTCCGCCGTGGTCTTCCACCACCTGGCGGGTGATGGCCAGGCCCAGCCCGGTGCCTGTGGCCTTGGTGGTGAAGAACGGCTCGGACGCCCGGGCCGCGGTGTCGTCGCTCATGCCCGGCCCGTTGTCTCGGATCGCCACGTGGAGGTGCGCATCCCGCTGCTCCAGCGCGATGTCGACCTGGGTGGCGCCAGACTCGGCGGCGTTGCGGACCACGTTGATGAGGGCCTGTCGGATCTGGGCGGCGTCGATCTCCAGGCTCCCGGGGAGCTCGGCCACCGAGAGCGCCACGGTGACGCCCATGCGGCGGAGCTCCTCTTCGAGCAGGCCGGTGACCTCGGCGACCACCGCGACCGGGTCGCTCGGCTCCGGTTCTGGGTGGGGGCGTCGGGCCAGGTCCAGGTAGCGGCCGGTCACGCGCTCCAGGGTCGACAGGGCCGTGATCATGGTCTGCAGGATGGCGCGGGCCTCTTGCTGGCGGTCCTGGGCCAGGCCATCGAGCTCCTCGTCCAGGAGCTCGGCGTTCAGCGAGAGGGCGTTCAGCGGGTTGCGCACCTCGTGGGTGACCTGGGCCAGCATCTGGCCGACCAGGGCCAGCCGCTCGCTGCGGGCCAGACGCTCCCGGGCCTCCAGGAGCTCCGTCACGTCCTCGCCGACCAGGATGGCCCCGCCGCCAAAGGGCACCCGGTGGACCTCGAAGGTGCGGTCGCCGATGATCAGGCCTTCGGCCCGCTCTCCCTCGAAGGCCAGGGGCTGGGGCAGCGCCGAGCCCTCCTGGGCACCCCACAGGTCCAGCGCAGCGGGGTTGGCCATGGCGACCCGGTCGTGCTCGACCACCAGGAGTCCCAGGCGGATCGAGTCCAAGACCGAGCGCAGGTGGTGGCGGGCCTTGTCGAGCTCGCGGGCTCGCGTGCGCAGGTCGTCGTCCCGTTGCTCGATGGACTCGGCCATGCCGTCGATGGCGTCGGCCAGCACGCCGAGCTCGTCGCTCCGGTCCAGCTGGACCCGGGTGCCGTAGTTGCCGTCGGCGATGTGCTGGACCTCGTGGGTCAGCTGCACGATGGGGCGCAGGCGGCCGGCAGCCACCAGCAACATCACGACCCCGAGCACCAAGGCCAGGGCGGTCAGGCCCCCGCTCACGAGCAGGGCCTCCTGCTGGGTGCTGCCGGTGCGCTCGGAGACCCGCCGCATGGACGCCTCGACCCGGCTGCTGAACTGGGTGATCTCCGTGTCCAGCTCGGCCTGGAGGCGGTCCAGGTCTTCGTCGCCGGCGGCCTCCAGGTGGCCCACGACCTGCTCGATCAGGCGAAGTTGCTCGGCCAGGGACCGCAGCGTGGCGACCTCTTCGGTCTGGCCGGTCACCGGCAAGGCCTCGTCGATGGTGCGCAGGCCGCGCTCACAGGCCTCGGAGAGCTCTCTCAGGTGCAGCCGGGCGAAGGGGGTCCGGGGTCCGTCGGTCGGAACCTCGGCCAGCCTTGCCTGGGAGAATTCCAGCCATGCCGCCGTGCGGGCCAGCGGGAGGTACCCGGTGTCGATGATCGCCAGGCCTTCGCCGATGCGCTGGAGCGATAGCAGGCCGTGGGACAGCGCCCCGACAAAGGCCATCGAAGACAGGAGGAAGGCCGCCAGGATGGTGGCCCGCAGGGATCGACGCACGCCGCTAGCTCCCCGGGACCCAGGCCTCGGGCCGGCCGAATACCTCGAGCGGACGGCCTTCGGGCACGACCAGCACGATGTGGTCGCCGGCGGCGAGCTCCAGCTCACCGCGGGCCCAGATCACGGAGCCATCGACGGAGCGCACTTCGAGGGGCAGGGTGCCGGGCTCGAGCCCGGCCAGGGTCACGGGCTGTCCAGCCACCAGGACCAGGCGCTTGCTGCCCACGATGATGGTGGCTCCCGGCCCAGAGGGCGCTCGCAGCTCGACCACCGGGGCCTCGGTGGCCTGGTGTGGGGGCGCGACGATCGGGTCGATCAGGGACAAGCTCGACGGCCCGACCAGCAGCGTCACGTCGCCCTGGGCCGGGAATCCCGCCACCAGGACTTCGGGCGAGGCGCCCCGGTAGACGGACAGGGTGTGCTCGCCCTGGGGGACCACCACGCTCGCCTGGCCCGCGGTGTAGAGGCGCACGAGGGGGATCTGATCGACGTGGATCTCCACGGGCACGTGGCTCTCCACCACCAGACGGCCGGCCTGGGCCGGAAGCTGCAGCATCAGGAGCGGGACCCACGGGAGCATCGCCGAACCGTAGCCGATTCCCGTGGTCAGGGATATGGACTGCGGCCGTTCGCCCGCCCTGTTCTGGCGGGCTCAGGAGATGCTGACGATGCGAAGCCTCACCCCGCTCATCCTCCTCGCCGCCCTGACCGTGGCCTGCGACAACGGCGGCACCGCCGACGGCGCGGCCGCCACCGGCCCAGGCGGCGATGCCCCGGCCGCCGCCGACGACGGCGCGGTGCTCGCCCGCGTGGGCAGCGTGGTCGTCACCCAGGACGAATTCGAGCAGGCCGCTGCCCGCAAGTCCCCGTCCGAGGGCGACACCCTCAGCACCGAGGAGAAGCGCGAGGTGCTGGACCGACTGGTCAGCGAGAAAGTCCTGTACCTCAAGGCGCTGGACAAGGGCCTGGACCGTGACCCCAAGGTCCAGAAGGTGATGATCAACACCCTGCTGCGCGACGAGGTCTACGGCACCGTGCGCAACTCGGACTTCGGCGAAGAAGAGCTCCAGGCCTACTTCGAGGCACACAAGGACGAGTTCGTCGTGCCCGAGAAGGTCCAGGTCAAGCGCATCCTGATCCGGGTCAAGGAAGACCGCAGCGACGAGGACGCCAAGGCCGAGGCCGAGCGCCTCCACGGGGAGCTGGTGGCCAACCCGGCCCAGTTCAAGGACCTGGCGGCCAAGCACTCCGAGGACCCGTACAAGCGGCGCGGTGGGGACCTGGGCTTCCTGTCCAGGGACGGCAAGCCTGGCCTGGACAGCGCCCTGGTGGACAAGGCCTTCGAGCTGGAAGTCAACCAGCTGTCCGAGGTGTTCCGCACCGACGAGGGCTACAACATCCTGATGGTCGCCAACAAGCGAGAGGCCGTGGAGCGCACGTTCCAGCAGATGAAGGGCTCGGTCCTGCGCAAGGTCAAGAACGAGCGCCTGAAGACCCTGTACGACGAGTACGTGGCCCAGCTCAGCGCGGGCGTCGAGGTCAACGTCGACGCCGCCGCCCTGGACGGCATCGAGGTCAAGGCCGTGCGCCGGCCCAGCCTGGGTGTGCCCCTGGACGCCGGCCTGCGTGCCCCGCCTTCGCCGGGCCTCGACCTGCCAGGGGGAAAGTAGTCCCATGTCGCAGAAGTTCACGGACACTCGCTCGCCCTCGTCGCGCCTGGCGGCTCCCAGCCGCGTTGATGTGACTCGGCCACACCGGCCGCGTCTGGAATCCACCAGGCGCGACGATTG
>Ga0114932_10000547_pt1 | contig 44483 bp, 56 predicted proteins | sample 2SBtaG_2_FD_87286 | JGI IMG/M metagenome (GOLD analysis project Ga0114932, IMG submission 87286) | Deep subsurface microbial communities from Kolumbo volcano to uncover new lineages of life (NeLLi) - 2SBTROV12_ACTIVE470 metaG | ecosystem: Environmental > Aquatic > Marine > Volcanic ...
AGCCATAAAAAATATTTGATTGAAGGTGTACAATTTCATCCAGAATCAATACTAACAGATGAAGGTACAAAAATTCTAGGAAATTTCATAGAGAGGGTTAAAAATAATGAAAAAAATTAACAGTGATTTAACATTTGACGAAATGTCATCTGAAATGAGTGACATTCTAAATGGAAAAAACAAAGATGATGAGATTGCAGAATTTCTTAGAAGTTTATCAGAAAAAGGTGAAACAGATGAAGAATTACGAGCAATGCTTACTAAAATGAATGAACACTCAGTTAGGATTTCTCCACGTTGCCATGGAAGTTTAATTGATGTTTGTGGAACAGGTGGAGATAATCTACAAACATTCAACATTTCAACTACAGCATCATTTGTTATTGCTGGGGCAGGCGGAAATGTTGCAAAACATGGAAATCGCTCAGTGTCAGGAATTTCAGGTAGTGCAGATATTTTTGAATATTTTGGCTTCAATCTACAGTCAGAAACATGTGTAGTCGAAGAAATGATAGAAAAATTGGGGATAGGATTCATGTTTGCGCCAACGTTTCATCCAGCCATGAAAAATGTTGCACAGGCAAGAAAAATTCTGGGAAAGAGAACTGCTTTCAATCTTTTAGGCCCATTATCTAATCCGGCTAATGTAAAACACCAATTGATTGGAGTTTTTGCAGATGATTACATCAAAAGAATTGTTATGATTATGCAAAAGAATCACTCTGAAACAATTTTAGCTGTAAGATCACAAGATGGCATGGATGAGTTATCAACTACATCAAAAAATAAAGTTTGTATGCTAAAAAATAATGAGATTTCAGAATTCATTATCAATCCAGAAGAATACAATATGAAGAAAGGAAATCTATCAGACATACAAATTTCGACAAAACAAGATGCAATAGATGCATTTGTCAACGTACTAAATAACACATCAAATACGACAATGAAAGAGATTACAATATTAAATGCAGCAGGAGGAATGATGGTTGGTGGACTTTGTGATGAATTTAAGGATGGGGTTGAACTAGCGAAAGAAACACTCAACAATGGAAAAGCCTTTGAAAAGCTAAAACAATTTGCCAAAGAAAATAATGCATATGAAAAATTAGAGGCGATAAAATAAAATGGAAAATATTTTAGAAAAACTAATCAAGAATTCAAAAAAAGCAATTGAAGATGGAATTTATGATATTAATGAATCACTGCCAAACTCTGGAAGAGATTTAGAAAATATAATAAAAAAATCAGAAAATGCAGCATTAATTACCGAAGTAAAATTCTCATCTCCTGCATTAGGTAATATCAGAAAGATGACAGATCCGGTAGAAATTGCATTAAATATGGTTAATGGAGGTGCGTCTGCACTTTCAGTATTAACACAGCCATACATGTTTGATGGTTCACCGGAATTTTTTATGAAAGTAAGAAAAATGGTTAAAGTTCCAATGCTAATGAAAGACATAACAGTGGATACAATTCAGATTGATGCCGCCAAAAAAATTGGGGCTGATTATTTTTTATTAATTCAATCAATATTTGATAAAGGTCTAGTAAATGATATCGATGGTATGATAGATTATGGTCATGATTTGGGTCTTAAAGTGTTGATTGAGGCACATACAAAACAAGAATTTGAAAATTCATCTAATACTAATGCCGACATAATAGGAATAAACAACAGGAATCTCGATACAATGAAAATTGATCTAAGTACGACGGAAAAAATTCTTCATAATACAGAAAAAACAAAACTAATCGTATCAGAAAGTGGAATTTCAACTTCTGATGATATTCGATTTCTTCATAAATGCGGTGCTGACGCATATTTAGTAGGTAGTAGTATTATGAAAACAGATGACATACAGCAAACTGTACAAAATTTGGTGAATGCAATATGAAAGTAGGAATTCCGAAAGATGGTAGATTTGGTGATTTTGGTGGGAAATACATACCAGAGACTTTAGCCCCAGCAATTGAAGAGCTTGAAAAGAACTATCTGAAGATTCGAAATGATCCAATATTTAAAAAAGAATTGAATAAATTTCTTACAGAATATGCAGGACGCCCAACTCCATTATACTTGGCTAAAAATTTGACCAAAAAAATAGGTGGTGCAAAAATCTATCTGAAAAGGGAGGATCTTCTACATGGTGGAGCACATAAAATAAACAATACTCTTGGACAAGCATTACTTGCAAAAAGAATGGGTAAGAAAAGAATAATTGCAGAAACTGGTGCGGGACAGCACGGAGTAGCAACAGCAATGGCATGTGCATGTCTTGGATTAAAGGCTGAAATTTACATGGGGTATGTAGATATAGAAAGACAAAAACAAAATGTTTTTCGCATGGAATTATTAGGTGCAAAAGTTCATTCAGTTAAATCTGGTTCGCAAACTTTGAAAGATGCAATTAATGAGGCAATGCGAGACTGGATTACAAATGTTGAATCAACGTATTATTTGTTAGGCTCTGCAGTTGGTCCACATCCTTATCCATTAATGGTTAGAGACTTTCAATCAGTTATTGGTAATGAAATTAAAAAACAAATGAAGAAAACTCCTGATACTGTAATTGCATGTGTTGGTGGAGGTTCGAATGCAATCGGAACTTTTTATCCACTGATTGATTCCAAAGCTGAAATAGTAGGAATTGAGGCTGGTGGTAAAGGATTAAACACACTTTACCATTCTGCACCACTTTCAGCAGGAACCAAAGGCGTTTTACATGGTATGATGACATATTTGATGCAAGATACACAGGGTCAAATTCAGGAAACACATAGTATTTCAGCTGGGTTAGACTATCCAGGTGTTGGACCAGAACACTCATACCTTAAAGATGAAAAACGTGTAAAATACAAAGCAATAACTGATAGTGAGGTCATTGATGCATTCTTAATCCTTACAAGAACAGAAGGGATTATACCAGCACTAGAATCTGCTCATGCAATTGCATATGCAATGAAAATTGCAAAAAATATGAAAAAATCAGAAACAATAGTTGTTACATTATCAGGTCGTGGTGACAAAGATATTGGAATTGTACAGGAATATATGAAAAAAAATGTCAAGAATAAAAGAAAAATTTAGTGAATTAAACTCCAAAAAGGAAAAAGCCTTAGTGTCTTACATTATGGTAGGATATCCATCTGAGAATGCTACGTTATCAACTGTAAGAGGATTAGTAAGAGGAGGAGCTGATATTATTGAACTTGGATTTCCATTTTCTGATCCTATAGCTGATGGTCCAACAATACAAAAAGCAAGTACTGGTTCATTAAATAATGGAATTAAAATTGAAAAGTTCTTCAAACTTGTAAAAAAAATCAGAAAAGAAACCAATATCCCTCTGATATTAATGACATACACCAATATTTTGTACAAACAGGGATATGAAAAATTCATTAAAAATGCAAAAAATGCTGGGATTGATGGATTAATTTTACCTGATATGGCAATAGAAGAAGCAAAAAGCTACCTTTCAGCAGCAAAAACACAAAAAATGGATACAATATTTCTTGTTTCGCCTAATACACAAAAAAATAGATTAAAAAAAATTGCTGAAGCAACTTCTGGTTTTCTATACATGGTTGCAGTATTTGGTACTACAGGCGTTCAAACCAAGATTCATCAATACACTATTGATGCACTAAAATCAACAAAACGAATAGTAAAAGGAGTTCCTGTGGGTGTTGGGTTTGGAATATCAACTGAAAAGGATGTAAAAAAATATGTATCTGTTGGTGCAGATGCAGTAATTGTTGGTAGTGCGAATATCAAAATCATGGAAAACACGCCTAAATCAAAATTAGAAGATAAAATTTTCTTATTTACAAAGAAATTGAAAATGCAGACTAAATAAAACGAATAGAATAAAAATAGGATTATTCTTTCAATTATGTGCAGACAAAGTTTATTTTTGTTACTGGCGGAGTTATGTCCGGTCTTGGAAAAGGAGTAGTCTCATCTTCAATATCTAAATTACTACAACTCTCAAATCAAAAAGTTTCATGTGTAAAAATCGATCCATATCTAAATTATGATGCTGGCACTATGAATCCAATTGCACACGGTGAAGTGTTTGTTACAGAAGACGGTGGAGAATGTGACATGGATATGGGAAATTATGAAAGATTCCTCAATCAAGATATACCAAAATCTCATAACATTACAACAGCACAAATCTATTCTAGTGTTATTGACGCTGAAAGAAAAGGTGAATATCTTGGAGCATGTGTACAGATTATTCCTCATGTTACAGATGAGATAAAAAATAGAATTAGAAAAATTGCTGAAGAAGAGCAACTTGACATTTTGATAGTTGAGTGTGGTGGAACAGTTGGTGATATTGAAAGCCTACCATTCTTAGAAGCATTAAGGCAGATAAAAGTTGAAGAAGGTTCTGAAAATGTTATTTTTGTTCATGTAACATTAGCACCATCTCTTGATGTTGTTGGGGAGCAAAAAACAAAACCAACCCAACACAGTGTTCAGGAATTAAGAAGAATTGGAATTCAGCCAGATGTTCTATGTGTTAGATGTACAACACAATTACAAGAAAAAACAAGAAAGAAAATTTCAATGTTTACTAATGTTACAGAAAAAGATGTATTATCATGCCATGATGTTAAATCAATCTTTATGGTACCACAAATTTTGTTTGAGCAAGGATTAGTAGATTTAATTTTCAAGAAATTTGCTAAAGTTGGCTATGTTAATGCATCAGAGAATTGGGATGAATGGAATCGCATTGTTAATTCAATGGAATCTGATGGTGACACGATAAATATTGCAATGGTTGGAAAATATGTTACACTTGCAGATAGTTATGTTAGTGTTAATCATGCATTAAAACACGCAGGTGCATCAATAAATCGACCTGTAAAAATAGATTGGATTGATTCTGAAACTCTCAATGGTAATATTGAAACACTAAGAAAATATAACGGAATATTAGTTCCAGGTGGATTTGGAACCCGTGGTTCGGAGGGAATAATTGAGACTGCAAATTTTGCTAGGGAGAATAATATACCATATTTAGGAATATGTTTTGGATTCCAATTAGCCGCAGTTTCATTTGCAAGGAATGTTTGTAATCTAACCGATGCAAATTCTACCGAAATAGAAAACGAGACTAAAAATCCAATTATAGATTTACTTCCAGAGCAAGACGATGTAACAAATTTAGGTGGTTCTTTAAGATTGGGTGCAAATAAAATAAACATTCAAGAAAATTCCATGGCATATGAAATTTATAATTCTAATACGGTTTCAAAAAGACACAGGCATAGATATGAATTTAATAAAAAATATCTAGAATCATTTAACAAAAATGGTATGATTTTTTCAGGTGAAAGTGATGATGGTCGCAGAATGGAAATGCTAGAGATCCCATCTCATAAATTTTTCCTTGGTGTTCAATTTCATCCAGAATTTAATAGTAGACCTGGATTCCCAGAGCAATCATTTAAAGCATTTATTTCTGCTGCTGGAATGAACTAATCAGATTCCATTTTTTGATGTTTATTCTTTAGTTCTTTCTGACGTTTAGCAAGATCTTTTGCATTATCATGTTCTTTATCTAATTCCTCAAAAAATTTATTCGAAAATCCTTCTTTATCTATTGAACGTGCTTTTTTTGACAATTATTCTTTGTCCTGTTCAGGTATAATAGAAATTGTAGTAGTAGTAGTAACATTAGTAATAGTTCTAATTTTTTTTGTTATAGTTTGCTCGATAAGTGCAACATTTTCTGCCTCAATTTTTACTAATATATCATAATATCCAAATGTTCCTTTGGCTTCTTTGACTAAATCAATTGCTAATAATTCCTTTAGAACTTCCATTTCATGGGCCATCTTACATTGAACTAAGATATATGCAATTTCCATTTAATCACCTTTCATTTCTTTCCTTGATTTGAAAGTTGGTGTAATGCCTAATGGTTCATAATTTCCTGATGAACAAGTAAAACACATTGAATCAATTGGAATTCCTACAGCATTAGCAAGATTCTCTGCATCATTATATGCAAGAAAATCAGCACCAATATCATTTCGAACTTTTTCAATCATTTCTTGTTCTGAATATTCTTTACCATCAGCAAATGTTGCTAATTCTTCTTGTGATGGAAAATCTATTCCTGCATAACATGGATATTTAATTGGTGGATATGTGATCATCATGCTGATTTTTTTTGCACCTGAACGACGTAATGCTTTGATAATTGCCTTAGAACTTGTACCTCTAACAAGACTATCATCAATTACCACAACATGTTTACCATCTATTACTTCAGGTATAGGAATAATCCATCGATTAATTTCAACACGATCACTCTGATGTGGTTCAATAAAACTTCTCAATGGTCCTTTCTTACTATAACGATCCTTTAACAATCCCTCATCAAATTGAATTCCAAGTTCTTGTGCATAACCTAATGCTGCAGGTCTTGCAGAATCTGGAACAGGAATCACAATGTCCGCATCCTGTAATGGATATTTTTTTGCAAGGAATTGACCAATTCGTTTTCTTGCCAAGTAGATGTTAGTTCCTTCCATTTTGCTAGAAGGTTGGGCAAAATAAGTAAATTCAAATGAACAATGAGCGCGTTGTTTATCTTCGGAAAACATTTCTGTTTCTAATCCATCGTTACTCAATTTGATTAATTCTCCTGGACTTACATCTCGAACTAATTTTGCACCAATAGCTGAAAGTGCAGAAGATTCAGATGCAACTATGTGAAGTGATTGACTTTCTTTATGACCTAAAACCATTGGTCTGAATCCTTTTGGATCACGTGCTGCATAAACTGCATCCGCATCTGATAGAAATGTAAAGCAATAAGAGCCGACCATCTCATTCTTTAATATTGATAATGCGCTTCCAAGTTTACCATTTTCACTAATTAATGATACTAATCTTTGAGCAGCAACTAGTGTATCACTCGCATTTTGTGGTGTAAACGTACAACCACCTACAAGATTAGATAGTTCCTCAACATTAGCAATTGTTCCATTATGAGCAATACAGAGATCTTTTACTTTTAATGGCTGTGCATTTTCAAGTTCACTTTTACCTACAGTAGAATATCTAACATGGCCAATTGCAGAATGTGATGCATATTCATCTGTGATTTTTTTAAATTCATTAGAGGACGAAGAGACTAAACCAATTTTTTTTAGTGGTGCCTTATTTGGGATAGCTATTCCCCATGCTTCTTGACCACGATGTTGTAATGCACGTAGTGAATCAATTATCATTGGAATTACATTAACATCTTCATTGGAAAAAATACCAACAACACCGCAATTCTCTTTAACCATTTTGAATAATTCTCTCCAATGAATTTAGATAAAGATTTTCTGCTTTATCAACTCTTAGTTTCAAAATTGGTTTTGTTGTAGAAGTAAAGATAATCTGATCGCCAGAAAATATTCCAATTTGTGAGAATGAGCATTTATTTTTTGATAATAATTCTTTGATAGATCTGATATTTTTTTTCTTCACTACCAAAATATACCTTGAATGGCTTTCGGAGAATAATGATCCTTCAAAAGACATGCCAGATACATTTTTTAAATTTACGTTACAACCAACATTCCCAAATATACATAACTCAGATAATGCAACTGCAAGACCACCCTTTGAACAATCATGTACATTTTTTACTAATTTCTTCGAGATTAAGGAAAGCACAGATGTCATATTTTTCTTTGATGTAGGAATATCAACTTTAGGTACAATTCCGCCAATAAAATTATGGACGTATTCATAATATTCAGAACCACCAAGTTCATCTTTTGTTTCTCCCAATAATATAATTACATCATTTTCTATAGGTGGTGATGGTAATAATGGAGATTTTTCAATTAATCCCAAAACACCGATTAAAGGAGTTGGTTTGATTGGACCTTCGCTAGTTTCATTATAGAAACTTACTTTTCCACCAACACATGGAATCTTCATTGACTTTGCATATTCGGTTATTCCTTCAATTGATTCCATAAACGTCCAAAAAATTTCAGGATCTTCTGGATTACCAAATTGAAGATGATCAACCATTCCTATTGGGTTTGCGCCAGTACAGACCACATTTCTACATGCTTCCTCAAAACAGCCTATTGCACCGTGTCTAGGATCAAGATAGCAATGTTTTGGATTACCATCAATTTTTACAGATAATGATTTACCATTATCTAAGCGTAAAACAGAACTATCAAATCCAGGTTTTACCACAGTACGAATACCAACTTCATGATCATATTGACGAAACACCCAATGTTTACTTGCAATATTTGGAGAAGAGAGTAATTGCGCTAAAACATTAGAAAATGATTTTTTTATTTTTTTCTTTGGTGATGAGGTGATGTTGGATAGATATTTTGGTATTGATTTTTGCCTATCAATTAATGGACCCCGTGCAACAAAATCTGCAGGTAGTAATGCAAGTGTTTTTTTGCCTTTTTTTACATGCATCATTTTGTCTTTTTTTACCTTACCAATCATAGAACATTGAATTCTAAATTTTTTACAGATTTTATTTATTTTTGGGAATTTCTTTGGACTTGTTATAACAAGCATTCTCTCTTGTGATTCAGATATCATTATCTCATCTGGTGATAAGTCTAATTCACGAAGATGAACATTTTCTACATCTAACTCTATTCCAATACCCAAACTTTCTGCAGTTTCAGATATTGCACATGAAAGACCACCGCCGCCCAAGTCTTTCATTGCATTAATACATTTTTTATCACGTGCTTCTAAAATGGCCTCTATGATTAATTTTTCAATAAATGGATCTGGGATTTGAACTGCTGAACGATCTTCTCCTTCTAAAGCATCGGATGCAAATTGTGAACCACCAACACCATCACGCCCTGTAGAACCACCTATCAATAAGACAAAATCTCCAGCACTTGCATGATTTTTTATAAGTTTAGATTTTTTCCCAAATCCAACTGATGCGACATCAACTAATGCATAATTTTTGTAACATGAATCAAATTCAACTTCTCCTCCAATTGTAGGAATTCCAAGACAATTTCCATAATCTGCAATTCCTGCAACTGCATTTTTGAATAACCATCTTGCATGAACGTCATCTTCTATATTGCCAAATCTTAATCCATCAAATAATGCAATTGGTCTTGTTCCTGCAGATAAAATATCACGAATGACACCACCTACACCAGTTGCCGCACCACCAAATGGTTCTACTGCAGAAGGATGATTATGACTCTCAATATGCACAGTTACAACGTAACCACCGCCAACATCTAAAACACCAGAATCATATCCTTTTTCAACAATGACATTTGGACCAGTAGTTGGAAGCATCCTCAAATGTTTCTTTGATGACTTGTACGAGCAATGTTCAGACCACTCAGCTGCTAACACTTGTAACTCTGTTTTAGTTAAATCACGTTTGATGTTTTGTTTTATATGTAATTTCTCATGTTCTTGAAAACTCAATTTTTTACACCCATTGTTTCAATCAATGATTCAAAGATTAATGATGAAGGCTTGTGGTCAATTTGGTTTATTTCTTTTTCAGCTGCTCTTTCAGGATGAGGCATCATTCCTACAACGTTTCCATCATTATTACACACTCCAGCAATTTGGGATACAGAGCCATTGACCTTATTTTCATATGAAAAGACAATCTGGTTATTCTTTTTTAATTGATTCAAGGTTTCTTTGTCTGCATAATATCTTCCCTCACCATTTGCGATAGGTATTGGAATTTTTTGATTTAGTTTAAGTTTATTTGTAAATGGTGTTTTATTATTTTTTACAATTAGATTAGTCCACTCGCACATAAAATTCAGAGATTCATTTTTGAGTAAGACTCCTGGAAGTAATCCCGATTCAACTAAAATTTGAAATCCGTTGCAAACACCTAAAATTGGAATTCCATGCTCTGCCATTTTTTTTACATCAGAGATAATTGGACTGTTTGCTGCAATTACACCTGCACGTAATCTATCTCCATATGAAAAACCTCCAGGTAAAACTATTGCATCTATATTTTTTGGTAAACTTTTCTCATGCCAGAAAAACTCTGCCTTTAGATTAAACACATCAGTTAACACATGATACATATCACGATCACAGTTACTGCCAGGAAAAACAATAACCCCGACTTTCACAATTTATCTTGTAAATAGAGGTATAAAATTGCTCAGATGACATCTTTTTATTTTAGAAATATGCTAACATGATTATGGGACAAATTCGAGATATAATGGAGAAAAATGTCATAACGATTGAAAAAGACAAAACTGCACAAGATGCAGCTAAGATAATTGCTGAGAAAGACATTAGTTTTCTTGTAGTCATGAATGATGGGCTTCCAGAAGGGGTACTAAGTGAAAGTGATTTTGTTCGTAAAATTGCAGTGGAGGGGAAAAAATCAGGTGATGTATCAATTTCAGAAATAATGTCATACAAATTTCGTTCAGTTGGACCTGCTACCACAATTGAAGATGCAATACAAAAAATGCTAAATAACAATATCCGTAGATTACTAATTCTAGAAAATGACAAACTAGTTGGTGTGATAACTCAAACAGATCTTGCAAGTTATCTAAGGGACCAACTTTTAGTTGATGGTACAATTAAGAGCATTAAGAACGATTAATCTTTTACCACAGTCGCAGTTACCTTGCTTACAAGTGGATTGTAAATCCGCATCTCATCACAAATCTTTACAACTTTATCTTTTGCTATTTTCTCATTTTTTTCACTAATTGAAAACTTTAAGATTGTTCCAGAGCGGATTTTTTTTATAGTTCTATTTTTTCCTTTCAAAACAAGATCATTTAGTATTGTTTCACCTTCCGGATCACTAATTCCAGGTTTATTTTCAATTATAATACTAACAACATAATCTGCCATCAATTTTGATTAAAACTAGTATTATTAGAATTATACTTAATTCAACTATAGAATTGATTTTATAACGGTGGTATAAATTCAATGTAATGAGTAGATTCAGATATTGGAAATTAACATATGAAGAAGTTGAAAAACTAACCTATAATCCAGAGAATATTCTAAATTGGGATATAAAATGCAGCAGAGGTAAAGATGAAGATGCAGAATTTTTTGGAGTGTTTTTGTATAGAAATGGAACCCCACATGACTATGAAACAAAAAAAGGTCTAGTATACTACTACAATAATATAGATAGAAACGAGTTACCAACAATTACACAATTTCTTAAGAAGCGATATGGTGGAGACGTTAAAGAAAAAGGCGAAAGAATATTTCTTGAAGGTTCAAAAGAGATCTTTGCAAGTGATGATATTTCTAAACTAGCTAAGGAATTAGAAGAATCACTCAACGTTACAACTGTCATTACAATGGAAATTCATGAGACTACACCAGAACAACTAAAAGAATGGGGTTTTCCAGAAGCAAAATTATTACCTATACCAACATGAAACATTTTTCTAGAGTTATTCAATAGGATTTATAGATGTCAGAACTCAGTCAACTTAATTCACATCTAGAAGAATTAAGACGTAGAATTATCAAAATTGTAATTGCCATAGGAGGTATTACAATATTTCTACTTACGTTTCATGCAGTGCCATTTGAAATTCTTGGTCTTACTCTATACTATCCATATCCAGAACCATTGAATAACATTGCAGCACAAATAACAAATGTCATGAGAGCAGAACTTGTTCCTGATAAAGTTCAATTAATACAAACTGCACCAGGTCAAGCATTTTTCTCACAAGTTTACATTGCTGCACTTGTTGGAATTGTTGCAAGTGTTCCATTAATAATAAGAGAATTTACTGCATTTCTAAAACCTGCACTAAAGGAAGCTGAAATCAAAGTTGGTCGAACAATAACAATTCCTTCAATAGCATTATTTGTTTCTGGATGTGTTTTTGCATATACATTAGTAATTCCATACATTCTAGATTTTCTATACAAATATGGTGAATCTGCAGGACTAGTAACATTTCTAAATATTATGGACTTTGTTAGTTTCATTTTACAATTTTTATTAGCATTTGGAATTTCATTTCAATTACCATTAATCATGTATGCAATTAGTCAATCAGGAATAACTGATTCGAAATTCTGGAGAAAGAATATTAGATATGCAATTGTTGCTATTGTTATTTTTGGTGCAATCATCACACCGGATGGAAGTGGAGTGACAATGTGGTTTATTGCTGGACCAATGATAGGATTATACCTAGCAGGCATGCTCATAGTAGAGCGTAAAGAACGACAGACCATCAAGACTTAAATTTGAAAAAGGAAGTTTAGAAATAAATGTTAACGAATTTGGCAAATTTCATTGCAGGGCAAGAATGGATTTTCATAATAATAATTGCAGCAGTTTTCATTTTTGGTGCAAAAAAAATTCCTGAGTTAGCTAAAACGTTTGGTAAAGCTAAAGGTGAATACAAAAAGGGTGAAATAGAAGCCGATGAAGAATTGAAAAAATTCAAGGATGCTAAAGAATAGTTAATTTTCTATGACATCAACAAATTTTTGATATAAATTTTCTAATTCACTACTGTAATTCTGTTTCTTGAAAGTATTTTTCAATCCTTTTGGAGTCTTTATTTCTGCATCCACGATGATCTTAGTTTGTGGATTTAATTTATCGTTAACATTTAATGGAATGATTGATTCGGTTATGAAACTACCTTTAATGTCTCCGCCGACAACTCTCATTTGATGTTTATTTGGTGGTTCAGAGAAATGTTTAGCCATTATAACAAACTCGTTTCCCAACAAATGAAGATGTTGAGCAACTAACGAACTTTCATTTCTTATCGATTTGACAGAGATCGATGAGTAAAATTCCGGTAATAATTTCTCAAAATTTTCAAAATCTGTTAAAATTTTAAATGTTTTTGTTATATCTGAATTGATTATTTTTTCAAAAGAAATTTTAGACATAAAATTATTAAAATATTCTAATCTAAATTTTTTTGCTTATTGAGTGCCCCATCTTGTGAATAAATCATGGTCAATATCAAACTGATCTAAACACTTTCCTACAATATGATCAACCATTGCATCAATAGATGTAGGATTTGTATAAAATTCAGTGACTGGTGGCATTATCACAACTCCTAACTGTGCAAGTTTGAGCATATTCTCAAGATTAATGGCAGTCAATGGAGTTTCTCTAGCAATCAAAATTAATTTTCTTGATTCTTTCAATGTTACACCTGCTGCTCTTGCAACTAAAGTTTCATCATAACCATTAGCTATACTAGATAAGGACTTCATACTACATGGAATTACAATCATTCCATCAGTTTTATGGGTACCACTTGATATACTTGCAGCCATGTTTTTTTCATCTGATATACTTGTAGCAAGTGATTTTACATGATCAACGCTATGCTTTGTCTCCATTGAAATACATTTTTCAGCCCATTCTGACATAATTAGATGAGTTTCAATTCCTGCATCTTTCAGCACCTCTAACATTCGAATTCCATAAATCACACCTGTACTTCCAGTAATAGCAATTATCAATCTCATGTAACATTTGAATCAGATTTTACAATATATTAAAGAAGATATTATACTACGCCTGAAAATCATCTAATTTCTCATTGTTTTGCTTTTCTTTTCTTTTATCTAGCCAAATTTTTACTGCACCGGCAGTCATTCCTGAAAATAAAATAATACCAACTAAAACCATTTCTGTATTCATATATTATTTACTATACACTTAACGTAAAAATTATACTCTATGTGTAAATGAATCTCAATCATTTAAAATATGGTGTTAGTTTTAACAGAATATGATTAAAAGATCTGATATGCAAAAAATTGTAAATAATTATTCAGATCTTCGTATAGGGGTACTAGGTAGTCATTCAGCACTAGAAGTAATGGATGGTGCAAAAGATGAAAATCTCAATACTGTTGTATTCTGCCAAAAAGGTAGAGAGGTTCCTTATCAACGCTTTGGAAGAATTGCTGATGAAATAATGATTTTAAAAAAATTCAAAGATATTGCGTCTGCACCAAACCAAAAAAAACTTAGAGATACAGGTACAATAATTGTGCCACATCGTTCATTAACTGCATATCTAGGATATGATATATTAGAAAATAAACTAAAAATTCCGATTTTTGGTAATAGGGCACTATTTCAAGCAGAGGAACGATATAATAAAAAAAATCAATACTACTTGCTTAAGAAAGCTGGAATAAAATATCCAAAAATATTCAAAGATCCAAAAAGCATTAACAAACCAGCAATTGTCAAAGTTCAAGAAAAAAATAGGAAGCTAGAACGTGCATTTTTTACAGTTTCATCATATTCTGACTATAAGAAAAAATCTGAAGAAAAAATAAAGAATGGGGTCATATCAAGAAAAGATTTGAATGAGTCCAGTATTGAAGAATTAGCCATTGGGACATATCTGAATTTTAATTATTTCTATACTCCAATCTCTGAAAATGTAGATTTTATTGGAATTGAACGTCGCCTTCAAACTAATATCCATGATTACAATGCACTTCCTGCAAAACAACAACTTGAGATGAATGTTGAACTACAGAATATTGAAGTTGGACATACACCGGCCAGTATTCGTGAATCTCTATTAGATAAAGTAATTAAAATGGGCGACAAATTTGTCAAGGCAGTAAAGAAGGAGTATTCACCTGGAATAATTGGGCCATTTTCACTTCAGAGTGTAATTACTAAGGATCTTGAACTAATTGTTTATGATGTATCATTACGAGTTCCAGGAAATCCTATTGTAGCTACAACAAGCCCATACACAAAATATCAGTATGGTAAAACATTTGGAATTGGAAGACGAATTGCTATGGAAATCAACAAAGCAATTGAAGATGACAGATTAAGTGAAATTATTACTTAGAAAAACTTTCTATAGGATCCTGTAATAGTGTTTTTCTCACCAAGATAGGAATGTTATAGTATACTGATAATGCCACTGCATCCGAAGCTCTATAATTTCTTAATACCATATCTTTTTTTCCAGTAAGATACAAATTTGCACGTAATGCATCTCCACTATCATAAATTTTTACTTTTACAAGAACCTGTTCATTTTGTTCACAGATATCTTCTAACATTTTGTAAATAGTAGGAACTGTATCATGATCACCATCCATAAAACTTGCAATATGACGTGAGACTTCCCCAGAAAATGCACGCATATGAAATTCTTTATTCTCATCAGATTTGAAAACAATCAGACCTTCATTTCCATATGGATCAACAAATCCAAGATTTGCAATCTTCACTACCTCATAATCCAAATCTTGATCTTGATTAATTTTCAACTTAATCCATTACATAATCAATTTCTTAAAAATATATTGAACAACCAAATTGATCCAATATGAAATTACAGGCTACATCAGGTAGTCAAAATGATAAACGGTTGATTCTATTAGGTATTTTCTCAATTGCAATTTTATTTTTGATATATTCCAGATTTGAAAATCCAGGGATTACACCTGACGCAATAAGTTCAATTGAAAGATTAAGTGCTATGTTTTACCTTCTACTTGCAATATCTTTTGGTGTGATTGGAATTGGATTAAGAAAATATCAAAAAAGAGTTGCTGCAACAGGAAATCAAACTGCAATATCTATGATTTGTAATTCAACTATTAGTAAAAGTGCTGCCAGAACATTTATCATTACATTTGTAATATATGGATTCTTCTTTTCAATGACTTCAGGAATTCTAGTTTATCAGCCAGAAGTAATTTTTTCATATCATTATGGTGCTGAAGTTCCATCAGCGCATATTACACCATGTTGTGGACCAATAGGTTACATGCCCAAATTTGTTGCGTATCTAACAGAACATGTTGGAATACAAATTATCCCAATAAATCTAGTTCTACAAGTTACAGTGTCATATCTTGTAGCAACAAATACTGCACTAGCAGTAAACGCTATATCTATAACAAAAAAAACAGGTGGCCTTGGAAGTATAGGTGCAACTACTGGATTATTTATTGCATGTCCTACATGTGTAGGTTCATTTCTTTCATTATTTGTAGGTGCAACTAGTGTAGTTGCATTCACAGTAGCTGTAACAGAACTTCAAACACTGTTTATTGCAATCACAATACCAATATTGATTTTAACACCTTTCATAATATCTCGAAAAATATTAAAAGTACAAGATCAAAATTAGTTAGTTTTTGGTACTATCTGTGGATTTTCATAATTACCTATATCAAATCCATCACGACGTAAATATTTGAGAACCAATTTGTAAACTAATTCATCATGATTTACTTCAATTAATAATTCAGACCACATGAATTTTCCTTTTTGTTTAATCTTAGGTTTTAATTTATCATTAATTGACTCTGCTATTTTTTTACAGTCATCATATGAATTACCATTAAGATATGATGTTCCTCTACCTGCACAAACCTTCATAAAATTATTTAAGAAATCTCAAATAAAAGAGTTAAGTTACTCACTATTTTTTGAATTTTCTATATATGAGGAATCCAATAACACCTAGTAATCCTATTAAAATCAGAATTGCACTAATTGCTGATAAATAATCATTAAGAAATAATTTCGTCTCAAACCATGCATAAGGTAAAATTGTAAAAAAATCATACGCCGAAAAATCTTCAATTGTTCCTACAGCCAATGCATATTTTCCAGGAGTAGAATTTTCATCAAAAACGGCTAAATAATAGGTTCCATCAACAGGAAAATCAAAATTAATTTCTTGGCGCTCCCAATATGTCACTTGTCCAAATGGCTCATAAAATTCCTTAGAAGGAATAATTCCATCATAGTCAAAAACATATGCATCATAACCTTGTGGTAAAGAAAAATCAAAACTTGTTCTTGGTTTTAGAATTTTGAATTCTTCAATTAAATCCAAGTGAGATTCAACGCCGATAAATGCAATAGATGGTGTAAATTCTATAAGATTTTCAAGTTTGGGAATTACAATACTTGCATAAAGTGGATCCCCCTGTTTTCCATAAAAAGAGTAATACCGAATATCACCATTAATTTCTTCATACATTGCCCAAGAGATACTAGGATCAGGAATTTCTAATGAGCTGTCAATTGAAATATTTGAACCATCTGTAGGAATTAGTTTATGCGCATATGCTGTTGATGGTGTTAGCATCACTATTCCTATGGCAGTAATTAAAAATAGATTTTTTGTTCTATTCATATGATGATTACAAATTTCGAGAATTTAATGGACACGAGTCTAAGTATCTAGTGCTAACTAAGATGTAGTAATTTTTTATATTATATATTCAAGAAAATGAACAATTTCATGCAGGAGCCAAAACCACCATTAAAATTCAAAATTAAAATTAATAGTAAGCGAGAAAATAATCTATATGGCAAGGCAATATTTCATGATAATACCTACAAACTGGTTGTCAAACCAACAGAAGATAATGATAATATAAAAATTCCATTCAAAATACTGGGAATCATGAATGAACCTCATTTAGTTAGATTGTCTGGGATTACAGGTGCATACACCGAATTTAGGTTAGAGGTTCACGAATCACCAAAAAATATTGAAATTTACTCATCCAGTATCATAGATGATGTAAAAACAAGTAAAAAAAAATATGACACAGTAGAAATTTTTGTTAATTAATCAAGACCAACACAATAATGTAGATTTATCTGATTGACCGAAAAAAAAACCAACGCTGATCCTATCTAACACACCATTAATTTTTGATATGGTATGATAATGAATTGGATTTATGATAACTATATCTCCAACATTTGGTTTAATTTTTATGAATTTACTATCATTTACAACATCATCTGAATAGCCAAATTCAGGAAACCGAAATTGTTCATCACTCTTTTTCCATGATTTTTGATATAAAATTAGTTCACCGCCTGACTGAGCAGTCTGTAAATGTAAAACAGCAGATAATTGATTTCGTAGTTTTGAAACCGTATAATTATTTGCCTCAAAACTAGCATTATCTCTGTGAATAGGAAATGATTCATCACAATTATGAATCCTAAAAATACCATTTGAGTATATTTTGCCATTTTCTTTAGCTGGTATAATTTTTTTAGTGAATATTGCTGAGAGTAAATCTCGCATTATGTATCGTGGATCTTCAATATCAGAAAAGACCTGTCTTAGCTGATGATCCATATGCTTTGTTTTTTCAAAATATTGCGTTTTGAAGTTAATGTATGAATTTAATGACTCACCGACATATCTCGAATTTGGAGAGAAATTAGTCATGTTATGAAACTCTGTAATTTTTTTAGAAACTTCCTTACAAGTTATTTCTGATAATGCATTTTCGAGAATTATTGCAGGTATTACACCAGTCACAAGATTATCTAAATCTGGACATTTTTGGTGTTTCTTAATGTAAACTGATTTCCAATGTCTTTGCAATTAGTATCCACCTGCACCAGAATGAAAAACCTTACAAGTTAACCCATCATTAGAACGTGTTTCAATTTCACATTTGATGAACTTCCCTTTTATTGCATCCTCAATTTGTTGAATTGTTCGTATACTAGGTTCTGCAGGTATACTCATAATGTCAATTTCTGTAAAAATAATTATCTCATTATCGGCATAATCGTTTTTGTTTTCGTCTTTTCTATGAGTTACATTCATTTCAAATTTATTATTATCAATGACTTTTGTAACAGTGCCCCAAACTATGTCATTCATATAAAATCAGTTATAATGCAAATACTATGGAGCAACTACAAGATTTAATGGCAAGTCCAATTTTCCAAATGGTTCACCAATTCTCAAATAGTAATCTTTTCCCGAGTCATACAAAAAGTCTTCATAACTTCCATATCCAATTGCTGGTCCCCATAGAATCTCAAAGAATCTGTTCTGTCCTGGTTTCAGCACGACATTCCCAGATGTAAAGTCTGAGCCCGAATTAACCCATTTATGACCACCATCCCAAACATTATAGTTACAAATTGAAGGACTTGTGCACGTCATAGTTACATTACTGGAGGAGCCTGTGTTTTCAGCTAGGACTTTTAAGTTTAACAAAGCTTGACCAGTTGCAGTGTATGCAATGTTGTTATATTGCTTAACAGTACCCCGTTTTTCCTCTTGCCAGTTAGCTGCGTAATAATACGTGATAGGTCCTACCTGGTATGATTCACTGTTGTCTTTGTACATCTTTAGATTATAATCATCTTTGATTACCTTCTCACAATCTCTGATTAACCTTGCATTCTCCTCATTTTGGCAAACCAAAAGCATCTCGTCTAATGTTTTATCTCCACTCTGACTAGTAGATTTTGGTGTATGATCTTCTTGTGGTTGGTATTGTGATGGTTGGCTCATGTCGTTACCTACCGAACTTGCACTTACTTGCATGATTCCCATTTTTATTAAATATTGAATTCCATTAAGAAAATCGTTTTCTGAAATTGCATCGTCTGCCCACCAACCTGCATTATTTTTTACCCAATCTGGTATACTATCAGAAGTAGATGCACTACGTGTGGTTGATGGAACTGTGATTATGCCTTCCTCAATTAAAAATTGCATGCCTGATACAAATGCTTGATCATCAATTTGACCATCTGCCCACCAACCTGCATTATTTTTTACCCAATCTGGAACATTTGCAGCATCTGCTAAACCTACAAATGAGGTTATGAGAATAATACTTGCCAAAACACTGATAATCTTTTTCAATAATTTTCTGCCTGTAATTTAATATATAAAGCACGTGCCTAGTTATACTACTAGTGCTAACCTTTTCTGAACATTAATGATTTTAATTGATATAACAATAATACACATTAAAATGGTAAAATTTCAATTTACAAAAATCATTGATGTGGATAGAGACTTGATCTTTGAAATAAGTACTGATTACAAAAATTTTACAAAAGTTCTGCCAAAATATTTTAAAAATCTGGAGATAGTTGAAAGTAATGATAATAAAACAATAATAAAAGAAACAGTAAATTTTTTGAATAGGACAGATACAATTTTAACAGAACATATAATCATCAAACCAGATCAACACATAATTACAATGCTAGATGGGCCAGCAAAAGATAGTTGTTTTGATGAAATATATGAAAAAAATGGCTCTAATACAAAAATTGTAATAAATGTAAATTTTATTCTGCATGGGAAATTAAAGATTATTGGATTTTTTGCAAAGAAAAAAATTCAAATGCATATGGAACAGGTTATGAATGAGTTCGTAAGTTATGCTAAGAGCAATAAAACTAATTAGATTATCTATCTAAAAAATTCATTAATTTTGGATGAGCAAGAATTGAACTATGTGCTGCAGAATCAGTTCCGATACCATAACTGATAGTTGAATCACCCACAAAGAATAATCCGTCTACATTTTTTACGGAATGCGGCATTTTATTTTTCCATACTAAACCTGGCTCCTTCACTACAGCCTCAACAAGTTTCCATGCCATACCTCTTTCCCAAAGTAATGCCATGTTAAAATCAGGATATATTTCAGAAAGCTCCTTTTTCATCTGTTCCACAATTTCTTTTATGCGACTTGGGTTATCTGTTTCTTCTGGCTTTACTGGAGTTCCAACAATTATCAAATGTTCACCAGGAGGTGAAACAGATGGTGTAATATTTGAGATAAAGAATATTCCTTTTGACACATAATCTTTACCTACTGGAAAAACAACCTGTCTAGAATCAATTTGTTTTGATAATGCAAAATGAACCTCGACAACAGATGTAGTTTTATTGAGACGATTTGTCTGTGTTATGAATTCTTTATCAAATACTCCTTCATCAAATAACTGATTTATTGCATGATATGCTGGAAATGAGATTACAACACAGTTAGTTTCCACATTTGTACCATCAGTCAATATAACACCTGTAACTTTTCCATCTGAAATTGAGATTTTTTTCACAGACTTGCCTAAAATTACATCTGACTTTTTTTCTGTTATGTAATCTGCCATAACTTGAGAAATTCTATCATATCCACCCATGTCAGGATAAGCAAATTCACTTGTTCCACCTTTGAATGGATTTGCTCTAATTATCGTTCGTGCAAATTCACCAAGTGATATATGATCTGTCGTATCAGCAAACGCCAACATACAGACTGCATCAAAAAAACGCTTTGAATGGTAATCCAATCTTTTTGTGACTTGTGTTAATGGTGTTTTATCAAGTTCTTCAGTTTTTTTCATACTTGTGAATGCCATTGGTAGTAAGATTCTAAGTAATGATAATCTACTACGAAATGGAATCAATGACATCTGGAGAACATCTAAAATCCCTTTTGGATATTTATGAAATCCACTCCCGTCATAAAATGCAATATCTCCAACTATTGCCAACTTTAACCTTGATTCTATATTGACATCTTTCATGACTTGATATATTGCAGATTTTTTATAGAATGGCATTATATGAAATCCATTATCTAAAATATGATTTTTATATAATATTGATGAGGTTCTTCCTCCTACTTGTCTAGATTTTTCAAAGATTTTTACATTAATATTTTTATTTACCAGAAGTAGGCCGGTTGACAACCCACCTATTCCCGCACCAATAATTACAACTGGATGTTTAGTCATTAAATTATTAACCTATCATCCCAAGTTACTTATGCTAAAGAAAAGTTTTTTCCTAGATCGTTATTTGAATTATTGCTAACTTTCGCTTTTTTCTTATTTCTTGACTTTGTTCTCAAGATCATCTTGCAACATGGGCATCTAATTTCTTCTGTTGACATAAATACTTCGCACCAACTACAGCGTTTCAAACCAAATTGATATTTTTTTGCATTTGGTATCGATTGATGTTTCAAGTGAATACAAATTCCTTTGCATGATGCTCCCATATACTATCTATTCATTCATCATATATATCTCTAGTGTTAATTTAATAAAATAGTGCTAACTAATTTAGATTGGTGGAAATTTAATGAAAAAATAAAAAATGGCTAATAGTATGCAGCACTAGCAGAACCAATTATAGATATAACAGATTCATGACTTGATATTTCTGCAACTGTACTTACATTCATTAATCCAGTTACAACAAGTTTTGTTTTTTCCCATCTATGTACTGCAACTTGAACATGGTGTTTTTCACTTATGTCATATTTTGGACGTTCGATGTCTATTCCTTCTTTGAAGGCTACTTCTAGATGCACATGTGGAAGACTATCTGAAAACTTTCTCTCCAAAGCCATTATCTTCACCAGTAAATTGTTGTTTACTTTAGGATATGCTGTAGATATTCTGTTCAAAAAGTCATCATAGAGTTTCTCTATGTCTGCACCTGGTTCTAAAGAATTACCAGAATCCACCAATTCTCTCCACCTTTGAATAGTCTTCGTGTAGGATGAATCCACCCATAAGTCCCATTATTGCTCCAAAAATCACATGAAGTATTAATGAATGGTAGTAGATTCTGTCACTGTTAAACAACAACGTGGCCAAAGCCTCTTGTTCATCCAAGTCAAAGTCAGATATGTCGGTGATAATTAGTTCTACTTCCATTATTGGAGTCATAACAAACATGTGAATTGGTAAAAATGCTAATGTGAAAACAATAAGTCCAGTTAACACACCGGTCATAATTGCCTTGGGTACGGTCACCAATCTAAAAAATCTCCATATGTTTGAAGCCAATAAGTACATAGCACCAATCAATGCTGCGACGCCCATATGGGCCATAAATCCTAGTGCGATCCCAGAGAATTCATCAACACCCATTGTTACTCCAATGGTTTTGTAGAATGTTCCTGTAGGAATATCTAGCATTTGATCTATTGCAAAAAACGAAGAAAACAAAGCAAAACCTGCAACGAGGCCAGCTCCTATTCCTGCTTTTACGAGACCTTTCTTGGTTGGTAGTTGTATTGCACTCATTAATCAACAAGTGCTAACTGGATATATATCGTTTATGCACTATGATTAGCATAGTGGTAAAAATTTACGATCTAATGCATAACTTAGCACTAAATGAAAAAATAACAATTGGGTTTTATATTCTAACTAATTTAAAATAGACATGACAGAAGAACAAGAATGGGCAAGTTTGTTGGCAGAAGTTTTCGATAAACTAACTGCAAAACATGCAGCAATTACCTACAAGTTCGATAAACTAGAAATGACTGGTACAGTAGAACGAAATGGTAAAAAAGTTCCAACCGGAACTGTAATACTAACAGGCGGCCTAACTATAACAACCAAATAAACAGGAATAGCGAAAATGAAATCTAAGCTTCCTGCCAATTTTTTAATATATCTTAAAAGTGGACAGCTCACTATTACTAATAAGGAGAAAACTGCAATAGAGTTTAATTCTAAAGGCAGTACAAGGACGCTTGATATAATAGATTTACCTACAAAAATACCAGGTAATATGAGTCTGTTAAAACAATTAACAGAAGCTAAAGATTTAGCAAAAATGCTAAGCAAAGAAGGAGTTACCTTGGAGGTTAAACATAAAGGAAAACTAATTCTACGTCTTGGTAAAAATGCAAGACCAAAGTTATCTACATTGGTTACATTTTCTCGTAGCGTAGAAATAGTAGATCTTAGTGAACTTCGAAAACTTGACAAAGAAATTTCCTAATTAAAATTATTTCAATTTTAGTTTCCATTAAATATTCTGAGTTTTAACTAGAATTATGACATTACTGAATGACAGCATTGTAGAAACTGTTTGGGAAAAATTCCCTGAAAAACGAGGTGTTCCGGAACAAGGAGATGAAATTTTTACCAAATGGAATTTTCAAGATTTTCAAGATAGTGGATACCTAAACTTTAGAGCTGATAGGGCAGATCTTTTTGCACTGAGTATCATGGTTGAAAATTATGCAGCAAAACACAAATATCCATTGCTAGCATCATTTGAAGACGAAAGTAGATACAAGTTTGTTGAAGATAGATACATGAAATTGATGAAATCAATACCACGTGTATGGGTAATTGGTAATTTCAACAATCCAAATCTTGCTCAGACTGTTCCACCAAGTTGTAAAGTGATTAGTTGCATAGGCACACCAATATCCACTGTTTGGGCAGTTGTAACACGCGGAAGCGATGGTCCAGTAGGACTAATTGCAGACGAAGTTGGTAATCGAAAGTTTAAAGGATTTTTTACTACAAATCCAGATGTTATGCAACATGCAGTTGACTTGATTGCCGAAACCCTTGTCACAACATTTGATTTTAACAAATCAGAGTATGCTGAGGGTGGAAAAGGCGGCTACTAATCTATTTTTTAGATTTTTTTAGAATTTTTGGTAATTGTACAAGTGATTGGTTACTATCAATAATAATTGCATCAAATTTTGCTTTGGAACCATCAGTAAAAGCTTGACCACCAACAAAAACTGGAATTTTTTTATTAAATTCCCGAATTTTTTTAGTCAATCTTTGCCCTGCAGGTATACTATCAGGGAGTGTGATTGAAATTATAACTCCGTCAGCAGATACACTTTTCATAAAATTTAAGACAGATTCTGCCGGTGTTGACGGTGATAGATTAAATGTTGTAAACCCTCTGTTTGCCAAATAACTTTCTACAACACTGCAACCTAAACTGTGTTCTTCTCCAACAGGAGTCGTGATAATGATTTTTCCATTTGTGCCTTTATGTTTGCGCTCTTCAAGGATAACTTTTACTAGACTGTGTGCAACATTGCTTGCAACATGTTCAGTTGCAACTGAAAGAATTCCAATAGACCACATCTCGCCTATTTTTTCCATGACAGGATTTAGAATTTTTTCAAAAAACTGATCTAACGAATTACTATTCAAGAATCCAGCATATACTTTTTTTGCACCTTGAAGATCACCTTCCGTGAGAAATGTAAATGTCTGTAACTGTAATTTTTCTATTATCTTTTCTCTTTTTTCTCTATCCTTTGGTGTATTTTGTAATAGAAATGCCTGGATTTTAGGATCATGCCTGTACTCCGCAGGTATATCATCCTGTGTTACATTATGGATTACACCTAGATACTTGATAGTTTCTTGCCTAGAGGTCTTGTGGAGTTTATCCCATGTACTTTTTACTAAATACAAATAATCAACGTTCTTTACATTTTTTTTTCTAATGTAAACCAAATTAAGTATAGATGTATTTTAATGCCTAATAAGGTTTATCTAGTGCCTAATATAGATTTATTAGATAATTTCTTTAATTATAATTAATTACCACTATTAATTCAAAATTCCAATATGGTATATTAATTCTGAAATGAAACGATATGTAATTGTCTCAAAAAACTAAACAGTATTCCACTCAACAAATAAAGCCTTATTCAATTTTGGTTACTGGTGCAACTGGCTTTATCGGCAAAAAATTACTAACAAAACTATCAGATTCAGGCTATAAAGTTAAGGCAATGTCAAGATCAAAATATCCAGATACAGAAAATATCCAGTATGTCAAAGCAGATGCACTTGATGCCGAATCATTATCCAATGCAACTAACGGAATTGAAACTGCTTTTTATTTACTACATTCAATGGAGGGTTCAAAAAAGGAATGGGGAAAATTTGCAAGTAGGGAAAAACAACAAGCAGAGAATTTCTTGAAAGCTGCAACAGATGCCGGGGTAAAAAGAATAATCTATCTTGGAGGATTAGTTGACGAAGATACAGATTTATCAGAACATATGAAAAGCAGACAAACTGTTGGTAAAATTCTGGCATCGGGAAATATTCCTGTAACAGAACTACGTGCATCAGTTATTGTTGGTGCAGAAGGAGGATCATTTGCAATGCTCAGATATCTTGTAGAACGATTACCACTAATGGTATGTCCAAAATGGGTCAAGTCACAAACACAGCCAATTGGAGTAGATAATGTTGTAGATTATCTAATTGGAGTAATGAAAAATAATGAAGCCGCTGGAAAGATCTTAGAAATAGGTGGTCCAGATATAATGACATATGAGCAATTAATGAGATTATATTCATCAATCCTTAATAGAAATCTTAACATAATTCAAATACCATTTTTGACCCCAAGGTTATCATCATATTGGGTAGATTTAGTAACTCCAGTAAAAGCATCTCTAGCACGACCACTTGTTGACAGTTTAGTGCATGATTCAATTGTAAAAGACAAAGCAATTGAAAAATTAGTTCCACTGAAACTTGAACATATGAATGAAGCGATAAATAATGCAATAACTGAATCTAAGGCATTCAAACCTATCACAAAGTCACCTGAAGAAAAAACATCATACAAAGTTAACCAAAAAATACTCTTAGTTTCACTGTGTGCAATGGCCATAATTGGCTCTACATATTATTGGATGGATGATAGAACAGATGTATGGGAAATTTCTTGGGTATTCGGTTCACTCATTTGGTATGCGGCAATTCTTTTTGCAATCTCATTTGTAAAGCAAAAAGCAAGATTAGGTTATCTAATTGGAGGTGTTTTGGCGTGGATAACAATGGCATTTTGGTTGTTTGATAATTTTTACGTGGTGTTTGATATATCGTTGGTGGCAGCACAGCCAAGTATTGACGTAACATTGCGAAATTTCATAGGAGTTGCATTTGCAGGGCTTGCTGTATTTTCATCCCACAATGTATTTCACAAAGTCAGAGTTTATCAAGCAAGAGGAGAGCCAGTATTGGAATCAGCTGCTGCAGAAGTTCCCAATGGGACAAGACCTGTGTATAACACAGATTTTTCATAATAAAGAAACAAACTCAAAGGTAAACGCCGGGAGAGGGATTTGAACCCCCGTGTGCAATGCACAGACGCTATCCTGTAATGAGATTTCGAGGCGTCCGCCTTGGACCAAGCTTGGCTATCCCGACACAATACTGAGCAATATGCCCTAAAATAGTGAATCGATTAAAACAGTAAACACAAAAACTGGGAATATTATATCATAATATGGGATTAGATCTAAAACCACTATTAATTCGTGAGAAAACAAAACTTGAATCATTTACAAATAAGATTGTGGCAATTGACGCATACAATGCAATTTATCAATTTCTAGCAATAATTCGTGGTCCAGATGGAATGCAATTGACAGATTCACAAGGTAGAGTTACTAGCCACATCACAGGATTACTTTATAGGAATATCAATTTTCTATCATTAGGAGTAAAACCAGTATATGTTTTTGATGGAAAGCCACCATCACTAAAATCAGCAGAAATTGAACATAGAAAAAGAACCAAAAAAGATGCAACCGTAAAATACGAGAGGGCATTATCTGAAGGAAATATGGAAGATGCCAGAAAATATGCACAGCAAACAACTTCTATGAGAGATGGAATGGTTGATGACTCGAAATATCTTTTAGATTTATTTGGAATTCCACACATTCAAGCACCATCTGAAGGTGAAGCAACAGCTGCATTACTAACAAAAACTGGAATGGCTGATGTTGCAGCAAGTCAAGACTTTGATTCAATATTATTTGGAGCTAAAAACCTGGTTAGAAATTTTACAAATAGTGGAAGAAGAAAACTACCTAATAGAAATACGTATATCGAAATTGAGCCAGAAATAATTAACTTCCAAAAAAACCTAGATAATCTTGGTATTACACAAGAACAGCTTATCGATGTAGGGATTTTAATTGGAACTGACTTTAATCCAGATGGATTTGAAAGGATTGGACCAAAAACAGCAATCAAAATGATAAAAGAGCATGGAAGATTAGAAGACATTACACAAATTCAAGAGCAATTAAAGATAATTGATTTTGATGCAATACGCAAGATCTTTTTAGAACCTGAAATTGCTAAAGTGGATAAAATTGAATTTGGTAAGATCGACTATGATGGTATTGCAGAATACTTGTCAAATGAGAGAAGTTTTTCACGTGACAGGATCGACTCATCATTAAACAGACTAAAGAAGAGTTTAGAAAAAAAGAGTCAAACTTTAGAAAAATGGTTTTAATCTATTTTTTTGATTCCATTCTAGCACACTCGATACAAAGTTTGCCTACTTCAAAAACATAAAGTAATTTTTGACAATTTGTACATCGTCTTTCTAGTCTGGTTTTATCATAACCATAGGGCATAAATTATTTAGACATTTCATAAATAAGAGTATGATGATTATGGCATAGATTGTCTTAACTTATGTTGACTCATTCCAATCTTCTTTTTGCCATCTTTAATTAATTTCATGGCACACTCTAGTGATTCTTGATATGTGTGAGATGAAAGTTTCCTGGAACATAGATTACAAACTATATCATTCATCGGCTATATTACGGCATTATACTAAAAAAGTTCAGCGATCTGATATGTTAACTGATTTTTGTATCTCATCAAAAGCAGATTGAACTTCAGTAACTGCAGCACCATCTTCCAATGTACTAACATCACCAACTTTTTCCTTGTTTGCAATTGCCTTGAGTAATCTACGCATAATTTTTCCACTACGTGTTTTTGGAAGTTTAGAGACAATATAGAATTCCTGGGGGATGGCAATTGCACCAACACTATTTCTTACAGTATTTCTTAATTCATTGACTATTTTTTCTTGTGTAATTTCTATGCCGTCATTTAAAACAACAAATGCAATAATTGACTCACCCTTAATTTCATCAGGAATACTACATACTGCAGATTCTGCTACGTAATCATGAGAAACTAAACTGCTCTCAAGCTCAGCTGTTCCAATTCTATGTCCTGCTACTTTTAATACATCATCAGATCTTCCTAATAGCCAAAAATAACCGTCAGAGTCACATATGGCATAATCACCTGGATAATACTTATTTTCAAACTTTGACCAATACACATCTTTGTATTTTTCATCATCATTCCAAAGTGTCATTAACATTCCTGGCCATGGATTTTCTATTATCAATGATCCCTTTGTATTTGCAGGTACTTCTTTTCCATCTTCATCTACAACGCTTATGCTTACGCCTGGAACTGGTTGTGTTGCAGAACCCGGTTTTAAGAAATTTGATTCTATTCCAGGCAAAGATGAAATCATCATACCACCAGTTTCTGTCTGCCACCAAGTATCAATTATAGGACAACGTTTCTTCCCAATCACATTAAAATACCATTTCCAGACCTCAGGATTAATTGGCTCACCTACAGTTCCAAGTAATCTTAAAGTTGATAAATCAAATGAGTTTGGTTTTTCATCACCAAACTTCATAAACATTCGTAATGCAGTAGGTGTTGTATAGAATATTGTTGCCTTATATTTCTGAATTATATTCCACATCCTAGATATATCAGGATAATCTGGTGCACCTTCATACATTATTTGTGTAGCACCATGTAACAATGGACCATAAACTACATAACTATGACCAGTGACCCAACCAATGTCTGCAGTACAAAAATAGATATCACTATCTTGAATGTCAAACGCCCATTTGTACGTTGAATGTAAATGTGTAAGATATCCACCTGTACCATGTAAAACACCTTTTGGTTTTCCAGTTGTGCCAGAAGTATAAAGTATGTAAAGTGGATGAGTGCTTTCTAATTCTTCTGCTTCACATTGATCAGATGCATGTTTCATTAATTCCGACCATAGGTGATCTTTTTCATTTAATGTAATTTTCCCTTTGACTCTTTCGAAAACTATTACATGTTCAATAGATTTTACTTCTGAAACAGCCTCATCTACTATATCTTTTAATTTGATAATCTTACCTTTACGAAAACCACCATCCGCAGTAATAACAATTTTTGATTCTGAATCTTCAACACGATCTCTTAACGAAGTTGAACTAAAACCTGAAAATACTACTGTATGAATAGCCCCAATTCTTGCACACCCTAACATGGATATTACCAATTCAGGAACCATTGGTAGGTAAATTGTCACCCTATCGCCTTTTTTAATTCCAAGTGATTTTAGGACATTAGCAAATTTTTTTACCTGTATGAATAACTCAGCATAGGAAATAGATCTCTGACTAGCATCCTCACCCTCCCAAAATATAGCAATTTTATCGGATTTTTCTGTTTGATGAATATCAAGCGCATTATATGACGCATTAAGTAATCCACCCTCAAACCATTTGGCAAATGGCGGATTCCAATTCAGTGTGGTATCCCATGGTTTAAACCACTTTAATGATTTTGCCTGGTTTTCCCAAAATCTGATAAAATCGTCTTGTGATAATTTTCGTATGTCTGGATATGATTTTCCTAAATTTATTTCAAATTTTTCAGACGTCATACTTGGTTTAAAAAAAAGTAATTAGTAAATGTTAAAAATATTATAAAATTACTCAGAGCGCATACGCTTTAACCATTCTGGCTCTGGTTCAGATGATGGCTTCGATTCATTTTTTTCAGTCTCAGGTGGAATTACCATTGGAGGTCTTGGAATATTATTCTCTGGTTTTGTTTCACTTGGTGGTTCGGGTAAATGTGTTTGTGCTGATACTTGTTGATTGTTTCCTGATAGATATGAAACAGCAGAATCCTGTATAGGGTGAGATTCAGGTTCTGTAGGAATTACATCCTCAAGTGAGAGATTGGATAGCCTAGATTTGACTTTAGCAATCTCAACTTTCTCGTGTTTCATATGTTGAAGTATTTCGTCAGTTTCTTTTTTAACTAAATCGAATGTCTCCTGAGAAATCTCGTCACTCTTACTTTGAACTTTTGCATCAAACAGCATGACTTTTACAGATTTAATTTCTGTATCGATTTCAACGACTCTTTCTTCTAATTCAGAAATAATGTCAGATTCAGTTTCCTTGAGCGAGTTTAATTTGCTCTTGTATTGACCGTGGATTAATTCTGCATCAGATTTCATTTTATCGTTGTCAGAGACAATTTCCATTAACGCAGTAAGACGTCGGACAGTAAGCTCCTTTTCTCGGAGTAGACGTTGTGAGTCCAATCGCCATTTTGGTATGAAAATTACTACTTCAGGGTTGTTTGGATTTGGTTGTAGTACGAGCTGAGAGTATGGTACTTGTTTTAAACAACCTGAACCACAGTTGATACCAACAGTCTGAGTTGAACCATCAATATCAGTGGTAGTGCCTAAAATTTTACCCATTGGAGCACCATACATATCCTTGACAGGTTTTCCAATGATCACAGCCTCGTTATTACTCATGACGAATAGTTTCTTGTTTCATATAATCGACAAAGTGTTAACAAGCTTAGAATTTTTAGTAGAAAGAAATTAACCAAATGAACACTATAGGCACACAATCGGAAATTTAAAATTAATAAAAAATTATTTGAAGATAATGATTGAAAAAGACGAAGTAAGTGAGATACTTGAATTTATTTCACAGTATTGGATTAAATTAAAAAATGACCCAGAGAATGAAGCATTAAAAATGCTACCAAGTAAATTTTGGATGAAATCTCTTGGTGGACCAGTTGGAAATAAAGATGGGCCAAAAGGTCGGTGGATAACTACTTTGATGTATACCGAAGACCCAGAAATGGACAATGCATTCAAAGAGGTTTTGAAACGTTGGCAATCTAAAGGACAGCAAACAAGTACTGAAGTTCCAAAAAAGTCACCCGATCTAATTCAAATCAAAAGAGGATAAGATTAATACTAATTAGAAGCCTTGGTTTGTATTGCCAAAGTTTTCCAACAATGAAAAAAATATTCTAATAAAACATTTTTCTAATACTGAAAATTCTGTTTTTGCAATAACTACACCAAAGCAAGTTGATCGTGGTGCATTGATGTCACGATATAGTAGAACAGACAAAGACATGAGAAGAATATTCCTGGATGAATTTCTAAAAAATAAAAATAGAGGTGAAGAATTCTATACGCGTGTTCTCTTGGAATATGGAGATGACTCAGTTGCAGAATTAGGTAGTGCGCAAATTGCCATAGAAGGGCTTTCTAATATTGCAGTTAAAAAAATTGAAGATCGTAGAATTGGTTTCTCATATTTAGAAAAATCTTCAAGATATGTATCATGGGATAAAAAAATTAATGGTAGATACAAATTTTATCGAGAACCTACAATAATGAAAACACGTTATGCAGATAAATATTTAGAAGCGTGTAATTTAGATTTTGAAATATATACAAAAAATATTCAGCCAATGCTAAAGTTAATTCGTGAAAAAGATTCAATTGAAAATTATACATTTAGAGATAAATCAGGAAAAGAAAAAAAATTCTCTCAACTTAAAGATCAAGATAAAATTAAATCAGCAGGTAGAATATACAATGCTGCAACCAAAGCTAAGGCACTTGATGCACTAAGAAGTTTACTTCCTGCATCAACTTTAACAAATGTTGGGATAACTGGAAATGGACGTGCATTTGAATATCTTCTTAGTATACTTTTTAGTTCAGAATTAGAAGAAGAGAAGATATTAGCATCTCAAATCAAGCGTGAGTTAGATAAAACAGTCAAATCTTTTGTCAGAAGAGCTAATGACAAATATGGTAAAGCTCTTCAATTATACATTACAAACACAAGGAAAATCTCACAGAATTTATGCAAAAAACATGTAATTGGTACTCCTAGGCGTGGAAGTAAGGTAAAATTAGTTGAATGTGGAACAGAGTCAGATTCTATAAACAGTGTAATTACAGCACTAATCTACGAGCAATCTCCTAGTATAACTTTTTCAGAAATACAAAAAAATGTTAAAAAAATTAGTACAAAAGAAAAAATAAAAATTATTAATGACTTAGCTGCAATCCGAAAAAATAGAAGACATAGACCTCCACGTGCATTTGAAATGGTTAATTATACATTTGATCTAGTTACAAATTATGGAATGTTTAGAGATTTTCATAGACATAGAGCATTAACTTTAGAGAGACAGCTGTTAACAACTGATAATGGATTTGATATTCCTAATGAAGTAATAGAATTAGGAATTAAAAAAGAATTCAATAACTGTATGAACTTTACAAAAGATGTTTTTAATTTAATTAAGAAAAAAAATCCAGCCCAAGGCCAGTATGTTGTTAATTTTGCATATAATTATCCATATTTCATGAATATGAATTTACGTGAAGCAACTCATCTAATTGAACTTAGAACAGTACCTCAAGGACATATAGATTATCGAAGAGTTGCACAAAAAATGTTTAACTCAATCAAAAAGAAACACCCTATTTTATCTAATATAATGAAATATGTTGATTTAAATGAATATGAGTTAGAAAGATTTGAATCAGAAAAACGCACTGAAGAAAAGAGGAACAACAATTGACATACAAAATTTTTAAAACAGATGAAGATTGGAAAGAACAATTATCACCAGAACAATTTAGAATATGTAGAAAAAAAGATACTGAAAGACCGTTTACTGGGATCTATAATGATTGTAAAGAAAAAGGAACATACAATTGTTTGTGCTGTGGTGTACAACTTTTCTCATCTGATTCAAAATTTGATTCTGGTAGTGGCTGGCCGAGTTTTTTTAAATCACTAAATGATGAAAATATAGAATATGTGAAAGATGTTAGCTATGGTATGGAAAGAATTGAAGTTAACTGTAAACAATGTGGTTCACATCTGGGTCATGTTTTTGATGATGGACCACAACCAACAAATCTGAGATACTGCATAAATTCTGCTTCATTAGATTTGAAAAAAAGTTAAACTAAATAATACAGCGATAGTGGCGAAGTTATGCGAATCATATTGTGTGGTTTTGGAGTTGTTGCACAAAGTCTATCATCACTACTTGAATCAAGAACATCTGATCTGTATTCAAAATATGGTATGAAACCTAGAATAGTTGGAGTGTTTGATAGTCAAGGTAGTGCATATGATAATTCTGGATTAGACCTGAAAAAATTAGTTAGCACAAAAAAAGAATCTGGTAGTGTTAAAGCATATGATAAGTTACAAGAAAATCTCTCAGGATTAGATATGATAGACAGTCTTGATGCAGATGTATTAATTGAAACAACTGCTAGTAATTATAAAGACGCTGAACCTGGAATGAGTCACATTATAGCTGCTATGAAAAAGGGATTACATGTAGTCTCTGTGAATAAAGGACCACTTGCATTAGCATTTCCATCTCTTATGGAATTAGCAAAATATAATCGAGTTTTATTGAGATTTAGTGGTACCGTTGGTGGTGGAACACCAATCCTTGACTACGCAAAAAACAGTTTACGCGGAGAAAAAATTATTTCATTTCAAGGAATTTTGAATGGTACCACAAATTATATCTTAACAAAGATGGCAAATGGTTTGTCATTTGATGATGCACTGTCAGACGCAAAAAATAAGGGATATGTTGAAGCGGATGAATCACTCGATTTAGATGGCTTGGATGCTGCTGCAAAATTAGTCATTTTAGCAAATTGGATAATGGGATTAAAGGTAACAATGAAAGATATAGAAAAGATTGGAATTAGGAAATTAACATCTGATGATATAGATGCAGCATCTGAAAAAGCATGTTCGGTTAAACTCATAGCATCATGTAATGATAAACTAGCAGTTAGACCTATTCAGATAAAAAATGATGACCCACTTTGTGTTGATGGAACATTAAATGCAATTTCATTTACCTCTGAGCATTCAGGAACACAGACAATTATAGGCAGGGGCGCAGGTGGTATGGAAACTGCAAGTTCTATTTTGAGAGATTTACTAGATATTAGAAAAGAGATTCAAAAACTTGAAAACTAATCTCATGTCAAAGACTGAAACATCTGATGTTCTCAATCAGGTGTCAAAAAAGTGGAATCGGGAAATTCCAAAAATTAAAAATATTAAGGTACATTATGTAGATGACACTTCACAAATATTAGTAGGGGACAATTTCAAAGTTCTGAGATTAGAAAATGAATTTATTCCATTTTTAACTGAAAGTAAATTACTAGAGAGTTTTCCAAATGTCATGGTTGACATGGGTGCGGTAAAATTCATGTGTAATGGTGCAAATGTCATGAGACCAGGTATTAAAAGTCATACAGAGTTTTCAAAGGATGAAATTGTCTGTATTGTTGAAGAATCACAACAGAAATTTCTCGCTGTTGGTAAATCATTAGTTCATAGTTCAGAAATGAAAGAAATGTCAAAGGGCGAAGTAGTTAAAAATTTACACTACATCTCGGATAAATATTGGGAAATTAATAAAACAATTTAATCTAGTTGACTTTTTCAGTAAATTCTTGCATTCCATCTTTGTTTACAACCAAGACATCAATTCCGTCACCACTAAAAGAATCTCTCATCGTTGCAGAACGAACAGCTTTGGTTGCCAATTCAACAGCATCTTTCTCATTCATGTTTTCTTTGAATTGAGGGTCTAAAACACCTAATGCCATTTCAGCACCAGTTCCTACTGCTGCATACTCATCCGGTAAGACAGATCCTAATGGGTCAAGTGTATAAATTACTGGTTTTTCAACTACACCACCAACTATGACCTGGGTCAATAATGGAAAGAATCTCCTTTCATACATCATGTTTGACATCATCTTTGCAACAGTATTTGGTGGAACATCACGTTTTAATTCCATTTTTCTAATCTTTGCAAGTGCAGATATTTGTAATGAAAGTAATTGCATATCAGCAACAAGACCTGCACATGTTGCACCAACTTTAGGAGTTATTGCAAATGTTTTCTTTGTAGTTTTACTTACTAGAAAATTTCCATAAGCTATACGACGTTCACTTGCAAAAACCACACCTTCATCAAATGTTATTCCAACTGCTGTTGCTCCAGGCATGTACATTGCAGACATAAATTTTCTAATTTTAATGACAATAAAAGTCATTACAAAATTTCTGTATAGCCTTGCTTAAGTAATATTTAAAAAATAGAAGATCGTCAATTTGCCGAGTAACGCTTTAGCGTGATGCACGCGGTCAACGTTTCTGACTAATTACGATCAGTTTAACGACGACGTTTTTTAGCTCCGCCTTTCTTAGCTGGGGCTCTACGCTTCTTTGCTCCGCCTTTCTTGCCGCCGCCGCGTTTCTTACCGCCGCCGCCGCGTTTCTTGGCTGGTGCTTTACGTTTAGCTCCACCTTTTTTCTTGGCTGGTGCTTTACGTTTAGCTCCACCTTTTTTCTTGGCTGGTGCTTTACGTTTAGCTCCACCTTTCTTGGCTGGGGCTCTGCGTTTCTTGGCTCCACCTTTCTTGGCTGGGGCTTTTCGTTTCTTACCGCCTGCAGCTCTCTTTCTCTTACGTGCTGCTTTCTTTGCTGCTGCTGCACGTTTTGCTGTTGCTGCTGCGGCTCTTCTTTTTCGAGTGCGTGCTGCTTTTTTAGCTGCTGCGCTTCTCTTTGCTTTTGACATAGCCATACATTCTCGAAAATTTATTGTGTGTTATACTATACAAGTTACTAGTTTTTACACATTTTGTGTAATTTTCTACAGCTAAATTTAATTTTTTGATCGTGAAAAATTTTCTAAAAGAATGCAAATACATTTTGTTGTTTTATTTAACAGATCGATTTTTGCAAATTCATTAGGTGAATGCATACCACAAAAAATGTAAGATGACCCTATCGAAATACATGGTGCGTTTAATGCATGTACAAAAGAGTGCATGGGTCCAGTTCCTGCGTTAGATAAATTCAAAACATAGTCACCGAATATTTCTTTTGCACTGTTACATGTAACTTCAACAAGAGATTCATTTGGACTAATTCTTGCAGCAGACTCAGCGTTTAAAACAGTGATCTCAATATCGGAAAAACCATTATTTTTTAAATGCTTTTTTAATAATCTTACTTGCTTTTTTGGATCCATGTTTGGTACTAATCTAAAATCAATTTTGGCTCTAGCCATAGATGGTAAAACAGTTTTAGCTCCATCACCAGTATAGCCAGAATCAATACCAGCAATATTACATGTTGGTCCAGCCACTAGTGCTTTTTTTGCCTCAAGATTATTTTTATCTGCAACAAAATCTTTTACACCATATTCTTTTTTGAAATCATTAGAATCAAATGGCTCCTCTTTTATTATCTGTAAATCATTTCTTGTGAGTGGTAAAATATCATCATACCAACCATCTATCAGTATTCTTCCATCGTTTCTCCGAAGTGTCTTAAGTGCGTCAACTAGTCTCCATGCTGGATTCTTAATTATTACTGCAAAACTGGAATGAACATCACGGATTGATTCTTTGACTTTCAATTCCACATAAAGAAGACCCTTCATTCCAAGCCCAATAATTGGACGATTTTTTGTGTCTATATACCCAAATTCCCAAATTACTGCATCACATGAAAACTTCTTCCTAAATTTTTTTAGATATTGATCAATATGTTGACTTCCATTCTCTTCTTCACCCTCAATTACAAATTTTATATTACATGGAACATCGCCATAAGTTTTAAGATGATACTCAACTGCCTTGATTCTAGTTATTAATTCACCTTTATCATCAGACGCACCACGTCCAAAAATTTTATTGCCGATTATCTTTCCACTGAATGGATCATTCTTCCATAATTCTAGTGGTTCTACTGGCTGTACGTCATAATGATTGTAAAATAATAGTGTCTTGTTTGGGTTTTTCTTGGATTTTACTTCTCCATAAACTATAGGTGGAATATTTTTTCCCAAACGTAATATTTCTGAACTTATGCCAGATTTTTTCAACATTTTTGCAACAAGTATTGCACATTCTTCTATTCCATCATTTGTTGCAGAGATACTTGGTTGCTGAATAAGCTTTTTTAAATCACTAAGAAGTGATGGCATATTTTTGTCTACACGACTCAATATTTTATTTTTAGTTTTCATTTTATCTTATCGAATGGTTTTGATATATATGGCAATGCATCAATTAGATCAGTTGCAACCATATGAATTCCAATTTTACGTTGTACAAATTTTCCAGCTAATCCATTAAGATAAGCAGCTGCTGCAGAAGATTCTAATGGATTTCTATTTCTAGAAAGTAATCCAGATATAATTCCAGATAAAACATCACCTGTTCCACCAACAGTCATTGCACATGAATCAGTTTTTGAATTTAGAAATGTTCTGATACCATCAGAAATTATATCAGTTTGCCCCTTTAGTAATATTGTTACAGAGTATTTTTTGGCAATTTTTTCTATAAAATTCACTTTTAATTTTTTTTCATGTGGAATTTCCTCTCCAAATAATCTGTAAAATTCACCAGAATGAGGAGTAACTACAACATTCTTCCCTTTAATTATTGGTAAAATTGATTTTACCAGTGCACTAGCGTCTAATGACAGTCTGACATCCCTATCAAGTAATGACTTTACAAGAATTTTTAATGCCTCAACATCTTGAATTGCTAATCCCATTCCAATTGTTGCAGAATCCAAATCTTTAGGAATTTGTCCTAGTAACTTATTGACACTTCCTCTAGTTAATTTGGAATCTGCTAATGGAATTACAATCAAATCTGGAGAAATTGATCTTGTTGATTGAACGTTATTTTTAGGAACAGCGGTATAAACCAAATCTGTACCAGTACGTAATGCTGCCAATGAGGATAAAACAGGTGCACCGTGATACATGTAGCTTCCACCAACAATCAGAGCTTTTCCATTATCTCCTTTTTTTGATGATCTGCTACGCGTAGGAATAAATTTTTTCACTATGATTTTTGTAAGTGCTTTACTCTTCATTACGGCTCACTTTCTTTCTAGTTGATTTCTTACCAAAAAAGACTTTTCTGGCTATTGCTAGATATGTTGTATGGCCTATACCACGAAATGAATGTCTAGTTTTACCCTCTCTAGCTTCTATATTTCGAATTATATGTTCTGTACAATCAATATCTGAAAATTCATTTGCAACGAATGCCATGGAAAGTTTTTCTAACTGATTCATTGTAGGACAAATTGCTACCACAAATCCACTTCCCTTTAACATCTTTCTTGCCTGTGGTAATACTTCCCAAGGGTCGCCAAGATCAATTACTACAATATCTGCATCTTTGATGGGCATTTTTTTTGCTTTTTTCAAATCTTGTTTCTTCATAGTAACATATTTGAGCATTCCAGCTTTCTCAAGATTTTTTTGGGCTACTTCCATAACCTTAGATTCCACATCAAATGTGTAGATATGCCCACGTGAGCCAACAATGCTTGCCATAAATGTAGTAAGTGAACCACTGCCAGTACCAATCTCTACTATTTTCTGCCCAGTATGTAATCCTGTTCTGGCAGCTATATAACCAAAATCTTTTGGATAAACAATTTGTGTTCCATGTTGCATTTTCATTACATAGTCATGAATACTTGGTTTCAAAACATAAACATACTTATCTTTATTTGTAATTATCCTAGAACCAAATTCTTTTCCAATTGCATCAGCATGTTTGATGATTCCTATATGAGAATGAAATTGCTCTTTTTTACTTACTTTCATTAACCATTTTTTTGAATCATTGTAAAAAAACAGAACATAATCGCCAGATTTTATTTTAGACATATTTCAATTTTTTATATATCTTGAATAATTACTTATCTTATTTACCACGCTGATTTCCCCACATAGATACATGCATCCGTGGAGAATAACTCAGTTTGGAATCTTTAGCCATTTTTGTTACAATTTTTTCACGCGAAATAATTTCAGGTTTTGTGATTGCTTGAGGCATGAGAAATACCTTATTTCTATCAAGATCGTATTTGTTAATTAGATTTTTAATTTCTGTAAGATCATTTTCGTCTTCTATAACATACTTAAAGTAGCAATTTTTCTGTCTAGAAAAAAATACATAACAATCATTGTCTTCACATAATTTTTCTGGATTCCCAGAATTCTTAGTCTTAGGTGATACATTCCACTGATCTACTAAAGTTGTTAATTCATTATTAGGTAAGATTGTACCATTGGTTTCCACTTCGACATAAAATTCAGGTTTCAGAAATGTAACTAATTCTACTAAATCATCTTGTTGCATTAATGGTTCACCACCAGTGATTACTAAGTGTCTAATACTTGATTTTTCCAATATTTGTTTAATATCGTTAATTGAAATTTCTTTTACTTCTTTGTCATAATTGTAATTCTTCCAATCCCATGTGTATTTTGTATCACACCATGTACATCTTAGATTGCACTCAGCTGTACGTAAAAAAATTGCGTCCTTTCCAGCATTGGTTCCTTCACCTTGAATAGATTCAAAAATCTCACTAATTTTCACACTTACCATCAATACAAATCCTTTATATCTAAACCGAATTGATTTTTAATATGAAATTGTTTTTGGACTTTAATCCATGTAAAGAGTGTAAAGAAATGATGCTTGAGTTTAATTCCGAAGAAATGATATTTGCTGATGATGAAACTAGAGCCGAAATATCATCTAGATTTCTTAGACACTTGACATATAATCATACTGAAGTAGTAAAAGCTGTTATGGATGAAGTTAAAGCACAAAAAAGAAGCCCAGAATTTGACTTGTATAAATAAAATTTCTTCGATTTGAGTTTTAAATTAGAAAATAATTTTAACATGTATTACCTATACTGAGGGTTGGGATTATTCACTAGAAATACAGTAGAAAGCGGCACTAAATGTAAAAAATGTGGAAGTGAACTTCATAGTTCTGAGAGATTAAAGAGACATCAAAAAATTGCACATGATAAGAAAAATGATAAATGTAGAGTTTGTGGAAAGGAATTTCCTGACCCAGAGGACTTACGAAGGCATAAGAAGCAATGTAGGTGATTTATGGATTATCGCTAAGCGATGAAAAACTATTCTTTTTAAATTGGATTTTTGCTCGTCGTTTTCTAATTAATATATAATAATTAATTATTTCATGAATTTGTTCCTCTGCAGTTAGCCCATGCTCATTTGACTCTAAAAGAAAATTCAAATAATCTCTTTCATTCAGCTTGATTATTATTTTGCGCAAAATTACTTTAGTTAGTTTAGTAATTTACAAGTTAATTTTGTTGAACATTATGTATTAGTCAAGGTTATTTTGAGTGGATATACAGTAATTACATATGAAAAAATGCCCAATATGTGGATGTGTAGATCACAGATTAATAGGATGTGTCAGGCATAAAGCAAAGAAATGTAGTTGTTATAAATCAAATTAATACCAATTAACAATAATACTAGAAATTTAATGAAGGAATTGAAAACGCTGCTGTTTATACTCTTTCTGCAATTTTCCAATAATAGGAATTGGATTACCACAAAATTTACAATTATTTTTTTCATCAAGAAACCAACCTTTGATATCAAACCCATAACGTTTTACTACAATCTCATTACATTCAGAACAATACGTATGCTCCCAAGGATGTCCTGGTACGTTTCCTAAATATACATACTTCAAACCAACATCTTTTGCTATAGTATAATGATTCTCGAGAGTTTTAATTGGTGTGGATTCATACTCCATCATTTTATAATCTGGGTGAAATCGCAAAAAATGAACTGGCATTTCAGGTCCAAATTCATCTAGTACAAACTTTGATAGTTTCTTAGCATATTCTAAACTGTCACCAACTTGAGGCACAATTAGATCAGTAATTTCTACATGAATGTTAGTCTTGTCACGAATTTCAATTAAGGAATCAAATATTGGTTGTGGATCTGGAACAGCAATAAATTTTTTTGTAAATTCAGGTTCTGCACTTCCTTTAAAATCAACAGTAATACAATCTAAAAAATCATTCATCATAGAAACAGTTTCTGGTGTGTCATAACCATTTGATACAAAAACGTTGAATAATCCTTTTTTGTGTGCAGCAATTCCACAGTCACGCGCAAACTCGATAAAAATAGATGGTTCATTATACGTATATGCAATACCATGTGCACCATATTGGAATGCTCTATTAGCAACTTCATCAGGCGTCATATCAATTCCCTCAACTTTTCTTCTTTGACTAATATCAGAATTCTGACAGTATTTACAAAGCCAATTACAACCAGTAGTTGCTATAGAATAGATTTGGCTTCCTGGGTAATAATGTACAACAGGTTTTTTTTCAATTGGATCAACATTACCTGCAATAACCTTTCCATACACAAATAATTGTAACTTGCCGTTTTCATTTCCACGAATTCCACAAAGGCCAATCTGATCTTTACCAATTTCACAATATCTAGCACATGCGGTACATTTGACTTTGTTATCTGATAGTTTTTCATACAGTGTGGCTTCTTTGCCCATGATAATCAAAAGTAATTTTTGAATATAACATTAATGTTAGTATTTTAACTAAATGAACTTTCAAAATATTTCAGATGATGATGGAAAGATCCTGGTAAAGATGGCAAGAACTGTTGTCACAAAGTATCTTACAAACAATACTAAAATCTTTGATCATGATTTTAAAGAAAAATTTAGTTTTAATGCAGGTGTATTTGTTACCATTAACGATAAATCAGGACTTCGAGGATGCATTGGGTTTCCATTTGCGATAAAAAAACTATCAGATGCACTAACTGATGCAGCCATTTCTGCGTCAACAGAGGATCCTAGATTTCCATCTATTACACAAAATGAATTAAATAATTTAGTTTTTGAAGTAACTGTACTTAGCGACGCCGAAGAAATTTCTACAAGTTCACCAGAAGAAATTATTCAAGAGGTTAAAATTGGTAGAGATGGTCTAATGATTGAAAAAGATTCCCAATCCGGATTACTTTTACCACAGGTTCCTGTTGAATACAACTGGGACGTTGTAGATTTTTTAAATCACACATGTCATAAAGCAGGTCTGCCTAATGGTTCCTGGAAAGATAAAGATACGAAAATATCTAAATTTCAAGGAATAATATTTCGTGAAATACTACCTAATGGTGAAATTGTTCGAGAAAAGTTTCAATAGAGAACAAATTTTAGTATAACCATGGGATTGTTTGGAAACTCAAAAAAACCTGAGGATTATGTGTATCAAGGGCTGGCTATGTTACAGGAGAATCAACCTAAAACCGCTGCAAATTTGTTTAAAAAAGCATTAAAATCTGATCCGAAAAATACTACAGCTCTGTATAATTACGGACTCGCCTTAAATCAAATGCGAAAATATCAAGATGCGATTACAAGTTTCGATAAAGTAATAGAGATTAATCCAAAAGATGCACCGTCGTACAATAACAGAGCAATAGCAATGGCTGAACTTGGTGATACTGATGAAGCATTAGAATGGTATGATAAAGCAATAAATGCAGATAAAAAATATGCTGCTGCGCATTATAACAAAGGTGTATTACTAGATAAAAAATTACGGCCGGATGAAGCATTGAAATGTCTAGATGACGCAATTACACTAGATCCAAAAAAGGATAATCCAAGATTTTACAAGGGAATAGTTCTTGGAAAAATGAAGAGACATGAAGAAGCATTAAACTGCTTTCAAAATGTATATAGAAATAACAGAAATCATCTCGATGCATATTTCCAGACGGGAATACAACTTGCAGAGCTTGGTAGACATGAACAGGCAGTAAAAGTATTTGATAACATTCTAAAGAAATATGAAAAATTCAGAGATAATGCAAATGTAATATATGCAAAAGCAAGAAGTAAGGCTGCCTTAGATGAAACAGGAGAAGCATTGGAACTCTTACGACTAGCTACAAAACGTTCTAAAGAAATAAAAAAATGGGCAGTGGAGGAAAAAGCTTTTGATAGATTACTTGGAACTCCAGAATTTGAAGATATTGTAAAATAATTAAAGAATCTTTTTCCTAACTGCGTCTATTCTTAATAATTTAATTTTCTTTTTTGGTCCTATAAGCCTAGATTCATAAATTGGTACATACACTTCTAGAATTTCATTTATCTTAACATTCTCCTTTAATGACTTGATTCCAGACTCTGCAGGTTTTTTTAATTTTGAAACTAATTTCTTTATTGCACCATCAATTGTTATTTCTGGCTTTTTTACATTATCTTTATTATCATCCAAAATTCTTTTTGGGTATTTCTCAATTAATTTGGCAGTGGTTTTATACGGAAGATTAACCTCTTTTCCATGATGATCAAATGCTATATCGTCTTCATTTTCAATAATCAACCTCTCCTGTACTTCTAAACTGACTTTATTCTTGCGATTAGGTCCTAATTTACTTAAAACACCTTTTTTTTCTAGGATAGGATAAGTCTGTCCATCAATGATCAATTCTTTAACATTTTTGTCTACTGTTAAAATATGGTCTGCTTCACGGATAAAATCTGCAGTGTACTTGCCTGATAGAAGTAAAAACGCTTCAAAAAACAATTTAGTTGAATGAATGTGTATATCACTTCTTTTAGGTTTTTGTAGTAAAGTTTGAAATACTTTTACTTTTCTAGATTCAACCATATCCACAATTTCATCATAGTCTAAAGATGGCTTTAGAACAATAATTTTAGATTTTGAAATTACATCAATCAATTTAGATATGTATTATTGATTCACATATTTTTAAATTAATCTAAACGATAAAACATATACTCATACCTAACTTTTGTATAGTATGAATAAAGAGAATATTTTTTCGCGAGTTGGTATACCAAGTAAAAAAGCAAAACCTAATTATTTTACTGGTCAAGTTGCGGCTAAAGATATTTCAGCAGTAATAAAACCAAAAAAT
>Ga0114932_10000548_pt1 | contig 44446 bp, 35 predicted proteins | sample 2SBtaG_2_FD_87286 | JGI IMG/M metagenome (GOLD analysis project Ga0114932, IMG submission 87286) | Deep subsurface microbial communities from Kolumbo volcano to uncover new lineages of life (NeLLi) - 2SBTROV12_ACTIVE470 metaG | ecosystem: Environmental > Aquatic > Marine > Volcanic ...
ACGCAGATGTTCGATGATGTTGAGGCACACCTAGAGGAGTTAGCAGAGGAGTCGGTCGATCAGATAGGCATATCTACAGGATTCCCTAGATACGATTTTTCAATCGGAGGAGGGTTGAGAAAAGGTACAGTTAATGTTATTGGCGCTAGACCTAAGACTGGGAAAACTTTGCTTGCCGACAATATGGGCATACATATTGCAAAAGAAGGAACTCCAGTATTGAATCTGGACACCGAGATGAGAAAGGAAGACCATCAACACAGGATGATGGCTATGTTGTCTGGTGTTCCAATTAATGACATTGAGACTGGAAAGTTTGCTGATGACCCAGCTAAGAAAAAGAAGGTCATGGAAGCAGCAAGAGAAATAAAGGATATTCCGTATTACTTTAAGACTATTGGCGGCGCTTCATTTGAAGAGCAAGTTGCAATAATGAGAAGATGGATTAGTAGGGTTGTAGGATTAAATGATAAGGGTAAGGCAAACGATTGTGTTATTATATACGATTACCTTAAACTTATGGACTCAAGTGAAATCAAAGGAGATATGAAAGAATTTCAAATCCTTGGCTTCATGATAACAGCCCTACATAATCTGTCTCTTAAATACGAAGTACCTATACTTACTTTCATCCAATTGAATAGAGATGGCATAACAAAAGAGAGCACTGACACAGCTTCAGGCTCTGATAGAATCATATGGCTTTGCTCTAACTTCAGTATATATAAACATAAGTCTGATGAAGAGATAGCAAAAGATGGCCCTGAGAATGGAAACAGAAAGCTAGTGCCTCTGATTGCAAGGCATGGAGAAGGGCTTGATTATGGAGACTATATTAACGTAGAACTCACTGGCAAAATCGGTAAGGTTACTGAAGGAAAGACTGCCTTTGAACTTGATAGTGGCGTAAGTGCTACAGAAGATGGAGAACTTTTTGATGACTCAGAAGATGTCGCATTCTAAAAAATATGATTATGCTAAGGTTAGAACTCTAGCAAAAATTGCAGGACAATACATAGACCAAATATATCAATATTTTGGACTTAGTATCTCTTATAGGAATGATATTCTTATGAAGTCTGTATGTCCTATACATGGAGGAGACAATCCAACCGCTTTGAACTTTTATCCGAACGGAGAGTTTAAGGTACACTATAAATGCAGAACCCATCAATGCGAAGAAGTGTTTGGCAATGGGATGATAGATCTAGTCAGAGGGATTCTATCTAGAGTTAATTATGGATGGGAAAAGGAAGGAGATAAGGAGGCTACTTTTAAGGAGTCTGTTGATTTCTTACTCAAGTTTCTTAAAAAGGACTTTGACTCACTCGAAGCTGATAATCATAATGTAGAAAAACTCCACTTCAACAACTTAGTGAATACGCTTAGCTCTGAAGCTGCTAAGAAAAGCGGCATAACTCAGCAAATGTATCGAGACCGAGTGGAAGTTCCGTGCAAGTACTATCTAGACAGGGGGTTTTCTGCCAAGATTTTAGAGGACTACGACGTTGGCTATTGTACTAATCCAAGAAAGCCTATGTATCAAAGAGCAGTAGTTCCTATTTATGATAATAATCATGAATTTATTGTTGGCTGCACAGGCAGAAGCATATTTGACAAATGTCCTAAATGCAATAACTATCATGACCCTAAAGAAAAATGTAGACATTTTCCAAAATGGATGCACAGCAAGGGGTTCCAAAAAGAGAAATGGCTGTATAATTATTGGGTAGCCAAAGATGAGATTGCCAAGACAGGAGTTGCTATCCTTGTTGAGTCTCCCGGAAATGTATGGAGACTAGCAGAGGCAGGAATACACAACGTCGTTGCTATATTTGGAACAGCGTTCAACAACGATCAGAAAAACTTACTGGATGAGTCTGGCGCTTTATCATTAGTCTGCTTAATGGATAATGATGATGCTGGGCAAAAAGCAGCCAAGAAGATAGAAGAACAATGTGGAAGATTGTATAGGCTTTACTTCCCAAGTTTTGATGCAGCAGACATTGCAGAACTAAATGTTGATACGGTCACATCCGACATTAAACCCTTTATTGAAAATGCTATGAATATATATAAGGAAATTTGAATGAGCTCTTATAAAGAAAATGCGATAGACTACCTTTACAATAAGGCCTTCTCTGATAGAGACAAGGCATTGGCATCGCTTTCGATTTTACTAGATCACCCAGCTGGAATCGGAGATCACTCTACAGGTGATCTTTATGAAAACCTTGATGAGGCTCTTAGCACATTAGCTGACGCAGAAGATAGAATAGAAATTTTAGAACAATATTATAGTAGGGATTAGTATGACTCAAATATTAGGATTTGCCGGCAAGAAGCAAAGTGGTAAAAATACTGCTTGCAACTACATAGTCGCGCTGAAGATAGCTGAACTTGGCATTAGTAAGTCTACTAGACTATCTGAAAGAGGAGAGATAGAGGTAACAGATATCTTTGGAGAAAAGAAAGATGGAAAAGAATGGTTTGAATTCAGTGAAAAGAATCTGAATGTAAAAAAGCTTTTCGATGACAGTCTGGGATCATTTATTAAAATATATGGCCTTGCTGACACACTAAAAGATCTCTGTATAGACATACTTGGCTTAGAGTACGGTCAAGCATACGGAACAGATGAGCAAAAGAACTCTCCTACAGATCTATATTGGGGAGATATACCTTATAGAGATGCAAAAAATAATATTAAAAGTAAGAAAATGACAGCTAGAGAGGTCTTACAGTATGTCGGAACAGACATATTTAGGACACTTGATCCAGACATCTGGATAAAAAGCTTACTAAGAAAAATCAAGAAAGATAATCCTGAAGTAGCACTAGTCTGCGACGTGAGGTTTGAGAATGAGATTGTCAAGCTTCAAGAAGCAGGTGGATTTATAGTAGGATTGACTAGAGATCCATATGAAAAATCTGATACTCACTCTAGTGAGAAAGAGATAGAAGGTTGCCTTAACCTTTGTGATGCTGTTGTTGACAATAAGGATATTACTGTAGCAAAGCAAATAAAAATGATTGGTGATGCTATCAGTCACTTACCCAATGTAGTACCTATAATGGAGCAACAATGAGCATACCTATCGTATACTTTAGAAGCAGTTCTTTCAACTCTCATAGAATGTGTCCCATGCAATATTACATGGAGTACAACTTAGGCTGGAGGGGCGCTTCTGGAAAGAAAGCGGATAAAGGAACTATTGTTCATAAGGTTCTTGAGCTGTGCGCCCTTGCAAAGAAAGCGCTGCAGGATGGTCATGCAGTTTTTGAAGATCATGAAATTGGAGAGATAGAAACTTCTAACTACGACCCAGAATATCTAGATCAAATTATTGATACAGTATATGAATATTACACTTCTAGAACTACACATCATGATTGGAAACCTCTAGACTTGAAGCATTGCCGGAAATGGGTCTGGAAAATATTTGATGATGACGATGGCTTTTTTGATCCTAAGAATAGAAATGTTGTGGAAGCTGAGCCGCACTTTGATTTTGAAATAGAAGAAGACTGGGCCAAGTACGAGTATGAGCTTTCTGATGGAAGTATATTGAAAGGCCATCTAGCACTAAAGGGTACTATTGACTTAATCACCGACGTTGGCGATGGAGTCTATGAGATAATTGACTGGAAGACTGGGAGAAGGCTTGACTGGGCTACAGGAAAAGAGAAGACTCATGCTAAGCTAGAAAAAGACCCTCAGCTTAGAATGTACCATCTAGCTTGTAAGAAGCTATATCCTCATGTAGAAACCTTCTTAGTGACTATTCATTTTATGAATGATGGCGGTCCTTTTACTCTACACTTTCAAGATAGCGATATACCTGAGACTTTGGAAATGATAAGGGCTAAGTTTGAAAAAATAAAAGATACTAACATGCCCGAACTTAGGAAGTCTTGGAAATGCTCAAAGCTGTGTTCTGCTGGCAAGACCACCTATGAAGGCACGCATGTAGATCCGATGTATAATATGTTCGGTGCAGCTCTTACAAAGTGCGAACAAACAAAAACAATGATAAAGGAAAACGGTATTGAGTGGGTAACAGGGAACTGTATGGCTCCAGATCACACAATAGGCAAGTATAAGGCTCCCGGCGAAGTATGATAAAACTACCTTTTGATGACGCTATGATAGAGAGAGCTAGAGAGAAGGCAATGTCTCTAGGCTCTATTAATAACTCTATACTTAGAGGCGGTGGAAATATAGCCGGCTACTTAGGAGAAGAGGCTTTAGCTCCTTATGTTAACGCAGACATCGTTAGTAACAATAGGGGCTTGGATAAATACAATCATGACCTTCTTCTAGAATGTGGACATAGACTTGAGGTAAAGACAAAGAGAAGAACAGTCTCTCCGAGACCACATTATGATGTATCAATAGCCGAAACAAGCAAGCATCAGAAACCAGACCTATATGGCTTTATAAGCTTAGAGTTTGACAGATGCACCAAAAGTCATCCTAAAAAATACTATGGCCTAAAAAACATATGGTTGTGCGGCTTTATGGGATCTTTTGAGTACTGGGAAAGAGCTTCTCTCTGGGAAAGTGGGAGAATAGATAAAACAAATAGCTTCAAGACTCATGTTAACATGTATAATTTACCTATAAGAGAACTATACGATACCATTTGGGAATTGACAAGATGAAATACGTGCCGCTACATGTCCATAGCGAATATTCACTTTTAGATGGACTGTCACAAACAAAACATATTGCAAAGAGACTAGAAGAGATAGAAGTTGATGCTTGTGCATTGACAGATCACGGTACGGTAAGCGGAGCGATTGACTTCCATAAGACCATATCCAACGGCTTCAAGCCAATCCTTGGATGTGAGTTCTATGTCAGCAATAGAGATGCGACGATCAAAGAGCCAGATAACTCGAAGCTTGCACACCAAGTTGTTATCGCAAAAGATTTGAAGGGATGGAAGAACCTACTTTCGATGGTATCAATATCCAACAAGGTAGACCACTTTTATCATAAGCCTAGAGTTGGCGTCGATTACTTCATGGAGCTTGCATCAAAAGCAGATGGCTCTCTCGTCTCATTCAGTGGTCATCTAGGGTCTCGTCTCGCAAACGCTGTGGTAGATAACCCAAACTGGCAAAGTGATGGAATCAGAGAAGCAGAAAGGCTGCAAGACGCATTTGGCAAGGGCAATTTCTATATAGAAATCCAGTTGATAGACTCTCTTATAAATGAAAAAGCAAAAGAAGTTGCCCAAAAGCTAAGGGAAATTTCTAATCTTACTAAAATTCCTTGTGTAGCAACGCCAGATGCGCACTACTGTAGACGTGAAGATGCCCATGACCAGAGAGTGTTACTATGTACATCTATGAGAAAGAGCATCGGACAAGTTCAATCTGAGCTTAAGCAGGGCAAGTCTCGTTCTCTAGGAACATTCTTTAATTCAAACAACTATCACATTCCTAGCTATGAAGACATGAGAGAGTTCCACACTGAGGAGGAACTACAGCACACAATCGACATAGCTAACATGTGTACACAGTACGACATTCTAGGACCTCCAAATCCGCCGGTATTTGCTTGTCCGAACGGTATGTCTCCGAATGATTATCTAAGGGAGCTGTGTAGAGAAGGATGGTCTAGCAAGATGAGCCATGTCGAAAAGGGTTCTCTATTTAGTGAGTATGGAGATAGAGTCAATAAAGAAATTAAAATTTTTACTGAAACTAACCTGTCAAGTTACTTCTTAATTGTTAGGGATATCTTAAAGTATGCTGAGTCAAGAGGATATCTCACAGGGCCGGGAAGAGGTAGTGCTGCTGGATGTATGGTTTCTTACCTTATGGACATTACAAAGATTGATCCAATGCCGCATGACTTAATCTTTGAAAGATTCTATAATGCTGGACGTAATGCTGGCGGAAGAGTATCAATGCCTGATATTGATATTGACGTACCTAAACAATCAAGAAATGATATTATAGACTACATCAAGCAAAAGTATGGTGAAGACAATGTAGCTCAGATTGTTACATTCCAAACTCTCAAGGGTCGTGCTGCACTAAAAAGAGTTATGGCAGCTAGAGGAAACATTGGTTTTAGTGAGCAGAATGCTATAACGTCTCATATTCTAGATGAAGCAAAAATTTCGGATGAGTTACAGGACATGAAGGATGAGCTAGGAACTGCATCTGTGATAACTTGGGCTCTTGAGAACAAGAAGGACAAACTCAAAGAGTGGTGTTATGTAGATGATAATGGCAATTTGCAAGGTAAGTTTGCTAAGATCTTTGAGCAAGCAATTAGGTTGGAAGACACGAAGATTATTCAATCTAAGCATGCAGCTGGCGTTGTAGTATCTCCTCAGCCGATATATGATGTTTGCCCAATGGTCATAGACAAAGAGGGAAAAGGGCAACTAGCAGGCTTTGAAGGACCATCATGCGAAGATGCTGGACTTCTTAAGCTAGACGTTTTGGGAATTAAAATGCTAGATAAGATTATGGAAATGCCAGAAATTATAAAGAATACTTATAAGGTACAAGTATAATATGGTAGTATGGAAATACTGTGAAGTTTGTGGTAAAGTTGTAGATGAGTATCAAAAACGATGCTCTGAATGTAGCGCTGAAATAGATTGGGAAGAAAAAGAAGATGATAAACAATAGATGGATTATAGTGTTTGACCTAGAAACCGATGGGACTGATCCGTATAGTTGTAATCCTGTTGAGCTTGCGGCTGTCCCTGTTGATCCCAGAACATTAGAGATCAAAGAGGCACAGGCTTTTAGGGTCACAATCAAGCCAGACGGTATTGATGACGAGGAGTACTTTACAAAGGCTCGTCAAGACACAATCGCTTGGCATGCTAAAACAAGAGGTGTTGAATCGGAAGACATCATAGAGGATTGGAAGAATGGGCAGACTGAGAAAGTTGCTTGGAAGAACTTTATGTCTTATTGTTCTAAGTATGAGGTAGATAAGAGGCCGGGACAATGGTACACTGAACCTATCCCTGCTGGATACAATATCATTGGCTTTGATCTACCTATTCTAAAAAGGTTATCAGAAAAACACAAGACTAAGATGCCTCTATCCACAGTCACAAAAATTGATATGATGGATATTCTTTTTACTTGGTTTGAAAATCTAGATGAGCCCAACAGTATGAAGCTTGATACTTTTAGGGACTTCTTTGGATTAAAGGCAAGTGCTCAAGCACACGAAGCTCTATCAGATACAATTGACGAAGCTAAACTGATGGTTAAGTTTTTAAAGTTTCATAGAAAACAAGCAAGTGTAAGTAAATTTAAAGGTGCGTTTAGCAAATGATAAATCTAGATTGCGGATGTCAGTTTGAACAAGACGATGAAGGTAGGATTATCTTCGGCACTGACATAACAAAAATGAATATGGACTGCCCTAAAACTTGGGACTTAATATGCGAAGGAAATACGAAAGGTGTCTTTCAGCTTGAGTCTCAGCTTGGAAGATCTCTAGCAAAGCAAGCTAAACCAAGAAACATCGAAGAGCTGTCAGACCTAATCGCTATTATGCGTCCGGGATGTCTTGAGGCTGTAGTCAAAGGAAAGACTCTTACGATGCACTATATCGACAGGAAGCACAAGGTTGACGCTGTCGAGTACTTCCATGAAGCTTTAGAGCCGATTCTTAAGAGCACTTACGGCATTCTTGTCTTCCAAGAACAAGCTATTCTTATTGCACAGCAAATAGCTGGCTTTGACTTGCAGGAAGCTGATATCCTTCGTAAGGCAATCGGTAAGAAGAAGGCTAGTGTCATGGCAGAAGTCAAGAAGTCTTTCATAGAAAAGTCTGAGGCAAAAGGTATTGTCACTAGAGAGGAAGCTGAGGAGATATTCTCTTGGATTGAAAAGTCTCAAAGATATTCTTTTAATAAATCTCATTCTGTCAGCTATGCCTATAATGCATATCTCACAGCATATGCTAAAGCTCACTTCCCACATGAATTCTTTACTTCTTACCTAAAGCATGCAGTTGGAAAGCCAGACACATTTATTGAAGTTCAAGAACTTGTTAACAACGCAAAGATAATGGGCATCAACACAATGCCTCCTAGTATTATTCACATGAATGAAGAGTTCGAGCTTATTGAACAACATCCAAGATATGGTCTTACAAACGTAAAAGGAGTGGGTTCATCTGTATTTAAAAAGATGGTGAATTACATGGAGACTGAGGGAATAGATCCTAAAGCCTGCGACTGGTCTTGCTTTTTGATCTTAGTATCCCCCAAGGTTAATAAGAAGGCCTTTGAGAGCCTCATACTAGCCGGAGCGTTCGATTGTTTTAAAATTCCTAGATCTAAGATGCAGCATAATTTTAATGTAATTAAAGAGTTTAGCAAGAGGGAGATCTCTTGGTTAATTGATTATAAAAAACAGAACTACGAGCTGAGCACAGAGCAATGTATACAGGCTATGATAGATGCATCTCAAGGCAAAGATAAGAATAGACCAATCTTTAGAAGAGACAGATGTCCTATCGTTGAAGACTTGCTTCGATCATACAATGATCCCGGATATGAACTATTTGATTCTGCGTCTTGGCTTGCGAAACAAGAACAAGAACTGCTTGGTATAGCTTTAACATGCAACAAAGTAGATGAGTACAATACAGATAGGGCTAACTGCACCTGTAAGGAGTTTATTGACGGCTTCGAAAGTCAGTATGGCCCTGTGATAGCAGTCCAGATAGAATCTGTAAGAGAATGGAAGATCAAGAAAGGGAAGGCCAAAGGCAAGAGTATGGGGTTCATAACAGCTGGTGATACTAGCTGTATCCTAGACAACATTACTGCCTTCTCTGATGAATGGGAAAAGTATAAGAACTTGCTCTACGAAGGCAACACTGTTCTTCTAAGAGGAAGCAGAGACAAAAATAGAGGAAGTTTTTTGGTAAAAAGAGTTGAACAGCTAACAAGTTAGTTTGAAAAGGACGATATAATATATTATATGGATGATTTAATAGAAAAGAACATGGGACTTGTTGTCTCTGTTGTGAACTCTTTCAATCCTAAGAGTAACACAGAGAAGGAAGATTATATACAAGCTGGCAGGATAGGACTTTGGAAAGCTCTAGAAAAGCATGATCCAGAGAAATCAGCTCTGTCTACCTTTGCTTGGAATCCGATACGATGGGAAATAATCAAGGAAATAAAAGCGATTAAATCTAATAGATATTTTTCTATCTCAGATGAAAAAACTCCTTACTATATTACTAAGGATACCCTTTGGGAACATTGTCCTGACAGCCTTTCTGTAGAGGAATCTGAGCTAATAGATCTTAGGAAAATGGGATATACTCTACAAGAAATAGCTGACATATTGGGTAGAGGAAGATCCTATGTTAAAAGAGTCGTATATCGTGCTATACAAAAGATAAGAGAGTGTAATGAGTAAGAAAAGAGTATTATTTGTTAGTGAGTCTCATCACTTGGCATCTGGGTTTGGAACATATGCTAAGCAGGTTCTACCCAGACTAGCAGCGACCAATAAATATCATCTTGCTGAATTCGCGTCCTACGGAGATATTAATAGAATAGGGGACGTTCCTTGGGACTACTACAGCAACACCCCAATCACAGAAGAAGAAAAGAATCTATATAATAGCCAGCAAGCAAATGCGTTTGGCATATGGAGATTCAATAGAGTAGTGTTGGACTTTAAGCCTGACATCGTTCTAACCTATAGAGATCCTTGGATGGACGAGTGGATAAAAGAGTCTCCTCTAAGAAAGTACTTCCATTGGCTATGGATGCCTACTGTTGACTCTTACCCCCAGAAGAGAAAATGGCTAGAGACATTCAAGTCGTGCGATGCTGTACTAGCATACTCGGAGTTTGGGGAAAAAGTGCTAGACAGGCAATCTGGAGGAACGATTAATACAATAGGTTGTGCCTCTCCAGCGATAGATCCAAAAGTCTACAAGCCCGTACAAGACAAGAAGAAGCATAAGTCGTCGTATGGACTTCCTGAAGATTGCTTTATAACTGGCACAGTTATGAGAAATCAGACGCGGAAACTCTTCATAGAGCTTATGAAATCTTTTAGAATGTTTCTAGACAATGCTCCGAAAGAGATAGCAGAGAAATCATTTTTATATCTGCACACAAGCTATCCAGAAAAGGGCGGCTGGGATATAGAAGATGGAATAATGAGCAATGGACTTTCTAATAATGTCCTTTGCACGTATGTTTGCAGGGGATGTTCTCACTGGGAGCCGTCTAGATATAAAGGTCCAGTGAAAAAATGTAGCAAATGCGGACAAAGAAATGCATTCATGCCCAATGTTGGTCACGGGATAAGCATAGAGGAGCTCATAAATGTATACAATTTATTTGACCTATATGTACAGTATGCTATCTGTGAAGGGTTTGGTATGCCACAAGTGGAGGCAGCTTGCTGCGGAGTCCCTGTAGCAGCTGTTGACTACAGCGCTATGGAAGACGTTGTGAGACATACTAATGGATATCCTATAAGAATTAAAAAGATGTTTAGGGAGCTCAATACTAACGCAGAGAGAGCTTATCCAGACAACGAGCACTTGGCAGAGATATTACAACATCATTTTTCTCATGATGACAACTATAGAAAAGAGAGGTCTTCTCAGGCTAGGGAAGGAGCAATGAGAAGATATGACTGGGATGCAACAGCTAAAGTATGGGAAAATTATATAGACTCTTATAAGCCTATAGCAGAGCAAGGAAAGTGGGATCTGCCTATAGAGCAGTCAGATATTCCTGATCAAATTCCTCAAGGAATGTCTTACGAACACTTTGTAAAATGGTGCTTTGCAGAGCTAATAAGAAGCCCAGAAAGAGTTAACTCATATGATGCACAAAAATACCTTGCTAGCCTAGACTTTGGATGCTTTATAGATGGATCATATGGGCCTCAATTAGAACCATTCAATGTTGATATTATGTTTAATATATTCAAGACAAGAGCTCAAGACAAAAATATACTAGAACAGCTGAGGACAGGTGTCTTGGAAGCTGCCCCAATGACATTCTTGAAAAAAGGAAGAATGGATGATTAAGTCAGTTACAATATCGCCCTATGAGAGCAACTCAGAAATTGGAGTTAAGTCTAGGTCTTTAGTCAAAGACCTGTCTTCCTGCGAGAATATTAATAACACAAATTGTTCTATCTATGACAGGCAAGTTGAGGTTAGTGGTATACACGAATTACCAATCGAGAATCCAGACTTATGCATACAGTATGTCAATTATGAAAACTTTGTTAAAACAAAATATACGAATGTTGGAATATTTGAGCCTACACTAAAAGGAGTCATAGAACAAGAAAATTTTCTTAGACTTCTAGACAAGATAGTTGTCCGAAGTCACTCTCAGAAAAAGACTATACCAAAGCCGTTGAGAAAAAATGTCTTGGTTGCTAGGCCAACAGTAGCTAAAGCCCCTAGACAATCTAGCATGAAGCACATAACAAAAAACACATGCTTTCTTACTTCTTCATTGGGCGAGTACACTAATTTAGAAGTTGTTATTCGTGCGTATCTAAGTTCGTTTACATCAAGCGACAATGTCGTACTTAACGTACTATCAGACTCTCCCCAAGAACTAGTGTCATTTATAAACACGATTAAAGAGGGTATCAATGTCTTTACCAAAGTAGATTTATACCCAACTATAGCGATATATAATGATAATAGTGTTTACGAAAAGTCGAATTGTTTCATAGATGCGACTATGGATTATTCAATATCACTGCCAACCATGATCTCAACATCTTATGCAAGTCCTATAATCACTTGTAACCACGACGGTATATTCGAGTGGCTTGATGAAAAGTATTGCTACTTAGTTAAGTCATCTGAAGGTAGAAGGTCCTCACATCTTATTGGGAATATTCCTAACGAGCTACACTTAGCTGAAACCATGAAGAGAGTTGTAAACAATAAGAAAGAGTTTAGGAATAAGCAAGAGATGATGATAAGATCAGGCTATAAAAGTTTTTACTACAAACATAATAAAAGTGTTGGAGATGTAATATGTTCCATGTGCTAGATAGACTAAACAAAAGAACGAATACAAAAGTATGCAATATACTTCTATTCCAAAGCGGCTATGAGGAATACTGCAAGGAGCTTTGCGATATTGAGGATGTTAATATATATGTACATAGTCCAAGCAGTTGGGGTTTGCCACTAGAGTCTTGCCCTTCCAACCTTTTATTTATACAACAAACATCATCGCCTATGGTTGGTACGTTTGACAAAATGATTTGTGTTGGAACTGCCGAAGAGATGAAGATGGCAAAACAGCTTCAGCAAAGATTTGGTATAGATCTAATATGCGTTCATAACAGTAGTGAGCAAAATTATTGCCCAAGACCATTTACTTTTAATGTAAAGGAAAAAGTTGAATACTCTTCACAGGTAGAGGTCTCTATGCTTCCATTTTTTGGAAGAGAGGGGAGCATCACTATACCTCCTGTATACAAAGATACTCCGTCTGAAAACAAGAATGAATCTGTTTGTATTTTTCAACATGCCCCAGCTAATATAATTGCAGCTTTTTCTTCGGCATCCAAAGTTCAAACATTGTTGGAATTCAACCCTGACAACTTAGTATCATCTAAGGTATTTTTAGATACTATCGTAGGGCTGACACCACACCTTATAAAGGCGCTGACCTTTGGCTGCATACCAGTCTTACCCTACTCGGTAGAAGCAGAAAGGCTGTTGGGTGATAAGGGATACTTTTATAATGGTTATGAAGACTTGTCAGAATTAATTCAAGAGGCTATGTCAAGTAATATTTCACAATATGAGATCAGAGATTTAGCCTCAAAGTGCTTCACAAGCAAAGAAGATTTTATTAATAAATGGGAATATGTTTTAGGAAGAAGTTCGTAATATGAGACTATTTGTTTTCTGCGATGAGAATCGCCCAGTTGTTCCGGGAACCCTATCGGATGTTGATATTTGTCAAAATGCGGATATCTCAGAAAAGCCAGACTACTTTTATTCAAGTATAGAGGCATATGGATTTTTAGAGACATCTCCGTATGACGATTCTTTGCAGCAGCTTATGAACAAAGTTGGAAAAAGTGGAACACTAAAAGTTCAAGGAATAGACATTTATCAGGCTATAAACAATATGACCAGAGGAGAAATTACATCAAATGACTTTTCTTCGCTGGTCGTTAGGAATAAATCTAGGTGTGTTAGCCTGCATGAACTAACAGCAAGAGTGTCTGACAACCAAGAGTTTCAAATTCAATATGCCGGATTATCCGGTTTTCACTACATCTTAGAGGCAAAAAGAATATGATAAATCAAGTACATACAAGTTGTAAAGATTGTGCTTTCTCTGTGTATTCGGACAAGACACAAACAGGATGCTCTGCTGGCATGCTAGACAAATATAAGAATGCAGGCGCTGAAGTTGTAGAAGTTTATGATGATAGCGATAAAGAATTTTTTGTTATAAACAATAAACTATGCACGCATCACAGAGACAAAGAATGGGCTAAGCAGTATACAAAGTCTGAACTAATGAATATTGTAGAATCTCAGACGAAGAGCCCATATCAAGTTATGTTGCTCTTGCATCAAGACTCTACACTAGATGACTTGGATTTAACACTAGAGTCACTAGTAAAGCAGTTCAATCCTCCGAATATTGTTTCTGTTATAAGTATGAAGAAAACTGAGTCCATCTATAAACTTAACATGGAAATAGAGGCAATCTTAAAAAAGCATGAGGATAAGGTAGACTGGAGAATACAAAATATTTTAGATGTCGAGACAACAGATCGGCAAGCTATTGACTTAGCTGTGGATGGAACCTACTTTAAATATGCTTTCCCTTACTATATCGTGTTCTCTTGTGGTTTTCAAGTGCCCGAGGATTTTACGCAAGAGATACACGAGTCTATAATCATTGATGCCAAGCAGCCTGTATACTGCCATCCTGTAGATGAAAGTCTAAACGGAATGTTAGTCAATAGACTTCTCCATAGAAAACATACCGGCAATGCATTCAATGTACATATAGAAGATAAGCTCCTTGAGTTCGAAGAGGATGCTGAAAACTATATCTATAAGATAGAAGAGATATGTCCGAGCATGATCCAAAAGTAGTATTTACATATGCTAAAATGAAACAACCAGAGCAAGACTATGATAATTTTGAAGGCTGGATAAATGTGGATGGACGATCAAGTTTTCAAAATGAGATATATTCTATAGATACTGACATATTTGGTATAGTTCCTAAAGGTCTAGACTTTGCGCACAGTAAAGTTGTAAAGATGATAGTGGATATATTCCAACAGATTGACGGATTAAAATACCTTGTGTCTGAAGAGGCATATGATTCCAAGAAAGCTTTTTTTATGAATAAAAGATTAGCCGACAAAGATGGAAACGGTATACACTTTAACTTTTCAGAAGAAAAAGATGTTGTGACTGCAAAGGGACTGTTTAAATCAGATGGCTAAACATAAAATAAAAGCAGAGGAAAAGGATACCCTTACTGTTATCATACCTGCAGCGGGAGAGGGTCGTAGAATGAAGAGCTATGGCCCCAAGTCTCTTATCGAATTAGGTAAAAGCAATATATTGCAAAGACAAATTAGAATAGTAGAAAAAGTTTTAGGATCAGTAGAGTTTATAATAGTAGCAGGATTTGAATGTGATAAGCTCATGGATTCATGCCCAGAGTACTTCATAAAGCTTGAAAATGAAAATTACTCGATTACGAATGTCTCTAGAAGCCTGTCTATCGCTCTAAGATCAGTCAAGACCGAAAGAGTGCTGATAATCTATGGCGATCTTGTCTTCAATGAGCAAGCGTTATCAAAAATGGATTTTTCAACTAGCTCTACGTCAGCAAGCCTTGACCAAGAAAGGAATAATGAAGTAGGATGCATATTCGATAATGAAAAAAATATAGTAAACATGATGTACGATTTAGAAACAAAATGGAATCAGATAATATACCTACAAGGCAGAGAACTAGAAATATTCAAGAAAGAGTGCCAGAACAGAAGCAACAAGAAAAAATTTGGCTTCGAAATAATAAATAAGGTTGTTGATGCTGGTGGAAAAATAAAATGCATAGTTGACAAATCAATAAGTGTTGTTGACATAGACACGTCCAAGGATCTAATAAGAGCGAATAATATAAAATGATTGTTATAGAAGAAAGCGGCCCACTATCAAAGATAATAGGCAATACACTTGTAGCATCTAATATAAATGTAATTGGATGGAAAAGTTCTGTAATCCCTCTATATAGAATGCTTGAGGACAAAAAACCTGATCTGCTAATATATGGCCCTGAAGCCAGTATACAGGGAATGCAATATATGAAACAGAGGTTCCCATCAACTGTAGTGGCTTATTTGGGAGATCATCCAGCGGACGAATGCCTGTCTGACATTGTCATTGGAGAATCAGAACTCAGATCATCAATTGATCTTCCCACTAATATATATGACATAACAAATGTACTTAGAGGGAATAAAAAGCCATATATGGAGTGTGAGCTGGCAACTTTCACTGAGTCAATTACACAAGCTAAACTAGAATCAAACTCAGACTTATTCCAAGAGCTTATATCAATCAGAACTAGATTTTTTGGTAGTCAAAAACTAGATACCCATGCATACTTGGGATCAATAACCGATCAGGAGAGGGCTGATATCGTCAAGTCTTGCAGCATTTATGTCGATATGACAGGAGACTATTGGCACAAATCGGTTATGATGAGAACAGTTCCAATTGTCTTCACTAATGATACGTTGCCGGGAGTCAACACCTTTAATGATATAGAAAGTTTGCATAAGGCAATACAGGAGACAAAAAAAGGCAACTATAATATTAAAGAAGCAAGAGAGTCGATAGTGAATAATAGCGGGTTTAATTTTTGTTACAATCTTTTTTCCGCTTTAGGAGCACAAGAAGCGGCAGCATCAATACTAAAAGCTAAGGAGGAAGTATCATGATAGGAATAGTTTGTGAAAATATGGCAAGTATAGATGTAGATGAATTTTGTAAAAACAATGTGACAATATTCTCAAACTCACGATCAGACTCAGATAACCCTAATATGTCGCTATACTCAAAATATATGGCTTATGATTTTGAAGGCGTACTGATGTCTGTCACATTGCAAGATGCAATAACTACACTAGAGAATAGCATATGTGGTAAGAAGGTTTTCTGGGTATGCTCTATAGACTGGCACAAATATAGTTCACTGCTATACTCAGATATTATCAAAGTCTTTTTCAATAAAGATGTTAAAATAGTTGCTCGCACAAAAGAAATATATGATGTTTTAGAAGCTTTTGTAAGAAAGCCAGATGGGATTATGGAATCTATCAACGCAGACAAGATATTGGAGATTTGAAATGAATTATAGCTCTCTAAATGATAAAGAAAAGAAAAAAGTTCTCAAGCAGAAGTACATAAAAGAAAGGCTTAGCTTTGCTGAAATAGCAAAAGAGTTTGGAACCTATGCTAATAAGCTCAGAAGAGATGCCTCTAAGCTAGGTATTGAAATAAGAACTAGAAGCCAAGCTGCCAAAATTGCTTTAGAGTGTGGAAGGTCAGAACATCCTACTCAGGGAAAAGGACACACGGAAGAAACAAAGCTTAAAATAAGTGAAAGCCAAGGAAAGGTGTGGGATTCTCTAGATGATCAAGAAAGACTTGTCCGATCTCAGATAGGAAAGGTTTCTTGGGAAAGCAAATCTGAAAGTGAAAAGAGAGAACTTCTAGAAAAAGGAAGTCAGGCAATTAGAGAAGCTTCAAGAATAGGATCTAAGATGGAGCGATATCTACTATATGAGCTTACCCAACTAGGATATGATGTTCAGTTCCATAGAGAACATCTGCTGAGAAATCAAAGACTGGAAATAGACTTATATGTTAATGATACTTCAACAGCTATAGAAGTAGACGGCCCTTCACATTTTGAGCCCGTGTGGGGAGAGGAAAATTTAGAAAGAAATAAGAGGTCAGATCGTCAAAAAACGGGTCTAATTATATCAGAGGGAATGGTTCTAATAAGAATCAAACAGGACAAGAGGAGCTCTCAAAGGTACTTTAGAAGAGTGCTGGAACAGGTTGTTCAAGAGCTAGAAAAGATAACTAAAGAGTTTCCAAAGGAAGATCAGAGGTATATAGAGATATGAGTAAAGCAAAAAGTAAAGCTAAAGTTGAAAAAGCGGATTTCGAAGACATCGTAGATGTAATTGAGGAAGAGCTTGATGAAGAGGCAGAAGAGGTAGTATATACTCCTTCTGACCCTGAGTGGAGTGAGTATGTTCTTGATCAAATGCATGACAGCGAACTCAAGCAGGGAAATCCCACTGTAGATGGACTACGTAGAGTTACTGAAAGAGTTTACGGAGAAATCGTAAGCTCCACAAGTGAAATATTCAACTATGATACTTCTAGAGGAGTATGCACAGTTAAGCATACTTTGTCGATCCAAAAATACTCTACAGACGTTATAATAACTGTAGATGGTTGTGTCGATGTTAAGTTTCAAAACATTCCACACCCTTTCAACCAACACCTTGTTTCTACAGCAGATACCCGAGCTGAAGGCAAAGCCTTACGAAGAGCTCTTAAACTAAGGGTCGTGACTGCTGAGGAAGTCCAGCAAACATCAGAAGATGATGTGCTAGCTGCTCAGGAAAATATAACTGACCAGCAGATACTGGCTATCAATCAGATGTGTAAGCGACTGGATATTAATTTGGTTGAGGGTGTCAAGAGTGTTTGTCCTAACGCTGACTCAATCAGAGATTCTAGTAACCTCCAAGGCAGAATGCTGTTAAGTACTTTATCTGAGTACCAAAGAAGTCCAGCATCAATTCCTGAAAACTTGAAGGGTTACGATTCCGAATGGAGAGAAACATTTGATACCGGAGGTAAAAAGTAATGAAAGCTAACGTCAGAGCAACGCCCGACTTGACTTTTCAAGTTGACGCGGAAACTGAAGAAGAACTTTTTAAACAAGTTGCTAGAGTTCAGGAAGTTTTTCAGCATCAGTCATGTGGTAAATGCTCTTCACCAAATGTGAAGTTTGTTTGTCGTCATGACAGCTCAGAAAATGACTGGCTTGAGGTGGTCTGCAAAGATTGTCGAGCTAAAGTTATATTCGGACGCACGAAGAAGGGTGGTCAGATCTATCCAAAGATCAGATGGGATCAGCTTTCTGAGAAGCAGAAAGAGCAAAGAGTCAATGAAAAGGCTTATGCTGATAAGAACCGAGGATTTCTACCTCAGAGGGGATGGTTTGTATACAAGCCACCAGCCTCTAAGTAGATATCTAAGGCAGTTTTTTAAAACTGGAGGGGGTTATATACCCCCTTTTTTTATTCGTTAGTGTTATCTTCTTTATACTTGTTGAAATAAGGGAAGAGTCCATTCAAAAACTTCTTCCTTGCTCCACAACCACAGCCTCCAGAATCTACATTGAATATTCTTTCTACTCTTTCTGAGGTTATACCTATCTTGCCTAGAACTTTCTCTATGGTATCTCCAAGTCCTCCTTTAGCATCTGCTGCATGAGAGACATATTGATCGACTCCTTCTTTTTTGAATTCGTCTATCACTTTATCTGCCAACTGTTCATCAGATAGGTTATCTATATTTTCAGACATTCTTTTCTTCCTTATTATAAGAAAATATTTTATTAAACCATTTTTTTCTTTCGCTACATCCACATCCTTGAGCTCCTAGAATGCTCTGTATCTTATCTTTGTTGATTCCAAATTTATTAAGAACCTTTTCTATTGTATCTCCTAAGCCTTCTGAAATTTTTTCAATCTCGACTCCTTGATCTTTGAGCTCAGATATTGCCAAGTCTGCATCAGAATGTAGTTTTTGAAATTTTCGCTGCCTTTGGTTCCTCTGTCTTTTAACTTCTCTGTCATGGACACCTCTGTTGCGAGCAGTTTCCAAGAAGTACTCTCGATATCTAGCGTCTGTCTTGCAGAAGTTGTGCAGCCTGTCATCCATCCTCATTGCAAGTAAGGGGCAAAATCCTGCCGACTCACACTCACATTCGTATCCTTCACTTGCCATCTTTTCATAGTCATAGTCTTGTTCCATTTATAGATCCTTATGATATAACTGCTGTTAAATCTACGGTGTTGCTAACACCATCTTCTTCACCATTCATGCATGGTCCGCAATTCCAGTAGAGATCATTCGCTTCAAAAGTTAATATGAATGGATCGCATCTTGAACTAACAAGAACAAATTCATTGAACAAGTCAGTATCACTACTGGCCTCAACATTTGTATAACCCGGCAATATCTGTGTCTTAGGCTGAGTCCCTTCTATATATCCAGAAGGACAGTGGCAATACTTATCTGTTTCCACAGGGTGAAATTGCATCGTTAGTACATAATTGCAGGTGTGACATTCTCCAGTGCTTCCGGCTTTGGTCGCTTGAGTATGCGCTCCGCAACAACATAGAGCAATATCTGCCTTAGCTCCGGGACAAGGCCCTCCTTCGTCTCCAACAATTCCAGAGAAAATGTGATCCTTTTTTCCATATTTTTCATATGCTTGTACAGTCCCTGTCTGTCCTAAAGAATCAGGCGTATAGCAAGTTCCTCCTCCAACTGCAGGATTATCCCCGCTACAAATGCTTATTCCATCACTGGCAGTTAGGGTAATGGTCTCAGCAACGCCACCAGCTGCGCAGCTTGCAGTCAAGGTTAGAGTAACTGTCCTACCATCTCCAGTAGCAGGACATGGACAACATGTTTGTGGAAAACAAGGCACACCTCCTTCACCGGGATTGGCTCCGTAAAGATTGTTATTGCCTGACGTGCAAACTCCACTGCAGCTATTGCCTGCAGAATCAGCCTGATTTCCTAAGAACCCACACACGCAACATTCATTGTTGCCATCAGGTCCTACTGCTACAAATCTACTAGTCATTTATTTTCCTTTTAATTAACAAGCATCGCCCTCGGCAACACTCTTAAGTAGTCCACAAGAGTTGAATGTTAGGGTTGTATATTTAATATCAAAGCCATTTCCTTGGCAACATATATCTTTCACAAGCTGAACTGTCTGGTCACCGGCTGGATCACTGTTAGTTGGATCAAGTTTGATTTCCACTTTACCATTGGCTGGATTTTCTACTGTTAATCCACACTTAAAGTCTAACTCACATGAATGGTCATCTCCTACCCTAACTCCATTGTCTCGAACTGTGAGCACCTTCTGTATGGTTGTGGTACATCCAACGTTAGTCATTTTAAGCCCGTCTGCAAACTGCAGGGTCGTGAAGTCAAACGGCCCTTGAGCGCTACTGCAATTTCCAGCGATTCCCTGAACCTTCTGGTCCAGCCCCTTGACCGTTGCTACACAGCCCGCAACAGAAACTCCAATATTATCAGTGAACGCTAGCTTTTTGAAGTCAGTCTCACCTACAGCTGCATCCCCGATACAGTTTGTCACAGCGGCATTTGGAACCGAGGAGATTTTCTGGTCAAGCCCCTTGACGGTTGCTACGCAATCAGCAACTTCGACCCCGATGTTGTTAGAAAAAGTAAGCTTCTTAAAATCTGTCTCAGCAACATTGGTCAGCCCACAAATGTTGTCAGTTTGTGTGCTCTCAACCTTCTGGTCAAGCCCCTTAATCGTTGCTACACAGTCAGCAACAGAAACTCCAATATTATCAGTGAACGCTAGCTTTTTGAAGTCAGTCTCACCTACAGCTGCATCCCCGATACAGTTTGTCACAGCGGCATTTGGAACGGAGGAAATTTTCTGGTCAAGCCCCTTGACGGTTGCTACGCAATCAGCAACTTCGACCCCGATGTTGTTAGAAAAAGTAAGCTTCTTAAAATCTGTCTCAGCAACATTGGTCAGCCCGCAGATATTGTCAGTTGATGTGCTCTCAACCTTCTGATCAAGCCCCTTGACGGTTGCCGTACAGCCGTCAACTGAGACACCGATGTTGTTAGCAAAAGTAAGCTTTGAAAAGTCTTTCTCAGCAACATTGGTCAGTCCGCAAATATTGTCAGTTTCTGTGCTCTGAACCTTCTGATCAAGTCCCTTAATTGTTGCTACACAGCCCGCAACAGCAACACCAATATTGTCAGTGAATGCTAGTTTTTTGAAGTCAGTATCGGCTACATCTGCCCCCTGTGCCATACAGTTTGTGACAGCAGTATTTCTGGTGGAAGAGATTTTCTGATCAAGGGCTTTAATAGTCCACTCACAGTTAGATCTAGTGGCGATAAGATTGTCACTGAACAGTATCTTAGTTGCATCAAATTCTGAAGCCGCAGCACCACCACAGTCAGCACTGACCCAGTCTCCTTGAACATGAAGAAGCGGAGCGGATACGGTTGTTCCAGCGAGCTGCAGCCCTTCTCCAAGAGTAAGACACGCAATCTCCGTGCATGAAGTTGTAGAAGCGGTATAATCGCAATAGCTAGTATCTTTATATTGAGGAGCAGTTCCGTCTATATAGTTACCACTTATGGTTATCTTGCCGCAATCTCCTGCAGCTTTAGTGACACTTATTCCAGCTATACCTTCAATATCTGGTGCGCAACCGCTAATTGTGTAATCTTTACAGTCTCCATTACTGCTCGATGTTATCGTTACTGTCCCTGCTTGCGTAAATGTGTCTTGACAGCCGCTTATCGTCACTACCTGATTACAATAGTCCCCAACGTCTGTGATACTTACTCCTCCTTGAGCAACGAAAGAAGGCTTACAGCCGGATGCATCAACAGTGTATGTCTTACATCCTGCAGAAGTAGATTCATTTACTGTGACATTTGTTCCTCCTGCAATTACTGGATTACAGCCACTGACTGTATATACATTACCAACATTGGTAACAGAAATATCTCCTGCTCCAGCAACACTAGTTATACAGTCGGTATTAAGGGACAAATCAAATCTCGAACAATCTCCTACGCTTTGCTCATTGACTATTATACAGCTGTCAGTTGAAGCGACAGTATTGCGACAACCATCAAACTCTATTTTATATCCACATTCTCCACTAGGAGTAACATTAATCCCGTCACCGCCAGCAAGCTCTGTCGTGCAGCCACTTACTATGTACCCGCAATCACCGTTAGGAGTAACTGTGATATTACCTTGTCCTGATAGGCTTGTCTCACATCCGCTTATAGTGTATTCTTTACATTCTCCCTGAGCAGTTGAGGTAACAGTAACTGAGCCAACTCCAGTAAAGCTGTCTTGACAGCCGCTAACCGTATAAGTTTTACAACCTCCTGCTGTAGAAACTGTAACAGTATTTGATCCTGCTCCGGCAACAACAGGGTCACATCCACTAACTATATACCCGCACTCACCATCTGTGGTGACAGTGATATCTCCTTGTCCAGAAACGGTCGTCTGGCAACCACTGATAACATGGTCACAGCCATCGGAAGTTACAGTGATTCCACCTTGACCAGAGAATGTATGTTCACACCCACTGATAATATAACCACACTCTCCACTTTCGACAGCTGTTATTGAGCCTTGCCCTGTAATAGCGGTTCTGTGACCACTTACAGTATATGTTCTCTCATTTCCATTTATAGCTGGTCCAGTGACGCTTGCACATCCAGTTGCTTTTACGATAGTAATCGTATCTGTGGCGGGAGCACCAGAAACCACAAAATCACAACCGGCACCTTTTGTGACTGTGACAGTTCCTTCTCCAGTGATAGTGGGACAAGATGCCTCAGCGGATTCGGTGCTTATAGTAAATGAGCCGCAACCATTGTCAGTAACGCTTAATCCGAGTCCCGGTATAATATTAGTAAAGTACTCTCCAGAGAACTTATGCATAGTCTCTAGCTTAAGACCACTTCCGTCGCATCCTGCGTCCCGAGAATAAGGAACTCCCTTTAACCCAGAGCCTATCTGTAGAGAGTTGTAAGGAACATATGTATCTGCTTCATCAGATTGATTATAGCAGCCAGATAATCTATTTACATTTATGCATGATGTAGATGTTAAAGGGTAGTACTTGCAATCTTTAGTATCATAAAAAGTAAAGAATTGTTCGCCCGAAGTAATGGTGCTGCCAAAAGATGGGTTGTCTACAGTAATGGTTGGGTCACTTTCTTCGGAACCATTAGAGTCATAAACTGTATTAATGTTATTGGGCACTGCTGCACCAGCACTACCTGCATCTATGTCTAACTCGGCAGTAGCCTTGATAATTCTAAAAGTATTTGGAACAGTCCAGACTTTCCTAGATCTGTCATATCTTAAGTCAAGAGGAGCAACAGGCCAAGTCTCCCTACTTTCTAGCATATTATCTATAAACTTGTCTTTAAGATTGCTAGATGTAAATGTCCCAGCCCTTGCGTCATTAACTGTATCTGCCTTGTTGGGAATAGGCTTGCCCTGCATATCATATCCCCAACCCTGAATAATCAGAGGGCCTCTAAGAGCCATAGGCCTTAAGTTAGTTGGAGTGGCTCCACCTAAATTAGGAATATTCTGACCGCTGGCCGAAGTCCCATTAAAAAGTATCGTCCCATCATAATGGTTGGTCGTATCAGAATAAGGAGCACTAAAAGTGAATGGATTCAATGTGCCAATATTTACCGTAGGTGGTGTGTACTCATTGATAGGAGGATCTACATGGTTTGTAAAAGTAGGCCTACACTCAGTTCCGGCACTATTTGGCATGACTGGTAACTTAGTTGATGATGTGCCTAACTGAAAAGGCGTCACTAATCCGTCCCAGCTAACTCCGCCCTGATTAACAAAGTTCCCGGACGCGGCAGACATTACCTCCTGCGCGCTAGCAGCTGCGGCAAAAGTCGCCTTAGCATCAGTATCAACCTGATGTATTTGCCCTAAAATTAAGGGCTTTGGAGCACTGCTATTTCTTCTTGAGCTGTCTTGATAACCCATAGTACCTAAGATCCCCTATTGTTCATAAATCTAGAGCGTTGGACATACATGTCCATAAATGCCATTTTTCTTCTCTGTTTAGCTTGCGTTACCCTATTCTTAGCGGCCTGTTTTATCCTTTCAGTATTGAGTTTAGATAGCCTTCCAAAGTTTGGAGTGAATGTGGTAAGTTCATAAGTGGTATTGATACCTCCTTCTCCTATATTAACTGCAACACTAGTTATGTTAGGTCCAAAAGAACCAGTAGAAGATGTCAGAGGTATATAATAATAAAAATGCGACGTAAGTCCTAAAACCCAAGTATATTGTGTTAGGGCGAAGTTGTTGAAAGTGGTGTTGGTGGATCTAAGCTCTGATCCTATTCTGTGTTCTGGATAACCGGGCCAATTCACAGAGCCTCTCTCTCCCACTTGCATAAATGTTAACCCATCTTGGCTCTGGCTATTTGCCACAGTGGTCATAGCTGAGGAACCGCCATAGTTCCAAGGGGATAAATCATCATTAGGCTTCATGTTAACTGGACCCGGTGGACCTTGAAATGCAAAAGGGCCGTATTTTGTGTAATTACTTCGCATAGGCACTTCAATATTTGTCGGATAATACCTTTTCTTAGCAAGACCAAATGCGACATCAGAACCATTAAAGACAAACTTCTTTACTTTGGCTTGGAGGCCTGCAAGAAGTCTGCCTTCGGCTCTTCCTACAAGAATAGTCCCTGCATAGTCATCTCCAGTCCCAGCCTCTTGCGTTTTAGCCTCTACAGGTGAAGCTAGTGTAACTACAGTCTTAACTCCAGTTACAAAATTAGAGTCTGCGTTAGCCCTGACATATAAATAAGTTCCATCACTTATAACCTCTCCTGCCTGAACGAAACCTGTAGTCGCACTAAAGCGTGCTCCTCCTGATACCATAGCTGTATCGCTTGTAAATGGGTCCATATAAACACTAGGCTTTGTTAATCCAAGCCAAGTTGATCCATCTTCAATCCAAGCCTCTCCAGCCGGAAGAGCAGAGTAATAGTTCTTCTTGGCCTCTGTGTTATAGTAAGTCTCAGCATCTGTTTCTATAAGAACCTTTTTTCCATAATACTCGTTTGCAAAGCTTTGTATAAAAGTATGGACTTTATTTATATCAGACTGTAGAAGATTAGGATTTCCGGGAGGATTAAAATCAAAGCCTCCTCCGCCGGGCATATTGCCAAGACCATTATTAACCGCATCTGCTTCAACATCTGCAGCTGCAGCAACTGCCGCATCCTTAAATGGATTATTATAACCTCTTGTATAGAGCCATTGGCCTGTTGTGGTGCCATTATATCCATTGAAAGAAGTACAATAGGCTTTCCAGTCGTCTATTCCTTTTAGAGCTGCCCTCATTTCAATCTCATCCACATACACAAAGTTCGTACTGAGAGGAACACTTAAAGTTGTGTTGAGTTTTCTAAAGTCCATTCTCACATTAAAAATAGAGCCATACTCAGCTGGCACATTAGTGTTAGTCGTTGTGTATGTTATTGCATTTCCATCCTCATCCAGTCCCCACCAAGGAACTATCGAGGTAGTGCTAAAAAAGGTCTGGTAGTTAGCACCTGTTGCTAATGAAGATGTCGGCTCATTTCTAAGTTCCCGACCAACATTCTTTGATATTACATTATCCCTAGTGTCTAAGAACTCTTGTATCCTACCCATAGTAGGCTGTTCGCGCCTTTGTTGAGTTTTTACCTTTATAACTTTTTGTTTTTGTTGTGTAATAAACATTTCTATATAGTAGTCACAGCCGGCATCTGCACAAACCTGAGATATTAACTCCATAACCGTCATAGAGTCTGCACCTAATCTGTAGATGGAAGGAGCAAAAGGAATATCATGTAGGTCTAAGAAATATCCTGTAAACCACCCATTCCCACCAAAGCTAGTCTTCAGAGTGCCCTCATAAGAGTCGGTAGTAGATTTAATTAAACCAAACTTAGCTCCTGCAGTATTGACTCCATTCCAGTCATGAGCCCTAAATGCTATGGCTCCATGTGGGCCAAAAGAAGGGTCTTTCTCTCCACTTAACATAGTGCCTGTAGCAAGCTTGACTAGTGACCAAGGAACCCCTTGATCGTTAAAGTCTGACTTTCCAAAACCATGCCCTTCAAGATATCCAAAGACATTAAGCACATTGTAAAGACCTCCTACACTACCATTGTTTTCATTAAGTATGAGTTGTGTATTTTGCAGTATGAATCTAGGATCAGATATATTTACAGTATACTGGTTAAGTCCCGAAGTATCATCTCTCTTATTCCAGCTCTGAACAATTCCTGCAAATTCAAAATCTGCCACTCTAAAATAAACTGGAGCTCCTACAGCAGGCCTATATTTTTCGAAACCGGGATCTGCCTGCGTCCAAGTTGCTTGATGTCCCGGATAGTCATAATAGATCTTATCGCCCGGACAAGGATCTTCTGTAAGCTCTACCGTCAAGTTCGTCTGTTGCTCATTCCACCCAACAGTGCAAGTGAAAGATTTTACACTACAGCCTAGAAATAGAGTCTGCTTGAAAGGCCCTACTATATTCTCTCCATAATCACAAACATTCGGCATATATCAAATCCTAGCTAGATGGGCAAGAAGTATAGATCCAGCTACATTGCCTTGTATACTTCCCTGTTTTAACATCAAATGTCTCACTATCTGCAGTTCTAAATACCGTATTATCATTACCACTTATAGCTTCCTCTAGTTTATTCACAACAACATCATATTGAGGAGAAGGGGAATTATCAAAATAATTATCTCCTGTTGCACATCCAGTGTATGGAGGCACCGCTGCAGAAATGCTCAAGTCCTGTGTAAATGCAGTCTTAGTTCCTATGTCTTGGAGTAATGGGCCAGCAGCTCTTCCTAAGATCTTTATCTCTGCAAACACATCTGTAGGTCTTTTCTTAGTAACATTTATTGTTTCAGATATAACACCAGTAACGCAATGGTCTGGTCTATTATCAAACGAAACATTATAAGTAATAGTCCCCTCTTCTATATTATAGCCATATGACTCAGAAATTGGCTTCTTATTGAAAGGAGTTCCTATAACTCCAGAAAAAGTTTCTGGTATAGCTCCACTATAAGCCATTGCTGCTCTAGTTGAGAATATACCGTTGTCAAGACAGTATCTAGTATAAGTTCTAGCTATATCAAAAGCACCACTATCTGATAAAAGGGCAAAAGAGCCATCTCCTAGTTTATAAGTAGGATAGCCCTGAACAGTGCCATCCATAGTAACGCTTGTTATACCATCTTGGTTGGCTTTTTCTACATTCAAACTAAATGCATCATTGACCGGAAACTCGCCCAAAGGAACAAAGCCACTCTTGGGGCCGTCAGTGACTCCACTTGGTAGATTTGATATTCCAGCAGGAACTCCAGCAGAAACACTATTAGGCATTCCTGTTGCAACAGCTATAAATGTATCATCAACTGACACAGATGCGGCTGTCTCATCTTGATTAACAGATCTTTCGGTTAAATATGTCCTATATCCATAATTCACATTAGTTCCTAAACTAAGCAAATTATTAACCTCTACATTTTGTAACTCTAAGGTAGCTACTCCAGTTATATAATTAATAGCATTTGTAAGGCCAGATATACACAATGCTGAGCCATCACCGAGCTCTCCGGTAGATATTGTCTGGCCTACAGCACTAACTGACCTTGAGATTTCAAGTACTGGAGGAAACTCAACCCCATAAAATTTAGTCGGCTTTTTAACATAACTAAAAGAATAGTTTGTCTGTGCATCTTCAAGATTTAAACCTGTTCCTAAGTAATCTTGAGTTCCGCTTATGCTAGATGCTGCAAAGCCTAAAGATACGGAGTAGTTAGCTCTTTTTGTATAATAGTCAGGACTGGAAATACTGATAGAATTAACTAAAGGTCTTCCAGATATAACAGTGCCTGAACAACTCTCATCTCCTAGAAACTCAGCAATAAACTCTCTATAGTTACCTGTGAATGCAGAGTGTAGATCTTCTTGTGCTCTAAAAACCTCAAGAGCTCCTCCATCCCCTACCGCTTCAGGGATTAATGTTCCCTCAAGATTTATTGTATAAACACCGCCTATTATATTTCCGTTATTTTTAATAGCATAAGTTTCTCTCTCATAAGAGACATCTGGCGCAGGCTTGAACTGATAATCGCCATACGTTACATTTACTCCAGTTATTGCCATTGTCTATTCCTTATCTGAATGATGGTTGTTGAGGAGCTGGACTTGGTGAGTCTAAGGTACTGTTAGTAGGTTGGGAAGAACCCATTCCCGGCATTTCTGCTACCTTAGCTGCAACAGCATCTGCCACAACTGTCTTTATAGCTTCTAATATATTTCCTTGATCAAGCCTTACATCGACAGCTTGAATTTTCACTCCATCTTTAATCGAAGCAAATGCTGTGGTAAGAGAACTCATAGCAGTGACTGCTTCTGGGCCTACAATAGGTGCTTGCCCACCTGCCGCTGCAGGGTCAGTGTACTGCATTCCTCCAACAGAAGGGTTCTTGAAGAAATCGTCCGGGAGGTAATGGGACATCGACCCAATAGCACCTTCTGCTCTTACCCTTTGTTCTGGAGTCATTCCTCCAGCAGACGGATCAACATAGGAGCTTCCAGCTCTTCCCGGTGTCTTTCCTCCAGTTACATCAAACGGCTGCTTGCCAAAACCTCCAAATGGATCGGTAACTGGGTTTCCGAACTGGTCAACTTGAGACATTGCTCCCTCAGTTCCCATGATCTGCCCTTGTGCTTTTTGGCCGGGCATCATACCAGTCTTTATATATTCTTGAACTTGGTCTTTTTTAAGCTTACCCGAGCGAAGCATATTTCTAGCTTGATTTATACGCTCTCTTTTTCCTAGTAATCTTTCCTGAGTATTTTGTAGAGTGGCCTTATCACTATATCTGCCCTGAGCCTCTTTTCCTTTGTCAGTCAAAGCGCCAGTCATGGGGTCTATTTGTCCAGACTTTAACTGTTGCTGTCTTCTAAACTCTATAGCTGTAGAAACTTCTTGATTCGTAAGCCTACTACCTAGATAACTGTCTTTCTTCAATACATCAAAGCCAATTTTATCTGGATCGTAGCCCTTAAAGCTTCTTATCTTGCCTTGAGGAATCAAACCTTGAGCCTCATACGCAGCATTGCCCATCCTACGTTCTGCTTTTGATGCTCCTGCACCACTTGCATCAGTTAGCAATCCAGTTCCCTCAAACTCGCCAGCTTTTATAGCGTCCGCTAGTCTAAGCTTAGAGTTACTTATACCAAACCTTGACTCAACTCTACCTACAGGTCTTCCTCCAAGCTCTTTGTTAAGCCTAATCCTTCTTTCCATTTCAGTTTCATTTTCATTCGCTCTTCCTTTATAAGTAGATTTATACTGAGGTCCGGTATCGGCTAATTGAGAAGTAAGTTCTGGTTGGGCAAGCCTAGCTTCAGCTTCCGCTTTGTCCTTCTTCGCTTGTTCTAACATAGCTTTTCTTCTGCCTGATACGCTTGCGGCAAAAGTTGTTGTTCTATAAGTTTCAAGCTCACCAGTAGTTCCACCATCTTTATTTCTTAGGCGACCAGCTGCCTCTTCTCCAAATCCAGCAGCGCCTGTGAGAGAGACAGTTGAGCCTTTTGCTTTCTCAATATAGGATCTATGAGTAGCCAGATCCTGCCGAAGTTTATCGGATAAGCCTTGTCCTTCAGGTCCAGCCGCTGAAAGTCTCTTAAATATGTCTTCATCACTGCCCTTGAGACTTATTCCTCTACTCTTTGCAAATTCAGAGACCTTGCCTCTAGTTTTATTAAGATTATCAAGATGGATATCTGATGTGGCAATGTTCTGTAAGTGGTCTAGCTCCTCTAAGTCTAAAGAGGAAGCCGTTCCAGTATCCCGCATAGATTGTAGTTGACCACGCCTTTTGTCTCGCGAAGCTCTATCTCTATAAGCTGCTGTGTTAGCGTCTCCAGCAATAATTGTTGAGTCAGCTTGGGCTAATTTTTTCCTTGCCTCGTCTCTTTCTATCTTGTCTTTAGCTCTTTGCTCTATATCATGACGAACACGAACAGCTTCACTTGGACTTTTAGTCGGATCAAATTGTTCCTTAAGTTTTCCATCCTTGTCAGTAAAAGGATCTGGAAATGCGTCTGATGCAGCTTCCATAGCGAATGGGTCTACATTCTTAATTCCTTTTTCCGTTGATTCCTTGAACATTCCCTCAGTCTGTACTCCGAGATCCTTTAAGCTTTTCTTGACTGCCGCCGGTTCGATAGTGGGAGCTATCGGCAATGCAATAGCGTCATGAATAGCGGCACCAATAGCACTTGCTTGAGAGCTTTTCCTCATCTTGCCGGGTTCAATATTCTGGAAGCCACCGCCACCTAGCCCTTTAAGCTTCTTTATTTTTTCTTTATCAAGCTCTGAGCCCTGAAGTGTTTTCATTACTTTTTTAAGTTCTTTAGGAGCAGGTTTTCTCACAGGGTCTATGGAGTTCTTCTCTATATCGTCCAATGTCACATTTGAAACGTCTACTATCAGCTCTTCTCTTGTTTTTGGTTTCCCGCGCGTTGGCCCAGCAACAGGGGCTGTCGTGAACAGATTTCCACTAGCAATAGACTCAGCATCTCCTAAAGGCCTTCCTCCTCTTGTGGCCTTCAATCTTTCATTTTCTGCTTCTATGTTAGCCCTAGCTCTATCTTTAGCTGCCTTTCTATCTGCTTCGTATGCTTCTTCCTGAGCCTTAATAGCATCTTTCTGGGTGCTCGCAAGTTTGGCTCTAATGCCAAGTAATCTCTTTTCTTCTTTCTCTATGGCGTTAAAGTCGCTTGCACTCGTAACCAGATTCTTTAATTCATCAAGCCTTTCAAGTTCCCCAGATATTCCTGTGTCTATTTTATCTCTTACGTTTTGATCCGATAAATCAGCACCTGCAAAACTAGCACCAAAGTTACCGAATGCTGTAGTTCCTCTGTTGCCAGCCAAGGTGACTTCTCTGGCTGTTCCTCCACGAGCAAGCATATCATTGACTTCTGTTCCCATGAATTCAGACACATCTCTCTTCTCGACACTGTCCGCTTTTCTAAGTTCTTCTGCAGAAAATGCTGCAAGCTGCATTTGGATTCTTAAATCATCAACAGCAGTATTCAGCCTATCCATCTCAGTAACGGCCTGCTTGCGAACTCTATCTTCCATAACATTCAGAGCATCTTTCTGCTGCTGACCTATTGCTGCCGCTTCGTCTTTCTTTCTATCTATAGCAGCTCCTTGATCTACTCCAGCAAAGAAGCCTTGTGCATTTATTCCTAATTGCCCCAGACCTTGTATTGCTACTCCTCTTGCCTGAACTGACGCTTGTGTTTTGAGCTTGGCTATTTCTTCCTGAGTCTTGCCTCCCGCAGTCAATATAGGATCAAGCTGACCGCTGAGAAGTTTGCTCATCTGCCCAGTTGTTAATTCTCCGCCTGTTTCTAGCAACTCAACAGCACGGAAATCATCCCTAATCGCCTTTCTATCTTCAGCAGCACCTTTGAAATCACCTCTGTTAATTTTCTCTTGAATTCCTTGGAGTCTTTCAAAAGTGCCTTTCAACGAGTCTTGCTCCGCAAGCTGTTTAGATTGCAAGTCTGCTATCTCTGATTCAATAGCTGCCAACCTTGTTGTGTCATCAGCTAAAGTACTTAAAGCTCCTGTTGTATCTTCGAGTGCTCCTTTAACTGTTGCTAACTGACCGATAAGCTCTGTATTGGTTCCCTGTCCGGGCTGAGCAAGTTGAGCCTCTATGCGAGCTTTTTCTTGTTGTAAGCTTGTCTGTCTAGCCTGCAGTTCACCTACATTTGCTGTAGCTACTCCACCGGCTACGACCCTACCACCTATGCTAACTGCCTGACCTGTTTGTCTAGCTATACTTTGGTTTAAATCAGCCTGAGCTTCAGCTAGTCCGCCTTTTCTAGTTCCAGTTACTTCTCCAACTCTCTTATCTATGTCGTCTCGTTTTTTATCAAAATCTCTAAGCTTTAACTGCACATCTCTTTGAAGCTTGGCAATATCCGCTGACCTTTGTGCAATCTCCCTTGCTGCGTCGAACTGAGCTGACAGCTGGTCAATTATTTCCTGTGTAGCTCCTCCAAACTGTTCTACTATATCTCCGGTATTACCAAGAGCAGCTCTAATAGCATCTATCCCGCCTTCTCCTTGTCGCGCTTGTGTTAGAGTAGCCTCCATCTGCTTCATGAATGCATCCAGCACTGGCCCTTCAGCACCAGCAGCTTGTGCTCTTTCTCTAATAGTGTCAAGCATCTGCTGATTCGTTCCTAACTGCCCACCTCTAGCTGTAACATCTTCTGTAATAGCGTTTAGAGAGTCCTTCAATACATCAGGTAATGCTGCGGCAAAGCCCGGAACCCCTTCAAGTCCTTCCAGCGTGCCTGATGCTCCAGTCCCACCAACTGATTCTATCTCTGCAAATCCAGCCCTTATAGCGTCCGTAACTCCGCCTTGCTCAAGACCCTGTATGTCTAAGTTTTCAAAAGGATTGACAACCTCATCCAAACTAAAATCAGCTTCACCACTAAGCAGCGAACCTACTCTCTTTTCAGCATTAGAAACAAATACATCGAACGAGTTAAGAGTTTGCTCCATAGCGTTTGTTAGTTTTTGAAGTGCCGTTACCATGCCATCCATAGCTTTTCCACTGGCTTCCAGTAGATTATTCACAACAGCTTGAGATATTGACTGCTCAGTCAAAGCCACAGAGTTTGCCATAGCTTGCTGAGTTAATCTGTTAAATTGTCTCTGTACTCCTGAATAGGCTGGGCCTGCTCTTCCTAGTAAGCTATTTCCTGATGCCAGAGCCTGATTGAATGCATCTATGTCTCCAGACGCTGCAGCTTGTTGTACCCTTTTGATCGCTCCCGATAGAGCTGCCGCATCTTGTTTTCCAAGTGTTTCTAGAGCTCCTTGAGTTGCCGCAAACAGCTGGTTTCCAAGATCAATACGTATTGTTGCAGCCGCTTTCTTTCCAGCTTCTCCAAGCAGTCCTAAGTCAAGAGCCTTCTGTATTTCTGTAAAGTTCTTCTGTGCTTTCTTTGGATCACTGGTATCTATTTTACTTAAGAATGCTTGTAATTCTTCGATCTTACCTTTAGAATCATTAGAAGCAAGTATGATAGTATCTGTTACGCTTCCTAATACATTCGCTAATGCAGCGGCACTTTGTTCTGCTATTTTAGGATCAAAATTCTTAAGGGCTTCTGCAAATCCTCTACCCTCTATGACAAGCTCGCCTGCTGCTACGTCTTGGTCTATCTCCCTTTGACTCTTTTCTTGACTATCAAACGTCATTCCAGCTCTAGACAAGAAGTCCATGATTGGATCTTTACTTCCTGCTCTTTGAAGCAATTCTCTCTGGGAGCCGCTTTCGATAGAGTCTACACCACCACCACCTCGAAACGCTCCTCCTGAGAAGAAGCTAAAAATGCTGCTGATGCCTTCACCCACTCGCATGAATTGTGCTCTTTCTGCGTCTCCTCCCATAAAACCAACGCCCCTTGCACTCTCAAAGTCGCCGCCCGCAGAGGAAAGCCTATTGAACATTTCAACATTCTTTCTATTGGCCTTGTCAATATCATCAGCGGTTACAAATGCATCATTAGCTAGTTTATGAAGAGCTTCTCCTGCTTCTTTTGATGCATCATTAAGACCAGCTATAGCGTCAAATCTTATTTTGTCAGCAGCCGCATTTGCTTGGCCTATAGCTTTACCAGCAAAAATACCTATTCCACCACCTATCGCTGCTCCTACTGGGCCACCGAGAATGAAACCTAACGCAGCGCCCGCAGAACCTCCAGCAACACCTCCTTTAATTGCTCCTCGTTGTCTAGCTCCTTCAGCAGTTTCAAGCCTACTTCCTTTTATCTGTTGAGCACCAATCGTTTCAAGGTTCTGTACTCCTGTAGCAAATTCAGAAATTGGACCGGCAAGAGCAACTCCAACTGCACCAGCTATGGCAGGACCAAGTGCAGCCATTCCAAATCCAGTTCCTCTCATCGACATCCTGCCCAAACCTCTTAGCTTGCCGCCTCCCGTTACACTACCTCCTGCTCTTGACAACGAAGTTCCTAAACCTCTTCCGCCAGAAAGATTCTTCCTAAAGATTCCTCTTGATCTTGTTCCAACGCCCGCTTTTTTCGGTCCTCCACCGCCCATACCCATGAACATAGGGGCAGCAAACAATAAAGAAGTCCCAATACTCATAAGGGCTGAGGTCATTGCTTGACCTTTTTCCTCAACTCCTGCTGCAGTGTCGCTCATAGCATCTATAAGCATAGGGCCGGTCATCGCTAGCTCCATAGCGATCATCGCGAAGCCCATACCCTTCATGCCTCCCATACCTCCTGCGCCTGCTCCTGCTGCGCCTCGCTTATTGGTAGGAGTCCTTTGCTTCTTTTGTTGCTGTTGCTGTTTTTTCTGCTGCTGTTGTTGTTGTTTGTTCTGCTTTTGTGATTGCTGCTGCTGTTGCCTTTGTTGTTGCTGCTGTTGCCTTTGTTGTTGCTGCTGTTGCCTTTGTTGTTGCTGTTGTTTTTGTGGCTGTGCTGCTTGCTGTTGAGCGTTAAGTACCTGCTGCTGAGCAAAAGCATGTCCAGCTGGTTTGACTGTAGTAGGTGCTAGCTGAAGGCCTGAAGTGGTGACGCCTCCGCCTCGATTGCCTACTCCGATGTTAAGGTTATTTCTTGGAGGTGCTCCGGGAAGCGGTAATCTGCCTTGTGGGACAGAACCTCGATTGCCTACTCCGATGTTAAGGTTATTTCTTGGAGGCCTTCCGGGAAGCGGTAATCTGCCTTGTGGGACAGAACCTCGATTGCCTACTCCGATGCTAAGATTGTTTCTTGGAGGTGCTCCGGGAACTGGCCTCTTGACATTCTGCTGTTGAGCACTGAGCTTTGTTGCTACACGCCCTGTACCAAGAGCACGCATCCTACTTTTTCTAGCCGCTCTTCTGTCTGCCGTGCTTGTTGCGTCTGTGCCGGCAAAAATTCCTCTTCCAGTTTTTCCACTAACAAACCTACTAGCTGCTGCACTTGCTTCTGCGGGAGTTCCTCCCTTGCGAATTACTGACTCGTATCGCTTTGCGTACAATCTCTCAAGTTCTCTTGCTGTAGGCTGCTTTCCATAGAAACTTCTACCCTCAGTTACAATCCCACCCTCAGCATAAGCATTAATAGCATTTAGATTTCCATATCCTATTCCTTGTGCTGTTTTCTTATCAAATACATATTCTCCGGGAGTTAGTAAAGCAGGGGTATTTCCACTACCGAAGACAGCTCCACCTTTATTAAATGTCTGAGCGGCTGCTAAATCTTCAAGATCAAATATAACTTGACCGGGAACACCACTTATCGCCTTTCCGAGGAAAGAATTTCTTTGGGTTTTTCCTATCTCGTTTTTAAGTTCTGTGGGCAAAACAAATTGTGGCCCAAATATTTTGCTTAGTTGAGTCGTATCTCCTGTAGGAATATCAAACCTAATACCGGCCTCTGTTTCTCCCTCAGCTCTGAGTTGTTGGCTAGCTTGCTTTATAACAGCTTCAAATAGAATTCCTTTAAGTGAGTTTACTGCACCTCCGTCCAGCACTCGCTCAAGATCAGTAAATGCCGGAAACTTCATGTCGTCTCCGAGCGCAGCTGTAGCCTTGGAAATCATGCCCGGAAGAGGATCTATAAGTTCGCTGCCAAATGCCTGTCTAGCGTTTGTACTTATTCCATAGATCCTAGTGTTTAAAGCTTGAATTTTACCGCTTTGAGCCTTGAGTACATTATAGTCTATGGCTTCTTCTCCGGGATTCTTCTCTGCCAAAGCAATCGCTTGCATAAGTGCAGCGCCCCTAATGCCTGCTCTCCCTTTTGTAAGCGCGCTCTTGCTTACGTTTCTTCCATCAACTTTTGCCGCCTTTCCTCCTCTTTTTGCTCGGTTTGCTATTTTTTCTGCTAGTTTTACGTCAGCTGGAGTTTTCCCTAATACTTGATTCCCCGCTTCCCTGCGTTTGAGATCTTTAATTCTATCTCGCTCTTCATTAGTAAATCCAGCAGTTCTTGCTGTCAAAGGACCACCAGTCCTAGCCTCAAATGCTTTTGCTTGTCTTATAAATTCAGCTCTAAGTTTAGCACCAGATTTGGGATCTTTATCTTCTATTCCAGCTAAGGTAGCGCTTATAAAGTCAGGAGGATTTCCAGCAGACAACAAGCCAAGACCGATTGGTGTAGTAGGTTTAACCCTACCTACAACGCGGCCTCCCTTATTATAGCCTTTAAGATTGGAAGGACCTATAGATTTAACAGCAGATTTCCTTAAAACAAACTCTCCGGGAGTTAGCATTGCTGGAACTGTATCTTTATTCCCCGTTCCGGGAACAAGCCCTCCACTAGCAAAGCCCATAATTCCACGACGACCTGCTCCTCTGCCTCCTCTGCGTACTATAGGAGTAGCTCCTCCTCCAAAACCTCTAGTCTTGATCGTATTGGTCAATGCAACAATAACCCCCTGAAGGTTTCTTATTGCTTGAGTAAGATTATTAGTTGCAGTAGTATTGTTGGCAGTTGCCCCAGACAGCTTAGTAACAGCTGTGTTCATTGATTTTACTGCAGTAGCTAAAGCGTTGGTCGCAGCATTTCCACCTGCGCCTCCTCTTCCTCCGCCTCCGCCTCCTGTTATAGCACTTCCTAATGCGGCACCTGCTCCTCCTGCTCCTCCTCCTGCTCTAGCAGAACCAAAGAAGCCCTGAAAGAATGAAAATGCCCCTCTAGTAAGTTTGAAAGCTGCTATTTTAGCTAGTATAGGCAATATAGGAGTAAGAGACTCGGCAACACCAAGGAAAGCGTTGGCAAGCCCTATTGCTGTTTTAGATAAAGCTCTAAAAGTAGAAGATTCAGATATTGTTCTAATTAAAGCATTGAATCTCTCTCTGACTTTTTCGAACTGCACAATTAGTGGAGTCAAACCTTTGGCGACATCAGATCCTAATCCTTCTACAGCTCCTCTTTGAGCTTCAGCAAATGCTCTTTCTGCCTTATTGAAGTTTTTAATAGCAGGAATTAACTTACCTATCTGTCTAATTCCACCTAACTCTTCAGTTATCGCAGATAAGGTAACAGCATCTCCCTTTTGAACTAATTGATCAAGCCCGGCAGATAGTCTTCGGAACGATTCAAAAAGACCAACAAACTTACCTTGTGTATCAGTAAGCTCAACTCCCAGTCCTTTAAGTACGTCAATAGTTCCTCTTCTCTGAATACGAGAGAAAATGGTTCTAAGGCCAGTAGCTACCGTTTCAGCAGTTTCCCGAGTAGTAGATCTAACCGCTGTAAAGATGGCACTAAATTCATTAAGGGCCTCGATGGGTTCTTTGAATTGACCAGCCGATATAGCGAATACACCACCGGCACGTCTAATAGCAGCGATTAGGTCATCGGACTCAACAGCAAACTTTTTAGATACTCTATTTAGAGAACCAAGAACTTTTTCAGAATCTGAAGCGGCTATACCAAACTGATTTAATGCAGCAACAAGACCCTCAGCTGTCTGCTTCATATCTCCAAAAGTAGGAGCTAAAGAAGACCTTGCAACAGCACGGACAGAAGCCTCAACCTGCTTAATACTTTGACCAGTTTGAGCGAATATTTGTGCCAACTCTAACAACTCATTAGCATCTTTGCCGAATTGCTGAGATAGAGAACTGACGCTATTTTTTAAATTGCTGAGACCTTTAGCTGTTGATCCAGTAATTTGCTGAAGTTTTACAAGACCTCTCTCAAATTCCAGAGCCTTCGGTACAGCCTCGGAGATTGCTTGTGTTAGTCTGAAGAATGTTGCGGTAACGATACCGGCAGCAGCAAATCTTTTGAAAGTAAGGGCTGTTTCTTTACCTAGTACTTGCATGGCATTAGCAGCTCCCTTAGTGCTGTTAGCCATGTTCTTAACGGAAGTAGAAGTAGTCTTAGCGGTATTAGCGAACTTTTGCGAATTCTTATTGGCATTATTTAGCTGATTATTAAGATTAGTCAGCTGGCTCTGAACATTGTTAGGTATGTTCAAGCCGATATTCACGTTTATATTCTGAAGCTGAGAGCGTATACTCTTAGTAACGGCACTAATATTCTTAGGGCCTTGAAGGATAACGTGTGCGTTTATATTAAATGCCATAAGTAGCTTTCGTTTAAAAAATAAAGCGGCCACAACACAGTATTGCTATGACCGCTTACCCATTAAATATTAAGAAGCGTCATCTTCTGGGGGCGACTCTTCTTCTTGCTTATCCGGTTCAGTCTTTTTAGGCCGACCACGGCTCTTCTTCGCTTTAGGCTTTTCTTCTGATTCAGGCTCATCTTCAGTATCGCCTTCTTCATCTTCTGCCTCAGCTTCTTCTGATTTAGGTTCCTCTTTAATGACAGGCTTACCATTGTCATCTAGGAAAGGAGAAAACTCTACGTCCCACTCTCCAGTCTTAGTAACCTTACGACCAGTGATGTCAACAAAAATGTACTCATCATCGCCAATCCATTCGATAAGATTTCCATTTTCATCAATATGATTGCCTTCTAAGTCTACTAGCTTACCGTCACCGTCAATAAGTCGATAACTATCGTCAACAAACTCAAAGTTTTTAAGAAACTTATTTTCTGGCAATTGAGAATCAACATCTTCCGTTCCTGACATCAGGTAGAAGAATTCAGTTGCGCCTAATACTGCAACTGGATCATCTTGGTTTGCCATATATTCATCAAAACCTTCTTTGAAGTACAGCTCATCACCTTCATCATACACCAAACAGGATGCAAAAAGGAAGTTGAATCTAGCTGCATCAGCCTTTCCCTCGCATGTAATTGAGTCTAGATCAGAGCGCCCAGATAGCATAGAAACCATCTCATTCCTAGCTCTAGACATCTCAAGAGCAATATCCTTTGCTTCAGATAACTTAATGCCACCCTTTTTTAAGGTAAACTCACCATCTATCACCTTTTTTCTGCAATCTTGGTACTGAGCCTCTCTCTCATCATTCCAAAGCTCTCGTTTTCTTAGTTCATTATCAAGCTGGTCTCTAAGAAGATCCCCATTTTGCAAGGCCTCGTTAAAAACTCTGGCTCGCAACTCATTAGCCTGTTTTACATTTTCAACGCTAGGCCTTTTAACTGCGTAGCTTTTTCCTTCATACTCAAAAGGTCTTTTTTCTTTTTTATCTGCCATTATTCCTGATCTCCTTTGACATAAAAATTAGTTACATATCTGTTCCAAGTTAATGTATATTGGCTGATCTCACTCTGAGCAGCTCTTAAATTAGAATTTCCTAGATCTAAAATTTTAGTCCTAGTATCGCTCCATGCTTCTCTCCAATCTTTTTGATCTTCGGAGAGTTGATTATAAGGAAGTCCATGTCCCCATAAAAAACCAAAGTTATCTTCTATAATTGCTAAAGACCCTATGGTTGTAGTGTTAAATTTTTTTTGTATGTTATTTAATAACCTCTTCTTAGAAAAGTTTTTGTAATCATTGTTTTTGTCATCCACTTTATACTCCTATTACCTATTTGTTACCATTTCTGCTAATTCTTTTTGTAGTCTCATTTTAACATCTGAAAGCTGAGCCTCCCTTATTTCTTCCCCTCCTGCTGACCTAACCTCAGTAAGTTTATTCTTTATTGACATCCTTTCACTATAATCATTAAGATCATAGATCTTATTTTTGTCTTCCCTTGAGCTTACCATAAATATCTCATCGCCCTTTTGTCCTGATATCTTGTCAGCGTTATTCTTAGCTCGATTCTTTTCAGCTTCCTTCCTTTGAACAGCCATCCATCCATCAAATGCATCATCGTCTTCAAACACATCGTCTGGGGGAGACTCAGGACTTTGTCTAGCGTTGTCATACATTTTTGAAAACAGAACTACATTTCTTTGTATAATATTCAGAGATGAAGTCCCAAAATTAAATATGCCACTATTATGACAACTATCCCAATAGCTTTTCCATGGTGTTGTCCTAGCTATCTCTCTGATATGTGGAATAATCGCGTACTGAGTTATCCAAGCCTCATATGCTTTATCCAAAAGAAGCGCTTCTTGCTCAAAAAACTTTTCTGGATCGTAAATCCTATTATTGTTTATATCGTATAGGCTCATTCCTATTGAGAATCTTTCCTTTATAAAATCAAAGTATGCCTCTAGCGTTACATTGTCAAGAGATGTTTTCTTTTCGTTTGCTTTTGATATCGCCTTCCTTAGCCCTTCCAATCTTCTTTTTAGTGAAGCTTTAGCTTTTGAATTAAAAAAGTTTTTATATATAGAAACCTGTATCTCTTCTATTGTTTCTTCGCTTTGTTTAAGTTTCCCTTCTTCTTCATATGTCCATATGCCTCTTGAATTTAATGTTGCCTTCAGCTCCTGCTTTGTTATCAGCTGTGAAAAATTAAGATCACTTGAAGCTTCTGACGCTAGAAAATCTGCTAGCGCTATAGTTTCTCTACTAGGATTAAGTATTTTGTATATGCTAGAATTGTGTCTAAAAAAAATGACACCGGACAGAATCCTGTCTACAATACTAGCTCTTTCATGGTCAAGCATGTTATTTCAACGACAGCTTTGCTGCTTCATAGAGACCATTAGAAACCGCAAATAAAGGCTCTTCGGCATGTCTAATTTCTGAGATGGGTACTGGGAAATCTTCCGCTGTTAACTCTCTCAATCTCTCAACAAATCCTTGCATCAAAGATGTTCCTCCGGCAATAACGATAGGAAGTTCCATCATGACATTTGGAAGTTTTTTCTTGGGCGTATTTGCATATAGTTCTTTGAACTTTTCTACAACATAAGTAAGCAATGCATCATAGTATATTGATATAGCTTTCTGTATTCCATTAGTAGAATCATAGAGACTGAAGTCTCCTTTTTCTTTAATAGAAGTAATGACGTTGTGTGTCTCGTCTGTATGCTTTGCAGCATGAGAGTCGATCCAATCTCCACCTCTACTTAGAGAAAATGCGAATACCGGAATTCCCATAAAAGAGTAAACAATATTGCACATACCAGCACCGAAACTCATACCAATACCTGTATACTGCGTTTCTGCTAATTCCGAATAAACTACTGCTAGCCCTTCTGTCATTACATTTATATTCTTGTATCCAACCTCTTCAAAGACACCATGAAGAATCTGTTTATGATACTCGACATCAAAGTCAGCATCAATAGGCTCTGCTGGAACACAATAGTACAGGACATCATTCTTTGCTTTAGGTTTTCCTGCTACAGCCTTTATTAGCTCTGCTACCATAAGATTTGAAACTGGTTCTCTTGGATTCAAAACGCCTTGAGACATTGGTCGCAAACACTCTTGATGAAATAGACTTGCAAACTTAAATGCATCATCTCCAAGTACATACAGCTGACCATCCACTTTTACATAGTGTGCTCCTGCATTTTTTAGCATACTCTCACCAAACTGGTCGGCAGATCCCTCTAAAAATTTTGAAGGGTTCAATTTGAAAAAAGCGTCTCTGACCTTTCGGAACTTTTTGTTTCCTTCCTCATGCTCAGCACAAGAAATAAAACCTGTTCCAATGTCTACGCCTACAGCTCTCTGCTTAATATTATCGTTATCGGCCATTACAAAAAAATCGCACCTTTCTGAATTAAAAGATTGTATCTGTTTTCCATCATATGACCAGTTTTCTTCTACTGATATATTAGGAGTAGTTTCTTCGACCTTACTAATAGAATCATCAATAGCGGGACTAGAATCTTCCGCATTTTTAGAGATATGATGAATAGGTCTTGATTGAGGCACAGAGTCAGCATTCACTATCTGCTGCCTATAGCCAGACATCCTGTTAGGTCTGTGTGGGGTTATCATCAATTTCCCCTATCCTTCTATCTCCAAAAGAAGTCTCTATCTTAGGCTTCTTATAAATAAATCCTATATCTTCTTTGCTTATTTGTTCAGACTTACTATTAAATATCCTGTCTGACTTGTCCTTTTCTTTTTTCTTCTCTGTTCCTATATCAGTATACTTTAAAAGCATTTTTAAAGAAAAGAATATTATAAGCAAAGTCCCTATTACTATATTAGCGGTTAGGATACTAGTTTTGGCTAAATATTCTATCAAATCCATAAAAAATCCAATATAAGAGAGTCAGTAAAGTTACTTGCCTTATTGCGCATTCAGGCTATCGCTCCTAATACTGACTAAAAAAACAAAGGGCCATGCAAACGCATGACCCCTTGGATTCAAATCAATATTAAATAACACCCGTTCCGATGTATAATTCTCTATTGGTCCAGAATGTAGCACCAGCACTGTTACCACCATTCCCTGCAACGTCTCCACTGTGCATCACAGTAAAGTCATTGAAGTTAGAATATGAGTAAGTAACGGTTGCGTTACCACCACCAGCGTCTCCTCCACCATAGGTGACGGATGCTAGCTTATTTTTCTTTCCGAGCCATAGTCTCAGGCCTTCACAAGTAGCAATACGAATAGGTCTTTCATTAAGATTACTCTTATTGTTACATGATGCGGCATCGGTACAGTCGTCAAGCGCATTGATCAAGTCACCACTAACAGTTGTAACTTCAAAGTCGCAAGTAACTTCAACAGGGAATGTAACTGTCTTAGCGTAAGGCAGTTTAGATCCGAGTTCGAAGATGTCTTCACGACCAAGGTCTACAGAAGTAGTGATAGATGATACGCGAGCGTCAGTTCCTTTGACACCATTGGTAAGAACGCCGGGGATGTCGTTAGGAAGAATAGTGTAGTCACCGCTCTTGTATTGGTCAGTGGCAGTCGTTGCGAATTGAATATTCTCACGACGGTTAACACCACCATCTCCAATAGGAGCATCATTGTTTCCAGCAAATCCACCGTCTGTACCATCACCACTTGGGTAATAGGTTACACCACAGTCAAGAGAGACTGCATTAGTGGCTGTGCCAGATTTCCACACTTTGTAGTTACCAACCATAGTAACGTCTTCACTGAAGTTGTCATCAAGTGGGAAGTTATACCCAACTGAAGAAACAACAAGACCAGACATTTCTACTACTGAATCAGCATTTGTGTCGGTTTCACCGCAAGATTGGTTATTTGCTTCATTCCAAATACCCAACTGGACAAAAGATTTAACATTAGCTGCATTTCTGTTAGCCAATGCAGGCGATGATGAAAACATCGAAGTCGCCATACAGTAAAGTGGGATATACCCGTCTAGAACTTTCGACATTGTAACTTCAACGTCAGGAGTTCCTTCTACATTTTCATAGATGGAAATCTGACCGAGTTCAAAGACCTGTTCTAGGTTAAAAGTTGTTGTTATTCCAACAGACTGAACACCATGCGCGACTTTCATCTGCGCCTGATGATTAGGTGCAGTGTCATCTGGTGCCATTGAAATCTGTTGAATAGCATAATAGACTCTATTATTAACTGCCATTTAACTTCTCCTAAAAATTTATTAGATTTAGATACGTATCTCTAGATATTGTATACACCATTTTAGTCCATAACAACTTCAAATGTAGCTCTTACGGTCCCTTCTTGAAGCCTAGAATTATACGAATTCATTTCTGAAACCGTCATATCTGTCATCCTAGCAAAAAGGTATCTATATTCTTCGGTGTCCACAATATCATCATAATTATTGGGGTTTGCGACGGCCATCCCCCTAAAATCTAAGGGGAAAGCGCCGCTGGATGCTACTGTGTTGCTATTATAAAGCCAGATTCTATTATCTTTTTGTAAAGAAATAATATCTATCAGTTGATTTCTCCACCATCTAGATTCAGCAACAATGTGGAACAAAACATCTTGTCTAACAAATTGTGACGTGTCGCCTATCTGATATGGAGTAAACCTCCTTCTAGGTACTGCTTCAATTACTATTGCAGGCATTTGAACTCTATGGTTTGAGAGTATGCCCCACGATCCAGAACCTGCTACACTATAGCTAGGATCATCAACACGCAAAGAGTCATATTGAAGTTCATCCCACCAAGGGGCTTGATCTGCAACATAGACTTGAATATTGCGATAGCTGTGTTCTAGCTCTACCGTAGCCGTAGTACTAATTGCACTGTCAAAGACAACTCTCCCATTAGGGTAGTCATAATGATGACCGTAAGTTCCATCTCCAGTGCCATATAGTGTGCCATTTACATATACCCCAGATATACCAATTCCAGAGTAATCTGAGCCTCCGTCAGAGTACAAAGTTCCAGTTTCCCAGACCCAATCTTTTCTTGCGGACTCCCAAACTTGTCCGTTTACATAAGAAGGGTCTTCAACTGGCCTTAAGTTACTAAAATCTCCTCCAAAAGCTCCAGAAGTTGGTATATTTACATCGGTCCAAGATCCTATTTGCAATAGTCCCCAGTCCATATACCATTTTAAGTTGTTTTCTAATTCTGATGTAAAAAGAGTATCTCCTACATGAGACACTTTAGAAAA
>Ga0114932_10000549_pt1 | contig 44427 bp, 40 predicted proteins | sample 2SBtaG_2_FD_87286 | JGI IMG/M metagenome (GOLD analysis project Ga0114932, IMG submission 87286) | Deep subsurface microbial communities from Kolumbo volcano to uncover new lineages of life (NeLLi) - 2SBTROV12_ACTIVE470 metaG | ecosystem: Environmental > Aquatic > Marine > Volcanic ...
GCAGCGGCGACGGCGGCGATGGCGGCGACACCGGCAGCGGCGGTGACGGCGGTGACGGCGGTGACGGCGGCGACCGCGGCGGTGGCGGCGACACCGGCGACACCGGCAGCGGCGACACCGGGGCTGGCGACGGCGGCGACGGCGGCGACACCGGGTCGGCAGACACCGGCAGCGGCGATGCCGGCGACGGCGGCGACACAGGCTCGACCGACACCGGAAGCGGCGACGGCGGCGACACCGGGTCGGCAGACACCAGCAGCGGTGACGGCGGCAATGGTGGCGACGGCGGCGACACAGGCTCGACCGACACCGGAAGCGGCGACGGCGGCGACACAGGCTCGACCGACACAGGCTCGACCGACACCGGAAGCGGCGACGGCGGCGACACGGGCCCGGCCGACACGGACGAGGAGCGCCCCGAGTGGAACACCGGGGATTCCGGCCAGGACGACGACACCGCACGTGGCGACTCGGGTGGGTCCGAAGACTCTTCGGATCCAGACGGCGACACGGGCGACATCCCGAGGGACGACATGGACACCGGTCTGGGTGGGTACGACGACACCACCGTGAACGAAGAGGCGTCCGACCTCACCAGCGGCTCCCTGCTGCGAGGCGGAGGCGGGTGTTCCTGCGCGTCCTCCAGCCCCCCTGGAGGCGCTCTGGCGGTGTCCCTCGTGCTGCTCGGGCTCGCGGGCACCCGGCGTCGTCGCAGCCGACGCGGCGGCTACGCGGTGATCGTGGCGATCAGCCTCACGGTGCTGATGAGCTTCGCGGCCCTCGCGATCGACGTGTCCTACCTCCGCGTGATCGACGCGCAGGTGCAGAACGCCACCGACGCAGCCGCCCACGCCGCCGTCAGCCGGCTCGACGGCACCGACGAAGGCCTGCAGCTCGCTCGCCAGACCGCCGTGGAGCTCGCGGCCCTGAACCAGGTCGCCGGCAAGCCGCTGCAGCTGTCCGACGACGAGGTCGTGCTCGGCATCTGGGACACCGAGACCAAGACCTTCACGGTCTCCGACGACCCCCTCGAGGTGAACGCGGTCGACGTGAGCGGCAGCATGGCCGACGTGAGCGCCCTGATCCGCGGCGCGGCCGGCTGGACCGGCGTCACCAACGCCAACGGGGCGACCACGGCGATGCAGTTCTGGGACGGCGCGAGCGAGGTCGAGTGCTACCTCCCGGTCGTGCTTCCCTTGTGCCTGATGGAGGAGTACGGCGAGGAGGAGATCATGGAGGTCGACCTCGTCTTCAACCCGTCGACCTCGGACAACGTGGGCTGGGGACGCGGAGGTGGCACCCCGAACGCGGCCTTCGTCAAGCAACAGGTCGCCGACTGCACCCAGGACGGACCCCTCGCCGTCGACGACACGGTCGGCATGCACGAAGGCGTCACCACACCGGGCTTCAAGGCCATCCAGGACGCCATCGAGAGCTCCGAGACCACCTGGGACGCCAGCATCTGGGGCGCGCTGCCCGACTCGCTGGAGAACAGCACCATCGCTCCCGAGGCGTACGGCAACACGCTCGAGGGCCCGATGCCCATCGTGCAGCACTGCGACGACTCGGGCTTCACCGGCACCGCGACGGTCGAGGCCTTCACCTGGGCGGTGATCTTCGACGTGGCGGCCGCCGGCTCCGCGAGCGAGAAGAACATCCGGGTGCGCATCGACACCGAGGGCCTGCACACCTTCGGCACCGAGATCGGCGGCACCGACTACGGCGTGCAGGCCGCCACCGCGGTGCTGGTGCGCTGACGCTGCTCGGGGGAGTCCTCGACCACCTCCCAGCGAACCTCGCACGCACGCCCTGGAGTGTGCTGACGTTCTGTGCACACATTTCTCTGTCACCTGTGGCACACACGAGCCGTAAGACCCACGCCCCGCCCCCCCAAGGGCTCGACGGGCTCGATCATCTCCAGGACGGACTCCATGCGCGCTCTCTCTCTCCTCGCTCCGCTCTCGCTCGTCACCCTCGCCGCATGTGCGAGCGGCACCATCGAGCTCGACGCCGACGCCATCGACGGGGAGCTGACCGAGGCCTCCGTCGAGGAGCAGGCGCGTGCCTTCCTCGCCCAGACCGACAAGGTGCTCGCCGGCGCGGACTTCGACGTGACCCGGGTGAAGGTCGATCACCTCGGCATCGGCCACGTGCGCATCCAGCAGAAGGTCGGCGACGTGCCGGTGCTGCAGGGCGAGGCGGTGGTCAACGTGGAGCCCAACGGTCTCTTGTCGTGGTGGTCCCACGAGCTGAAGGGGGAGGTCGAGGTCGACACCACGCCGGCCTTCGACGCGACCCGCGCCATCGAGCTGGCCCTCGAGCACCATCGTCCCGGAGCGCTGCTCCAGGACGCGCCGCAGGTCTTCCTCGCGGTGAAGGTCACCGACACCGCGACCCACCTCGTCTGGCACGTGCGCCTGATGGACCTCGAGCACCCCGACGCCCCCAGCGCACCGATCGTGCTGGTCGATGCCCACACCGGCGAGATCGTCGAGAGCTGGGAGGACCTGAAGTCCACGTCGCTGACCGACGCCGACAAGACCACCTGGGATGCCAAGCGCCGCACGCGCCTCAGCCGTGCCTCGGTCGGTGACTCCTCCGACGGCGATCTGAACACCACCCACGACGCAGTGGGCTCCACGCTGGACTACCTGTCCACGGCCCTCGGCCGCAGCTCCTTCGATGGCGCCGGCGGGCACGTCGACAGCTACGGCCACTACGGCCGCAACGTGGTCAACGCCTACTGGGACGGGTCGAGCCTGCTCTTCGGCGACGGTGACGGCTCCGTCTCGAACTACCTGGGCGTGCTCGACATCGCCGCCCACGAGTTCGGCCACGGCGTCACCGACTACGAGGCGAACCTCACCTACTCCTACGAGTCCGGCGCGCTCAACGAGGCCGCCAGCGACATGCTCGCGGCGGCAGTCGAAGCCTACGTCGATGGCGGCGTGAGCAACAGCGCCTGGGACCTCGGGGAAGACTGCTGGCTGGCCGACGCGGCGCTCCGCTACATGGACGAGCCCTCCCTGGACGGCTCCTCCCGCGACCACTACTCCAACCGCTACACGGGCTCGAGCGACAACGGTGGCGTGCACTGGAACTCGGGCATCGCCAACCACTGGTTCTACCTGCTCAGCGAAGGCGGCCAGCACCACGACAGCGCGTACCGCTCCGGCACCAGCATCGTGGGCATCGGCATCGATGACGCATACGCGATCTGGTACTACGCGCTCGCCAACTCGATGACGAGCGGCACCGACTTCGCGGGCGCGCGGACCGAGACCGAGGCGGCCTGCGCGGCCCTCGGCTACAGCACGGCCGCCTGCGACGCGGTGAGCCAGGCCTGGTACGAGGTGGGCGTCGGCTCCGATCCCGGCGGTTCGGGCGGCACGGACACCGGCACGACCGACACCGGCACGACCGACACCGGCACGACCGACACCGGCACGACCGACACCGGCACGACCGGAGGCGGCTGCGCGGCCGGCTACACCGAGGTCGTCGGCACGCTGACCGGTACGGGTGACGACGATCAGTACACCTACACGAGCTCGTCGTCGGGCGTGCACAACATCACCCTCGCGGGCGCCGCGGGCACCGACTTCGACCTGTACCTCTACCAGTACAAGGGACGCGGCTACAAGACCAAGGACTCGTCGACCTCCACGGGTTCGAGCGAGGCGATCGCCTACGACGGCAGCCCGGGCGACTACCTCATCCAGGTCACGAGCTACAGCGGCAGCGGCGACTACACGCTGTGCCACGAGCTGCCGTCGTAGCGGCGGCCGAGCGAAGCACGTCACTCCTGAGCGACGACCCGGCGGAGGAGCTCTTCCAGCTCGAAGGCGGTCCGAGCATCCAGCGTCGTCACGTGCACCAACAAGCTGGCGGGGGCCAGGGGTTCCAGCTGCGGGGGCTCGCCAGCCGGTGTGCGTGCATCGAGCAGCACCGTCCGACGAACCAGCTCGCAGACCTCCGTGAGCGGGCGCCCATCGGTCCAGGACAACTCGAAGCTGTGCTTCTGACGCGAGGCCTCGAGCGCAGGACGTTCGATGGACGCGCGCGCGAGCCGCGACCACGGCACCGACACCTCGCCGGCCTCGGAGCGAAGCACGGCGCGAAACGCGCCGAGCCCGACCACCCGCCCAGCTTGACCATCGGCCTGCACGCGGTCACCGACCGCGATCGATCCGCTCGCGCGCAGGGTGATGCCCGCCACGTAGTCGGCACCCTGCCGCGCGCCAGCGAGCACGACCAGCCCCAGGGCCACGAGCAGCCCCTCGCCCGTCCAGCCGGCGGGGCCAGCGAGCGCACCCACGACGCCCGCGACGAGCCCCACGACCAGGGCGAGCTCGCCGAAGGCCGCAGCACGCGCAGCCAGGGGCGCCCCATCGGCCACACGGTCCAGGCGGCGGAGGCCGACGAGCAGGACAAGCGCCAACAGCGCACCGAGGAGCTTCATCCGAGCACCCCCTCACGAGCCATCCAGCGTACGACGTGTGGTCCGACGAAGCGGTCCAGCTCGAGGGTGTCGCCGCTCCGAGCCACGAAGCCCGACCGGACCAGCGTGCTCACCAGCGAAGCGTCGGCGCCAGAGGTGGCGACCAGACCGTCCGTGTCCAGGCGACGGTGCAGCGCCAGGGCGCTCAACGCGGCGACCCAGGCCGGTGGCAGGAAGTCCAGCGCGTCCAGCTCGACGGGTCGGGCCCGACGAACCACCACCCCTTCCCCCGTACACCCGATGATCTGGGCGACCCAGCCGGCGAGGCTGGGCCCGATCTGGCCGTGGGCGTGCTCGAAGAGGGCGACGAAGAGGCGCGCGAGCTGCCAGTCCGAAGGTGCCGCGCCCTCCCGATCGAGCCACAGCTCCAGCCCCGAGGAACCATGCCGTGCGAGCACGACCTCCTGGAGCTGCCGCGCGTTGAGGGCCGGAGGCTCGAAGACGCCGACCGCGAGGTCCCGAAGCGGGGTGAGCTCGCCCAGGAGCTCGACGCTGGCGCGGCCACACCCCAGGACGACGTTCACCCGGGGGGTGACCTGTTCGATCCAGGAGCACAGCTGCGCGATGGCTTCGAGCCCGTCGGGGTGGCGGAGCCACCAGCGTTCCAGGTCCCGAAAGACGAGCACCGAGCCATGGGGCTGGCTGGCGAGCAGGCGCTCGGGCGGGACGTCGGGACCGGCTCCCGTCGCGTGGCGGAGCGCCCGCGCGAGGTCCTCCATCCGGCCCGTGGCCGTGGCCGGAGGGGGAACATGCAGCACGTCCCGGCGTGCGAAGTGATCGGCAACCAGGCCATCGAGGAGCGCCGACACCCCCGTACCCGGGAGGCCCGTGACCAGGAACGCCCCCGACCGCCCTGCGGCCGCGGCGCGGAGAGCCTCCGACACGCGGGCGTCCACGGAGGGATCGCGGGCGCGGGAGGCACTCCCTCCCGCATGACCGGCAAGGAAGGCCCTACGGTACGGCAGCGGCAGCGCATCGAGCACACCCTGCGACGGCGCCACCACGGCACGGAAGGCCAGAGCGGCCTCGAGCGGCCCTCGGAGATCGCGCTCCCCGAGCGCCCGAGCGGCCAGCACGCCGGACGACAGTCCGAAGGCCGCCTCGATGCCGAGCCCCACGGCCAGCTCCCGCGCACTGCTTCCCACCCCACCGACACGGTCGAGCAGACGGGCCCGCTCCCGGGTCCGGAGGAACCGCCCGAGGTCTTCGGCACCGTCGACGATCCGGCTGGCGCGGAGACGATCGTCGAGGCGAGCCTGACCCACCGCGCGGGCCTCGGCCACCCCCGAGAGGGCACCCACCACGCGGTGCTTGAGCCCGGTCAGTCGCTCCACTGTGATCTGGGCGAGCTCGGCGGCGTCGGCGGCGAAGGCCTCGTCGGGATCCGCGAGCGCCAGGAGCACGCGGAAGCCCTCCCCGAGCGCATCCTCCGCGGCGCGCGCCGAAGCGTCGAGCTCCGCGACAGCCACGCGCAGACGGTCGCTGAGCTCGGTCTCCATGACAAACCCGACCAGCCGCCCCACCTCCACGTCGCGCACCGTGAGATCGGTGAGGTCTCCCCGCTCCAGCGCCAACAGGGCGGCCCCGTCCGCCAGCGCCAAGGTGGCCGGCAGGGACCGCACAGCACCGTCGACCGCCTCCGCGAATCGCCGCGCGAGGTCCGTTGCGTCCACGGACCGTCCCAGCCGCGGCGTGGGCGGCGTCGCTGTGCCGTCGCCAGCGCGCTCGAGGGCCCGCACGGTGCTCTCCAGCCCGGCCAGGAGGCCTTCGTCGAGCTGCTCGTGCAGGTCCACGAAGAGCTCGTCGAGGGCCCCGTCCAGCCGGAGCCTGGCGCGGCGAACGTGCGCCTCGAGCAGGCTGGAGCCCACCAGCAGGGCCATGGCCTCGAGCCGCTCGGCCACAGGCTCGCTGATGGCTTCGGAGGTGAGCCAACCCCCAGGGTGTCCAGTCCGAGTGAAGCTGGTTCGGGGCACCATCAGGACATCGGCGACCCGCTGGGCGAAGAGCGCCGCCGTGCGGGCCATCGCCCGTCGCTCGAGGTGATCCGCCTCGATCCTGAGCTCCCGCCAGGCCTGGGCAGCCCGCTGGTGTGGATCGGTCGACTCCGTCGACCCGTCGCGCTTCGCCAGCCGGTCGGCCAGGTCCAGCACGCCAGCCACCCTCGCGTCCAGCGCCGCCAGCGCGCGATGACGTGCGGTGACGGCGCGCAACACGGACGTCGAGATCTCCCCCGGCGCCTCCTCGGCGAGCGCCCGGATGGCCTCGGCACGAAGCTTCACGGTGCGATGGCGACGCGCACGCACCAGCACACCTCCGTCTGGAACGCCGCCGCGGAGCTCCTCGCCCGGCGCGGACGGGAGGGTGACGTCGACGACCTCGTCCAGCCCGAGCACGCACGTGGCGAGTCCATCGTCGAGGGCTGTGACGCTGGCGTCGAGCCAGCCGCCCGAGCCCTGGGACCGCGCGCCGATCGACTCAAGGGTCGCGACGACCTGGTCGAGCAACGCGACCTGCACCCGCACGGCCAGTCGCCGGCCCCGATCCCCCGGAAGCTCGGCTGCGCGGGCCAGCTGGCGCAGGGCACGCGCCACGTGGAGGTCGAGGGCATCGGCCTCCCGATGCAGCGCCCCCTGCAGCACCCTGTCCAGATCCGCGGCCCAGGCCGAGAGCACTGCTCGGAGCTCCTGGTGGAAGTGCGCGGCGCGCTCGGCCAGGGCGAGGTCGTCCGGCAAGGCCAAGGCATCGGCTGCGGGCAGCGCCGACGCGGCCGCCATCTCGGGCAGCGGACCAGCCAGGCCGGCCAAGGGGTCGGTGAAGTGGTCGGAGGCCTGGACCAGCAGCACCGTGGGGACGCGCGACAAGAGCCTCGCCAGGCGCTCTTCCAAGATCGACGGCTCCCCGGAACGTGGAAGCCCCAGCAGGGCCAGGTCGGCGTCGGCCGACAGGATGGCCAGCTGATCGAGCGCGTGCTCACCCGCCACGAGCACCTCGACGTCGGCCTGAACACGCATCGACTTCAGCCACCCGGCGAGTCGATGCTCGACCAGCCGGCGCTCGGTGGCGTCGGCGACCTCCGCCACGAAGCGCACGCGCGCCCCTGCCCAGCGCGGCGTCGAGACGAGCAGGCGCACCACTGCGAGCTGAAGCGCCAGGTTGCGCCCGCCGCCACGGGTCCACGCGTCGATCCGCTTCCCGCCGGTGCCGCCCGCGTCGCGGTGCACGAGCACGCTGTACCCGAGAGCCTCGACCTGGCCGAGGAAGTCGACGAAGCCCACCGGGTCCGTGAGCACCTGCTCGGCGTCCACGAGGACCGTGTTCGGCGAGAGCCCCGGCAGCCCGTGGAAACGACACGCTGCGGCCCTGTCCCGCCAATCTGAGGCGTGGTCGCCGAGCAAGCTCACGCTCTGGCCAGCGAGGTCCACCGCCAGCTCGTTGCCGGCCGCTCCACCGAAAGCGACGAGCGCGGGGCGCCAGTTCCGCTCGTGGGCGGCCGTCCGACGCAGCCGACGGAGCGCCCAGTGCACGAGCGAGGTCCAGACCCCGGCCCAGCTGTCGCCCCCCTCCAGGCTCCGCGTGCGGCGCCTGAGCACCACGAAGACCAGGCCCATCGCCAGGCTCGCCCCGGCCATGCCCACGGGGTCGAGCTGCGACATGAGCACCAGGCAGACCACGGCGCCCGTCAGCGGCACCAGCCGCGGGATGCGGAAGTCGGGCCGGAAGTCCGGGCTGACCGTGCTCTCGATGGCGCACGAGAGGTTCAAGAACGCGTAGCTGGTCATGAAGAACATCGTGACGACGCGAGCGATGGCGTCCAGCTCGCCGATCAGGATGCCGCCGAGGGCGATCACGAAGGTCAGCAACACCGCGTTGCGGGGCTCGCGGTCGGGGCCGAAGCCACGGGCGAAGAGGCGTGGACCGATGCCGTCGGCCGCGCAGGCCTGGAGGATCCGGGGCGCGCCGAGGATGCTGCCGAAGGCCGACGAGATGGTGGCACCCCAGATGCCTGGAAGCACGAGCTCCGGCACCCAGGCGTAGTCCAGCAGCACGTTGCTGTTCTGGGCGAGCTCGTCGGCCGGGATGCGGTAGGAGAAGAAGACCGCCAGGCCGATGTAGACGAGCAGACCGACCGCAATCGCCGACAGGGTCCCGACGGGGATGTCGCGCCGGGGGTCGCGGAGGTCACCCGACATCGACACCCCCGCCTCGAAGCCGGTCACCGCCGGAAAGAAGATCCCGAAGAGCAGCGCCAGGGGGGCTGCATCGGGGAGCGGCAGCAGGTGAGGCGTGGCCGGCGGCGCATCGCCGGAACCGATCAGCACCGACGCAAGCGACACCAGGATCGCCGCCATGATGAAGAACTGGGCCTTGATGGCCAACGCTGTCGAGAGGAAGGCCACCGTCGTGACCAGGACGAGGACGGTCGACCCGCAGAGCCGGATGTTGTCGGTGGTGACCGGGACCTCGAGGTAGCCGAGCAGGCTCTCGGAGAAGCCGATGATGTAGAGGCTCACCGAGAACGAGAGGCCCACGAAGAGGGCCAACCCCAGCGTGCCGCCGATGGGCAAGCCCAGGCTCCGCGAGAGGATGTAGTAGCTCCCGCCCGCCTTCACCCGCTTGTCGGTGGCCATCGACGACACGGAGAGACCCGTCGTGATGGCCACCACGTGCGCCACCACGATGATGCCGACGGTGGTCCACAGGCCCGCGTTGCCCACGATCCAGGGCAGGCGCAGGTACATGATCACGCCGAGGATGGTGAGGATGGCCGGCGTGAACACGCCCCCGAACACACCGAACTTTCGAGCGGCCATGGGGCCTCCACGCACCACACGCCAGGCGCTGGCGCGCAGGGAGCTTCGCACTAACGACACGCCCCGTCACATCCGGGTCACACCAAGGTGTGACTTTCCTGCAGTCGCCCGTGTCAACGTGACGAGATGTCCCCTCACCGCGTCAGCTTCCTGGACGACGACGAGCTCGTCGAGACCGTGCGCGGCGGTGGGGAGGAGGGCCAGGAGGCCTACAAGGAACTGGTGAAGCGGCACCAGGCGTGGCTCGTGCGCTACCTCGCGTACGTCCTGGGCTCGCAGGCCGAGGCCGAAGACGTGGCGCAGGAGGTGTACGTCAAGGCCTGGCAGAAGCTTGCCACCTTCCGGGGCGAGTCCAGCTTCCAGACCTGGCTCCGGAGCATCGCCACGCGGCTCGCCTACAACCGTCGCCGCGATCGGAGCACCCGTGCGCGCTACGAGGAGGAGGCCGGCGCCGAGCTGGACCTCGTCTTTCGACCCGATGGCGGCGACGTGGACGCGCGGGAGGTGCTGATCGTGGTGTTGAGCGCGCTGCCCTACCCCTACCGGGAGATCCTGGTGCTGCGGCATGTCGAAGAGCTCGAGGTCTCCGAGATCGCGCGCGCCCTCGACGTCGGGCTCTCAGCTGCCAAGATGCGCCTGAAGCGCGCCCGAGAAGCCTTCTGGGACCGCTACACGGAGGTGACCGATGCACCCCCCTGACCGCAGCGAAGACAGCCTGCACGGCCTCTTCGCCACCCTCCGAAGCGCAGCGCTGGTGGTGACGCGAGACCTCGCCCACGCGGTGGACGAGGAGATCCGCGAGATCCGCGAAGAGCGGGGACGGGCTCCGTCGCTTCGCTCGATGTTGAGCAGCGTGCTCGTGCAGCTCGCGAACCTGGTGAGCGCGGGCGCAAGCTCGCCGGAGGACGATGATGTTGAGTGAAGCCTTCGAGCCCACACGGGCCCTTCTGGAGCGCGTGATCGAGCTGGCGCCGCGCGTGGGGCTCGTGCTCTTCGTGCTGCTCCTCGGAGTGGTGCTGTCCCAAGGGCTCCGCCGCACGGTGAAGTGGGCGGTGCAGAAGAGCGGGCTGGAGACGGTCGCGGAACGGGCTGGTGCGTCGCGTCTGCTCTACGCCGTGGGCCTGAAGCAGGGCCTGGCCCACCTGGTGGGCACCCTCGCGTGGTTCGGCGGGCTGCTCATCACGTTCTCGATCGTGGCCGAGCTCTCGGGACTCCCGGGCGTCGCCGAGGGCATCGGCTCGCTGCTCGAGTTCCTCCCTCGGCTGGTGGCCGCCGGGATGGTGCTGCTGGGCGGGGTGCTCTGCGCCGACCTCCTGAAGACGCTGCTGTTGCGGGTCGGCCAGAAGCGCGAAGACCTGGAGGCCCCGGCCTTCTTCGCCTCGGTGGCCTACTACACGGTGCTGGCGGTGAGCTTCACTCTCGCGGCCGAGCACCTCGGGCTCGCGACCGGGCTCATCAACGCCCTGATCCAGATCGCGGCGGCCGCCGCGCTCTTCGGGGTCGCCCTGGCCTTCGCGCTGGGCAGCCGCGGGGTGGTGCAGCAGCTGATCGCCCGCCACTACGCCGCGCGGGCCTTCCGCCCCGGCGACCACGTGCGCGTCGACACCGTCGACGGCGTCGTCGCCCACTACGGGGCCGTCCAGGTGTTCGTGGACACCGAGGAGGGGCGCGTGTCCGTGCCCGCGTCCAGGCTGCTCGAAGGGAACGTCACGCTGCCCCGCTGATCAGCGGTCCAGCTCGTCCCCGGCACCACCGGGACGGCTACTCCGACGTGCAGCCCTCGGAGCCGGTGCAGCTGAACGAGGCGTCCGCACCGAAGGCCGTGGTGTCGCCGCCCACGTCATCGGGCGCGTTCTTCGACCAGTCGCAGGCCGTGCTGTGCAGCGTGCCCCCGTCGAGGAACGCGACGCCGCCTCCGGCGCTGGTGGCGCTGTTCTCCGCGAAGGCCCCGGCGCTGTCCTCGCCGGCCGCGCAGGTCATCTCCGCGTCCGGGTCGCTGTCGGCGTTCAAGGCTGCCCCGGCGCCCGTCTCCGCCTCGTTGGCCGAGACCCGGACGCCGCTCAGATCGGCGCTCGCGGGCCCGAGGTAGCTGTCGACGTAGAGACCGCCGCCGTAAGCCTCGGACACGTTGCCGCTGATCGCTCCGCCGGCGAGCACGACCGACCCGTTGGTCACGTGCACGCCGCCACCGGTGAGCCCCGCGGTGTTCCCCACCACGTCGACGCCGCCGCCCGTCACCGTGCAGCCGTTCACGTAGAGTCCGCCGCCCTGGTAGGCGTGGTTGCCGGAGAGCGTCACGTCCGACAGCGACACGGTCGCAGCCACGCTCGCCCCGGTGCCGCACTGGATGCCGCCGCCGTAGCCGTAGCCCGCGGTGAAGCCGTCGCCGCCCTCGCCGCCGCTCAGGGTCAGGCCAGAGACCGCCACCGCCGCCTCGCCGACCACGCTGAGCACGGCGTCCTGCCCTCCGGCGTCGATCACGGTGGCGTCGGCGCCCGCGGGACCGATCAGGTCGAGGTCGTAGGCGGTCTCGAACAGCGCGTACCAGGTGCCGGCGCACACGGCGAGCGTGCCGGCGGAGGCCAGCTCGGCCTCGACCGGAGCGTCCACGGTGCCCGCGGCGAGGAAGTCGGTCAGGTCCGTCTGCGCGGCGCTGGCGTCGGTCCAGGTGACGAGGCCGTCCTCGGAGGTCCCTTCATCGCAGTCGTTGTCCAGGCCGTCGCACACCTCGGCGTTGCCGGGGAAGACGTCGTCGCTGCTGTCGTCGCAATCGGTGGCGTCGTCCACGGTGCCCGTGGGCTGCTCACAGCCGCCCTCGGGGGCCTGGCTGTCGCCGTAACCGTCGGCGTCGGCGTCGGCGTACCAGGTGCCCTGGTCGACGGCCTCCTCGTCCACCTGGTCGTCGCAGTCGTTGTCCACCTCGTCGCACACCTCGTCGGCGCCGGGGTAGCGGCCGGGATCGCCGTCGTCGCAGTCTTCCGCGGCCGCCACACCGTCCCCGTCCTCGTCGACGGGGCCGGTGTCCACGGGGGGCGAGGTGTCCACGACAGCCGTGTCGGACGAGGTGTCGTCCGCCTTGTCGGTGGTGCACGCGAACAGAGCGAGGCTGATGAGCATGGTCGGTCTCCTGGGCGGATGCGCCTACAGGTTCAGGGGGGGGCGAGGGACTCGGTCGTTGGCCAAGAGCTCGACGAGCTTCCGTCGACGCTCGGGATCGGACGCGAGCCGAAGCACGGTCTCTCCCCCAAGGGCCAACAGGGTGCCGGCGAGGCCCCACCCGAGCAGCACCAGCGCTTGAAGCAGGCCCAGCCAGGTGGCGGCCGCACCAAAGGTCAGGCCGAGGACGAAGCCGAGGATGGCGGTGTGGATCTGCATGGGGGACCTCCTCAGGCCACGCGCCGCCGCTCGGAGCGGGCGAGGCCATGTTCGATGTCGATGCGAAGGGTGGTGACGGGCACCCCGGTGAGGTCTTCGAGGGCCTCTCGGAGGTGATCGCCGAGCCGCTCGCGCAGCTCCGGAAGGGGGGTCTTGGGCCAGGTGTGCACCGTGCAGCGCACCACCCAGCCATCCTTCTTCAGCCGGACACGGGGCTCGACCGACAGCACACCCTCCACCTCGGCACCGAGGCGGGCGACCAGGCCCCGCAGGCTGCGGCCCGAGATGCTGATGACGGAGCCCGGAAGGTCGGTGCCCCCCGCGCCTGCGAGCACGTGCCAGTCGTCGTCGTCGCCGGTGGCCGGCATCCAGAGGGCCAGCACGGTGAGCGCCAGGCCCAGGGCGGCGAGCGCGGGAGCGACCCCGGTCCAGCCGAGCCCCGTGGGCTCGACGGCGATCCGGAGTCCGGCCAGCTCGAGCTCGTAGCCCGGGAGCAGACCAGCCAGTCGCAGCACGAGCCACGTGCTGGCAGCGAAGAGGGCCGTGCCCACGGCGAGCACGACGAAGCGACGGAGAAAGGGGGTCATCGGGAGCCTCCCCGGCAGGGTTCGGTGGCGTCGGGGCAGGCCGCTGCAGCCGCCGTCCGGATCTGGGACACGGCGAGGTCCAGGCGCTGAACGGGGACGCTGACGTCCTCGCTCACCTGGAGCACCACGCCGTCGACGAGCTCGCCGACAAGCTCCGCCCCGGCGGGCATCGCGACGATCGACGACAGCAATGCGTGCGCCTCGGACAAGGCCTGGCGCGCGTCGCCGAAGTCGTGCGCGGACAGCTCGTTCGACGCCCTGGTGGCAGCGAGGCCCGCACGGGTGAGGGCGAGCAGATCCTGCGTTCGCCCGAGCGCGAGCGCTTCCCGCTCGGCGCGGAGCGAGGCCGCGTGCGTCCGCACCTCGAGGCCAGCCACGACCTCCTCGTGGGCGAGCCGCTGGCCGGTCAGGAGCCATCCGGCGAAGACGCCGGTCACGACCACGCCGAGACCGAGTCCGACGGCGACGAGCTTGAGGGCGCTACGCATGGGACCTCCACGATGTGGACACGGGCCAGGGGCCAGAGGTCACGGTCATCGGGCGAACTCTCCGAGGAAGAACGCCAGCTCGACGCCGCCCATCAGGTACACGCCGGGCCCGAGATCCTCTTCGGAGCCGTCGGCGGCGGTGTAGTAGTGGGCCCAGGGAAGGTTGTACTGGACGAAGGCGTCGGCCTGGATGGCGCACCAGTCGAGGCGAACCAGGGGACCGGCCTCGACGCGGAGCGGGTAGTAGGGGATCCTCAGATCCTCCTTGCCGTCGGTCTTGAAGCGCGTCCGGCCGACACCCACCCCGCCGCCCAGGTGCAGGTCGGCGAAGTCCATCTGGTTGACGTAGCCGTACTTCAGCATCGCCGAGCGGTCGCCGTAGCCCGACCCGAACGCGTAGGTGGCCACAGCACCCACCCGGTGCTCGGCGGCCAGGTAGTACACGCCCTCCAGCCCGAGGTGCACGTCGGTCTGGACCTTCTGAAGCTCGGTGGTGTCCGACTGGCGGATCTGCTTCGGAAAGGCCGCCGGGTAGAGGCCCGGCAGCGCGATGGTGCCGATCTTCAGGCCGACGCCGTAGACCTCGTCGGACGCCGCGTGGGCGTCGCCGGAGAGGAGCGCGAGCGCGAGCAGCGTGGTCATCAGAGGCCTCCCTGGCCGCGGCCGCCGGGGCCCGGACCGCCGCCGGTGCCGGTGTCGGTGTCGGGTGCGCCCGTGTCGGTCGAACCCGTGTCGGTCGGCGAACCGGTGTCGGTCGAGCCCGTGTCGGCTGGCGAACCCGTGTCGGTCGGCGAACCGGTGTCGGTCGAGCCCGTGTCGGCTGGCGAGCCCGTGTCGGTCGGCGAACCCGTGTCGGTCGAGCTCGTGTCGGTCGGCGAGCCTGTGTCGGTCGAGCCCGTGTCGGTCGGCGAGCCCGTGTCGGTCGAGCCCGTGTCGGTCGACGAGCCCGTGTCCGTCGAACCGGTGTCCGTCGAACCGGTGTCGGTCGAGGAGCCGGTGTCCGGCGAACCCGTGTCTGTCGAGCCCGTGTCGTCACCGGGCTTCGACCCGGAGGTCTTCCCCGTCACGAGGTAGGAGATGCTCACCACCTCGCCCTTGCCGTCGAGGTCCAGCGCCTCGTAGCTCAGGATGTGTTCGCCCTCCGACAGCACGGAGGCGCAGGCGACCTCGCCGGAGGTGCCTGGCACCACCGCACACAGCTCGCCGTCGAGGTCCGAGGTGATGGTCACGGCGACCTGGACGAGGGGGTCCCGGCCGTCCTCGACGGTGGCGGCCAGAGCCACCTCCGCGTCGGGCTCGCCGGTGCCGCCGTCCTCGGGCGAGGTGACCGTGACCGAAGGCTGGGAGTGGTTCTCCACGGCCATCCAGTCAGCAAGGTAGGTGCAGCCGCTCAGCGCGGCCAAGATCAGGGGGCTCATGGCCATCTCCCAGGTGCGAGCTCAGTCGAGCTCGAGGCGAACGGTGATCTCGATGCGACGGTTGGCCGAGCGGCCCTCCGGCGTGCTGTTGTCGGCGACGGGGCGCGACTCCCCGAAGCTCGCGGCGCTCAGCAGGTGCTCCTGCACACCGCCGGAGGCCAGGGTCTGGAGGACCGACCGAGCACGCTCGTAGGCCAGGTCCCAGTTGGTCTTGGAGCCGCTCATGGGCACGTTGTCGGTGTGCCCTTCGACCTGCACGTCGACCCCGAGCGGCGCCATCACGCTCGCGACGCGCTTCACGGTGGCCTGCCCGGGGGCGGAGAGCTTGGAGCTCCCGGAGCCGAAGAGCACGTCGGAGGGCAGGTAGACCCGGGCGCGGTCGCCGTGGATCTCGACCTTCAGTCCTGCGTCGAGCAGGGGCTGCATGGTCTCGGCCACATAGGCCTCACGGGCAGCCTCGGCCGCCTCCATGGCGTCGAGCTGGGTCTGGAGTTCGGCCATCTCGGCCTCCTGCCCCGACAGCTGAGCCAGCTCCGACCGGAGGCGCTCGAGCTCCTCTTCCTTCTTCCGGTCCGGCTTGGGCTGGGCCTGCACGGCGACCAGATCGGCCTCGAGCTGGGCGCGCTCCGCCTCCAGCCTGTCCCGCTCGGCCTCGAGCTCGGCCTGGGTGGCGCCGAGCTCGGCGATCCGCGCCTCGTAGACGGCGGCGTCCTCGTCATCGGGGGCGGCGGCATCGGCCTCCTGCAGGTCCCGGATGGCGGCGAGGATCTCGTCGGTGCGGGTGTCCTCCGGCGCGGCGACGACCGTGGTGGTCGACGCGGGGGCGGCCTGCTGCGCGCCGAGCTGCATGTCGGAGAACATCCGCTCCCACCACTTGCGCTCCTCGATCCGCCGGGCCTCGGCTTGCTCGAGCGCGGCCTGCTGCTGGCCAAGGGCCTGCTGCTGGGTGGTGACGAGCTCGTCGATGCGCGCGTCGCGGTCCTTCTGTGCGGAACCGGCCTCGTACTCGCGTCGCCAGGCCTCCTCGCGGGCGTCCTCGTCGCGCTCGGCTCGCAGCTCGGCGAGCTCGGCCTGCAGGGCGGCCACCGCCGGATCCTGCTGCACCGCCTGCTCGATGGTGTCGGCGGTCTCGACCGAAGCCGCAGCGCCACCGCCCTCGAGGGCGTCGAGCCGCTGCATCAGCGCCTCCCAGCGAGCGGCTTCGGCCGCCTCCTTCGCCGCCAGCGCTTCCTCGTCGGCGAGACGCGCGGCGTCCTCCTCCGCGGTGAGGGCCGCCTCTTCGTCGGCAGCTTCCTCCTCCAGGAGCTTCGCCAGCGCGGCGCCCTGTTGGTCGAGCTGCGCCTTCAGGGCGGGGTCGACGGCGGACGCGACGCCGCTGCCCGGCGAGAGTCCGTGAAGCTGGTCGATCAGCCGCTGCTTGTCCTCGAGCCGCGCCTCCAAGGTGGTGACTATGCGCTGCTCGTCCACGGCACGGGCGAGGTTGTCGATGGCGGCGACGAGCCGGGGGTCGCCGGCTCCGTAGCCGAAGCCGTAGCCCTCGCCCGTGACCTGGGCGAGCAGCGCCTCGGGCGCCAGGACCGCCTCGCCCTGCGCCACCTCGGCGACGGCCAGAGCCTCCAGGTCGTCCTCGGACACCTGTTCGGCCGCCTGCTCCACCACGCTGGTCTCGTCGAGCACGAAGTCCTCGGCGTGCTCCGCGGTCTGCACCGCGTCGAGCTCGGCCATGGCCTCGGCGCGGGCGCGAGCCTGGTCTTCGGCCTTGGCCAGGGCCTCTTCGAGCTGGGCCTCGCGGCCCTCCTGGTTCTCCGCCTGGTCCATCTGCGCCTGGAGGGCGGTCTGGGTGGCGGCGAGGTCGTGCTCGAGGCCGGGCACCTTGGCGGCACAGCCTACGGTCAGCGACACGACGAGGGGCACCAGGGCGCCCCGGAACAGGGTGTTGGTGCTCACAGCAGACTCCAGGTGGCGCGGAGGAACGCGCCCTGGCGGACGGCCAGCTCGGAGGTGAGGCGCGGGTTGACCTCGGCGTCGAACTCGTAGTGAGCCGACACGATGTCGGTCAGGCGCAGGGAGAGGTCGTTCGTCCAGCGGTACGAGGGACTGTCGAAGCTGTCGAAGGCGTAGAAGGCGTCGAGACCGGACGCGACGGACGCGAAGCTCTTGATCTTGAAGGCCACCGTCGCGCCAGCCTCGAGGCCGGCCTGATCGAAGTCGGCCAGCTCGGTGAACTCCAGCGCCGGGGTGTTCGGGTTGTCCTCGCTCACCAGCACACCGTCGACGACGAAGCGCCGCCAACCGACCCCCCCGCGCACGCTGACGTCGGCCCAGCGCACGTCCAGGAAGCGGAGGGACAGGCCAGCTCCGACGCCGAGCCGCGTGGGGGCCATCGGGTCGGCCAGGCGGTAGGTCTCGCCCCCCGCGATGGTCCGCTCGTTCACGCTGCCGTCGGTCTTGCGCACGGCGATGGTGACATCCTCTGTCGCGACACCGACGGTCTCGAGGAGCTGCGTCGAGGCTTCGCCGCCGGCGTAGAGCCCGAGCGCGTCGTTCATGTAGAGCGCGTACCGCGCGGACCCCGACAGGTTGTCGTCGGTCTTCAACAGCGGCAGCGGCCGGTCGTCGAGCAGCTCGAGGTACTGCTGGCCCTGGGTCAGGTTGCCCGCGAGGTTCAGGGTGTGGAAGCCGGAGCGGTAGTCCGCCCGTCCGTCGAGGAAGCCCCGTCCCGAGACCAGCGTGCTGTCGAGCGCGCCCGCGACGTGCTCGACCTGGCTCACGGTGCCGTCGAGGGACAGCACGAGCGCACCCGTCCAGAGGGAGTCGTCGGCGTCGGCGTCGGGGATGGTCGCGTCGAGCGGGATGACGCCGCCCCCGAGGAACTCGCCCGTGCGTCGGTCGGCGAAGACCCGCACGTTGGCGAGGCCGCCCTTGGGGACATGCACGGTCACGAAGTCGGGCGCCGTGATGCGGTCGCTCCCGGGCTCGCGGATCCTGTAGAGGCCCGGGGCCAACAGCCAGGTCTTGATCTCCCGGGTCTCGTCGACCTGGAGCTTCACGACCCGACCCGAGTCGACCTCCACGAGCTCGAAGGGTGCGCCGAAGCGCGCGAGCTGCTTGTCGACCGTCTCGATGCGGAGAGCACCCCAGCCGACCGGCACGAGCGCGGTCCGGGCCGGGAGCACCTCGATCGGCACGCCCTGCCCGGCGCCGGGGTCCTGGGGACCCGCCACCACGACGTAGCGGCCCGGATCGACGACCACGCGCCGGCCGACCGGAATCGGCACGACGGTTGCACCGTCGACCAGCAGGACCTGGGGTTCGTCGTCGCCGCCGGTCAGCGAAGGCACGAACAGAGCGCCCTTGCCCACGGGAACGGGGGTGGTGTCGCTGTAGAGCTGGGACTGAGCGCTGGGCGCTCCCCAGGCGTAGGGGGTGTCGCCCGCCAACAAGGGGCTCGGCAGGAGGACGCCGAGCCCGAAGAGGGCGCGCACCACGGTGGTGTGACGGATGGACACAGGGGGTCTCCTCTCGGCGCGAGTCGTGGCTCGCGCGGGAACGAAAACGGAGTGGCCGGGGCGGTGGGGGGGACCGCCCCGGCCGGTGGCTCACTGCACGCGGGGCGAGGCCGCCGGGGCGGACTCCTTGTCCTCGAAGTACAGGTCGACCACCTGGATGTTGAGCTCCTTCACCTTGAGCCCGGTCATCGCGCCGATGCGGTCCGCGACGTTCTTTCGGATGGCCTCCCCGATGCCGGGGATGCTCACGCCGTACTCGGTGACGATCCGGGTGTCGATGGCCGCCTCGACCTTGCCCACCTCGACGCGCACGCCGAGGTCGCGGAAGTCGTCTCCGGCGATCGACTTGGCGAGGTTGGTGAGCGCCTGCGTGGTGCCGTAGGGGACCAGGGCGTGCACCCCAGCCACCTCGCGGATGGCGAGGCCCGCGATCTTGGCGACCACGTGGGGCTCGATGGTGACGGTGCCACCATCGGACTGCATCACCAGGGCGGGTGCGGCGAGCTCGGTGGTGTCGGACTTCTTCTGGGCAGTGGCCATGACAGCTCCTGTGCCCGAGGTGGGCAGAGGTGGGGTGTCGCTCCCGAAGGAGCGGGGGCGCCGGTCCTGCGCCGGCTGGGGGGCGTGCGGGGAGACGGTGGATCAGCGGGAGGGCTGGGGGCTCACCGTGGGTCTCCTCGTGTTCTCGACAAGGAGACACGGCCAGGACGGGAGGGGTCACATCCGACCCGAAGAAAAACGCCGAGGGGGCTAGTCGGCCGCGCCAGGCCAGCCCGAGATGAAGCCTCGAACCTCCTCTCCCTCCCACGCCGTGGGCTGCACCATGCACCGCGGCAAGGCGCCGAGGCGCTTCGCCTCCTCCACGTTCTCGGGCTGGAGGCGGTCCAGATCGGCCTGGGTCTGCTGCATCAGCCGGCACCGGGAAGACGACCGGAACGAGGTGTAGGTGGACGCCTCGTCCGGCATCAGCTGCTCGTACAGCGACCACGCCCACGGGTCCGCCGGGGCCAGGTCGGTCTCGTGGCCGGCCCGCGACGGGCGTGCGCAGCGCAGGCTCTCGCCGTTCAGGTAGTTCCACGCCCACCACTCGGTCACCAGCGCCAGGCGGGCTCCGAGACCTCGGCTCTGCGCGACCGCCTCCAGCAGGTGCACGAGGTCGAGCTGGATCGCGTCGAACAGGGGCAGCGGCGCGTTGATCGTCTCCAGGCACAAGGTGGGCGCCGAGCTGCCGTCGGGCTGGCGCGCCCAGGCCTCGTACACGGTGAGGTAGCCGCGCTGCTGCTCACCATTGCGCCAGATGCCGTAGTAGGTGTGGTGAGGGGAGAGGCATCGAAAGGGCACGGTGCCCGAGCTGCAGTCGCCGCCGAGGTCGCCGCGGCCGAGCGCCTCCACCTTCGACAGCGGACGGCACTCGAACACGGTCGCCTCGGCTGTGCTGTCCGTCTCGACGCCTGCCCGAGGGGTGAGCTGATCGAGCAGCCGCTGGGCCTCCTGTTCGAACACGCACCGAGCGCCGCCGGGCAGCATCGGCAGGCTCTGCTCCTCCGGCAACCCGAGCGCCTGGGCGAGCTCGGAGGGGGTCTGCCGAACGACCCTCGCGAGCAGGTCCACCGCCTGGCGGGTCTCGGCCTCGTCCAGCCAGGGTTCGGCCGCGTCGAACAGCACGGGCTGCGGAACGGCGCGCTCGAGCCACGACGGCGTTTCGAAGCTCCAGATCAGGGTCAGGAGGCGGAGGCCCCGAACGGCTGCGCGCTTGTCGCGTGCCCGGTGGGTCTCCGAGCCCGCAGCCCGGTCCACGAGGTGGACCAGCAACCCCTGCACCAACCCCTCCACGAGCAGCTCGGTCCCGTGCTCGGCTCCGAGCTCCGCCAGGTCGGCGATCCGATCCGCCTCCTCTCGACGCCAGACCCGCCGCAAGGTGCGTCGCCCGATGCGCACCCGACCCGGCCGCTCCGTGCGCAGCACGATGTAGGCCCGGGCGTCGTCCTTCAGCTGCCGCAGGACCGAGGTCCGGCCGGGCAGGTCCGGGCTGGGGAAGTCCCACCAGCTCGGGGCGCCCGAAGGCCCGTACAAGGCATCCTCGAAGGGGCCGGGTGGGCTCGGGACCACGGGCCGTGCGCCCGCCTCGTCCACGGCGGGAGGGAGCTGGTCGCGGCCACGGTCGAGCACCCAAGGCTCACGGATCACGCAGTCGCGGGTCCACACGAGCTCCAGGAGCGCGTCGAGCTCTCCCCCTTCCAGCAGCTTGCGCAGGTGGGCCAGCACCAGGAAGAGCTCCCTCAGCTTGTCCTGGTTCTCCGCGGCCAGCGCAGCGAGGGACAAGCCGGGTCGGGCCACCACCCGGAAGCTGGGGTAGGGCAACGCGCGCAAGGTCAGCGACCCCAGCGCCAGCAGCGGAGCCGCCCGTCCGAGGTCCGCGCCACGGTCCGGCTCGGAGCCACGGACAGGACGACGAAGACGACGCACCCACGGCGGCGCCTGCGCCCACGACAACCTCTGCTGCCACACCGCCGCATCCACCGCGGGCAGCTCGTCGAGCTCCTCCGCGAGCCGCTCGCAGAGGGCGCTCCTGGACGCGGCCCGGTGGAGGTCGAGGGCCGTGGGAGGAGGCGGGTCCCACGGATAGCGCTCGAGCCGGCTCGGGTGGGCGTACCAGGCGAAGAAGAGCGGCACGCGCCAGTCGGCGTGGTGGCTCGCGCGCTCGAGCAGCAGGCGGTCGCAGTGCGCTGGAAACAGCTGGCCGAAGGTGCGGAGCAGCTGGCCCAGGTGGTCCAGGTCCGGCCGATCGTCCAGCGGTCTCGCGAGCACCGGTCGAAGGGCCGCCAGGAGCGCGGACCCCGGGTCCCCGACGAGCACCGACGCGCCTCGCAGCTGCAGGACCTCGCGGAAGATCTCGGCGCCCGCGAGCACAGACGGCGACCACGGGTCGAGGGGCTCGCCTTCCGGCCAGCGAAGCGGCGGGACCTCCCCGAAGAGGCGCCGCCAGCGCACCGCCCAGCCCGCTTCGACCCGCTCGCCGAGCACCGCCAGCTGGTCGTTCGACAGGCTGGACTGGAGCGTGGTGCTGCCCACGTCTCCGCCCTCGTCTTCGCCCACGAGGCACATCTGTTCCACCAGCCGAACGGCGAGGGGCGGGATCTCCCGGACGGCACGGGATCGCTCGAGGGCCGGCACCGAGGGAGGCACGTCGAGGAAGCCCGAGTCGTGCCCGGAATCCCAGGACGGTCCGTCGTACACGTCCTCGTCGTCCTCCTCCGACGCAGCCGGTGCGGGCGCCGCAGGAGCGTGCAGGCCTTCGTCGACCCTCCAGTCCAGGACGGGCTCCCGCCTCGGACCACCCACTCCCCGAACAGCTCCAGACGCCCCTCGCCGGGCGAGGCGCAGCGCCCGCCGGAGCCGGCCAGGCCGCTCGCTGTCCTGGAGCAGCGCCACGAGACGGACGCCGAGTCCACGCCGGCCCAGCGCGCGGCTGAGCTCTCGAGCCTGGGCGCGGCTGAGCCTCGACCCCGGGTGCGCCAGGCTCAGCTCGACCAGGGCACGGAGCCGCCCGTCATCGTCGAGCGCGAGCAACCCGGCCAGCCGGTCCTCGGCCTCCGAGGAGGGCGGCTCGTCTCCCCGAAACGCTTCCGCTGGTCCCCGGAGCTCCGGACGCGCGCTCTCGAGGCCGGCGAGGGCCGCGGCAGCTCCCGAGCCGGGCGCACCCGACGCTGCGTGCACCCCCGCCCACGCGGCCAACGCCCCCCACAGCACCAGCACCGGGTCGGACTCACGGAGAGCTCGCCGGGCGAGAGGCTCCACGCTGCCCGGGTGGGGGTACGCGCAGAGCCCGACCACCGCACCGAGGCGGACACCGGGATCGGGGTCGAACAGCAGGCCCGCATGGGCTCGAGGATCCAGAGGCGTTCCCGGGTCGAGCACCTCGGAGATGGCCTTGGCCACGCGATCCGCGTGCCCGATCTGCGACCCCGCCCAGACGCCGGCGGCTCGTTGCAGGCTCGGAGTGGGCTGCAGCACGCCCTCGAGGTGATCGAGCGAGGCGAAGGCCCACCCGCGTTCGTCGGTGGTCACGCTCCCCGGCTCGGCCCGAAGGGTTCGGAGCGCGAGCAGCCACGACGCCGCCGCCGCGGCCCGCCCTGGCGCAGCGTCCGCCGCCAGCCGACGCACCGCCGCACCCCGTACCCGCGGGTCGAGGCGCCGTGCGGCCACCTCCTCGAGGAGCTGGGCGGCGCCTGGCGACGCGTCGTCGGCCGGCAGCAGCGCAAGCATCGCCGACAGGTTGCCGGTCTGGGCGAGCTGCTGCGCGCACCAGGACGGGGCCAGGTCCACCAGCGTCCACCACGCCTCGCTCGGAGCCGGAAGCCGCGCCTCGGCGCGCACGATGAGGCACGCTCGGCCCGCGTCGCCCGCCCGACCGAGGAGCGTGGCGGCCGCGGTCCGGAGGGCTGGCTCGGGAGCCTCCAACAGCGACGCCGCCGCTTGAACGGCGTGGGCCCCCGGTGCGTGCACGGCGGCCAGCGCCCGGACGCGCATCGACAGTGCCCGAGCGTGGGTCGCAACCACGCCGGCGATAGCCTCATCGACTCGCTCCCGCGCGACGAGGACACGGGCAGCCTCCGCCGCCAGCGAAGCCCGCGCCAGCCGCGGTGGATCGCCCGCCCCTTCCCGAACGAGCCGCACGAGCTCGTCTTCGCGCTCCGCCCAGCGCAGCGCCCAGGCCACGCGGGTGTGGAACGCGGCCACGCCGTGCACCTCGGCCAGCGCCACCAATGCGTCGACCTCCCCGAGTCCGCCGAGCGAGCGCACGGCTTCGGTCACGGGGTCCCTGCCGAGGCCGCTGCGGCGGTGTTCGTCGCGCCCGATGGCCTCGCGCAGGGCCGCCAGCAGCGGGGGCACCGCCTCGGCACCCCCAGCGCCGAGGGTTCGACAGGCGGCGCCGCGCACGAGGCCGCTGGCGTCGCTGGTGGCCGCGCGTTCGAGCACCGGCAAGGCACCCAGGGCGGCGTAGGGCTCGAGGGCCCTCACGCGCTCGACGCGCTCGACGACGCTCGGCACGTCGACCAACACCCCGCCGAGCGGGCCGACCGGAAGCGGCACCGATCCGAGCAGGGCGGCGTAGGCCGCGTCGCGCGTGGCCCGGTCGGGGTGGCGCGCGGCCGTCTCGGCGAGCTGTTCCGGTGTCTTGCCCGCCACCTCGAGCCCCTGGTCCGTTGAGCGGTCGTGGGCATCCTCCCACGGCACCGGATCGGGCGCGCGATCCGACGCGACAGCCGCTGTCAGGTCCGTGGGTGATGGTGTTCCACAACACGGTTCTCCCGGAGCGACCATGACCCGCATCGACCGAGCCTTCGCGGCCCTGCCGATCATCGACACCTTCGACGGCCTGCGCGTGCGCTGGCTCGGCCCGCTGGTCGACCAGGGACACGACGCGTGGATGGGCGAGCTCGCCGAGGCCGCCTGGGGCTACCTGGAGCTGTGCGGCTGGCAGGCGGCCTACGGTGAGGGTGGGCCGATGCTCGGTCCCGATGGCGCGGTCCGGCCCACCTGGGAGGGGGCCTTCGGCCAGGCTGCGCGCCTGCTGGCCGAGGAGGGAGGCCGGGCCGGACCGGAGGGCGACCCCGAGCGTTGGGCGGCGTGGCTCGCGTTCGAGCTGTCGGATCCGCACCGCTGGATCCGTGGGAAGGCTGAGGGCGGGGGGTGAGGGACTTTCAGCGGGCGACTGTCCGCCGCGCGCTGCGTCCCGCGTCTCTGCTCACACGTGGTGATTTGACCCCTGCTTGCCGCCACGGAAAACAAGGCGCTAAAGCGGTCACCGGCCTCCGAGCCGGGCCCGTCGACGCGTCGTCCGACTCCGGAGGACGGCATGACCCAAGGCACCCTCGCACAGCTCGGCATCCTCGGCTGGGAGCGCATCGAGCCCGTGGTGCTCGCGGCCCTCGCCACCGAAGAGCCGCTGCTCTTGATCGGGCCCCACGGCACCGCCAAGTCGCTGGTGCTCGAGCGCCTCGCCGACGCGCTGGGCCTGCGGCTCCGCCACTACAACGCCTCGATCCTGAACTTCGACGACCTCGTCGGCTTCCCCGTCCCCGACGGCGACCAGGTCCGCTACCTCCGCACGCCGCTCGACGCGTGGGACGCGGAGGTGGTCTTCGTCGACGAGCTCTCCCGCTGCCGCCCCGACCTGCAGAACCGCCTCTTCCCCCTGATCCACGAGCGCAGGCTGCAGGGCAAGCGCCTCGAGCACCTCCGCTTCCGCTGGGCCGCCGCCAACCCGCCCCCGGGCCCGGACGAGGACCCCTGGGAGGCGGCCTACCGAGGCGCCGAGCCCCTGGACCTCGCCCTCGCCGACCGCTTCGCCTGGGTGGTCACCGTGCCCTCCCGCCTCGACGAAGCCGACCGGCTCCAGCTCATCACGGGACCCACACCGGAGCCCGGAGCCCCCGCCGCCCTCGTCGGCCGGGTCGAGCAGGTCCGCTCTCGCCTGGGCCTCGTGCGCGCCACCCACGGTGACGCCCTCGCCAGGTACGTCCACGCCGCCGGCCACGTGCTCGATCGTCAGGGCCTCTCCGTCTCCCTGCGGCGGCTCCGCTTCCTCTTCGACAACCTCGTGGCGCTGGTCGCAGCCTGGCCCGACGACGACCTCGCCCAGGCCGCGCTGACCGCCCTGCGCTGGAGCCTGCCCGACCGCGCCCGCGCACCCATCGACGAGGAGCGGATCCTGGCGGCGCACCTCGCGGCCCGCGACGAGCTCCGGGCTCCGGGCGACCCCATCCGGATCGCGCTGCTGGCCGAGCACGACCCCATCAACCGCGTGGCCATCGCCCTGCGTGCCGAGGACGACCAGCTGCTGGCCGCCACGGTCATCGATGCCCGGGCCTCCCTCCCCGACGCGCACCGGCTCGTCCTGTCCCGGCTGCTCTTCCCACAGCTCGTCGCCCGCGCGACCGCGCTGCCCGGGCTGGTCTACGAGGCCCTGGCTGGCGACCTCCAGCGCCTCGAGACGCTCCTGAGCACCACGGAGCGCGTGCACACCCGCGGCCCCCGCCGGGAGCTCCACAACGACCTGTCCCGGATCTGCGCTGGCCTGGCCGACGACGAAGCCTGGATCGCGGACTGCCTGTGGGCGAGCTTCCGCGAGGACACGCTGGAGCGTCCGGCGGAGGCGCTCTCGTTCGCCCGTCGGGCCGCGAAGGCGCTCGGCGAGGGCCTCGAGGAGGCCGCATGAGCGAGACCTTCCACCGCTACGTGCACAACATGAGCCAGCCTCCGAAGACGGCGATCGTGCTCGCGCCGCACCGTCCCGAGGGCCCGAAGCTCTCGCCGATCATCGCGCTCGGCCCTCGCTGGCTGCCCGCCGACGACGAGCACTTCGCCGATCGCCTCTGCAAGCGGCTGGGGCTCGACCCGGGCGTGGACCCCGACGAGGCACTCCTCGCCTGGAGCGAAGACCTGCTCGACCGCCTCGTCCTGCCCCACGCGACCCTGGTCCATCCGGCCTGGGGCAAGGCTCGACCCCGCTGCGACAAGGCCGCCGCCGTCGCCGTGCTCTCCCGCTGCTCCGGCCAGCTCTTCCTCCGCACGCGCCACCCGCGCTTCGACCACGCCACCCTCAGCCGCCGCATCCGCGTCGGCGACCCGGCCCTGCGACGGGCCCTCCGCCACGGAGCTCACCCATGACCGTGCCCGTCAAGGCCCGCCTGCTCGACCTGCTCCCCGCCGTGCCCTACGGCCTCGAGACCCTGCTGCGCCTGCTCGACGTGCAGGAGACCGAGGCGATCCCCACGGCCGCTGTGCCGCTTGGCGGGGATCCGAGGCTCTTGATCAACCCACGCTTCGTCGAGGCGCACTGCAGGACCGACGAGGAGCTCTTCGCGCTGATCCTGCACGAGCTGCACCACGTGCTGCTCGGCCACACGCGGCTCTTCGAGCGGGTCACGCCGGCCCACAACCTCGCCTTCGACGCGATCATCAACGCGCTGATCTGCCGCGCGCACCCCCAGCCGGCCTGGACCAGCCTCTTCCGCAAGCTCTACCGGCCGGACCGCCTGCCCGACCTGCTGCTCCGGCCGCCCGAGGGCTTCCCCCGCCAGCTGGAGTTCCCGCCCGAGCTCGAGCGGCACTGGCGCTGCCTCTTGATCGACCTCTACCAGACGGGCTCGGCCACCTTCGAGGAGATCTTCCACGCCCTCACGAGCTGGCTCCGGCGGGAGCAGGAGGTGCCCACGCTGCTCGGTCACCACGACGTGGACCCGCGCGGCGTCGAGGTCCAGGACGACCCCGGGCTCTTCGCGGCCGTGCGGGCCATCGTCGATCGCTGGCCGACCGCGAACCACCCGAGCGGCCGCTCCCTCGACACCTTCCTTCGGGAGCACGCCGTGATGGTGAACCCGCCGAAGACCCCGGTCCAGGCGCTGAAGGACGCCCTCACCCAGGCCGCACGCGACGGTGGACGGTGCGGCACCGACGCGCCCGAGCCCGTTCGGCGCCCCGCCCAGGTCGCCTGGCCAACGCGGGACCGCCGTGCCTTCGGCCTGCGCGGCGCCGGCTCCCAGCCCCTGCTCTACGCCACCGAGCTGCCCGCCCGGCCCCGTCCGCGCGGCCGGCGCCCCGTGCACGTCTACGTCGACGTCTCCCCGAGCTGCCTGGACTGGGTCCGACACCTCTACGAGGCGGTGCTGTCGTGCCGGCGCTGGGTCGCTCCTCGCATCTACCTGTTCTCGACCTGCATCGAAGAGGCCTCCCTCGCGGACCTGCGACGGGGTCACCTCCGCGGCACCGGCGGCACCGCGGGTTCTTGTGTCAGCGAGCACCTCGTCGCCACCGACTGCCAGGCCGCGGTCGTGCTGACCGACGGCTACGTCGGCGCCATCCCCGAGGCCCACCACGACGCCTGCCGGCGCGCCCGGCTGCAGGTCGTGCTCACCCCCAAGGGCCACGCGCGCGACCTCGCGCCCGTGGCCACCATCCACCGCCTGGAGGCTCCATGAGCACCCTCGAGCTCGCCGAGTTCGTCCTGCCCGGACACCCCGACCGGATCTGTGACCGCATCGCCGACCTGCTGGTCGACGCCGCCTGTGCGCGGGATCCGCGCTCGCTCGTGGGGGTGGAGGTCGCTCTGCATCGAGAGGCGGTGCTCGTGACGGGGTGTGTCACCACCGACCCGGTGCTCACCGAGCCCGAGGTCGCCCGCCTCGTGGAGCAGGCCCTCGTGGAGGCGGGCTACCGGGGCGGCTGGGCGCGGCCGACGCCGCGGCTCTGGCTGGACCTCCGCCTGGAGCCGCTCACCGACGAGCTCCGGCACCTGCGTGGCTGCTCGGACGACCAGGCCATCTGTGTGGGATGGGCCGGCGGGCTCCGCGAGCACGGCTACCTGCCGGCCGCCCATCGGCTGGCGTACCTGGCGGCGCGTCGGCTCGGTGAGCTGCGGGAGGCGGCCGGCTTCGGCCCGGACGGCAAGGTGCTGGTCGCTGTGGAGGACGGGCAGATCGCCTCGCTGAGCGTGTCGGTGCAGCACCGGCCGGCGGTGGACACCGTGGCGCTCTACCGGCTCGGCGCCGAGGTGGCGCGATCGATCGGTCTCTCGGAGCTGGACCGCGTGCTGGTGAACGGCGGCGGGGACTTCGACGTGGGTGGGCCGGACGGCGACAACGGGCTGAGCGGGAAGAAGCTGGTGGTGGACGCCTACGGGCCGACCGTGCCGATCGGCGGCGGGGCGTGGTGCGGGAAGGACCCGCACAAGGTCGACCGTCTCGGTGCGCTGAGGGCGAGGCAGCTGGCGCTGAGGGCGGTGCAGCGGGGGCTCGGCTCCGAGGCCCGGGTGGAGCTCGGGTGGCGGCCGGGGGACGAGCGGCCTGGGCATGTGCAGCTGGTGGTGGACGGCCGGGGGTGCGAGCTGGCGTGCGTCGGACCGATCGACCTGGGCATCGAGGCGAGCTGGCGGGAGCTTGACCTCGACGCAATCCGGTGGGCCGAGAGGTCGGACGGAAGCTGGTTCCAGCGGCCCGCTCCGTGGAATCCGATCAGCGACTGTGCGCGCACGCTCCACCGCCGCGTCCCTGTCTCCGAGCGCGGGCAATCCGCGACATCGACTGACACATCCAAGAGGCCCGCGCTCTCGATCTGAAGTATCATCTCCCTACGTCGTGATTTGAGCCCCCAGCTTGCCGCGACGCTAAACAAGGCGCTAAAGCGGTCGGCCGTCTCCTGCGGCAGCCATGCAGCGCCTCCACGTGCGGAGGACGCCATGACCTACACGAACCACACCCGGGAGATCACGCTCCCCTGGACCACGCGAGTGGACGCGCTCGAGGACCTCACCTTCGGGCACATCCTGCCGCTGTTGCGCAGCAGCTGGCTCGGCCGGTCGGCCTTCGACACCTGCCTGTCCGTGCACTGGCGCACGCTGGAGCAGCTCCTGTTGGCGGCCACGCGCACGGTGGGCGGCTCGTGGCATGACGCGGCCTACGCCCCCGAGGACGTCGCGGCCGGGGCCCTCGAGCGCGTCCTGGGGCGCGCCGTCCGGCACGAGGGGCTGGCGCTGGCCCCCTCCGACTGGTCGGCGCCGGCAGCCACCTGGCTCTTCGTCGTGCTCACGAACGCCGTGCGCGACGAGCTGAGGCGCTCGGCCAGCACGCTCGAGGGCGAGTGGGTTCGCGAGGACGAAGCGGTCGACCACCTGGCGCGATCGCCCAGTTGCGCGGACGCCTACGCGGCACGGGAGGAGGTGATCCGGCGGGTCGAGCACGCGCTCCAGCACCTCGACGGACGCTACCGGCTGGCTTGGCTGCTGCTGCACCAGCCCCAGCTGGTCGACCTCGCCGTGGTGCACGGAGCCATTGGTGGGACCGATCGCTCCCGCGACCGGCAGGGTCCGCTGCGCTCACCGCGCCGCACCTTCGAGCTGCTCGACAGCTGGCGCGAGCGCTTCGCGAACGACCCGCGCTGCTCCGCGTCACGGCTGGAGCTCGCGTGGATCCTGCGCAGCGAGGATCAGCTCGACCCTTGGGCCTGGCGGCAGGAGCGGCCCCTCGAAGAACGCCGGGCGCGGGACGTGCTGCGGAAGTGGCACGGGCGCGCACAGACGCGGCTGGCAACGCTAAAGGCCGACGACCGGAGGTACGCGTGACGCACTACCCGATGCGGTGTCCGACGCGCGGCGACCTGGAGGCTCCCACGAGGACCGTCGCGCGGGGGAGCGGGGACACGGATCCGTAGCCTCGGCGCGCCAGCAGCAGCGGGAGCGCCAGCAGCCACCACCCCGAGCCCCCGCCGCCGCAGCCGCAGCCCCCGTCGAGCTCCGACCTGAGCACGCTCTCCCCCGGCGGCCCCGTGAAGCCGTCGGGCGAGCCGCCCGGGTCGGCGCTGTCGGCGTTGCCGGTGTCCATCGAGGAGGCGGTGTCGCCGGGAGCTTCCTCCTCCTCCTCCTCGGTCGGCTCGCCCGTGTCCTCGGGGGGTGGGTCGTCGGCTTCGACCTCCCAGAGGTACGTCACGGTGATCCAGGCGTTCTCGAGGTAGGCGAGTCCGAGCGCGCTGGCGGTGTCGAGGGCGAGGTCCACGGCGGAGGGGTTGGTGACGGTGCGTCCGTACTGGTCGAGTCCGCCGTTGTAGCCGTCGTAGTAGGCGGCCTCGGCCTCGGGGGTGCCGGTGGGCAGGTCGCTCCAGTCGCGACGTGGTCGCTCGGGGTGGTCGGCGCCGTTCCAGTAGTTGTCGTCGATGTTCCAGGGTCCGGCATCGCCCACCCAGGTCGTGTGGCTGACGCCGTCGAGGGTGAGGGTCACCTCGTACCAGCTCTCGTTGTAGCCGCTGCCGCAGCGGCCCAGGCTGTCGCCCCAACCCCAGTTGACGAACTTGAGGCAGTAGTCGGGGAGGGCCACCTCGTCGTCGGAGAAGCTCTCGAACTGGGTGCCGAACACGGTGAGAGAGAGCGCGGTGCCCGGCGGGGGCGGCAAGCGGGTGGGGCGGTCGGCGCCCCAGGCGTCTTCGGCCCAGGCGAACAGCTCGGGCCAGGCCCCCAGCACGTGGAGCTCCCGCAGCGCCAGCTCGGCGGCCGCCGCGTTGTGCTGGGAGGGGGAGAGCACGGGGCCTTCGAGCCGACCGAGCAGGATCGCCTCCCTCCGCAGGGGCTCCACCTGCGCGCGCAGCGCGTCGAAGGGCACGTCCGCGTCGCGAGCGGCCTCCCGGATCCGCGCGTCGTCGGGAAAGAGCCCCACGAAGACGGGGCGATCGCCCCATGGCAGTCCCGCCACCGCGAGGGCATGGACGAGGAACCACATCCGGCGAGCATGGCACGGCGCGTGCGCCTGGTGCACGCGAGCGTGCAATCCCCCGCGTCTCCGTCCCCGACCACGGCCTCGCCGCCCGGTCCCGGGGTGGTCGCGCGGCTCGCCAGGCCGCGGTCAGCAGAGGCAGCTCCGCACGAGACAGCTTCACGACCAGAGCCCGTCGAGGACGTCCTTCACGGGCCGTCCCCGGTAGATGCAGTCCGCGGCGGCGACGCCCGCGATGAAGGCGATGACGGGGAGGAGCGGCATCTCAGACTCCGTGGACCTCGTACACCAACACGCGGCTGACGAAGCCGGCGATGACCATGGCGGCGAGCAGGTAGGGATGGGTGGGCATGGGTCTCTCCTTCGGTGGAGGGACCGGTCTCCGCCCAAGACCTGACAGCAGCACGTCACTCCACGAAGGCATCCCTCAGCGCAGCGAAGTCCCAGTCCTCGCGCCGCTGCGCGGGCACCGACACGAAGCTCGGCACCTCGCCTGCGACGAGCACCGCTGCGGTGAGCCAGCCGCCGAAGACGCAGCCCGTGTCGAGCCCGGTCGCGTGCTCGAAGTGCTTCGGCTGCTGCTGCACGAAGGGCTCGTGGCCGAAGTAGACGTGTCCGAAGCGGCCGTCGTAGACCTCGGCCCAGAACGGGTCCTCGGGCTGCACGCGATCGAGCTGCACGAAGCTGCCGCGCTCGCGGACCTTCTCGCTGACGATGTGCGTCGTGTGCGCTCGTCGTACCAGCTCCTCGATGGACAGGGGCTCTTCGCTGTCGACGACGAACTCGACCGTCACGCGGCGGGTGGTGCGGCCGCGGACGTGGCGGGTGCGGAGCAGGCGGCTGAGGGTCCGCGGCGTGTCGTCGAGCACCTCGATGTCGGGCGTGAGGCCGGCGTGCAGCACGACCGCACCGTGGTCTTCGAGGCGCAGGAAGGGCACGGCGCTGTCGAGGAAGGCGATGTCGGCGCTGGAGAGTGCGTCGGTGATCGCCTCCAGGCGCTGGCGGCCGCCCAGCTTGCGCACCGCGCGGTCTCCGCCCCTGGCGCGCTTGCTGCGGAACTTCGCGTGCTTCTCCTCGTGGTTGCCCATCACCAGGTCGACACGGTGGCCCTCGTCGCGGCGCTCGCGGAGGAAACGCACCACGGCGCCCGAGTCCGGTCCCTTGTCGAGCAGGTCACCCACGGAGACGACCCGGTCGTCGTGGCGCACGTCGAGCTCCGACCAGAGAGCGATCAGCTCGCGGTCCATGCCGTGCACGTCGCCGATCACGTAGGTGCGCATCACGCCTCTCCTTCCATCCTGACCTCAACGGCCGCCGGCCAGGATGTCCTCGATGCCCGGGGTGAGCCAGGCCTCCCTCCGCGCCCGGATGTGCGCGAGCGCAGCCGCCGCGGACAGGCCGTCCTCCACCACCAGGAAGCGCGCCACGATCGCCACCGAGCGCGAACGTCCGGCCTGGCAGTGCACGAGGATGCGGTCGCCGCAGGCCCGTGAGGCCCGCAGGTACGCGACGCACTCGTCCACCTTCCGCCGCGGGTTGCCCGGGCCGTCCACAAGGGGCACGTGGAGCGCCTCGAGGTCTTCCCGCTCGTCGCAGTCGCAGCGGGGCCGCAGGCAGAGGATGCCGTCCACCTCGTCGGTCACGGCCCTGGCGTCGTGCACGTTTCCGATGGCGATGTCTGAGGTCACGAAGTCCATGCGCACTCCCGGGCCGCGTGGGTGAGGCCGACCGCCTGACGACCTGACACTCCGAAGAGTATCGAACCCCGACACGGTCGGGCCCGGCTCAACCGAGCACCTCCCGGACCACGCCACGCTCGACCTCGAGCCAGCGACGTTCGGGCAGGAGAACGGCGCGCACGACGCCCGTCGTGCACGCGTTCGAGTTCAGCGTGATCCGGTTGGCCCCGACGAAGTGATGCAGCGGCAGCTTGGTGTGACCCGACACCACCACGCGCTCCCAGTCCGGGTCCACCAGCGTCGCACGGCCTTTGTCGCGCAGCGGCTGAGGCACGTGCATGGGGTCCCGCGGCAGGCGCCGCTCCCGGAGCTCGGCGAGCTGCGGCTCGAGGGGACCGGGCAGCATCCCGGCATGCACCAGCAGGTAGCGGCCGGTGTCCAGGTGCCAGGGCAGAGCCTGCAGGAGCGCGCGGTGGCTGGCGGGGAACGCACTCCGGAACGCGGCCGCGGTCGCGGCACCGTAGGCCTGCGGCGTGCCGGCGCCGCGGTTCCAGTAGCCGCCTGCCCACCGCGCGAACCACCTGTCGTCGTCCAGAGCCCGGAGGCAGGCGAGGTCGTGGTTGCCCAGGATGGGCCGGAAGCGGTCGCCGAGCTGCTCGCGCAGCTCCACCATCAGGTCGAGCAGGCCCGGCACGTCGGGACCGTTGTCGCAGAAATCGCCCAGCGGGCAGATCCAGGCCACGGGGGCTTCGTCCTCGCTCCACGCCACCAGCGCGCGGAGGGCATCGGGGTGCCCATGGAGGTCGGCGACGGCCAGCACCGGACGTCCGCGGGCGGCGAGGGCCCGTGCGAGCTGCTCGATCCGCTCCCTCTCCGGCAAAGCGCTCACCCAGGCCTCGGGCAGGCGGGCGCCCGTGGCTCCGAGGAACATCCCGCAGAGCGCGGCCACGCTGTCGCTGTCGCCGTCGATCCGCGCGGCCTTCTCGATCGCGAGGGCCGGGCGGTCACCCCAGCGGAGGGCAGCTGCCAGCGCCAGCCCCAGAGCGGAGCCGGAGCGCCAGCCCCCGTCTCCAGGCGTGACCGCGGCCTCGTCCAGCCACCGCTCGTCGCGCGACGCCAGGTCCAGGGCGCCCTCGAGCGACTCGGCGACGGACCCGCCCCGCGCGCCCGCAGCGAGCCGCAGACGCGCCTCACCGATCAGGCCGATGTGCAGGCGTCCGGTCTCCAGGACGCGCCTCAGGATCCAGGTCGCTGCGATGGCCGCCTCGGTGGCGTTGACGTGTCCGTGGGTCAGGCTCGCCTGAACCTCGGCGGCCAGCTCCAGCTCGTCGCCGGCCATGCCCATCGCCAGCGGCGCGATGCGCATCACCGCGCCGCAGCCGTCCGAGTGCGGCACCCCGCTGACCTGCCAGCGGGGATCCCGTCGCCAGCGGCGCACGCCCTCCATGCAGGTGTTCCCGGGAGCGGTGCTCGGCGTGAGCGGGTCCTCGGACCATGCGACGAAGCGTTCGCCGACGGCCGCCCCGAAGACCTCGGTGTCGTGGTGGTCCGGCGGCATCGCGAGCACGGCCTCGGCCAGGTACAGGCTCATGTGCGTGTCGTCGGTCCAGCGGAACACGCCGGGCGAAGTGTCGACGGCGCGGTCCCGCGCCGCCGGGCCGGTGAGGAACTCCAGCGGTCGGCCGTAGGCGTCGCCGATGGCGAGGCCGAGGAAGGCGTTGATGCAGCGTTGCTCGAAGGTCATGGGATCTCCTCTACGGGCTTCGCAAGACGACGCAAGACGGCGCCGCTCGTCCGTGCTCGATCAGCAGTACGTCTCCACGACCCGATGAGCCTCCACGAGCGCCAACACCCTCCCGGTGGCCGGGTCCACCCGCTCGGTCTGGAACCACATCCGCTCCGCGTCCCCTCGCGGCCGAACCCTCTCGATCCGGGCCCACAACCGCTCGCTCCCGAAGAGGCGGATCACCTCGGGCGGCAGCGGCTGGTGGGGCAACTGGAGCACCGTGCCCTGTGCCTCCAGCCAGCACATCCCCAGCGGCTCGAACTCGCTCCTCGAGCGGCACCAGACCGGTTCCACCAGCCGCTCCGGCCGAAGCCCCATCACCCAGCATCGCCACGGCGGCTCGGTCGGCGTCAGCTCCATCCAGATGAGCCCGAAGGCCTCATCGCCGACGGGACAGGTCTTCCAACCCACCAACGAGCGCCAGGGCCCGAACAGGAAGAACTCCTCCATCAGGCCGTCCCGGCCTCGTGGGACCCGCCCGGGACCAGCACGGTGGCCGTCGTCGGTTCGGCCCCCGGCGTCGTCGCGAGCACGACCCGCCTCCGCCCCAGGTTCTGGCTCACGAGTGTCTCGATCTGCGCCGCGTCGTGTTCCGAGGGCGCGAGGCCGCGGAGGTGCACGAGCACGTCTCCGGCGCGGCCCGACCCGTCCCGGACAGCGATCTCGAGGGCACGAAGGACCGCCTGCACGGGCCCGCCCGCTGTTCCTGTGCCAGCCCGCAGGAGCATGGAACGACCTTCGGCCGAGAGCGCTCCCTGCTCCGCCAACATCCAGCCGATCCGCGTTGCGTCCGCGATCTCGGTCACCGCGGCGTCTACGGCGCCGAAGGCCTCACGCAGCGACCGGCGCTCGCCACTGCGGGGACGGACCTCGTCGTTGCGGACCAGCACGACCTGATCGGCCGCCTGGACGAGCGCCTCCACGCCCGCCGCCGCCTGCGCGCGGCGACGACGTCCCTCGAAGTAGAAGGGAAGCGTGACCACCGCCAGCGCGCGCGCCCCCGCCTCGCGGCACACCTCGGCGAGCACCGGGAGCGCACCCGTGGCCGTGCCACCTCCCAGCCCGCCGAGCAGGAGCACCGCCCGGGCACCGGACACGAGCGCCCGGAGCTCGTTGCGTTGCTCCAGCGCAGACCCCCGCCCGACCTCCAGGTCGGAGCCAGCTCCCAGCCCCTGGGTCGACGCCCTGCCGATCCGGAGCGTGTGCCGGATCGGCGTCCGCACCAGGTCCTGGCGGTCGGTGTTGATGGCGGTGAGCTCGCCGAAGCGGCCCAGCACCGGGCCCGCGGCGGCGAGCGCGTTCATCCCGCCGCCTCCGACCCCGAGGATGCGGAGCGGCCCGGGCTGGCCCGTCACCCGGGTGACGAGCGGTGGAACGACGGCTGCGGCCAGGGTGGACACGAGCACGGAACGACGGGTGATCGGCATGGTGGCTCCAGGCTTCGAGGCTGGCATGAGGCCACGCCAGGAACTGTCCGCACCCCAGCGCGCCGCCATGGTCCAATCCCGCATGGCCTACGAAGACTGCTACGAGTCCCTGATCGCGCGGGGCGCCCCCATGGACGTCATCGAGCCCGGTCGTGCCTACGTGATCCACGCCCGCAACGGGGGAGTGGGTGTGGCGGTCGAGGGGCCACAGGAGCAGACGGCCCGCCGCCGAGTGGGTCTTGACATCTGATTCCGTAGATTCTACATCTATGTAGAGGCCCGCATGGCTACGACACAGATCTCGGCCCACATTCCCAATGACCTGAAGGCGAGCCTGGACCGCCAGGCCCGCGCGACGGGGGTGACCCGCGCGCACCTGGTGCAGGAGGCGCTCCTGCACCACCTCCAGGCGCTTGCTGAGCTGCCGCCAGAGGCCATCGTCCCGAAGCGCATCGTCCTCACCCGCGAGAGCGCAGAGCGTGTACGTGAGCTGGTGGAGCGCCCCCCCGAGCCCACTGTCGACATGAAGCTCCTCTTCGATGACCGTTGAGATCCGCGCACTGCGTGGAGACGACGACCGACGAGCCTTCGAGAGCGGCGACGAGGCACTCGACCTGTACTTCCACAGGTACGCCGGGCAGAACCAGTTCCGTCACCACGTCGGGGTGACCTACGTCGCCGCGGAGCACCATCGTGTTCTCGCCTTCGCGACCGTTGCGGCGGCCTCGCTCGACGCCGACGATCTCCCGACGGGGCGACGGATGCCGCCGTACCCGCTGCCGGTCCTCCGACTGGCGCGTCTGGCCGTGGGCGAAGGCGAGCGGCACCGTGGCCTCGGACGGGCGATGCTCCGGTTCTGCGTCGAGCTGGCGGAGACAATGCGAGACGAGCTCGGCTGCGTCGGCGTTGTCGTGGACGCGAAGTCCGGCGCGGTCGACTTCTACCGCCGTTTCGGCTTCATCGAGGTGGAGGAGGAGGAAGGCGGCCCCGGCATCGTGCCTCGTCCGCAGATGATGTTCCTTCCCCTCGCCGCGGTGCCGCCGCGGCGCTGAACCCAACGGGATCCCTCCGCGGCCGCTCGGAGTCGAGCCCAGCAGTGCGCCGGGGCGGGCCAGGCCTCGACGCGCGGATCCCAGATCACCGCCGGGAGCTCCGGCTGGCCCGTGTAGCCGTCCAGCAGCAAGGTGCCGCGATCGAAGCGGAGGTGAAGCCCCATGGTGCCCTCGTCCGAGCAGGGCTCATGGAAGCCCGCGGAGTTCGCAAGAGGGGCGGACAGAATCTGTCCGGGGGGCCGCAGGCCCCATGTGAGCACCGGGGTCCCCGGATAGTTAGCCAGCCAGCGAGTTGCGACATGTCGAAGATCGGGAGAAACGAGCGCTGCCCTTGCGGGAGCGGCAAGAAGTACAAGCGGTGCTGCCTCCGGGCCCCGGCCGTTCCACGGGTCTGCCATCCACCTGCCGCGGCGATGTTCACGCTCGAGGCCGCCGAGGCCCTCGCTCGGGGCGAACCGCTGCCCGGCCTGGACTTCCACCCCTGGGTCATCGCCCAGCTCCGCAACTGGACAGGCCTGGGCCGGGCCGGGACAGCGCCTCAGCACACCATCCAGACAGTCCGGGCGTGGGGGGACATGCGCCTCTTCCGCACCCTCGCCGAGGCCGGTGCGCCCTCGACGGGGGAGGCCTTCCTGGAGGCCACCGAAGCGTTCTTCTCGGCGTGGGAGCTCTCGGAGAGCTGGACACTCCGGGGCGAGCCCGACGAGGAGCTGATCGGGCTCGTCAGCTGCGAGCTGTGGCGTCGCCTGAGACCCGAGCGGCCGAGCCTCGAGATGCTCGACGAGCTGATGCAGCAGGGCTTCCGGGAGCGGGAGGCCGGGGACCGGGAACGGGCGTGCGCCACGTGGGGACGGCTGTGGCACGAGCTGCTGGCCCTCCTGCCCGACGATGTCGAGACACTCGATCACGCAGCGGGCTGGCTGCCCAGCCTCGAGAGCCTGACCAATTGGCTCAACGAGCTCGAGATCGAGCTCGCTACGCTGGGGCACGGTGATCCGGCGTGGGCCGAGCGCGGTGCCGAGCTGCTCGGGTCGATCGTGGCGCGCTTCCAGGGCTGCTCTCGCCTCGATTCCGTTCGTCGCCAGATCACGACCCTGTGGTCGCAGTGTGGCCAGAGGGAGCGGGCAGTGACGGAGCTCGAGGCGATGATCGCGGAGAGCCCAGACGAGCCTGCCGCCTACGCCTACCTGGCGGACCTCTTCTCGATGGGGACGGCGAGCGGTGAGGCCCTCGACAACGAGCGGGCGCGGCAGATCCTGCGCGAGGCGCTCGAGCGGCCGGTCCGCGACCCCGAGAGCTACGACCTCACGAGGCGGCTCGCGCGGCTGGTAGACGGCTGAGCGAGGGCCACGCCGTTGGAAGCGCCGGCTGTGGTGTCGGATACTGGGGACATGCCCCGCTACTTCGAGTTCGAGGTCTCGCTGCAGGTGGTCCAGCCGCGCGTCTGGAGGACCTTCCTGCTCCGCACGACTTCCACCTTCGCCCACTTGCACGCCGCCATCCAGGACAGCTTCGGCTGGCGAGACTACCACCTCTGGGAGTTTCGACTCCCGACCTGGGCGGGGCGGCCGATCGCAGGGCTTGCGTGTGCCGAAGCGTACGACCGCCCGACCCCCAACGGGCGCACCGTCAAGCTCAACACCTACTTCACCGGCAAGCGAAGCGTGGAGTGGTGCGAATACCTCTACGACTTCGGTGACGACTGGGTGCACGATGTGAAGCTGATCGCAGTGCGGTCAGCCCCTGAGAGCTTCAAGCGGCGCCTGCTCGACGGCGACTGGTCGGGACCGCCCGAAGACTGCGGCGGCGTCCCTGGCTACCAGCGCGTCGTCCACTTCCGCCTGACCGGTGAAGACCTGGTCGAGGACGACCCGGAGGGCCTGGACACCTGGCTCGACGGGTGGGAGGTCGAGGCCGACCTCGAGGCGATCAAGGTGGCCTTCGACCGGTGAGGGGGCTCGTGAGCTGGCACGACAGGCGGGAGTGCGCCGCGCCCACGGCCTCACGCACGCTTCGCTCCGGGCGCGGGGCATGCACCCGCATCGGGTCGGTCTGACCCGGGTAGACTGACCGACGTGGATCCTCACCTGCTGGGAGAAGCGCGCAGCCTCGCGATGCACCACGTCATCGCCGAGCGGCTCGATCGGGACTCTGTGGCCCGGGCCAGGGCTCGGCTGGCGCGCTGGGACGGGGCGGGCCGCATCCACCCCCACTACGCAGAGGCGTGGCGACGCTGGCTCGATCTCCCCCTGGACGAGCTTCGCGGCAGGCTCCGAGACCCCGACGAGGGCGCGCGGGCGATGCGCTCGGTGAGCCCCTTCGCCGGCGAGCTGCCCCCGAGGGAGCGTTGGCGGATCCTCCGGAGCGTACGCGAGCGGCTGGAGGCGTCGTGACCAGGGCGCAGCTGGAACACCCGAGACGAGTTGGAGCAGCGTCTCGAGGGGATGGAGCTGGACGCTACATCGTTGACGGGCCCTGTGGAAGGGTCGCCTGGAAGGATACCTGTAGAACTCGATGGGGTGCGTTGGTGGCCGACGACGAAGGCCACACTGGCTGGATCAGTCGCGCACCAACAGGGGCTTGAGGTCGAGCACCATCCTGCATGGCCACCGGCCCTCCGTCAGCCGAACCAACCCCTTACGGTTGTAGAAGGCGGCAGCGCGCTCGGTCTTCGCGTCTGTGACCAGCACTCGCACTCCGATTGGACCCTCCGAAGCCAGCATCAGCGTCTTCCGCAGGGCCTCGTCGAACAGCCACGTGCCGAGACCCTGCCCCTGGACACGCCGATCGACGGCCAGTCGGGCAAGGAGCACTGCGGGGATGGGGAAGCGCGGGAGGCGGTCCAGCGCGCCGACCGTCACGAGGCGGCGCTCGAGGCTTGCTGCAGCGAGCGTGAAGTAGCCGGCCAGACGCTGCTCACCGCCGACCTCGTCGACCGCCACCCAGGTGCGCCCGAGGCCGCCACGCTCCTGGTGTCGGAGCGCCCACCGCCGCAGGTAGGTCACCAGCTCCGGCTCGTCGTTCTCGAAGCCACCGACCAACGTCCGATTCGGTCGGGTGTAGATGTGGCCACATCGGCACTATGTGGCTACATTTAGCTTGGGTGACAACCGACACCTCCGACCTCCCCGCCTCCTTCACATACGCCGCCGCGAAGACGTTCGGTCTGTCTGACCATCGGCTCAGGGTACTGGTACAGACGGGTGCATTGGAGCGCTTCGGACACGGCGTCTACCGGAAGGTCGACGCCGCGCTCGTCGACCTCGACCTCGTAGAGATCGCCCTTCGTGCAGCAGACGCCAGCCTATGTCTGACGTCGGCGCTATCGCACCATGACCTCACCGACATCATCCCACCTGTGATCGATGTCGCTCTGCCCCGCTCTCGCCGCCCGCCACGCATCGGCGCGCCGGGTTCGCTGGCATCGCTTCCACGAAGACACCTTGTGGCGCAAGCAGGGCCTCGATGGGCATGTGCCGGCCTCCTTCGGGGAGGTGCTCGCCGCCCTGGATGTCTGGGCAGATGCGGTGCTGCTCGAGGCGGCCAAGGCGGGATGATTCGAACCCATTGGGTCCGTCTCGTACCTTCACTATCCGTGCACGGGCGGGGCGAGCGTGTCGAGACCGTCAGAGCGTATCGAACTCCGACCTACCCAAAACCAGCGAAGCCCCTGGACATCCGGAGAACGACAGGAGCCTGCGGAACGGTCGGCCTGGATGGATGCCTATAGAACTCGGTGGCTGGTGGTCGCCGGCTCGGCGCGGTCGTCGCGGCTGCGGAGCCTCCTTGACGACCTGCGCTACGGGGTGTATTGAGAATCAATACAGGAGCTCTTCATGCGCCAGACCGTCGCTGTCAGCCTTCCCGAAGACCTCGCAAGCGACCTTGACGCCCTCGCAGAGCGGGAGGGTGCGTCGCGGAGCGAGATCGTCCGCGTTGCGCTCCGGAAGTACCTGGCGGTGCGGGAGTTCCAGAGGCTCCGCGAAGCAATCCTGCCCTTCGCCGAGGCGCAGGGGGTCCACACCGACGAGGATGTCTTCCGGATCACCTCGTGAGGGTCGTGCTGGACAGCAACGTGCTCGTCGCGGCCATCGCGGCTCGCGGCACCTGCGCCGAGCTGTTCGCCCATGTGCTCGACAACCACGAGTTCGCGGTGGACGACAACCTCCTCGGTGAGGTCGAGCGCGTCCTGCGCGACAAGCTACGCGTGCCGCCGGACCGCGTGGCTGCCTTCACGCGGCTCCTCCACAACCACGCCACCATGGTGGAAGCGCAGCCTCTCGCCGAGCCCGCTTGCCGCGATCCAGATGACGACCGCATCCTCGCGTTGTGTCGAGCCTATCTGGCGGTTGCGCTCATCACCGGCGACAAGGACCTGCTCGTCCTCGACCCCTGGGAAGGGCTTAGGATCGTCACCCCCAGCGACTTCTGGGCCTTTGAGCGCGCTTCGCGCTGAGACGACCCGGAGGTGGCCAGGCAACCCGCCCCGCCGGGGGTGATAGAACGGTCGGGGCGGCGGGATTCGAACCGACGGCCTCCTGCCGTACGTCCTTGGCCCGGGCTCGCCCGGACCAAGGCTTTCGCCCATCCGCCCTCCCAGCACGCTGCGCGCGCCAGTCGGTCGTACTCCCGAAGCGCCTTCTGGCGTGGGTGGAGCATGTAAGTGGCTGTAGTTACTGCAGGCGGGTGGTGGAGGGGTGCATCGCAGTGGCGGGCGAGGAGCCCTGACCCGGGCACACCGATGAGCACACGGCGCCGACCGAGACCTCGACACAGGGCAGCGACCACTGCTCGACGGCCAGCCGCCACCGCCATCGGGGATGGCTCTGCTCCGCGCGCCACGTTGCCAGCCGCGTGACGCGGGCAGGCCGCGGGAGTTCTGCCCGCTCCCGCCACTCGCGGGCTGCACGGCGAGACAGCACGGCGACCACGACATCGCCGTGCAGAAGCACGACCTGGTCCCCGCGCCGATCGAGCGAGAGGCCGGCGCCCGACACGAGCTGCTGGAGCGCCCGGTGCACGGCCGCCCCCGGGGGCTGCCGACCTGCGAAGTCGATGAAGAGATCCCGCGGCCCCAGGGGCACCGGCGGCTCCGCGACCGGCGCCTGCTCGACGGCGCGGAGCACAGCCGACACGTCCACCCGCCGCTTGTAGCGAACCACCGGCCAGTCCACGGGTAGCTCGGCGTCCTCGCAGGCCAGCGCCTCATCCACGCACAGCACGATCCGCTCCTCGAACTGCTGGAGCGCTCGGAGCTTTCGCTCCAGGTACGTCGGCGTCCAGAAACCGACGATCTCGACCAGGTGCCGGCGGCCATCAGGGGCCTGGAGCTGGAAGTCCGGGAACACGAGCCGTGTGCCCGCCTTCAGGGGGGCCGGCTCGCGTACGACCTGCCACCCGGGAGCGTGCTTGGCGAAGTCCCGCTCGAACCAGCGCTCCACCTTGGAGTCGCAGCCGGGCCCGCGCGCCGTGGGGAGCACCGGGTCGGACTGGCACAGCCTCAGCTCGTGCGGCTCACCATGCCAGAACACCGTCGCCTCCAGCGACCAGCGCTCGCACCGGCCAAGCGCTGGGACCAGGCTGGCCAGGCGGTTCCCGTAGAGCCGGGTGCGCCGGAAGAGCGCGTAGGCGCCGCTCAGGTGGAGCCGCGCCCCCTCCGGCAGGCCCTCGACCGTGCAGATCAGGCGGCGGAGCCGGACCTGCCGCACGACGGCGTGCGCGCCCCCGTGGAGCTCGATGGTCAGCTCGTTGGCGCACCGCAACAGCCCCTGGACGAGCGCGAGGTTCACCTGCAACGCCAGCTCGTCCACCCCGGGCAGCACACCCGACCCGACCAGGCGGGCACCCGGGAGGTCGGCGAAGAGGCGGCTGTCCACCTCCGCGGCCGAGAGGCCCAAGCTCCTCCCGAGGCCCGCTCGGAGCACGGCTCCGTCGGGCGCCAGGTCCCGGTCCCGGGTCTCCTGGGCCAGCCGGAAGAGCTTCCTGCGCAGGTCGGTGGGCCTCGGGTCCTTCGGGACCGGCTCGAGCCCCACCAGCCCCGCCAGCACGTGCGCGGACATCTTCCGCTTCGCTTGGGGCGCCGGGTGGGGGAGCTCACCAGCCAGGCGCTCCTTCAGCTCGCACACCGGCCGGCCTCGCGTCGCCTCCGCAGCCTGCAGGAGGTGCCGCAGCCAGAGGTGATCGGCGGCGGTGAGGAAGCGGGGGACCACACGTCCCCCCGCCACGTCGACGGCCAGCAGCGCCTTAGGAAGCAAGGACGTGCTCCCGCTGTGCGCTCTGACGCGTCTCGTAGGTGTCGGCGCAGGAGAGCTCGTAGACGATCGCGCGCTTGCCTTCGGCGGGCCGGAGCACGCGCCCGACGCGCTGGAGGAACTCGCGCTGCCCCTGCGAGCCACCCATGAGCACGGCCACCTCGGCCGCCGGCACGTCGAGTCCCTCGTTGAGCACCCGCGAGGACACCAGGCAGCGCAGCCTGCCCTCCGCGAAGGCGGTCAGCGCGAGGTCGCGCTCCCTGGGCCCGATGTGACAGGTCAGCGGCATCACCAGCAGGTCCCGGGCGAGTCGGTACGCAGCGTCGTTGTCGGCCGTGAAGACGAGCACGCGCTCTCGGCGATGGCGACGCAGCAGCTCCCCCACGCAAGCGTGCTTGGCCTCGGTGGAGCCGACCAGCTTCCTGGTGCGACGCCACGCCGCCAGGGCTCTTCGACCTGCAGCACTGCGCATGGCCGCCCCCACGAAGTCGGACCAGCTGGACCCGGGAGCGCTGCGGAAGAAGGGCCGCGCCAGCTCCAGGTAGGTGGCTCGATCCCGCTCGTAGGCGCGACGCTCGGAGGGGGTGAGCTGGAGGCGCAGGCGCACCACCTCGAGCGGCGCCAGGAAGCTCCCGGTCAGCTCGCTCAGCTCCACGCGGTAGACCTCGGGCCCGATGAGGGCGTGCAGCCGCTCGAGCCGTCCCGGGTCGTCAGGCGGCGTGGCGGTGAGCCCGAGGCGGTGAGGGGCGGCGAAGAGCTCGAGCGCCTCGTCTTCGCGACCCGCGCCGAAGTGATGAGCCTCGTCCACGACCAGCAGGCGGAAGCGGTTGCCGAGCCGCTCGCCATGCACGCGGGCGCTCGCGTAGGTGGCCACGGTGATCGGAGCGAGCTCACGCTGCCCATCACCGTACTGACCGACCGATCCGGGGTAGTGCCGGGAGAGCACCTCGCGCCACTGGTGCAGGAGCACCCGGGTCGGCACGAGGATCAGCGTGGAGGTCCCGCAGCCTGCGATGGCGGCGAGTGCCGTGCGCGTCTTCCCTGCTCCGGTGGGCAGCACCACCACCCCTCGGCGACCCGCCGCCTGCCACGACGCCACCGCACCCGCCTGGTACGGCCGAAGCGACGGTGCGTCCCAGGCTTCCGGCCCCGGCTGCGCCGCGTCGAAGACGGAGTCTTCCTCGACCTGTCCCTCCGCGGCCGCTCGGAGTCGAGCCCAGCAGTGCGCCGGGGCGCGCCAGGCCTCGACGCGCGGATCCCAGATCACCGCCGGGAGCTCC
>Ga0114932_10000550_pt1 | contig 44408 bp, 44 predicted proteins | sample 2SBtaG_2_FD_87286 | JGI IMG/M metagenome (GOLD analysis project Ga0114932, IMG submission 87286) | Deep subsurface microbial communities from Kolumbo volcano to uncover new lineages of life (NeLLi) - 2SBTROV12_ACTIVE470 metaG | ecosystem: Environmental > Aquatic > Marine > Volcanic ...
ATCCAGTCGTGAATTAAGGTGGTTCCTTTTGCCTGCGTTGCAATTGGCACAAAGAAAGGAAGGTTGTCGATGTTTAATCCAGGGTACGGCAGTGGATGAATCTTAACGGGGGACGCCACTAGTTCTGAAGGGTAGACAGTAATATCAACTAATTTAGTTTTCCCGTTTTTAGAGAAATATGGTTTTGTCTTATCAAAACGCAATCCCATGTATGAAAGTTTTAATAATTCAACTTCCAAAAACTCTATGGGGCATCTCTTAATTGTAAGCTCTGAGTCAGTTACGGTTGCAGCGGTAATAAACATCATTGATTCAATCGGATCTTCACTGTTGTAGTGAGTGATTTTCTTTTCTATATCTTCAACTCCGTAAACTGTTAGTGTAGTGGTTCCAACTCCTTCAATACGTACTCCGAACTGTTGAAGTAGAAAGCAGACGTCTTGTACTTGGTAATTTGGCGGTGCGTATTTTATTAGTGTCTTTCCTGGGATAAGGCTTGCGGTAATGAGCGCGTTTATTGCAGCCGTATCACTGGCTTCATACATTACAATTTCAGTTGCCTTTAGTTTCTTAGCTGAAAACTTATATTCCGTCTCTGTTGTTTTTATTTTCACACCTAGTTCTTCAAGTGCATGTTTGTGTGCCGCGATTGTTCGATCTCCCATGAGGCATCCGCCAGCATGAGGAAGAGAAAACTCTCCCACTCTGTGTACTAGTGCTCCAATTAACATTAGGACGGAGCGCATTTTTTCTGCTGCTTCTTTTTCAATATTTCCTATTTTGAATTTCTTTGGTGGAATTATTTTTAAGGTGTTTTTCCCTTTTGCTTCAACTTGTACTCCAATACTTCTAAATACCTCTGTCATTCTATAAATCTCTTCTATATTTGGAATACCGTGAAGAGTCGTAGGTGCTTTATTTAGTAAGGAGGCACACATTAAGCCCAGCGCTCCATTCTTTGAAGTGTTAGTTACGGCAGTTCCATGAAGTTTACTTCCTCCTTTGATTATGAAATCAACGCCTTCTTTTATACCAACCACTTGGTGCTGTAAGACTTCACTAATTTTGAAGAGTTGTGCAGTGGATAGATTCTGATCGCCTTTTTCCATTCTAGCTACAGCTGATTGTGAAGTTTTTAGGGCTTTAGCAAATTCACTCTGGGTCATTCCCCTCTTTTTTCTTAATTCTTTTATAAATAGTCCAATTTTTCTGTGAGGTTTCATTCAATGGAGTATATCATATATGATATAGGTGTTTAGGATATCCACTGTGTTATGCTGTCCAATATGTTCATAGTGCACGTAACCCCAATAGTAAAAAGCAGGATGTCCCATCTCTCATATTTTTCAGCTGATGAAATTCCTGTTGGCTCTGTTATACAAGTACCACTGCGGAGCAAAGAAGTTCCTGCACTTGTTCTTGAAGTTGAAGATGCAAAAGCAATTAAGTCTCTCCTTCGTACTAATACTTATGAGACTAAAAAGATCCGCAAGCAAAAACCTAGTATTGTATTTACTTCGGGTTTTGTAAGGGCGATAAATGAGACGGCTAAATATTTTGCAACCTCGGAAGGTTCTCTAATTCAGAGCTACACTCCTACCGCTATTTTGGACACTCTATCTGAAGGAAAGATGAAGAATCCCATCGTTACAGAAAGAGATCCTTCAACTTTTGAAAAACTGGCACTGCAGTTACCAAAGAAAGAACGTTTTGAGAAATATAAGACTCTGATACGTGGAAACTTTGCAAAAGGAGAGTCAGTTTTTCTTTGTGTTCCTACGATAAATGAAGCAACTGCGTTCTTGGAGGAATACAGCAAAGGAATAGAGCAGTACTCCTTTCTTTTGGAGAGCTCTTCTTCAAAGAAGAAGCAGCTGGAGACTTGGAATTTAATCCTTAAGGAAGAGCATCCTGTTTTAATAATAGGTACACCAGTATTTTTGAGCATTCCACGATGGGATCTCTCTATGTATATTATCGAGAATGAAGTTTCTTCTTCATTTAAACAACAGGTGCGACCAAAGGTTGACGCCCGGGTTTTAATTGAAAATATTGCAAGGGAAACTAAGAGCTCATTAATTTACGCTGGAACTACTTTAAGTTTAAAAGTTCAAAAAGAAATTCTTAGTGGATTTATTACAAGAATGGAAGAGCATTCTAGAAGAATGAAAGCAGAGACTAAGGTGGTGGTGGTTGATGCCAAAGAAGACCGGGTTCTTGCAAAAGAAAAGAAGCGAGAGTTCCCTTCTCTTTCTTCTAAAACCGTTGAGAAGTTAAAAGAGTCTGTCTCTTTAGGAAAACGCGCCTTTGTATTTGCAGGAAGAAGAGGCCTAGCCTCTCAAACAGTTTGTAACGATTGCGACCAAGTTGTTACTTGTAATAGTTGTAATTCCCCTATGGTATTACACGAAGGTAAAAATTCACGAAACTTACTGTGTCACCGATGCGGAAGTGGACGAGATGCAAATGAGTCGTGTGTTTCTTGTAATAGCTGGGACCTGGTTCCACTTGGTATTGGAATAGAAAGAATCCAGCAATATATTGAAAAAAATATAAGGGAGGCTGCCGTTTATGTACTAAGTAGTGATACAGCAAAAACACCTAAACAAGCAAAGAAAATTGTAGAGGAATTCTATGCTACGGAAGGCGCAGTTCTTGTGGGTACCGAAATGGCACTCCCCTATATTAAAGAAGAAGTTTTCTGCTCAGTTATGAGCTCACTTGATTCGCTACTTTCGATTGCAGACTTCCACATTGAAGAAAAGATATTCGGTATTATCGCGAGGCTTTGTGAGATGACCTCAAGTTCACTCTTAATCGAGTCTACTTCTGTGGAAAACCCAATGCTAGGTTATGCAAAAAGTGGTTCCATTTCTGAGTACGTTAAATATGAGCTAGATCTTAGAGAAAAACTTTTATATCCTCCATTTAGTACGCTTGTCAAAGTTACATGCTCTGGAACAAGAATTGGCGTGATTTCAAATATGCAAAAGTTCGTTGAACTTACAAAGGAATATAATCCTCGTGTCTTTGCAGGCTTTATAAAAAAGGGACAAAACTTAGAACTAAATGTACTTATTAAAATTAGGAAGTGGCCGGAGGAGCGATTGGTTGAAATTTTAAAAGCGCTCCCTATGCAATTTAGTGTAGATGTGGATCCTACTAAAACCCTTTAAATATTCACGTAATCGCGGTATATTTTTGCTATGCATAACTTAGTTTTTGTAGAAAACCCTGTTTTACGAAAGAGTGCACTTGAAGTTAGTGACGTCTCAGACGTTCAAGGGATAATAGAGGCAATGAAAAAGGTGCTTGGTAATGAAAAGTACGGAGTAGCAATTGCAGCGCCTCAAATTGGAGAATCTCTACGTATTTTTATAATCGCAGGGCATGTTTTTGCATCCCGCTCGGGAGAGGAGTTTAATTCAAAGATTCACATTGATCAGGTTTTTATAAACCCAGAGGTTATAAAAGTTTCAAAAAAGTTAGTTATTGCTGACGAAGGGTGTCTTTCTGTTCCTAATAAATATGGAACAAAGGTTGAACGGAACGAAAAAATAACTATTTCATATTTAGACGAAAGTGGAGAAAAGCATGAAAGAGGAGCATCTAGTTTTCTCTCTCGTGTATTTCAGCACGAAATTGATCACCTTAACGGTGTTCTCTACACTGACAACGCAATTGAAGTTATTGAAGTGGATGAGAATTTGAAGCCTGTATGAAATTCATCTTCTTCGGAACACCAAAACTCTCTGTAATAGTTTTAGAGGAACTTAAAGCACAAGACCTTCTTCCTTCTTTGGTAATTACAGCGCCCGACAAGCCTTCAGGACGTGGAATGAAAATAAAATCATCTCCCGTTAAATTGTGGGCTATTGAAAATGATATTCCAACTATTGAGCCGGAGAAATATTCCTCTGAGGTTGTTACAGAAATACGTAATGTTGGAGCTGAAGTGTTTGTTTTGGTTGCTTACGGAAAAATACTTCCTCAATCAGTTATTGATCTCTCTCCCAATGGAATATTGAACGTACATCCATCACTTCTTCCTAAACTAAGAGGTCCTTCTCCCGTGCGTAGTGCCATCCTAGAAGACCATAAGGAAACAGGTGTATCTATTATGTTAATCGATGAAAAAATGGATCACGGGCCAATTTTGATCCAAGAGAAGTACACTCCAGAGGCATGGCCACCTAACGCTCGTGAATTAGATGAATTTCTCTTTGCTAGAGGAGGGTCAATGTTAGCTGACGCCATTCCTAAATATCTTAGTGGAGATCTTGTTTCCGTTGAACAAGATCATTCAAAAGCAACGTACTGTAAATTGTTTGAAAAAGAAGACGGGCTTATTGATTTGAACGATTATGCTTATTTAAACCTTTTGAAAATTCACGCATATCAAGGATGGCCTGGTACTTACTTTTTTGTTGGAGATGTGCGTGTGAATATAATTTCAGCACATATTGACGAAAAGTTGATTATCGACGAGGTTATTCCAGAAGGAAAAGGTAAAATGAGTTATAAGGATTTTATTTCCAAAAACGAAGAGCGTTCTTAATCTTTGCTCCCCCTCTTCTTAGAGAGTCTAGTTTTCTAGTCTTTCCCCTGCTTAGTCGTCTTGTTAGTTCGTCTTTTGATTCGTCTATTGCTGATTGGATTGATTCACCGTGCCCTACTGCGTGTGTGCGTTCTGATCCAGCATAAATTGTAATGTCCGCTCGAAAGATTACTCCTGAGTTTTGTTTTTGTTTTCGTGAGAGTTCAACGTCTGCTCGAAGGTTTTCCTCAGCTGTGTCCTTAAGTAGTTTAGTTACCATCTCTACTTTTTCTTCAGCGTAGTCTTTTATAGTTTCAGTTAACTCTAATGTTGGTGCTTTGAAATTTATTTGCATATTATTGTTTTAATACTAATATCTTTCTTCTTGTTCTGTGTCCTGTTTGAATTATAGCGTTTTCCACATTAAAGTGCTCAGCAATTAGTTGTCTAACTCTTGAGTTGGCCAAATTATTTTGCGCTGGTTCTCTGACGTAGATATCAAATGTATCGTCTTCGTTTTTAACGAACTTTTCCTTTTTAGAGCTTGGGAATACTTTAACCTTTATTTGCATCTAGATGTTCGATTATGGCGTCACTTTCATACATTTCTGTCTCTCCGTCTACTAAGTATGGAACTTGGCGTTTTCCTCCTCTTTCAACTAATTCAGCGGCAATTGCGTCATCTTCTTCAATATTTCGTAGGTCAAAGGTAATATTATTTGCTTCTGCGTAGTTTAGAACTTTGACGCAAAATGGGCAGGTTGGTTTGTAGTATAGGATCATATTTATATTTTATTAGCTTTTTTATATTGTAACATATTGAACTTCGTGTAGAATGTTTCCATCTTGAAAGAGATGTATTCCGCGGTAGCTCAGCGGTAGAGCAACCCGCTGTTAACGGGTAGGTCACAGGTTCGAATCCTGTCCGCGGAGCCCAATTGGAAGCTCTCCATATTTTCACAATCTCGGAGGGTTTCCACGCTTAGATATATAGCTTATTCAGGAAATTGGGAGAGTTCTGAAGTTGTAAATCAAAATAAAGCCTTTTTTGGCACTTCAGAACTACTTAATAACAGTACTTGATTTTTAAATTAGATGATGTATATTTCAGTTATGCCTGTGAGCGTAAGCTCCGTTCAGCCAACATATATTGTAAGTTGAAGGCAGGCATATCAAAAAAACCACCAATTGGTGGTTTTTTTGATTATCCATCGGCTATGTCGTCGTGAGCTAACTTATATGATGTCTTGCGTTTCAAATCAGTATCTGACATCACACTCCAAAAATGACAGTCTCCTGAGCCAATTTTCCTAACAATTACCCTAACTCTAATTTGTTCTCCTGTTCCAACAATCCCCACAAATCCAAAAAATTCCATTTCTTTCATTTCTCTTGATCCGTCCGATTTCTTCGTTCTACCAACTACTCCCCACTGTTTTCTGTATTCCTGGAGTGTACCCGAATTTTTTATTATTTCCTTCACAGAAGGAAGTAGAGAAAATTTATGCATTTGTGCACTTTTGCCTCGCTCACTACCAGAAGGATTATATTTTAAATGATGAAAGCCGTTGGAGTTAAATTTTACCAGCCCATCTAAATATGGACATTGAACTTTTCCTAATGTTTTATAGAAATCGCCAGCCTTCTTTATTTCTTTTTTATGTCGTGACAAAATACCCATTCAGTGATTATACACAAAGAATACCTAGCTGCCAGAATAGATAATGTAAGAGATATTTCTGAATTTATGCCAGCTCACGGTTCTGAACGCTTCCAGTGCTGCGAGCCAGCAAAAATAGCCCTGAGACAAAGGGTTTATCTTTGTACCCGAAAAGGACATTAGAACTTTTTCTTTATATAATATAAATATGGAGGAATTGGAAAACTTTTTACAAAAACAGCGGATACTGCAAATAGCTCCACACGCAGGTGACCCGTGGATAGCTAACGTTTTTATGGGATGCCAATCGCCAGAGAAAATCTACTTTATTGGTAGTCCTAAAACACTGTACGGGGAGAAATTACTAGAAGACCCAAAGCTCGCCTTTGCAACAGCGTGGTGTGACAATAACAACCACCTAGACAGGAAAGGTGTTCAGGGCGTTGGTGAGGCAGTACTTTCGCAAGACGAGGAAGATATTGCCATGGGGGTGAAGTTGCACAATCAGAACTATCCAGAGTTCGCAGAGCGTATCACAGTAGATTGGGTGCACACCAACGAGCGTGGTTCTGGTGTTTGGATAATACGACCAACCTTTATAAAGTTTTGGAATGATGAACTATATGGTCTTGATGGCTCAAAAGAGTTCAAGTTTGATTAAACTACATTGAGTTCAATACCGTCAGATTTTAAGTTTGGAATATAAATACACTCCTCTGTAGTCTGAAAATAGGTTCTAACATCGTCTACTAGGCGGAGCAATAAAAAATGTCCCCTTCTGGGGTTATTTTTTATACCCAAAGAATATGTTCGAACTTTTGGTATACTAAATTTATGAAAACATTAAAATGCGATTTATGTGAAGTAACTGCAGACGGAAAATCATTCGAAGATTGGATGATGGCACTTATGCCACATTACAAGGAGGCACACGCCGAAGTAATGAATGATCCGAATAAAACAAAAGAGGACATGATGAAATGGATGACTGAGAACAAGGTGCGATTTGACGCTGCTTAGGCGTGCTAATATTAATCCAATGATTAACTTTTCTTGGATTGAGAAGAAAATGAGTAGCGCTCCAGCATGGGAAAAGGCAACTGTTTTTATCCTCGCTCCTCAAATTTTTGCGCTTGTTGTAACTGGGTTTAGCCTTACTCACATGTGGCGAGACCGCAATAGGAAAAATAGAGATTGGTTCTATCTTAAAAGAAACATAGTAATTTGGGTGTTAGCACTTGCATGGTTTTACACTTGGTGGCTTGCACTCTTCCCAATATTTGTTTACACGACCGCTACATATTTCATCTAGACATTGCTATATTCCAAAATAATGTGTATCCTCTTGTAAATTAATTAAAATATTATGGCAAAACGAGCAACAGGAATAGAAAAAGGAAAGAAATCTCATTCACGTAAAACAAAGAAACGTTTAGAGATAAAGCACAAGATGCTTGCAGGACGTTCTGCAAAGAAGAAGTAAAAGCCCCGAAAGGGGTTTTCTCCTTGACAAATCCACCCAATTGCTATTTAATACTGCCCAATCAGGTAACCCCTAAAAGAAGGACTATGTCGAGTTTTGTTTTCTAGGTAACTTATTTGAGGATATTATTGTTTAAGTTCAAGCAAAATGACACAAGGAACTGTTGCTCGAATCATGGATAAAGGCTACGGCTTTATTTCCGTTGAGGGCGAAGAAAAGGACCTTTTCTTTCACGCTAACGAACTACAAAACGCTACTTTCGATGACTTGAAAGAAGGTGATGCTGTAGAATTCGAAGTTGTGGATGGACAAAAAGGACCACAAGCAGAACAGGTTAGCAAAGTTTAACCCGTTTACAAAAACACCCTCGCTTAGGCGGGGGTGTTTTTGTTTGACAAAACTAGTTTTAAAAGTATTATGTCGGTTGATTTTGTTCCAACAGGAGGCTTAAATGCTCACAAAACTGGCTAAGCTAATTCGGAAACGAGTATCCGTGCCCGAGGCTACTACAATCATGAATACGGCAGGAATAGATGCCTGCATGGCTGTACACAAAAAAGAGTCCGGGGCAATTCAAAACCGAGTGAAGCTCGTAGAGGAATTAGGCTTGAACCCTAAAGAGTACGCCATAGTACTTGCTTCTGCCGACGATGAGGTTGGTAATATGCTCGCACAGCTGCTACTTCCAGAAAAGAATTGGGAATGTGAACTTGGCGACCCAAACCCTCCATACCTAAAAGGAATAGTGGAAAGAGAGAGTATGGCTCAATGGATAAAAATGCATCATCCATACTCATCTGAAAGACTTCTTTCTTCTGTCGGTTTGGTGGTTCTGGTTGTTGCACATGGCGCTGCAGTTGTTTTTCCTACCTGAACCTTAGAAACGCTCCTCTTTCGAGGGGCGTTTTGCTATTTACCGTTTTTCTTTCTTTCAGTTTCAGTAAGAAATTGTTTACGTAAACGTATTGAATTTGGAGTAACTTCCAAGAACTCATCGTCTCGCATGTATCCCATAGCCTTTTCAAGTGTAAGATCAAGAGGCGGTGCTAGCTTAATATTCTCATCAGTTCCAGATGCACGCATGTTTGTAAGTTGTTTTCCTTTAGTAGGGTTTACAAACATGTCTTCTCCCTTTGAAGTATTTCCAATTACCATCCCCTCGTACACTTCAACGTTTGCACCAATGTAGAGAACTCCACGTTCTTGAAGGTTTGCAAGAGAAAAGCCTAATACTTTTCCTGTTGCCATAGATACCATTGAACCAAGTTCTGTTTTCTTTATCTCCCCTGCGTGTGGTCCAAAGTGACTAAAGATTGAAGTCATAATTCCCTCTCCCTTGGTGTCCACTACAAGCTCATTTCGATATCCTAGTAGTCCGCGTGTTGGCACTTCAAACGTAAGGCGGACTTCTCCGTGCTCGTGTCCCATGCTTGTCATAATTCCACGACGTTTTCCTAGTTTTTCAATAACAGCACCTGAAAATTCTTCTGGAACTAAAATACTTACATCCTCGTATGGTTCGTGGGTTTTCCCATCGACTTCTTTAAAAATTACTTCTGGTTGCGAGATTGCAAGTTCATAGCCTTCTCTTCGCATGTTTTCAATTAAAACAGCAAGGTGAAGTTCTCCTCTTCCAAAAACTTTCATTCGAGCGCCTTCTGCTGGCTCTATTCTAAGCCCAACATTGATTTCAAGCTCCTTCTCTAGTCTTTCGTTAATTTGACGTCCCGTAACATATTTTCCAACTCTTCCTGCAAATGGTGAATTATTTACAAACATAAACAATGAAATTGTTGGCTCATCTACTGAGATTGCCGGCATAGATTCTCCTTCAAAGCTGTTTAATACAGTTTCTCCGATAAATATTTCAGGAACCCCTGCAAACATAACAATGTCTCCGGCTGCGGCTTCTTTAACTTCTCGTTTTTCTAATCCATCAAAAGTGAAAAGCTTTGTTATCTTTCCTTTATATTCCTTGTCGCTTGCGTCCTTTATAAATAGTTCTTGTTTTTCTTTAAGTGTTCCTTCGTAAATTCTTGCCACCCCCATTCTTCCAAGAAAATCGTCGTAGGCAAGGTTGAAGATCTGTGCTCGGAGATCTTTGTCTTTTAGGTTTTCACCGGATGCTGGGGCAACTTTTTCTAAAATCACATCAAGAATTGGCGTAAGGTCTACCGCATTGTCATCCATGCTACGTTTTGCAATGCCGTCGCGTCCAACTGCGTAGAGTGTTGTAAAATCCAATTGCTCGTCTGTTGCTCCTAAATCTAGGAAAAGTTCGTATACCGCCTCTTCTGCCTTATCAACGTCTGCTGCTGGCTTATCAATCTTATTTAAAATCAAAATTGGTTTTAAACCTAGTTCAAGAGATTTCTTTAGTACAAATTTGGTTTGTGGCATAGGACCCTCGGCGGCATCTACCACCAAAAGAACTGAGTCAATTGATCGCAATACGCGTTCAACTTCTGAACCAAAGTCGGCGTGGCCTGGAGTATCTAGAATATTAATTTTGGTATCCTTGTAGATTACACTGGTGTTTTTAGCGTAGATTGTAATACCTCGCTCTTTTTCAATAGCATCTGAGTCCATTGACTGACCCTCCTTAATTGCACCGGCTTGACCCATAATAGCGTCAGTAAGAGTTGTCTTACCGTGGTCAACGTGTGCGATTATTGCGATATTTCGTATCTCCATAAGGTAGGCAACTATACCCTTAAAATGCCGTGTTAACAATAGTTTGTTATACTACAGAAATGAAAAATTCTTTCGGTAAAATACCTATATCAGTTACTAGTCTTAATACTACAAGCCAGGATTCATTTAAGCACATACTATTCATCCATATGTCTTGGGGAGGTGCCTGGGCCTTTAAGAATTATCTTAAATTTTTTGCCGGAAATGGATATTATGCACACGCACTGGACCTCCGGGGTCATGGTAGTAGTGGTGGAAGTGTTGAAGGAACTACCATGCAAAATTATGTCGAAGACGTACGTGTTGCTGTTGAAGGTCTGGGCATTCATAATCCTATTGTTATAGGTCACTCAATGGGTGGCCTGGTTGCACTGATGTATAGTGCACAATATGGATCATCTGCCACAGTATCACTTGACGGAAGTCCACCAATTGAAATTCAAGAAACAAGTGTAGAAAAAGTATATCCAGCTTCATATACTGCCGCAGACGCCGGCATGTCAAAGAATCCTATAAAAGTAATGATGGCTTTAAGAGATATTCCATTCATGCAATTAATGAAAATGAAATTCGCACTAGGAGTTGAGTCGGGAATTGCACGAAGTGATCGTAAGCGTGGAATTTCAATATCTAAAGAAGATCTAACGCAGCCACTTTTGTTTATCGGTGCAGAAAAAGGTAACTCCCTTTCCTTTGGAATTGGAATAGAAAAGGTACGTAAACAAGCAGAATATTATGATGCACCTGTCTATGAGATTAAAGGAGCAACACACCCTGGTTTGTTGTTTGGAAAACATTGGAAACAAACTGCTCGCTCTATACTAGAATGGCTAAGGGAGAATAGTCTGTAAGTATATGAGAGAACGAATTAAGCCCTACATGAAATTCGCGCCAACTGTGGCCCTGATGTTTGGATTTGTTTTTGATATCTTTACCCTTAACCGACCCGATGCTGCTTTTGAAAATATTGTTATAGTTGGGTACTTGCTTATTAGTGCGACCGTTATAATCCTTCTGCAAAATACCTCTACTGAAAAACGCACTCTTATCCTAATGACCATACTGCAGTTCTCCTTTGGAAACTTGGCGAGTGCCCTGATGATTCTCTACGCACTAAGCGGAACTCTAGCCGGAAGTGCAATTTTTGTGGGTATCTTGGGAGGTCTTTTCTTAGGAAATGAATTGTTTAAAGATCGCTATGCACGTACTACGTTACAAATTGCGATATGGTTCTTTTTAATTCTTACATATTCCACTCTAATCGTTCCTGTTATCGTTGGAAGTCTGGGTATTGTTATCTTTGGTATCAGTGTAGTTATGGCGTTGTTTATAGTAGCCCTTCTTATCCAAGTACTTTCCCTTGCAACACGAGTTCCTTTTGTTGAACACGCAAAGACATTAAGGGTGTTACTGCTTTCCATTGCAGGAATCTTTAGCATTCTATATTTCCTTAATTTCATTCCCCCTGTTCCGCTTGCAACAAAGCATATGGGTATCTATCACAACATAACGCGCCTTGGAGAGTCTTACGTTCTTGAGTATGAGCAGCCAGTTTGGTTTAAATTTTGGCGTGATTATAACAAAACAGTAAATGTTGTTGTTGGAGAACCTATACACTGCTTCAGTGCAATTTTTGCGCCAGGAAACATTAAGGTGGAAATTTATCACAGTTGGGATATGTACGACCCTCAAAAAAAGAAATGGACCACTGTAGCTAGAATTCCTTTTCCAATATTAGGAGGAAGATTGTCTGGTTACCGAGGATACACGCAAACAACTCAATTAGAGAAAGGTTCTTGGCGTTGTCGTGCTGAAACAAAGCGAGGTGCGGCCCTTGGTCAAACCGCATTTCGCGTTCGTGAAGTTGAAAGAAAAATTGATACAAAAATACTTAAGTTTTAATTATCCACAGAAATATTGACAAGGGGGTATTTCGGTGCTATTGTCGGGGTAGCGTTGAAACAACGATGAGGTACCAAAATGGCAAGCGAAACAACGCTTGAGACTTGGACTGACAGAGTGGCTGAAAAAATGCAGGAAGCAAAGTCTAACGGAAAAAGACTTAATCCTGTGACTGCAGCTAGAAAAGTCGTTATGGGTTCTGGAATTTTCGACAAGCAAGATCTTAAAAGATTGAGTACGGAAATCCAAGGACGCCTTTCCAGGAGAAGTGCTGAGGCTAGAAGAGCACGTTTTCGGACGACATCAGACCAGTTCAAAAGGCAGACATCGCTATCTTTTTAATCGCTACGTGGCCGCCCGACTCTCCTTGTCGGACGGCTGCTTTTTTCTTTACCACTCAATACCCTTCTCTAAATATTCGTTTGTCTTACTAAAATGCTTACACCCAAAGAATCCACGGTACGAAGAAAGCGGTGATGGATGTGGCGCCTCTAGTACTAAGTGCTTACTTGTATCAATATTCTTACCTTTTTCTTTAGCGTATGCCCCCCAGAGAATAAATACTATTTCCTCTCTTTCATTGGAGAGCTTTTTAATTACTGCGTCAGTAAATTCTTCCCATCCATGTCCTTGGTGAGAGCCCGCTTCTCCTTTTCTTACAGTTAAAGTTGAGTTTAATAGCAACACTCCTTGTTTTGCCCACTCTTTCAAATTTCCTTTAACTTCTCCAATGTCAGATTTAATTTCCTTATATATATTTTGTAATGACGGTGGTATTGCTACGCCTTCGTTTACTGAAAAACAAAGTCCATTTGCTTGCCCTTCTCCGTGGTACGGGTCTTGTCCTAAAATTACAACTCTTGTCTTATTAAAAGGACAAAGATCAAACGCTCTTAAAATATTTTCCTTCTTTGGATAGATAGTGTTGTTTGAATATTCTTCTTTAATAAACTTCTGTAAGTTTAAAAAATATTCTTTTTTGAATTCGCCTTTTAGTTTTTCTTTCCAGTCATTCTTCATATTTATATTATACAAAAATAGAGAACGCCGCACAGCAAGAATGCTGGCGGCGTCTTAAAAGTTCAATCGATGCAAATGTACGCATGCCCATTTTCCGTAAGAAAAGTACACACCCCTTTCATGGTAATGAAATGTCCCATGTGAGGAACTGGAACTTCGACGGTTGTAGGTACCATTCTATGTCCAATATTAAGGAACCCTGGAACTTTCACATCACCGTTGATAGTCACAGTTGAAATTGTCTTAGCCACGCCAACAAGCTCATGTTGCCCAGTATCATGATTAAGAGCAAAAAGACCTCCTCCTGAGCTGCCCAAAATTATCGGGGCTGATGCTAATATGGTTTTCTCATCCACGTACGAAACCATCCCAAGAGTTGGAAACGGAACCCAGCCGAGCCCAGAGCCTACTGCAAATACCTGCTCAAGGACCCTGGGAGGAGAACGACCAATTTTGGCAACGTTAGTCAAAGTGTCAGAATTTCCATGCAATTGTAACAGCGCAAGATCAGCCTCTTTATCAAAAGCAACGATGTTGGCCACATACATACCCCTGGAAGAAAGACTTCCTTTTTCTGCATATCTGTAAATCCAGACCTTAGCGGGCTTGTACACGGCTGCGCCTTCCTCTTGCGATATCAGCTCAGATATTACATGAAAGTTGGTTACGACAAAAGTGGCTACGTCGCCAGAATTTTTGCCCACACCAGAATAAATCACTACCCCCGTACCGGTGTAGATCTCACTTACTCTCACAAAAACCACCGGATCTATAATTTGTGATCCTACGTAGTCAAGATACGAGTGCATGGCATCCTGCTTCGGCCCGCCAATTGCAAAGCCAGCTGTAGACAAAGATAGTAAAAGTACTGATAGCAAAGTTTTCATTGCTCGATCTCCCTTGCAATATAAATGCCCCAACGTTGTGAGGGGGCCTGTATATGTTGTACTCCTCTTAAACTAGAAAGTCAAATAACAAAAAACCCGCTTTCGCGGGCTTTTGTTATTTCCTAAAGCAATCTCTGCATTTAAGGTTGCTGGTGTCTCTTGGCTCAAACGGCAAACTTGTTATAGCTCCACCACAATCAGCACAAGTCCAGTTACCTTCATGCATGGTGCGCTCAGCTCGAGGTGATTCATCTTGTCGTTTCTTGTGACAGTCACGACACATCAATCCGCTTTCTCTTGCAGGATCTGGCTCAAACGGAAGTTCTGTTATAGCAGCGTTACAACTTCCGCATTTCCAATCTCCTGTGAACATTTTTTTATCGTCCATGTATTAGATTTTTTTCTTATAAGTTGTTGTGTATTCGTATCGACGCGATTGTGAATCACAACCTATTCGAAAACTTAATCAAATGATATCACGCTCTTGTATGTATCAATCAGGTACTAGTGTATAATTTATAAATGATATTTTTTAAAGTGTTGTTGGCCGTAGTTCTCACTCTTGTTGCATTTTCTCTCTGGGGATCCATGACTCAAGAGCCAATTGAAGAGGCACCGTTTGAAATAGCTACTTAACGAACTGATTTGTACCCTCCGGGTACTCCATTAGGTGATAGGACAACTTGCCAAAGTTGCACGTATCTTGCTCTAAACAAACCCGCGCAAGATAGAAGATAATATTTCCACATACGATAAAACCTCTCATTGTATTTAGAAAGGCGTCCAGATTTCCAAGCGTCATCAAAACGAATAAACCACTCCATCAAGGTCTTGTCATAGTCCGCTCCAAAATTATGCAAATCTTCCATTAGGAAAAGCCCTTCGTGAGATTTTGATAATTCAGCCAATGATGGAAGCTTGCCATTTTTAAAGATCCTTTTGTGATACCAAGGTTCACCGTGTTTTTTAGTTGTACGTGCTCCTATCGTGTGAAGCAAAAACAGCCCATTGGGTTTAAGAAGACGGTTGGCAACTTCCATAAACTTTCTAAAATTTTTACCACCTACTGCTTCAAACATTCCTATAGACACAATATGATCAAACGGTTCTTCCTCAACTTCTCTATAGTCCATAAAAAGATAGTCAACGGACAATCCCTTTGTTCTTTCTCTTGCAACTTCTAGTTGCCCTTTAGATATGGTAACACCAGTTACGTGTACTCCGTAATTTTCCGCAGCGTACTTTGCAAAAGAACCAAATCCACAACCAATGTCCAAAACCCTGTCTCCTTCTTTTAGGCCTAGTTTTCGACAAACAAGATCGTGTTTATGGTCTTGGGCCTCATTAAGTGTAGTTGCACCATTTCCATAGTATCCACATGTATACGTCATAGTCTCATCCAGCATTTCCGGATACACTCCATCAGGATCATCGTAGTGATGTTCAGCCACCTGAAACGCCCGTTTAACACTTTGCAAATTGAAAAATTTAGAGATAATTACATGCCATAAGATTCCTACGTTAAAAAATCTACCCCTTAAGTCACTCTGTATTGACTGATAAACAAAAGCATCTAGGTTTTCTGCATCCCACTTCTTATCCATATATCCATCCCCCAGAGCTAGAGTCCCTCCTTTAAATACATCCTTATATATTTCGTCATCGTGAATCTGGATGTCATGGAGTCTATCACCACCAACCTCAATGTCTGCGCTCTTAAGAAGTTTTAAAATTTCTGCCTTTGCACTCATTTTTATGACAATACACTTATAACAGTCTAAGAGCAATCTGGACACTTGCATGTTTTTATAAACTCATCTGTATATTCTTTACCGTAGTCAATTCCTAACTCCTCTCCTGCATCAATATCTCTAGTTGCATAGAAATTTATTCGCCCATTTTCAATCTCAGCCTCCGCATTAGGTTCACAAAAATGATTAATGTATCTTGCTAAATTTGATTCTTCTTCACCATCAATTGTGTATTTGTCATTCACCTCAAAAAGATATTTGGTCTTTCGTCTGTCTGCTTCTTCTGAGGTAATTAGATCTCCCGCATATTCGATTATAAACTCACCTTTTTTTAACGGCTTTTCTGTAAAAAGTCCTTTGCCGGCAAACGATTCTTTAATGTTAAATGTATTCATAAACTGATATAGTTATTCCAATGGATATTTACACAAGTTCGCAGATTGGTCTAGTCATTTTCATTTTGGTACTTACGGCCTTTCTTATCTACAGTACAGTCTTAATATACCACTGGTTTTCGTTTAGTTTGTATAGTCAAACAGCTGTGAAAGCAACGGCGATATACTTTGCGATAAGTTCGGTGTTTCTTTTCCATATGTTAACAAGCTCTCTATGAAAGACGTGCTCTTAAAAAGAAATATACAATTACAACCGGAAGAAAAAGTCTTACTTGTTGTGAGGAAACACTGGTTTGTTTTGTTTGCAGCTGCTATAAAGGTTTTCTTAGTCGGAATCCTTCCGTTTGTTATACTTCCGTTTGCAGCCCCTTATGTTTCAATCGATCCAGCACTTCCAACTTTTCTAGTGAGTGCTTGGCTATTAATAATATGGCTGATGCTTTTCACTGTGTGGACAACCTTTTACCTTGATGTCTGGATAGTTACGGATAAGAGAATAATTAATATAGATCAAATAACACTCTTTAGAAGAAGTGTCTCCACACTTCGTATTGAGCGAGTTCAAGATATTAAAGTTGAGAGAATTGGTTTTTTCTCAACACTTCTTAACTTTGGAGAGCTTCAGATACAAACTGCCGGTCCAGAGGCTTCTTTTTATACAATAGACGGTATTCCTGCCCCTGGAGACGTACGAAATGCCATTATGAGGCGTGTAGACATGACAACCGAGCATAAGAGCAAGATTGAGTACAACGTAGAAGAGAGGCCGTCTCAAGGGGAGTAGCTTGTGCACAAGAAATTAAAAGTGTAACCTCTTGTCTAGGCTAAGAAAAGGAGCCATAAAGATGGAAATATATACTAAAGACCCCGAGTCAGAAAAGGCTGTATATCGCAAAAATCGTTCTATTGTAGCTTTGGTACACAAATATCTTGGAATGGCATCTGTTGTTGAAGTATCAAAAACGGATAATCCTGAGATATTCCATTTGTCAATCTCTAGAGACAACATGTTCTCCGATAAGGATTTCACAAAGAAAATTGAACAGAAATGAACAATGGCCTCGTCTTTACGCGAGGCCATTTTCCTTTAAAGCCATTTCTTGCTACCATTTGAGAATGAAAAAACTTTCAACAGACTCATATAAGGGAGTTCGAGACTTCTATCCTCGCGATAAGTTCATACATGACTACATGATGAACACTCTTGCTCGTGTTTGTGAAAGTTTTGGCTACGAAAGTTATGATGCCTCTATTCTCGAGCCTTCTGAATTGTATAAGACAAAAACAAGTGACGAGATTGTAAACGATCAAACATATACTTTTGAAGACCGTGGTGGGCGTGAAGTTACACTGCGTCCTGAAATGACTCCAACTGTAACAAGAATGGTTGCAGGGAAAGTGCGTGAACTAGGATTCCCTCTTCGTTGGTACTCTATACCTAACTGTTTCCGATACGAGAGAGCACAAAAGGGTAGGTTGCGTGAATTCTGGCAATTAAATGCTGATCTCTTTGGAATTGAAGGAATTGACGCCGATGTTGAGATAATTTCACTTGACTACAACCTGATGACAGGCTTTGGTGCAACTGAGAATGACTTTACAATACATATTAACGACCGAAGAGTGTTTGAGAATATCTTTGACGAAGTTGGTATTGATGATGGTACTCGTAAGAGTATTATGTCACTACTTGATCGCCGAGCAAAAATTGATGACTTTGAAAGTGAGCTTGAAAAAATTGCAGGCGGAAAGGGAAAGGACTTACTAAAACTCCTTGATACGGCTGCATCTAATCCCCTTCTTGAGAATTTATTAAAAAGACTGAAAAACCTTGGGATAGGTAATGCAGTAATAGATACCACCATAGTTCGCGGTTTTGACTACTATACTGGCATGGTTTTTGAGGTGTTTGATACAGACGAAGGAAACAACCGATCTATATCCGGCGGAGGAAGATACGATGGCCTTATGGACCTCTTTGGGGTGGATAAGGTACCAACCGTTGGTTTTGCAACAGGAGACGTTACCTTAAGGGACTTCCTTGAAACACATGACCTACTACCCTCCTTTGCTTCCCCTACTGACATAATGCTTTGCGTAATAGATGAAGACTCCACTGAATTTGCAGATCTCGTTGCAAAAGGTCTGCGAGAGCAAGACATAAATGTCGCAGTTAACTATTCACGCAAAAAAGTAGGAGATCAAATTAAGTTGGCAGATAAAAAGAACATTCCGTTTGTGGCGTGTGTTGGTGAGAAGGAGCGAGAAAGCGGAGAACTCTCTGTTAAGAGTCTTTCAAGTGGAGAATCGAAAGATCTTCCAATTGAAGAAATACCGGATTATATATTTACACAAGATGCGTAAAATAGTTTTTGATATAGAAACAAGTAACCAATTTTCTGAAGTCGGCTCGGGAGACCCTGCGGCGTTGGATCTTTCTGTTATTTGTATACATGATTCAGAAACGGATGAATATACTTCATACCTACAAGAAGACCTAGGCTCTCTTTGGAAAATCCTTGAAGGTGCTGATATGTTAATCGGATTTAACTCTGATCATTTCGATATACCTCTACTAAACAAATACTACCCTGGAGACTTAACTAACATTAAAAGTCTTGATCTTTTAAAGGAAATTCACGCTTCATTAGGTAGAAGGATAAAATTGGATATTATAGCTGAGGCCACACTTGGAGAGAAAAAGAGTGGTCACGGACTTGATGCAATAAAATGGTGGCGTGCCGTAGAAAAGCAAAAAGTGATCGACTACTGCATTCAAGACGTTAAAGTTACGAAAAAAATCTACGATTACGCCAGGAAGCACGGAAAGGTTAAATACAAAGACCTGGGTAAAATAAAGGAGATAAAGTTAGATACGAGCAAGTGGGAAGAAAAGAAAGATTCTACCCTTACGCATACGATGGGGTTTTAGAGAACAATTAAGATACCGACAGCAAGAACCACTCTGTAGAAAATAAATACATAGAGTGTATGACTTCTTAAAAACTTTAAAAGGAAATGTATAACTAGAAGTCCTACGACAAAAGCAGAGGCTACTCCTAAAATATCAATTTCGCCAAGTCCTAATTCAAGGGCTTTTTTAGCACCCGCGCCTAAAAGAATTGGAATCCCTAAGAGGAACCCAAACCGTGCTGACTTTGCCCTGCTCATTCCAGTTAACATTCCACCTGAGATGGTCATTCCAGAACGACTCATTCCTGGAATCAACGCTAGGGATTGGAACAACCCCAAGATTAATCCTTTTTTCCATCCAAGAGGCATGTTTGGAAAGATTCCTTTCTTCTTTTCAGCAAAGAACATAACAGCTGAACCCACAAGTAGTGTGTAGGCAATTAGCATTGGATTCCTGAATACGCTCTCCATTAGGTCTTCAAGGAGGAGTCCGAATATAACAGCAGGTATTGTTCCCACCATTAACGCAATTACCATATTGTCTGTAGTATCTAGATCTACCTTTTTGAAAACTTTGAGAGGTAAGTTAAAGAGTGCCTTAAGTAGTGAGTAAATATCTTTTCTAAAGTACACAACGATGGCGGACGCCGTTGCAAAGTGTAGTAGCGCATCAAATGTTAGATCCATTTCTCCTGAAAATCCAAAGAGTTCTCTTGCTAATATTAAGTGCCCAGAAGAAGAAACGGGTAAAAATTCCGTAAGTCCTTGTACAACACCAAGTATTATATTTGTCCAGATAACGGGCTCAATCATATATGATACAATCCTACAACATTAATTATAAAACTAAAGAACTTATTATGACAACAGAAAAAGGTAGCCTAACAACCCCAGTAGCAATCCTAGGAGCAGGAGCATTAATCGCAGCAGCACTATTCTTTGCACTTAACTCAGGAGGTACTACGCAAACAAACGACCCCTACGCTCAACCAACTGCAGAACCAGTAAGTGAGGTTCAGGCTGATGATCATATTATAGGAAATACAGACGCAACCGTTGTTTTAATTGAATATTCAGATACAGAATGCCCGTTCTGTAAGAACCACCACGAAGTCCTTAAACAAATGACAGAAGAATACGATGCTTCAGATTTTGCATGGGTATACCGCAACCTTCCACTAGTCTCTTTGCACTCAAAAGCACAAAAACAAGCGGAAGCACTTGAGTGTGCAGCAGAACTTGCAGGAAACGATGGGTTCTGGGACTACGCAAACAGACTATATGACATTACTCCTTCAAACAACGGATTAGATATGACTCTTCTTCCAGAAATTGCAGAGTTTGCAGGATTAAACGTTGAGGACTTCACAGAATGTCTTGATAGTGGATCAATGGCAGAACGTGTTAACGAAGATGCAGCTGAAGTTCCAGGTGTTGGAACTCCACACAATATTCTAATTGTTAACGGTGAGCAGTTCCCTCTTGCAGGAGGACAAAGCCCAGAAGGTATGCGGCAGATAATTAACCAATTTCTAGATAACTAATTAAAAAAGTGGGATTCACTTCCCGCTTTTTTTAATTCATTACATCTCTTAACTTACAGTACTCGCAGTCTTTCTTTTCGCATCTTTTATCCCAGAAACTCATGTCTAATACCTCTTTGGTCATTTGTGTTATCTCGGAAATTAAATTGTCTACGTTTTCAGGAGCTATATCAAATTCTTCCTTAATATATTTGCCGTTTGCTTTCGGCTGTATAAAATCAACCTCTCCTCTCTTCATTACATATTTCCCTTCGTTATCTAGAAGCATTTTGTAAAAAACTAATTGTCTGAAGTAGTTACCAGAGTCTTTTGCTTTTGTTTTACCTAACAGATGATTTCTTGATTTTGGTGCTCCTGTTTTGTAATCTACTACCGTAGTACCATCTTTATGAATTTCAATCTTATCTAAATCACCACGCACTCTTAATTGTGGTAATTCCTCAATATTTAATTGAACAACAGTGTCTATGCGATACTCATTAACTGTGTCTTCGTGCCAAGATGAATAGTGATCAAACCAGCCACTCAGTGCATCCTCACCCCTTTCCTTGATTTCCTCATATGCCGATCCTGAAAGTGCGGTTCTCTTTAGTGCTTCATCAAAGGCAGTAAGTAAAGTATCTTTATTTCCCTTAGAATTGAAGAAGGCGTTAAGTGCCTTGTGAACCACCGTTCCTAAAAGCATATGCTTGTTTGGGATTTTTGGTATACGTATTAGGTTGCTGTAGAAATAGTTCCAAGGACACGTTAGATAGTTGTTTAGAGCAGTAACTGAAAGACCCTGTTCAACGAATAGTTCTTTAAGATAATCCTTATCTGCAACAGAAAGATGTGTAACTTCAGGAAGTTTTTGTAAAAATACCTCAGGAGAAACTCCTTTTTCAAATTCCGTGGTGTCTACTTCTTCTACATAAATCATTTCTTCAACAAATTGAGAGGGGAGTCGCTCCTTTCCACTCTTAGATACTCTAGAGTAGCTTACGTTAATTCCGGTTCGTGCTCTTGTTAGGGCAACATAGAAAAGCCTTCTCTCGTCTGCATTGTCTTGCTCATCTGCACCTTCAAGTGGTAAAGAGAATATTCCCCTATTCCTCTTATTTCCCCAGTGAGTATCCCAGGCTCCAACTAAGTACACATAGTCAAATTCAAGTCCTTTAGATTTGTGGCCTGTCATTAATCTAACTCCGTTTTTCTTTTTCCCGCTTTTGGAAATACTAATATGATATTCGTCTAATAGATCAAGATGGTGAATTAAATCCTTAAGAGAGTAGTCTCTGTTACCCATTGCTAGTTGTTCAACATCCCTAGAAAGACTACTTAACTTCTCAAGCATCTCCACTGAACGAGAGGAGTTTAGTATCATTGTTAGAAATCCAGATTCATCTAGTACCGTGTTGAATACATCTATTACAGGATCATTGTTCCCTGCTTGTGCCCATTTAGAAAGACGCTTAGCAAACACCGATATCTCCTTGGTATCTTTAACCCCAATTTCCTTTAAAGTCTTCTCATTAAAAATGCAATCATAAAGTGGTACTCGGTTTCTTGTGCGGTGCTTTAATATTTTAAATACATCTAAGGGTGGAAAATTTAGAAAACGAGCGTGAAGTGCTTTAGTTAATAGTTCTTCATTTCCAAAATCCGCAACGGCGCGTAAAAGTAGTAAGAACTGTAGTATTGCAGGGTCATCCAAAACATTCCTATTTGATTCAATTGAATATGGAATACGCTCTCTCTCGAGTGCTCTTGCAGTATAGGCTGAGTCAGCGTTAGTTCGATACAGAATTGCTATCTCACTTGGCTCAACTCCTTCTCCGATCTTTTTCTCAATGTCTTTTGCAACCCAGAGTGCTTCTAGATCATCACTCGTAAATGTTCTTAGTTCAACTGTTTCGTTTTCAATTGCAGCTTTGGATTTGAGTTCGGCTCCTTCTAATACGCTGTGTGCCACGTCTAATATCTTTTGACCTGAACGGTATGAGTTTTTTAACTCAACAACAAGCGCTGTTTTGAATTTCTTCTTGAAGTAGAGGAAGTTTTCAAGGGAAGCACCTTGGAAGCGAAAGATTGCCTGTTTTTCATCTCCTACGATAAAAAGGTTGGGCTCGTCGTGAAAATCAACCAAAAGTTCAAGAAGTCTGTTTTGTGCTGTGTTTGCGTCTTGATGCTCATCTGCCAAAACATACTGGTATTCCTCCTGAAGACGCTGCAGGACGTCCCTGTCCTCATCTAGGCGCGATACTACTACCCCAATCATGTCTTCATAGTCGTAGAGTTTCCTTTCTTTCATTTTCTTTTCATAGAGCTCAAAGACTTCAATGAGTTCTTTATTTCTTTCAATTCGCTTAAGAGTCTTTTGATGTTCCGTTTTCATCTTTCCAGCGTAGGCTCCTTTTTCGTTATACAGATCTTCTCTTTCATAAAATTCCTTTTCAGAATGTTTAACTAACGATTCGAAAGCTTCTGGATCAATATATTCTCTTTTTAATTCAGAAATAGCGGAAATACAACTTTGCACGTATGCGAAATTATCGTAAAAGGGTCGTAGTTGTTCAAGATGATTCTTTTCATTTAAGATATCGCGCATTAAAAGAACCTTCTCAATATCTGTTACAGCATCCGACGAGATTAATCTCGGAAAGTCCTCTGGGAACCTTTGAATAGTTGTATTACAAAATCCATGGAAGGTATATATTCCCACCTTGTATCCGTCAGGGCCAATCATAGAAACTAATCTCTTTCGCATTGCTGAAACTCCAGCTTCTGTAAAAGTTAGAGCTAGAATTGCATTTGGGTCAGTATCAGTCTGCTTTAAAATATTTGCTATTCGTAACGTTAGGATTTGAGTTTTCCCAGTTCCAGGGCCTGCGATAACCATAACAGGACCTTCAACGGTATCTACCGCCTTCCTTTGCTCCTTATTTAGCATCGCATACCCTTTAGAAAATTCTGGTGTAGTTGCCATAAAGAGTAGTATACATTATTGATTTGTGGTAAGTTTTTTTCAGGAAAGGAGGCATGTTATGCCCATGACTGACACAATGCTTCATTACGCTCTGTCAAAGACTGATGAAGTAGCGTTTCTTTACCAAAAGCACGAGTTAAACAATCCTGGTGAAATTGAACGCTTCCCCGCCATAGAAAAAAGGGAGCGGACCAGGCTTGAAATTACTTCTCATGTTCGCTATTTGTGTAACGCTGCGATGGAATTTCTAAAAAATGGCAAGGCAGAAAAAGCACACCGGTGGCTTGGTTTTGCACAAGGTGCTCTTTGGGCGATGAGCGCTTGCTCCATTGACGAGCTAAAAGAAATAAACATGCCCAAAAACGAAGATTTCATTCCTTCGTAAAAAACATAACCCTTCGGCATTTGCTTGTCGAGGGGTTTGCCTTTATAGTACGTATAGGCATGAAAGAATTTGATTCATGTTCTGTCTATATTATGTAACTCGCATAGAAAGGAGGTTAAGCATGACTAGATACTTTATTGATAAGTACGGCGTTGTTCATTCAACACGTGCCCAATGTATTAAAGCCAATTCAGGCTATAAATAGTTTCTATTTAGATACATTGAAAAGTCGTTGAGTTTTCAACGCAAAACGAGTCGGGCGCATTACTGTGTCCGGCTTTATCTTTTTAAGATTTGTGGTATATTCTTTACACGCAGCATGATACGCTGCATCAATGCCCCAGGGTTCCTGACGGAACCCCCCAAATAACTTAGCGCCCACCTCGTGTGGGCGTTTTTTTGCTTGACACTTTCGTACTACGTGCTATTTTCAAAATATGAATAGAAATTATTCAAAGCCTAATACACATATGTTTATTGCGTACACCTTATGTACTGCATGTATTTGTGTTGGGCCATAGATTTCTTATTTAACTCTCTCTAGGAAAACTCCGGCTTAACATAAGTTGGAGTTTTTTGTTAAGCAGTTCTTTGAAACCTACATAATGGAGAAATTCTATGACTACATTTTTAACTGGAAAGTTAGTACAAATATGCACCTTTGATGAATCGCATGTTGAACCACTAACTGAGTGGATAAACACTCAAGACATCAGTCAGTACATTAACGCTTTCCGACCAATGATGCTCGAAGAGGAAAAGAAGTGGCGCGAAAGCCTTGTCGAAAGCAAGACCGACTTCGTCTTCGCCCTTATAAGCAATGATGCGGATAGGAAATTCTTTGGCATCATGGGGGTTCACAGGGTGGATCATCGAAACCAAACTGCATCAACAGGCGCAATAATTGGTGTTCCTGCGTACCAAGGAAAATGATACGGAACTGATGCTAAGATGCACATTTTGCATTGGGCGTTTAATGAGCTCAACTTACGCAAGATTAATTCTTCAGTTCTCGCAACAAATCCACGTAGCCAAGCTTACCTTGAAAAAACTGGCTACCAAAAGGTTGGAAAAGGCACTCCAAGAAGTAGGAAACTAAATACCCGGCGCAAGCGCCGGGTATTTTTCTAATAATTCTTAAGTTGTGCTGCTCTTTCGTGAAAACGAATTTTCTCCAGTGCTTTTGCTTCAATCTGACGAATACGCTCGCGTGTTACACCAAACATCTTTCCTACTTCTTCAAGTGTATGACAAATTCCTTCATCGTTAAGTCCGTTACGCATTTCTAGAATCTTTCTTTCTTTATCTGAGAGTTCTTCAAGTACGGCACCAATATGTTCTGAAAGAATACGACGGCTGGCTGCTTGATCGGGAGATTCCATCTTGTCGTCTGCGATAAAGTGCCCTAGAGTAGACTTGTCTTCTCCCTCATCTCCTACTGGAGACTCAAGACTAACAGTAGCCTGAGAAATCTTTTGAATGTGATGAATCTTTTCAACATCAAGTCCCATTTCAACTGCAACTTCCTCTGGCATAGGGTCTCGTCCTAAGTGTTGAGAGAGTTCTCGAACTCTTTGTTTATATTTTGCGATTGTCTCAACCATGTGAACAGGAATACGAATAGTTCGTGACTGATCAGCTAATGCTCTTGTTATTGCCTGACGAATCCACCAAGTGGCGTAGGTTGAGAATTTATATCCCTTTGTGTAATCAAATTTATCTACGGCTTTGAATAGTCCTAGGTTCCCTTCTTGAATTAAGTCCAAAAGTGTTAGGTCGCTTGAACGTCCAACGTATTTCTTTGCAATTGAAACTACTAGTCTTAGGTTTGATCTTGCAAGAATTCCACGCGCTTCATCATCGTCGTTTTCAATACGCATAGCTAGTTCTCGCTCTTGTTGTGCTACAAGAAGTGGGTACTGACCAATCTCTCTTAAATACATCTGTACTGAGTCTCTTGAAGAATCAGTTCCTGAGCCGAATTTCTTTTTATCAAGAACACCGGGAGTGTACTCTTCCAGCATTCCTCCGCTTTCAAGAACATCTATGCTGGCAATTGAAAATCTATCGTAGAGTTCCTCTAAAAACTTTATGTCCTGCTCTATTGTTGGAAACTCCTTAAGAATCTCGGCGTAGGTGATGTATCCTCTCTCATGACCTTTTTTCATCAATCTTTCAGCCTGTTTTTCCTTCTTAGAAGCACCTTTCTTTGGTGGAGTTCTCTTTGGAGTCATTTTTTTTACAGCAGCTTTCTTTACCTCTACTTTCTTAGTAGGAGTTTTCTTTTTTGCTACAACTTTTTTTGCCTTCTTTTGAGCCATATATTAGAGTACTTTATAGTTTTTCTAGTAAAATACAAGGTTTACTTAAGATTTGTTAGCTTTTCTACGTATTTAGCTATATCTTTCTCATTCCCCTCACTTTCTGCTCTTCTTAGTGCTGTGGTTATCACTTCTCTTTCTTTCTTTAAATTTAGTCTTTCTAATCTTTCTAAAAGTTCGTTTGTTGCGCTTTTCATTTGATCCTCTGTGCTGTAGAGGAGTTCAAATTTAAATGCAGCTTCAACCTCTCCTTTTAACCTATCTTCGTTTGCCTTAAAGCCTATTGGTGTCAGTACATTTTCAATTTGTTTTTTAAGTCCCTTAATATCTACAAATGGCTCCTTCAAACTCTTCTGCCATAGATACATAAGCATTAATTCTTCTTCTGCTCCTGTTCGTTGTTTGTCTTCACGTTTTTCCTTTGCTATTCCTTCATTTATAGGTTGGGCCTTAATTTTAGATAGTTCCTGACGGACCGCTTCTTCTTTAACATTAAGTTGGGCGGCTACCCTTTGGATAAAATGACTTTTATCTATCTCACTTGATATATCGTGAAGGTATGGAAGCACCTCTCTCTGGACCGTTAGCTTAAAAGTTCGCTCATCCTTGGTGGTTTTTCTGTAGTGATCAAGAAGAAAGTCGACTACATGCTTAGACTCTTTTATTACACCCTTCCAGGCATTAATATTTCCTTTTTCAAGAATGTCTGCTGGATCACTACCCTCTGGGAGCGCTGCAATTTTTACATCAAAGCCAGCTCTTAATGCCGCTCTTGCTGATTTTCCTGCACTTGTTATCCCAGCATCATCTGCATCAAGTGCAATACATAGATTGTTCGACATTCTTCCAAGAAGTGTAATGTGCTCAGGCGTAAGTGCGGTTCCTGAAAGTGCTACTGTGTTTGTGTACTTTGCCTGGTGAGTAGCTATTAAATCCATCTGTCCTTCTACTAGTACTGCAAAGTTCGTCTTTCGTATTGCTTGTCGTGCTCTATCGTATCCGTAGAGGATTTTAGACTTGTGATAGAGAGAAGTTTCAGGGGAGTTTATGTACTTACCTGTGTTGTCGTCTTCTTTATCGAATATCCGTCCTGAGAAAGCAACTACCCTTCCTATACTATCAGTTATTGGGAACATTATTCTAGAGCGGAATCTGTCGTAGGCTCCCTTATCTGACTTTTTAATTATCCCCGAGTCTTCAATTTGTTTTTCAGTGAAATCTAGCGAGGTTAGATGTTCAAATGCATCTCTCCAACTATCCGGCGCAAAGCCTAATCGAAAGGAACTAACAGTTTCTTCGGTAAAGCCTCTATCTTTAAGATATTTTAAAGCGTTTTTGTTTTTCTTAAGGTTATCGGAATAGAAAACAGTTACAGCTTCAAGTACTGAAAAGAGTGAATCCTTGTCGTCTTTCTTTTCTCCTTTGTTGAAAACTAATTCAACTCCAGCCTTATCCGCCAACATCTTGAGCGCCCCTCGGAAATCTAATCCTTCAATTTCTTGAATAAAAGTGAACACATCGCCTCCAACACCACACCCAAAACAGTGGTAAGTATCGCGCATTGGAGATACAACAAAGGATGGTGTCTTTTCAGCATGGAAAGGACACCTGCCTTTTAAGTTGCTTCCAGCTTGTTTCAGCTCGACATATTGCCCAACCACTTCCTCAATGGTTAAGCGTTCTTTGATTTGCTCAACATTATTACTCATATGGCGATTGTAACACGCCTATTCTCTGTTCTGCTCGTCTAGTTCTGCCTGTAACGTCTTTATCTTGTCATATTTAGCACTTCCTTCAAATCCAGATCCGGCAGGAATGATTCGTCCTACGATAACATTTTCCTTAAGTCCTCCTAATCTGTCTTCTGCTCCACGAACAGCACCTTCCGAAAGTTTTCTTGTAGTGTTTTGGAATGAAGCCGCTGAAAGGAAACTGTCTCGGGTAAGTGAAGTTTCAGTAATTCCTGTAACTATTTGATCAGCTACTGCGGGAATTCCTCCCTTCTCTTTTACTCGTGCATTTTCCTTATCTAATTCAACATCAGGCACTACTTGTCCAGCGGAGTATTTAGAATCTCCCGTAGTCTTTATCTTCCTTCGTGAGAACATTTGTTTGATCATAACTTCAAGGTGCTTTCGTGAGATTGAAATTCCCTGTAGTTCGTAGATCTTGTTGATTTCTGTGATGATGTATTCCTGTGTTAGTTCTCTTCCGGCGTAAAGGAATAGGTCAGATAACTCTGCTGAACCGTCAGTTAGGAATTGCCCCTTAACAACTGACTCCCCTTTCTTAACCATTATTTGTCTAACAGGTGGAACTTTATATTCAAGTTCACGCTTCTTTGTGATCTTGCTTGTTCCTTCAGGAATTAGAGTGATTATTGTATCTTCACCTTCCTTAATTAGATCAGTAACTACTCCGTCGATTCGTGCAATTGATGCAGGATTTTTTGGAGAACGACGGTCGAACACTTCTTCTACTCTTGGAAGACCTTGTGTAATGTCACCTCCAACGGATGCTGTTCCACCAAGGTGCTTCGTGTTCATAGTTAGCTGTGTGGAAGGCTCCCCTAGAGATTGTGCGGCAACTGTTCCAACTGCCTCCCCTAGATCAACTAGCTCGGCTGTTGTTAAATCGTGCCCATAACATTGCTGACAAACTCCTCGTTGAGTTTTACATGTCATTGGTGAGCGTACTATTACCTTTTCAACTGACGAGTTCTCTATTTCAATTGAATCTAGTGCAGAAATTAAATGTCCTCGTTTGAACAATTCTTTCTTACCGTCAACTACGGGTTCTGCTAATATTCGTCCCTTTGTAGCACGTCCGAGAGGAATTTCCATTCCTAGTGCGTTAATTCGGCTAACTTCTGATCCATCCTTAGTACCACAGTTCTTTTCTGTAATCACAATGTCTTGTGCCACATCGAAGAGTCGTCTAGTTAAGTATCCGGCTTGAGCTGTCTTTAGAGCGGTGTCGGCTAGACCCTTACGTGAACCGTGAGTTGTAATGAAGTACTCAATTGGCTTCATACCTTCTTTGTATGAGGCAATAACGGGAGTTTCAATAATGTCTCCGTTAGGGTTTTGGATAAGTCCCTTCATACCAATCATCTGTGTAAGCTGTCCAACTGAACCACGAGCACCTGATTGGATCATGTCTGCAACTGATCCGTTTGGATCAACTGATTCCATAACAGTATCTTCAATTGAAGACTTCGCCTTTTGCCATATTTCGATAGCCATTCTTCGACGCTCCCCTTCACTTAGAAGTCCATCATTGAATTGATCTCTTAATTCAAGAACTGCCTTTTGGCTTTCTTCAATTATCTCCACCTTTTTAGAAGGAGTCGTAAGGTCTGAAAGTCCCCATGTTATTCCGGCGTGAGTTGCGTACTTAAATCCGAATACCTTTATCTTATCTAGAATGCTTGGCATTCCTTCAAGTCCGTATTGTGCGATAAGATCATCAACTAGTCTGTTCATGTAACGACGATCTACTACCTCATTAATATACGGGAAGTCTGTTGGAAGAACTGAGTTAAACAACAGTCGTCCTACTGTAGTTTCAAACAATTTTCCTTCATATTGTGCGTATTTTTCTGAATCTGATGGTAGAACCTGTATCTTTGATCGAAAATCAACAACATCGTAGTCGTAAGCTGAAATTGCACGGTTTGTTGTTTCAAATACCTTTCCTTCTCCCTTTCCTCCTTCAACGTCCTTTGTCATCCAGTAGATTCCAAGGATCATGTCTTGTCGTGCGTTTGTTGTAACATCTCCTGAACCAGGCTTTAGAATGTTACGACTTGATGCCATTATTGTTCGTGCCTCGTATTGTGCCTCGCCTGAAAGAGGTACGTGAACGGCCATCTGGTCTCCATCGAAGTCGGCGTTAAATGCCTCACATACTAGCGGGTGAAGCTGTATAGCTGATCCTTCAATTAGTACAGGCTTAAACCCTTGCATACTCTGCCGGTGCAAAGTCGGCGCTCGGTTAAGTAGTACGTATTTTTCTTTAATAACTTCTTCAAGAATAGCCCAAACTTCAGGAATCCCTTCTTCAATCAATCGTCCTGCTCCACGTATGTTGTAAGCGATTTCTCTTTCAAGTAGTCCTGAGATGATAAACGGACGGAAAAGTTCCAGCGCCATCATCTTTGGAATTCCACACTGATCAAGTGAAAGGTCTGGACCGATAACAATAACGGAACGTCCTGAGTAGTCTACCCGCTTTCCAAGTAGGTTTTGTCGGAAGTATCCTTGTTTTCCCTTTAGGTAGTCAGCTAATGACTTAAGTGGACGAGAACGTTGTCCTCCTACAGAATACGCAGTGTTTCCACGTCGAACTGAGTTATCTAGCAATGCGTCCACCGCTTCTTGCAGAATTCTCTTTTCGTTACGAAGGATAACGTCAGGTGCGTAAATATCCTTAAGTTTCTTAAGGCGGTTGTTTCGGTTAATTACTCTTCGATATAGGTCGTTAATGTCAGATGATGCGTGTCGTCCACCCTCTAATGCAACCATTGGTCGCAATGCTGGTGGAATAATTGGAAGTCGTGTCATGAACATCCATTCAGGACGAACGTCAGCTCCAATCATTTGAGTAACTAGTGCAATTCGCTTTTGTAGTTTTGCACGCTCTGCGGCTCCTGCCTTTTCATTCTTTTCTATAAGTTCGTCTCGGAACTTTTTAAGATCAAGCTTTACGAAGATATCGTAAATTGCTTCAGCTCCAATCTTTGCATCAAAACAAGCTGAGTACTTAAGAGCAAACTTATGATAGTCCACTTCTTCAAGAACTGTACCTTCTTTAATACTTTCAATTTCCTTTTTAGCAGCTGTTGCTAGTTCTTTAATGTGAGTTTTTGTCTTTTCGTCTTTAACCTCTTTAGATTTTGCTTTAAACTCACTAGCAAGGTCCTTTAAGAGGATAGATTTTTGCTCTTCATTTACCTTAGTTATGATGTATCCGGCAAAGTACACCACCTTTTCAACTTCGGACGCCGAGATTCCAAGTATTAGAGCAATTCTCGAAGGAATTCCTCGGTGGAACCAAATGTGTGCTACAGGTGTTGCGAGTTCGATGTGACCCATTCGCTCTCGTCGAACAACACTTCGCGTTATTTCAACTCCACATTTTTCACATATAATTCCCTTGAATCGTATTCCTCTGTATTTTCCACAGTAACATTCGAAGTCCTTTTCTGGACCGAAGATTTTTTCATCGAATAGTCCGTTCTTCTCTGGCCGTTGAGTTCTGTAGTTAATTGTTTCTGGTTTTGTAACTTCTCCACGTGACCATTCAAGTACACGATCAGGTGAGGCTAGCTTAAGGGTAACCTTATCGAAGTCGTTTATGAGCATTTCTTTGTTTGTTTTCATAAGCTTATTCTGTTACGTCATTATCCCTTTCTAAATTGATATCCAGTGCTAACCCTCGAAGGTGTCGAACTAGAACGTTAAACGTAGCTGGTACGTTTGGCTGTCGTATTCTTTCTCCCTTAACGATGGCATCAAATGCCGCGGATCGTCCAAGAATATCGTCTGACTTAATTGTAAGAACTTCCCGTAGTGCGTAGGCTGCCCCGTATCCTAGGAAAGCCCACACTTCCATCTCTCCAATACGCTGACCACCGTTTTGAGCTTTACCTCCTAGTGGTTGCTGCGTTGTAATTGAATATGGGCCAACTGATCTCATGTGGATCTTGTCCTCTACCATGTGGTGAAGTTTCAAGATGTACATGTTTCCAACAGCAATAGGTTGATCAAACGCCTCTCCTGTTCGTCCATCGTGAAGTACTAGCTTTCCAGTCTCAGGGAAGCCAGCATCAACCAATTCCTTTGTTATTTCATCTTCAGTAGTTCCTGAGAACGGTGGAACGATCGCTTGATATTGTAGTTCCTCTGCTGCTAGTCCCAGATGCATTTCTAGAATTTGTCCTAGGTTCATACGTGATGGCACGCCTAGTGGTGTAAGGATAATATCAATTGGCTTACCTTCTTTTGTGTAAGGCATATCTTCCTCAGGAAGAACTCTTGAAATCACTCCCTTGTTACCGTGGCGCCCTGCAAGCTTGTCTCCAACGGAAATGTTACGTAACTGTGCTACTTCAATGTGAATTCTTTTTATAATTCCTGACTCAAGATGATCTCCGTTTTCTCGTGAGAATACACGTATTTTTACAACACGTCCGCGCTTTCCAGCTTCCATTCGTAGTGACGTGTCTTTTACGTCTTTAGCTTTTTCACCAAAGATTGATCGTAGTAGTCGCTCTTCTGGAGTTAGTTGTGTTTCTCCCTTTGGAGTAACTTTACCTACAAGAATGTCACCTGAGCGAACTTCAGCTCCAATTCGTACAACTCCTTCCTCATCTAGGTTCTTTAGTTTAATTTCTGAAACGTTAGGAATGTCGTAGGTTGTAACTTCAGCTCCTAACTTAGTGTCTCGTACGTATGATACAAACTCCTCAACGTGAATTGAAGTAAATTTACTCTCCTTTACAAGACGTTCTGAGATAACAATGGCATCCTCGTAGTTTGCTCCCGCCCATGACATAAATGCGATTCGAGCGTTTTGTCCAATTGCAATTTGTCCTCCTACAGATGAGGAAGTGTCAGCTAGAGTATCTCCAACCTTTACCTTATCCCCAACTTTAACGCTTACACGTTGGTGGAACATGGACATGTTGTTTGTTCGTGAAAAGGATACAAGAGTGTATTCCTTTTCTTTTCCTTTTGAGTTCTTAACACTAACTTTCTTAGCGTCAGCGTAAGTTACGGTTCCTGCTTCTTGAGCTAGAACCAATCGCCCTGAATCTTTTGCGGCGTTTTCTTCAATACCTGTGGCAACGTAAGGAATTTCAGGAATTATACAAGGTGTTGCCTGCTTTTGCATGTTCGATCCCATAAGGGTACGGTTAGCATCGTCGTGTTCCATAAACGGAATCATAGTTGTTGCAACTGAAAACGCTTGTCCGTTTGCAACCTCCATAAACTCAATTTCTTTTGGCTCAACAAAGTATGGCTCTCCCTTCTTTCGTACCTCAACAAGTTTTTCTGTAAATTTATCATTCTTGTCACGTTCTGTTGCTGCGTGTGCAATATTGTACTTTTCTTCATCCAATGCGTTCATGTATACGATTTCGTCAGTAACCTTACCTTTAGTTACTCTAACGTAAGGTGTCTCTATAATACCGAAGTCGTTTAATCGTGCGTGAACCGCAAGACGTAGGATTAGTCCAATGTTTTGCCCTTCAGGAGTTTGAATTGGACAAAGACGTCCGTAGTGACTTGTGTGAACGTCACGAACATCAAATCCGGCCCGCTCACGTGTTAGTCCACCTGGGCCAAGTGCTGAAAGAGTTCGTAAGTGCTCAAGTTCCCCTAGAATGTTGTGTTGTTCCATAAACTGCGAAAGCTGGTTTGTAGAGAAGAACTCCATAACGGCAGCAGAAAATGGTCGCGGGTTTATGAATTGAACAGGAAGTGTAGTTTCGGCATCTACTGTAGACATTCGATCTTGAATGTTTCGCTTTAGACGACTCATACCAATTCGAACTTGGTGTTGCATCATTTCTCCAACGTAACGTACTCGACGGAACCCAAGGTGATCAATATCGTCGGCCTTTGCGCCCTTAGTGTTGTTTTGGACTATAATTTGTCCAACAATTCGAATTACATCGTCTTTTGTTAGAACTTGCTCTCCAAGAGACTTTCCATCTGTCTTAAGGTCGAATCGGTGATTAAACTGGTATCGTCCAACTTGTGAAAGGTCGTAGCGTTCTTTACTGAAAATTGAAGAAACGAACTCCTTTGCGGTTTCAGCTGTAGCAAGGTCTCCGTCACGAAGTCGTTTGTAAACTTCAAGAAAGGCAGCCTCAGTAGTTTCAGTAACATCGTTTTCAAGTGATGCTTTTATAACTTCTTCTGCACCTTCTACTCCTTTGAATGCCTTAAACATTGCTTTTTCGTTCTCAAGTCCAAATATCTTTAAGAAGGTAGTAACTGGGAACTTTCGCTTTCGGTCAATCTTTACATAAATTGCACCATCAGGTTCACTTTCAATTTCAACCCATGCACCTCTTGCAGGAATAATTTTTGCCCCAAAGTATTCAGATCCCTTCATTTCGTTCTTCAAGAAGAACACACCGTAGGAACGTGCAAGTTGTGGCACAACAACACGCTCAACACCGTTAATGATGAAAGTACCGTGATCTGTCATATATGGGAAGTCAGCAAGAAAGATTTCTTGAGACTTAACTTCTCCAGTTGTCTTGTTTGTAAGTTTAGCTTCAATTCGTAGAGGAATCTTGTAGCTCAGACGCTTAAATTTAGCGTAGTGCTCGTCGTACTCTGGCTTACCAAAGGTAAACTTAGAAATATCTAAATCAAACTTCTTTCCGGAATAGTCGGAAATTGGTGAGAATTCTTCGAAGACGGATTTTACTCCTACTTCAAGTAGTCGCTTGTACGAGTTTAGTTGTTCTTGTACAAGACTAGGTGTTTCGGTTAGGTTCGTTTTGAACTTTCCGAAGTGCTTCTTGGGCAATGCGATGTTACTCATAGATACATAGAAACGAAAGACGACCTTAAGGTCGAGCCTCGTTTGAACTTACACTTATTTGATAAAGGTTAAGCGTGACCAGGATTAAGTCGCTTAACAGAGTATTAAAAATTCCTTTTCATGACTCAGTTTTTTGTAAAACTAGCCAGAACACAATCACATAAAAAGTGTCGGTATATTAACGGATTTGGCGAGATGTGTCAACGGTAGAAGTGGGTAAAACTCAACCCCGCCGACCAAAAATGGCCGCCGGGGATTTGCTTAAACGAACACGTTGAGGAGGCCTCGACATTCCTCAGGCACAGTACCGTACGCCTCTGGTGGTGGTTTGATAAACCAACCCGTCGAATCACAATGCAATTCAGCGAATCGAGTACCGTGATAGGAACCTTTGGTTACATTAAGCGCGATCAGTAGTTCCCCGGAGGGCAAAGGTATTTCTGAGCAGGATAGGACTGTACCGCGCACGCACGCCTTGTCGATTTTGGAACTAAACTGAAACTTTGCTCCGATAAGATTCAGTGGGTCTTGGGGGAACTGCTGTATGTCTGACTTCTTTTTTGGCATTTCATTTCTCCAATTGTTTCGTTCTGTGCGCTACGTTACTTAGAATATGGGAGTAAGTCAACAAGCTTTGAAAAAAATGGTTTTTAGTGTCTAATGCCCTCAGGAAACAAAAGGAAAACCGTAATGGAAACTCTTAAGAAGGCCCTATCGCCTTTGGCCTTCTTTAGGGCACAATCTGTGGCCCTTTCCTATTTCCCCCTCCTCCACTCTTCAATATTTTTATGATGTCCTGAAAGTAGTACTTTCGGTACTTTGTATTCTTTCCCCTTCCACTTTAAAACTTCTGGTCGTGTGTACACTTCAGAACTAGCCGTTCGGGTATCTTCAAGAGATTCAGCGTTTCCTAACACACCTTCTACGTTACGCGTTATGGAATCCGCTACTACTGCCGCTGGTAATTCTCCTCCTGTTAGTACGTAGGGTCCAATAGAAACTGGTTTTGCCTTTAAAATCTTGACTACACGTGCGTCAATTCCTTCGTAGTGTCCACAAAGGAAAACAACGTGCTTTTTCTTTGAAAGTCGTTTTGCGTCTTTTTGTTCAAATTGCTTACCGCTTGGAGAGAAGAAGATAACTTCAACGTCTTTCTTTGCGCCTATTGCCTTTTGTGCTGCTCTTAATACACTTCCTGCTTCAAGTACCATTCCTGGTCCTCCACCGTAGGGTTTAAAATCAACACGATTGTGTTTATCTTTTGTAAATTCACGTGGGTTATAGTAGCTAACTTTAATTTTCTTATCCTTCTGGGCACGTTTAAGCATAGACGTATTGAAATACGACTCAATTGATTCTGGGAATAATGTAATTAAATGAAAATGGGTCATATGGGTAGCCTACACTTTTATTGAAAAACTAAAAGCCCCGGCGATTGTGCCGGGGCTAAAAGAACTTTATAAACGTAATCTGTTTCTAATCTTTATGAGACGAGTACAAAACTCATACGCTGTAAGACACGTCTTTGTTGCATCAGTCTCGCCTATAGTATGGGTCAACCTGCTTGTACCTGTCGCCAAAAGTGCTTTCTCAAAATTGGGATTTTTTGATAATGCCAAAAAGGCATTGTCTAATAGAATCTGATAACAGGGCTCATGGCGCCCATAGGCAGTTCCCCTGAACCACAATTTCTGTTGCCTCTGCCACACATAGTTTCGCGTGCTTCCTTTGAATTTTGCCTCAACACCAATCAGACCCCTAAGTTTTTTCTGTTCATCAGGGTCTTCAAATTTCAGGGATTGAAGAAACCCTTCCATTGATGCACATTCAATGTCTCCATTCATAACAAATGAATTCGGAGCAAAATTGCTTAGAGCACGTGCTGGGTACTCTCCTCTAGAGTCGATATCCATCGAAAATCTCCTGTTCGATTTTACATTTCTGGAGAAATCTTACATGTTTATAGGCAAAACTTAAAGCCCCGACTAGGTGTCGGGGCTTTCTTAGTCAAAGATCTGCTTCGTCAACCACCCAGTCAATCCAGCACTGAAACAATATTAAAAAAGTTGGTGCATCTTGAAAATGATCCAGGTTATGACAACCATAGGAAATCGCTCGGTTAGTTCTTTGGACTTGCTCCACAGAACTTATGTTGGATGATAACCAAGTTCCCTGGTTATCATCCAGCATAATGCTCTGTAGAAACAAGGTGCCGTCTAAAATGGTGTGCAGATTCGGGGGTGCACTTTTTAGTACATTCCCCAAGGTTCTGTCGGCCATAGAGCGCAGCCTCTTTATTTGCTCTTCTGCTGGAGTATGGGTACAGCAGGCCTCTGCGACTTCCAGAGAAAGAAAAATCTCCAAGGTCGGAGCTAATGTTATTCACGGAGTCCACGTCCCCGAACTAAATCCGTAATCTGACATTTTCTACCTCGCTAATTTGCCAAAACCTACAGTACTTCTATTTAATATTTAAATCAACAAAACAAAAACCCGCATCTCTGCGGGTTTTTGTTTCAAGTTTTTTTAAAGTCCTAAATCTTCCATTGCTTCATCCACTGATTTTGAAGCAGCTGCTTTTTCATCATCTGACATTTCCTCAGCCTCTGGTGCAACTTCTGCAACTGTAGCTGGGGTCTCTTCTCTTGGTGGACGTGGTGCTCCTCCTTCTGGCTCGTTAATCTTTAGGTTGACTCGAGCATCGTTCTTCATTCCTACTACTCTTAGTAGTGTTCGGATTGCCTTTGCGGTATTTCCCGCTCGTCCGATGATCTTTCCCATGTCGTCTTTGTGAACATCAAGTGTTAACAAAACACCCATTTCGTCTACTGTTCGGTTGACTGCAACGCTATCTGGGTTGTCTACTAAAGCTCTAACTACAAACTCTAAGAAGTCTTGGTCAAGTTCCATGATTTTCTGAAATTATTTGTTAAATGTAAGCTAATTATTGCACGCAAAGGGCGTAAGTCAATGTAGCTTATTCTTCTGCTTTTTCTTCTTCTGCTGGTGTTTCCTCCTCTTTTGGAGCTTCTTCTTTCTTTTCTTCTTCAACTGGAGCATCTTCTGTTTTTTCTTCCTCTTTTGGCTCTTCTGCTGCTGCTTCATCAGTCTCTGGTGTCTCTTCTGTAGTTTCTTCCTTTTCTTCTACTTCTTTAACTACAGGGCTCTTTTGAGGTAATACGTTAATAGTTTCTCCCTTAATGATTCCGGCTTTGATAAGCATGTTGTGTACTGTTCCACTTGGTTGTGCTCCTTTTGAGATCCAGTGCTTAATCTTTTCTTCATCAAGTTTCTTTTCTTTTGTCTTTGGATTGTAAAAACCAACACGGTCTACGTGGTTTCCACTTTTAGGTCCGCGTTGGTGTTCTGTAACAACCACACGATATGACGGATCATTCTTTCTTCCTGTTCTTTGTAATCTTATTTTCAACATAAGTGGCGCCACTATAGCAAAATTTCTTTTAATGTCTATACTATAGACCCATATATATTTAGACGCCCCCTTGAAATAAGGGAGCGCCCGTACCTTCCGATTAAGGAAAGCAAATGTACATACCGGGGGTAATGATATCATGTAGAGGAATAACACAACTGTTGAAAAGAATTTATGCAACACAAAAATAATAAGAGCAATAGCCAATTGAAGGGAATCATCACAATAACAAGAAGTGGTACTGGTTTTTTCATGCACGAAGATTTAGAAGACGATATCCGTATTGAAAGAGATAATTTAAACACTGCACTAAGTGGAGACACTGTTCTTGTACTGAAGCTTCCTAAGGGCCCAAGAGATAGTAGGTTCTCAGGAAAAGTACTGGAAGTAGTTGAACGATCACGTACCCAATTCGTTGGAACTCTGGATACAGACGGAGGCGTTTGGAAAATAACGCCGGATAATCCTCGTGTGTATCGACGCTTTGTCGTAGAAGGAGATACTTCTGCTTTAAAGGTTAACGACAAAGCATTAATTGAACTTACCACTTGGGACAAATCCCCTAATGGAAAGATCATTGAAATTATCGGAAAGAAAGGTGGGCACGAAACTGAAATACGAGCCATTCTTCTTGAGCGTGGATTTGCCAGTGGTTTTACAAACGATGTTGAAGAAGAGGCAAGAGCCCTACTCTCTAAAAGAGCAATTACTGAAGAAGATTTACCCTCTAGAGCTGACTTTCGAGATACCCCTACCTTTACCATTGACCCGGACGATGCAAAAGACTTTGATGATGCACTTTCCATTAAAGAACTACCAAACGGAAACTACGAGGTTGGTATTCATATTGCAGACGTCACCCACTACGTTCTTCCAGGTTCTGCAATTGAAAAGGAAGCCCAAAATAGAGCAACTTCCGTGTATTTGGTTGACCGAACAATACCAATGCTTCCAGAGGCAATTTCAAATGATCTTTGTAGTCTTAACCCAAATGAAGACAAGAGGGCATTTGCTGCCATTTTTGAATTAAATTCAGGTGCTGGTGTTGTTAATGTTACTTTCGCAAAAACTTTAATCAATTCAGATCAAAGATTTACATATAGAACAGCACAAGACGTATTAGATGGTGGAGACCATAAATACGCTAAGGAAGTGAACACCCTTTGGGATCTTTCAAGTAAATTACGTAAGAGGCGAGTTGAAGAAGGTGCAATTGAGTTTGAATCGGACGAAATTCAGTTTGAGTTAGATGAGAGCGGAAAACCTCTAAAGGCCTACATTAAAGAGAAGCTAGATACCATGAAATTGATTGAAGAGTTTATGCTTTTAACTAATAGAACTATTGCAAAGCATTTAGCGGAGAAGTCACAAGGAAACAATCCTGCAAGTTCAATGTCCATATATCGTATTCACGAATCACCTGATTCTAACAAGCTGGCGGAACTTTCTGTTTTTTTGAAGGCTTTAGGGTATAACCAGTTGAATAAAGAAGCACATCAAATTAAGGCAAAAGATCTAGGGGAGTTGATGCGCGCTGTTAAAGGACGTCCTGAAGAGGCGGTTGTTCAAATGGCTACACTACGTTCAATGGCAAAAGCAATTTACAGTGATAAGAACATTGGGCACTTCAGTCTAGGGTTTAGTCACTACACCAACTTCACATCCCCAATACGACGCTACCCAGACATGATGATTCATAGAATATTAATGGCACACATTGATAATTCCCCTATTCCTAAAGAAGAAATAGATACGTATAGATCTATGGCACTGCGTTCAAGTCAGCGAGAAGTTGAAGCCGTTCGCGCTGAACGTGATTCGACTAAGTTTAAACAAGTTGAATACATGCATTCAAAGGTTGGAGATGTTTTTGATGGAAAGGTGACTGGAGTAACAAAGGGGGGAATGTTTGTTAGCGAAAACTCAACTCACGCTGAAGGAATGGTTCGATTAAGTTCTCTCTCGGGATGGTTTGAGTTAGATGAGAAGCATTATGCGCTTGTGAACAAAAAAGATGGTAAGAAATACCGTATTGGTGATGACGTTAAAATTAAACTAAAGAAAGCGGACGTTGAAGCAAGGGAACTTGATTGGGAGGTGGTATAGTCACTATTATTTATATACGTCATGGTCTCCTATAGAAAGTAATACCACATTAGTCTTATCTAAATATTCAAAAACTATTCTAATTTTGTAGTTAACCGAAAAACTATATTCGTTTTTTAAATGTCCCCTCAACTTATATACTGACAAGGAGTTATGATTGGAACTCTTCTTGAATAATTCAATTTTCTCCTTAGCTTCTTCTTTAAGCTCTTTTGGTAACTTTTTATACTTTCGCAAGAATAAACTAGAGTAATGAATAACCAACATGAGTTACTTGATCCTTTTGGTAAATGTATCCAAATCTCCAGAAAAGTACTTTCCTTCACGAACCTCACGACTAGCCTTCAAAACATCCTGTACAGCCTCTTCTTCTGCAAGCATGTGCAAAGCGCGTCGAACTACAGCTGCTTTATTATCTGCTTTATGCTCGGAAACCATTGAATTAATAAAAGATTCCAATTCGCTAGTTAGTGGTACTGATAGTGTGCTCATAAAAAGTTCTTATATATGATAAGATCATATTATATTATATTACTGTCTATTTAGCAACAGATAACGCTTCTTCAAATTTAACTGAGAGTAATTTAGAAATTCCATCACTTCCCATAGTTACTCCATATAATTCGCCAGCAGCTTCCATAGTTTGACGATTATGAGTAATCAATATTAACTGACTTTTTTTAGAAAGTTCTTTTACCATATCAGCGTAGCGTTTAGAGTTTGCCTCATCTAAGGCAGCGTCAGTTTCATCTAAAATTATAAAGGGTGGGGGATTAACCTGGCTCATTGCAAAGATTAGCGCAATTGAAGCTAATGCCCTCTCCCCTCCTGAAAGAACGTCTAAAGTAGCTACTTTCTTCCTTGGTAATTGCACACGTATCTCTATTCCATCCTTAGTCTCCTCTTCTTCTGTCCTAACCACTTTTAACGACGCTTCTCCCCCATCAAAGAGCATTTGGAAAAACTTCTGGAATTCTTCATTGATTTTAACTAATCCTTCGTCAAAACGTGTAGTTAGTTCCCCACTTAGTGAGTTTATAATATCAAGTAACGTTAACTTCGATTGTTCAAGGTCGTTAATTTCCCTTTCTAGAAATTCGTCCCTGATTTTTAATTCTTCGTACTCTCTTACAACACTCTCATCAACCCCTCCGGATTCTTCAAGTCTCACTTCCGTCTTTTCAATTTCTCTAAGTGATTCAACCTGATCCTCTCGAGGCATTACTCCCACTGATTCAATGTCTCGTATATTTACTCCGAGGTCTTGTGCTCTCCACTCAACACTTTCTAAACTTTTCTTTGTGTAATTTAGACTTTCTATCTTTCTTTGAACTTCGGCAATATCTCTTTCAAATATAATCTTTTTCTCCTTTAATTCGAAGAAATGTCTTTGTGCTTCTCTTTCTTCGTTTTGTTTGTCTTCAATTTTTGAAAGAGCGTTTGCTCTTTGCATTACTATCGCACCCTCTTCAACATAAAAGGCATCTAGTGATTCCTCTATTTCTTTTAACTCTAACTCAAGGGATGCCACAAGATCAGGATTTGAAGAGTCCTCCGCTGGTGAGTCTTGAAATTGCGCTAAAAAGTTCTCGATTCTTTCAATCAAATGATCTAGATGATATGTATCTTCCGATTTTCTTGCTGCGATTAACTTTTCTTCCACTTCGTCTAGAAATTCTTCAACTCTAACAAAAGGGATTTGTGCAACGTTTGCTTTTTTAGATATTCCTCCACCGCTCACTAAAGAAAGCTGTCCTTCAATTCTTCCGCGGGCGTTTTCTAATTTTAATCGCTCTTCCTTTAATCCGTTTACGCGCTCATCTAGATCTTTAAGTTCCGTTGAGCTCTTGGTCTCATCTTGAACATCCTGTTGAAGCAATTCTTCACTAATCTTACTCAGCTCTTGTGTTGGCCAAATCTTTTCATTTTCAAGTGTTTTTCCTTGTTCAAATATGTACGCGCGTTCGCGTCCAATATATGTTCTGTAGGTGTTTTTTAATTGAGTGCGTAATTCACGGGAACGTTCAAGTTTTTTCATTTGTCTTTCCAAATGAGTTAGTTGAGGAGTTAGTTCGCGGCGTAAAATGCCAACCTCTTTCATGTTCTCGGAGGTCTTTTCCAGCTTCTTTTCGCTTTCTGCCTTTTTAAATTGAAATGCCCTTAATCCAAGTGCCTCTTCAACCATTTCTCTTCTATTACCAATTGAGGCGCTAAGTATCCTATCGGCCTCTCCTTGGGAGATTATATGGTGTCCTGAGGCCCCAATATTGGCACTAGAGAGGAGTTCTGCTATATCTTTGAGTCGAACCTTACTTCCGTTAATTGTGTACTCATTAGCCCCATCTCGGTGGACAATCCGCTCAACTACTACTTCGTCAAAATCTATATCGAAGAGGTTGCTTTTGTTATTAAATTGAATGGAGACTCTTGCACGATTTGCCTGCGGCATTCTTTCGTTTCCCGCCCAAATCATGTCGGGGCCTCTCCTGCCACGCATTGATTTCATTGATTGCTCACCTAGAACAAACCGGAAGGCTTCCGCCGCATTACTTTTCCCAGAACCGTTGGGTCCAACAATTCCCGCAATTGGGGATGTAAATTTAAGAGTGCTTTTTTTAGCAAAAGATTTAAAGCCTGAAAGCTCGATTGATTGCAGATGCATAAAGGTAAGTATATCGCATGTATTGAAAAAGACCGCCTTTTTTGGGCGGCCTTTTGCAAAAGATCAAATAGGGAAAGTTATTCCCGAATTGTGGAACTGAGGAGTACCTACCTCAAAATCCACCATGAAGGGGTCAATTATCCTTTCAAGCTCGGATTTCCATTTCCTGGTTGCTCGGGGATCAGAGTAGAGGAATAGGTCTGTCACTTTTGATGATTCCATCAATAGGACGAATCTCTCCCTAAACAAGAATGTTAAGTGTATCCCAGAAAGCCCGAATTCTAAGTCTGCGTAGAAAAATTCCATATCTCCCCTTGTAGGAACTATGCATTCTTCAACTTTCATCAAAAAATTATGTGTAACGGGAGAACCTGTTTCGAAAAACAGGACGTGTAATCCGCAAGTGGGATTGTAGTCGTCCACAGAATCTTGAAACCATGGAGCACTTATTTGAGTTATCCGCATTTTGTTTCCTTTTCAGTTGCTGCAAAGATTTAAACACGAAAATAGTTGACGGTCAATATAATTGCACTATTTTAGAAATACTTGTATGTTACTTACTGCTGAACTTTAACAATGGAGTACCTTATGAGAAAAATCGCCATTTGGTACCTTTTGTACCAATTGATTAAAGTAATGCTGGTTGCCCCACTTACTTGGAATCCTGTGTTTGTATTCGCAATTGGAATTGTAATCCACTACATTCCGAACTGTGCCGACCAGGAAAGACTAGTCCTTGCATATACTTTTGCATGGACAATGGCCTTCCCATTTGCAGTTGTATTCCTTGTATCTCTCTCAAGGAAAGAAACTTAAGACGCCGTACTACTTGCGGCGTTTTAAACTACCAGCCCTTAACCTCCAGCGCTTTCTTTGCAGCGGCCTGTTCTGCTTCTTGTTTAGATTGTCCTTCGCCTTGTGCAATGGGGTCGTTTTTTATAACAGCGGCTACTATGAATTTCTTATCGTGATCGGGCCCCGCCTCACTTATCAATTTGTACGAAGGAGTAACGGAGTGTTCCTCTTGAGTTTTTTCTTGGAAATAACTTTTGGCATCTTGCCAAAGTCGCTCTTCCACTATTTTTTCAATCTTGCCGAAAAGTGTTTCTTCTAAAAATTTAAGTGCGGCAGAGTATCCCTGGTCCATGTAGAGTGCTCCGATAAAAGCCTCAAAGGTGTTAGCTA